>Ga0351930_1014_pt1 | contig 33958 bp, 27 predicted proteins | sample BONcelT113001E10_FD_205823 | JGI IMG/M metagenome (GOLD analysis project Ga0351930, IMG submission 205823) | Enriched cells from coal bed in the Powder River Basin, Montana, United States - BONCAT cells T11 rep2 HSBNCT.T11.300.1.E10 ...
GATGCGCACATAGGGCATGGCCGTGGCTCCGGTGATTTTTACATAAAAGCCATGGGCCTTTCCCGCTTCTACCAGTCCATCCCGCAATTTGTCGCCGATGTTGCGCATGATCGCCGGCCCGTCAATGGCCGCAAGTTCCTTGAGGGTAGCCAGGGCCGCGGCCATGGGCTGGGATTGGAACCAGTAGCTGCCGGTGTAGAAAATCCGGGCGGCCACATTCTTGAGGGCGTTGGTTCCCATGAGGGCTGATATGGGATAGCCGTTGGCGATGGCCTTGCAGAAACAGACCAGGTCGGGCTGGAATCCGTAAAAGGCGTGGGAGCCGTGCATGTCGATGCGGAAGCCGTGGCGAATATCATCGGAGATCAGGACGATGCCGTTTTTCCGGCAGATGAGCTCCACGGCGCGCCAGTAGCCGTCGGCCGGAAGCACGGAGTCTTCAAAGGCCGGGATATGATACGGCGTGGCGATAAAACCGGCGATATCGTTGGGATGGGCCGCCACTGCGCGCTCCAGTGCGCCGATATCGTTCCATGGTATCCGGATGATATTCTCCCAGTCCGTATCCACCAGCCCGTGATGGCCGGGGGCCTGCATCCAGGGGGCGACCCCGTGATAACCGCCTTTGATCATGATGATTTTTTTCCGGTTGGTGGCGTCCCGGGCGACCATGACGGCATAATGGGTCGTGTCCCCGCCGTTTTTGGCGAAAAAAGCCCAGTCCATTCCCTTGATCAGATCCACCAGATATTCGGCCAGTTCCACCATGACCGGCGGCGTGCCGGTGGTGCAGTTGCCATCCGCCGCCGCTTGGGCCGCCGCCGCTTCCACGGCCGGGTGATGGTACCCCAGGACCATGGGGCCGTATGCGCACATGTAATCGATGAATTCATTGCCGTCCACATCCCAGAAGCGTGCCCCGGCGGCTTTTTCGGTGTAAAACGGGTAGGCCGTTGCCGGGATCAGGGGGGCCGGGCTGAAATGGCCGTAGATGCCGCAGGGGATCACAGCCGCGGCCCGCCGGAAGAGTTCCTGGGATTTCGGGTATTGATATGTGGTCATATTCACCATTATTTCAAATAAATAGGGATTCGGTCCAGCACCAGGCCCAGGGCATCGAGCATGGGCGTCTGGCCCCGGATGTCGATAGCGCCGGCGGCAATGGCGCTGAAAATATCGAGTTTTCCGTTTAAAAACGCATTGGCCACCTCCAGGTCCCGCATGAACAGGCAGGCCATGGGGGCGGCGGTTTCGCCTTTTGCCGGTATGACATATCCCCTGTCGAATGTGATGTGAATCGCCGGGCCATCGGGAAGGACCTTTAAAAGCACGGCTCCGTCGCGGATATGGGCGGCGGCCAGCCGGGCCACGGGGTCTAAGGCCGCCAGTTCCCGAACCGCAAAAGCCGCGGTGTTCATGGTCAGCCGGGTGTTCATGAGCAGATAGGCTTCGTCCGCCAGGCGTTCGGGCGTGGGTTTCAAGTAAAACTCCAGGCGGTCGGTCAGTTTCGGGAAATCTTTGGTGAGAAAGGGCAGGCGGGTAAAACCCTTGAGCGGTATGGGCGTGCTGTTGCCGTCCATCATGCGGTTAAGATGGGCCGGGGACAGGAAAAAGAGGCGGACCGACGGCCCGGCCATGCGGTCCCGGCGTACGCGGCATTGCCTGTTTTTAAAAATGAGGTGGCATTTGGGGCCGTTTAGTACGTCAAACTGGATGGAGACATCCCAGGTTTTGGCAAGGGTTGCCATTTCCGGGTCATATGCCACCAGGTCTTCGAGATTTTGCAGGACCGCGTGCAGGTGAAGATGGGCCGTGATGAGGTCATGCTGCGTCATGCCGCGCGTTTCTCCTCGATGTGTAATGATAGGCACTGCTAATGGAGAATAATGGGTGCAGGTTTAATTTTGTACCCAACTCATTATGAGTGAGCGCTTACTCATTTTAATCTGATGTAACGGCAGCCATGCAAAAAGTCAAGTAAAAATCGCTATTTCCCGCTGATCCGCGCGTTTTTCCGCAGAGGAACGGCAAGCTGCATGAGCAGTTTAGCCAAGGAATAATAGAGAAACATGGCCGTATTGCGCACATCGGCGGCCGGGCTCTTGAGGCCGAAGCGCGGCAGCATGAAGAAAATCAGGTCCGCCACTTTCACGGGGCATCCCTTGAAACGGATGATCTTGCCCGCTTCGAGCCGGCCTGAAACCCCTGCGCATTTGCCGATCAGGGCCACGGGCTGGCCGGGGTGGATCACGTCGCCGTCGTAATATCCCATGACGATGGCGCCGGGCCGGGCCGCTTTGAGATTGCCGTCGAACCGCTTTTCCGCCGTGCCCAGGACCCCTTTGATGGAACAGACGCACCCGCCGTAACAGGCGTTGCCCGTTTCGTGGTTGACGCCTTCGTAGAATTTGATGGCGGTGTCGAGCTTGTTGAGATCCTGGAAAGGCGAATAAATGCCCCGGGTTCGGCCGGCCAGTTCTTCCACGGTGATATCGCCCGATATCTCAATATCTTCGATATCCAGGCCGCCATATCCCCGGTCCCGGGCTTCGACCAGAAAACGGACCTTTTCGGGATCATAATTCATGATATGGGCCGCCACCACATCCGCGGCCACGGGATCATCGGCAATGATCATGGCCCCGAGATGCACCGGATACGGGCTGGATTCAAAACCCTTGCCGATGGTGACCGCGTCGGTGACCACCAGATCGGGATAGCCGATTTCAAGAAGATCCACGATCTTTTCATGGAGCCGGTCATCATGGTAGCAGAACCGTTCCTTGTGGGTAGTGATGCCGATATTGAGCTTGAGCGCGTTGGTAAAATCGGTGACGATATGGAATTTGAGCTTGGGCATCCAGATCTTGTAATCCGCCTCATAGAGGGATTTGGCCAGCAGCAGGGTCTTGTGCCACTTGGCCCGGGAAAGCGCCACCTCCCGGGTTTCCTCTTCGTTGAAATCCACCAGGGGAACGCCCAGCCGCTTCGATAGGTCCCGGAACCCGGATTCCTTGAAGAACATGCGCGTGGGCATGCCGATGGCGCCGGATTCGCCGATGGTGATGTTATCGGCGCCGGGGATGCCGCGCAGCACGTTCACCATGGATTCGATGACCGCGGGCTCGGTGTAGGAGTGATGGATATAGTCCCGGTTGGCGGTTACGACATTAGGCTTGATCAGGATGCGGCCCGCGGGTTTTGCCCCCAGATCCGCCATGGCCTCGGCAATGATGCCCTGGATCCGGTCCCGGTCGTAGGTGTCGCATTTTCGGATAATAACGTGATGTTTTTTCATGGCCTACCCCCTGAGAATATGGTCCATTCGAAATAAACTGATAAGCAGGTTGCCGCAGGCAGCCGTTTGATTTGTAATTCATCTCTATAATGATCCGCCTGCCGAAGATCCTATGTTGCCCGTGATGCTTTATTCCCCGATGATTTTCACCAGAACCCGCTTGCGCCGCCGGCCGTCGAACTCGCCGTAGAAGATCTGCTCCCAGGTGCCGAAATCGAGTTTGCCGTCGGTGACGGCCACTACCACCTCCCGGCCCATGATCTGACGCTTCATGTGGGCGTCGGCGTTGTCTTCTCCCACGTTATGTCGGTACTGGGAAACCGGCTCATGGGGCGCCAGCTTTTCCAGCCAGATCTCATAATCATGGTGCAGCCCGGATTCGTCGTCATTGATGAACACGGACGCAGTGATATGCATGGCATTGACCAGCACCAGACCTTCCCGGATGCCGCTTTCCCGGATGCAGTCGGCCACCTGGGGGGTGATGTTGACAAATCCACGCCGGGTCGGGATCTGAAAAAAAAGTTCCTTGCGAAATGATTTCATTGTTCCTCCCGTCATATTGTCGTTTTGTCATCCGGACTGTCAGCCGTAATTGCTGGCCGCGCATCCCGGTTTACCTTTAGTTCCATGGATTTCCATTCCTCGGATAATTCTTCTTCAGTTAGATCGGACATATCCGGAAATTTTCTGACGGTTTTGACGGGGTAAAGGGTGAGCTGGTTTCCTTCGATGGCGTATTCAAAAAGGGACTCGGATCTAAACGGTCTCGGCAGAGTGATTCTTCCACGGGAATCGGTTTTAAGAATATTGATTTCAGCCATGGTATTGCTCCTGGTCAATGTGTTGATTGGTTTTACAACTGGACAATGAACCCATTTGTGACAAATGTCAACAACGGGCGATTTGTCGATGTGTTCCACGGCTATCAGGGAGGTGGATTACGTCAATCGACGTTTATGAGCAAAGGAAGCCCGATGGCGCCGATGTCGATAATGAAATGGCAGATCATGGCCGGGAAAATCGAGCCGGCGGAAAGGGTGATCCGGCCCAGCAGCAGGCCGTAGGCCAAGGCCATAAAAAAAAACACCGGGCCGCCGATCAGCAGGTGGGGCAGGGCGTAAACCGCGGCCTGGATCAGGTTGGCCCGGGGCCGTGAGCCCCAAGCGGCCGCCAGAAGCTGCATGAAAATCAGCCGGAACAGCACCTCTTCGGATACGGCGTTCATCAGGCCCATGACCAGGGCCGGCGGCACAAAGCCCGCGCTTTTGAGAGGAAACGGGCTGGTATAAAACAGATAGAGGCTGTAGCCGATACTTACGCCGAGGCCCGCGAAAAATATGGGGGTGACCCGTTTCCAGACAAACCATTCCCGGATCGGCAAACCGGCATGCCGAGGCCAGAAAAGCGATATCAACGCAAACATCAGCACCGGCGCGTAGACCGGAATCCGGCTCCAAGTAACGAGTATACTATCGGCTCCCCGAAACGGCCAGGAAATCCATCCCTGATGGAGCAGCAGGCCTGCAAGGCCCGCCGTCATGACCAGGGCGAGGGTAAACCCCGCCAAGGCCCGCCGGGTTCCGGCTGTCTCATCGTTCACCCTTTGACCGTCAAATCGTTTTAACGGGATGTTTGCGGGTGGATGGTTTCGTAATAAATCTGAATGTTCGACTTGCTCGTCTTTCATGCCTTTTTCACCTTTGGCACCCGGAACCCTTAAGATCCCGGAAGGTCCCGTGTAACATCCGCTTGGTCATGTCGTATCATGGTGTTTGGGTGTCACAATAGCACGGTTTGGGAAGTCTATCGTGCAGATAAATTATAAGCAGTCCCGTCAGCCCGGCAAAAATGAAACCCGTCATACCCCATTGGGCCAGGGTCAGGCCCCATCCGACGGCCTTTTCCTTGCGCAGGAGTTCAAGGCCCATGCGAAGGACGCCGTATCCGATCAGATAGAATGCCGTAATCCGGCCCCGGCCTTTCGATGAATGGCTCCCGCTGCTATAAATGCGATGATATTGAAATCGCAGGAGAATAAACAAGAAAAGATTGAGCACGATTTCATAAAGGGGTACCGGGTTGTTAAAGGAAAAGGTTCTGCCGAACACCGAAAGGGTCACTGGATGTCCCCAGCAGCAGCCCGCCAGCAGGCACCCCGTGCGGCCGATGGCGTGGCCCGCGGGCAGGTATAAAAAGAGCGTGTCTGTTACCATGGAAAGGCGCAGCTTCAGGATGACGGCAATCACGGCAATAAACCCGAGGGGCAGAATCAGGGAAGCGTGGAAGGTTTCCAGTGGGCCGGCCGTCAATTGCTGCATGATCAGGGAAAACCCCCATTGATCCGGCGGGAAATAAAAGATGTTGGCTATTCTGGAGCTGATAATCCCTAAAGGAAGGGCCATGACGGAGGAGAGAATAACAAAAACCCTCAGCCGGAAGGGATCACTCCCGGCGCGGGTCATGGCGTTGTAAAACAGGGCGGCGGTTGACGCGATGGCCGCGATGATCAGGCCGTAGTAGACGCCGTTTAAGATCCATCCCAGCAGCGGAAAATCAACGGTCCCGGACAGCAGCCCATAGAGCACGAAATGATGCGCTCCTTCAATTCGTTATCAGTTCACGGTAAATATGGCCGATGCGCCTTCATAGGGCGAAATGGCGCCGGTCCATCCGGATTTCCAGTTGCCGAAGTGCCGGATCCGGTATTTGCCCGGCGCCGCGTTCGGCGGGATTGTCCAGGTGATGGTGACTTTGGAGTTGGCAATGCCGTCGCGCTTCCACCGATACACGGTTTCGGGGTCCCCGTCTTTGGCAACAGGCGTGTATCCGGTGATCTGGTCCTCGCAGACCAGTACCGTATCGCACCCGACTTTCTCCTGGCGGCAGACCTCGGTGGTATTGACTTTTTCCACCACCAGGAAGGTGTCCTGGATGCGCAGATTGTTTCTCGGGTGCGCGCCCCAGAACACGACTTTTACGGTGTTGCCCCTCGCGTAGCTCGCGTTGACATCGGTTTCCACATCCCCGAAGGATTTTCCCAACGGCACGTCGTCAAAAACAACGCCGAGCACGCTGATCAACTGGCTGTCGGCGATATCTCTTGGCGTGGGGCCCGGGACAGATGCGGCGCCGGCGACCATGTCGGATGCGATACCGGCAAAGCGCTGCTGAAAGGCATTGAGGGCATACGGCCCGAAATGGGTGGATGCGCCTTCATAATGCTGGAGAGCGTATTCCTCCCGTGTGGAGACATATCCCGCATAGGCGTTTGACAGGGCCGCGATGACCACGTGGTCCGCCAGACCGGAAAGTTCGTTTTGAACCGTTTCCCGGAGCCGCCGGCCGGCCATGGTGGTGATTTCCGTGGGATGGCCCACAATGGCGAGGTTGCCGATTTTAAGGATCTGGACCGGCAGCACTTCCGGCGTCAGGGGGATTCCCTGGGGCCGGATACGGCCCATGGGGAGGATGATCGGTTTTTCCGCGTGGCAGGCCTGGTCTTCGGGCAGGATCGTAAAGGACCAGGGGAACACCGTGCCGAGGATGGAAATGTCGTAAGGGTAGGTGATCCCTTCGGGAATGTCGAGGCCCTTTCCGTCCTCGGTGCTGCCGGCCAGCATGGACACGCCGATGGCCGCGGTACAGGTGTTGCCGCCGCCCATGCCGGACGGCATGAACGCGCTGGTGATGATTTCATTGGAAAAATCGACGTTCTGATACCGGAAATCGACGCTGCCGGAAAGGGCTGTTGTGGCGCTGTCATACAGGGTGATGGCCTTCTGGTACTGGCGTTCGCCGATGGTGAGCATGTGGCTGTAGTCGTCGGTGCCGTTGGGGTATCCCCAGTAGATGTTGGGGGAAACGTCTCCGGAATTGGTCTGGGCGAACGCCGCCACAAAGGTGCCGGTCGCCGCGTAGTTCGTGCCCATGGCTTTTTCGAACAGATAGGAGGCATACCCCTTGTTGTCGCCGCTGATGAGCCGGTTGGTGTTTCCCAGGCTGGTGGGATGAACGGCAAACCAGTTGAGGACGCCGATTTCCTTTCCGGTCGAAGTGACAAATTTTAACAAAACCATGCTTTTATCGGTATTGGCGGCATATCGGGCGCGCTCGGTGGCCGGGTTATTGTTGTAGGCCACGGGGGAGCGGTTCCAGCCGCAGTTGTCCAGTTGGCCGGAATTGATCAGGATGGCGCCGGGGGTCAGGTTGTTGTGGGCCCGGACAATGGCCTGGAAAATACCGTTGGCCACGCAGTTGAAATTGACCTTGTCGTAACCGAGCATGGATAGATTATAGAGGGCGTAATGGGAGTAGGCGCCCGGGCCGCTGTGGGTGTGATTGGCGCTGATGAGAACGTTCTGGTCGGTATAGAGGCCGCCGAATCGGGAGAGCAGAAGTTTGGTCACCTGCTGCTTGACCCCCTGGGGGATGATGCCGGTGTCCGCGCTCACAAACGCGACCCGTTTTCCGTTGAGTGGATCGACCACCACAAAGGCCCGTGCCCGCAGCCGCATACTGATCCCCTCGGTTTTCTGGTCCGGCATGGAATATCCCATCATGCCGAGTTCGGCCGCCGGGCCGGTGATATCATAAATGCCCGATCCGATATTAAAATTCGACGCCCCTGCGGAAACCGTCAGCCCGCATAGCATCCACGCGGCCAGAACCATCGCCAGCATGAAACCGACCCCCCGGAAACCGGATTGCTTTCCTCTTGCCATTTTAATTCCTCCCCTGAATTAAAAGGATATTTTTTGCCTGCTAAATTATGTTTCCGAGTGTAAACTCTGTTCAGGCAGACGCAAAAATAAACATGAGTGATTGCTCACTCATGTTTTGCATGATATTGATGCCGTGTCAAGAAAAAAGTCGATGGGAGACGATCGTTGGAAACAGACGGATTTTATTGACAGTGACCGTAATAAGTGAGTAATCACTCATGACGACATCGCAAAAAGCTCAACTTCTACGTTGCGCTGCACCCCTCACTGCTTTATCGTACGATAAGTAGAAATCATTGCTCGGGATTTGCGCGCCTTGAATTTGAACTTTTATGCGATGTCGTCCTCATTATTTTAAGAGATCGCTTTGACTGGATAAAGGATAAAATTATATGATGATGCCCATCAACATCGATGCCAACGGCATGACGTTTTTTCTGGAAAAGCATTACAAGGATGCTTTTGACAAGATCTCTGAGGACAAGCGGCGGCGGATCATCGAAGCGGCCATTTCCGAGTTTTCGGAAAAAGGATTTGTCGTCGCCAATATCAATGTCATCGCGAAAAACGCCGGGATCAGCATCGGTTCCATGTATAATTATTTCGACTCCAAGGAAAGCCTGTTTTTAACCATCGTAGATTACGGGTACGCAGTGCTGGAAGGCGTGATTTCGAGCATTGATCTTGAAAAAGGAAATATTTACGATAAAATCGAACTCTTGGTCCGGGCCGCCCAGCAGTTTTCCAAATCCCATCCCGAGCTGATCCAGATTTATCTCGACAGCGCGTCGGCCGGCCTGGGGCATTTGTCGGAAAAGCTTTCCCGCCAGGTGGAGAGCATCACCGCGGAATTCTATCGGGCACTCATCGCCGAAGCCAAGACCGACGGGCTGGTCGCCGATGATGTTGACGCGCATGTGGCCGCCTTTTGTCTCGATAACCTGATCCTGCTGATGCAGTATTCCTATACCTCCGGCTATTTCCGGGAGCGGATGAAGATTTTCGCCGGCGCCGACGCCCTGGAAAATGACGAAAAAATCGTCGCCGGCATCATGCGTTTCATCCGCGGCGGGCTTGGTTCCTGAAGCACGACAATTCAAAGAGAATGGGATCATTGCTGCTGACAAAAAACGCCTGATAAAATTGACATCCCGGCGGTTTCATGCAATATTCCAAATTGGGAATGGCAAATTTTCATTTTTTTATGAAAAAATCGTAAAATGTCCGCATGGTAAAATAAAGAGAACCAACCGTTTTCAGAGGGGAAAGCATGAAGATAAAAGTGATTGTTCACGAGGCAGAGGAAGGTGGATTTTGGGCCGAGGTGCCTGCCATACCCGGATGCGCGACTCAGGGAGAGACTTTTGATGAGTTGTTGTTTAATCTTTATGAAGCGGTTGAAGGATGTTTGTCTGTTGATGTTCAAAATATCGCTGTTTCAAAAACAGACAGGATAATGGAGATTGCCGTGTGAAGGCTGTCAGCGGGAAACGGTTTTGCCGCATTCTCGAGTCCAAGGGGTGGGAACTAATACGCATTTCCGGAAGTCATCATATTTTCATTAGATATGGAAGCACCATCCGCTTATCCATTCCCGTGCATGGGAACACGCCTCTAAAATTCGGGTTGCAGAAACACTTGATGAAGCTGGCGCAAATTGAAGAATCGGAATTGTAAGATTATTTTTCGACCTGGTGAACAAGCTGGATTTACTCACCAGAAATGTAAAGGATTTTGATGGGATTGAGCCTTTGACGGCCATTAATCCATTTGTCGGGAAAGGAAATAATTAAGCGGTTTTTTTTGGGGCATGAATTCAGGGGCAAGGCCTTTAAAAAGCCCGGTTATCAGCAGCCGTTTCCATATCCCGCCCGAATACAAAAACCCCGTTGACTTACCTGCCGGACTTTGGCAGTAAAAGTCATGCCATTCCCTGATAATACCGCCAGCACGCACAGAGAACTTCATTTTATCGTCATACCTGACGGCGGGCCGCACCTGGAATTTGCGCCGGGCCAGGCCGATGTCGACCCGCGCACGCGCATTCTTCAGGATGCCGTGTTTTCCCGATGGACGTCCGACCCCGATGAAGGGCTCCTGTTTCTGGGGTTTTCGGACCCCCGTGTTACCCTGTCGCCTTCCCTGGAGTATCTGCGGCGATTTGCCACCGCCTTTGTCCACCAACTGCGCCGCACTCCGGATATCGAAATCCTGCGCCACCATGCCGTTATCCCCATTGACCCGGAGTTTATCGAGGAGCATCTCCGGCGCGCGCCGCTGATGACCGGGGCTGAATATCTGAATCCGGACGTTCTGACCGGTCTGTGGCAGGGCATAAACCGGGCCTTTTCCCAGGCCATTAAAAACCGTTCCGATACGGTCGAGGCATTTCTGCAAGCCTACCGCCCGGATGTTCACCTGGCCGGCCGGGTCTATTTTCACCTGGTGGAAAACAAAGACGGAAACCTCCCCTTTGCCTTTCTGGCCACTTACGCCACCCGCCTGGATGAACAGGGCAAATCCCGGCACCTGCCCCTGCGGCACGCCCTTCAGGAATACGGCGCCGACAGCAAAAATCTGCTCGATCTGCTGGCAACGGTTCATCGAGCCGCGGGCCGGAGCGAACTGATCGCCGGATTGATGGAAACGGGCGAGATTTTTCATCCCCTGGCCTGGACCACCAAAGAGGCTTTCATATTTCTCAAGGAGGTCTCCCTTTATGAGGAGTGCGGGGTCCTTTGCCGGACTCCCGACTGGTGGAAGGCCGGGGCTGTGGGCATTCGCATGTCGATTTCCATCGGTGACAAGAAGCCGTCCATGGTGGGCCTGGATGCGATTTTGCAGTTTTCCCCCCGCCTGATGCTGGGCGATGCCGAAATCACCGAAGATGAAGCCCGTCGGCTTCTGGCGGAATCCGAGGGGCTGGCCTTTATTAAAAACCGCTGGGTGGCCGCTGACCCGGAAAAGATCCGCCAGGCACTGGAAGCCTATGAACAAGCCGGTGACCTGATGGCCGACGGCCTCAGTCTGCGCGACGCCCTGCGCCTTCAATTGCATCCCGAAAAATGGCTGGATGGCAAAGACGCCAAAGATATCGGCGTGTCCAATGGCCGGTGGCTGGCATCCGTCATGGAAAAAATGATCCGGCCGGATCAGATCCCGTCAATCCGCCCGGGAAAGGATTTCCTGGCCGCGCTCCGGCCCTACCAGCAGCATGGGCTGAACTGGCTCTGGTTTCTGCATTCCCTCCGGTTCGGGGCATGCCTGGCCGATGATATGGGCCTGGGCAAAACCATCCAGTTGCTCGGTTTTATCCATACCCTGAAATCACGCGCATCCGATGGGAAGCCGTCTTCCGGAAAAGAGAAAAAAGCCTCTCTGCTGGTCATTCCCGCATCCCTGATTGCCAACTGGATCAGTGAAATCGAGCGGTTTTGTCCTGATTTGACATTTCTGGTCTGCCATCCATCGGCCCGGCGCAGCGGTAATAATAATCGCAGCAACAGCAGCAGCAACAACAACAGTAACGGAAAAACCGACCTATTGCCGGATCCGGATGCCGCGGATATGAATGCATGGGATCTGGTCATCACCACCTATGCCCTGGTGCAGCGCTATGACCGGCTCCGATCCCATGCCTGGCGCTACGTGATTCTGGATGAAGCCCAGGTCATTAAAAATCCCGGCACAAAGCAGACCCGGGCCGTTAAGGAATTAAATGCTGAAAACCGGATCATCATGACCGGCACGCCTGTTGAAAACCGGCTGGCGGACCTCTGGTCCCTGTTTGATTTTCTCAACCCCGGCCTGCTGGGAACGGTCAAGGAATTCGGCGCATTCGCCAAAACCATCAACAATACCTCTTCCGGTTCCGGGTACGCGCATCTGCGAAAAGTCATCGGTCCCTATATCCTGCGGCGGCTGAAAACCGATAAAAGCGTCATCCGCGATCTGCCGGAAAAGGTGGAGATGAAAACCTATGCGGATATGAGCAAAAAACAGGTACTTCTCTATTCCCGGCTGGTAAATGATATTGCACGGACCATCGAAGAAACCGAGGGTATCCAGAGAAAGGGCATCGTCCTCTCGGCCCTGATGAAATTCAAGCAGATCTGCAACCATCCGGATCAGTACCTGGGCACCGGGTCGTTTGATGAGATCCACAGCGGCAAATTCGATCGTCTGCGTGAAATCTGCGAAACCATTTACGCCAAGCGGGAGCGGGTCCTGGTGTTTACCCAGTTTAAGGAAATGACCTCGCCCTTACATGAATTTCTGGCGGGGATTTTTCAGCGGGACGGCAGGGTCCTGCACGGCAGCGTGCCGGTGGGAAAGCGCCGGCAGATCGTTGAAAGTTTCCAGGGAAGCGGATATGTGCCGTTTATGGTGCTGTCGCTCAAAGCCGGGGGGGTGGGCCTGAACCTGACCGCTGCCGCGCACGTGGTTCATTTTGATCGCTGGTGGAATCCGGCTGTCGAAAATCAGGCCACGGACCGGGCCTTTCGCATCGGGCAGAAGAAAAACGTAATGGTCCACAAATTCATCACCCGGGGAACGGTGGAGGAAAAAATCGACCGGATGCTCACGGAAAAAGCCGCCCTGTCCGAGCAGGTTGTGGCCGCCACCGGCGAAAACTGGATCACGGAGATGAAGACGGATGAACTGATGGATCTTTTCAGGCTGACAATATAACAATATAAATAAAGGGCAGCGCGTATGGGATTCTGGAATTATGCACCGTATGTCAGCGTGAGTGAAAAAAAAGCCAAGGCTGCTAAAAAACTGGCCCAGTTGAAAAAGAAAAACCCCGGCATCCAGCCCGTGTGTATCGATGGCCGCACCATCGCCCGGACCTGGTGGGGTAAATCATGGAACGCCAATCTGGAACGATACGCGGATTACAGCAATCGCATCGGCCGGGGCCGCAGTTATGTCTGCAACGGCATGGTTTTAGATTTGCAGGTCACCGCCGGCAAGGTTTCCGCCCTGGTTCAGGGAACGCGCGCCAATCCCTATAAAGTCGATATCCGGATCGCCGGGATCGCCCCGGCACGATGGAATCGGATCAAGGCGGCCTGCCAGGGCAAATTCGACGCCCTTCCCGAATTGCTGGAGGGTCGATTCCCCAAGGCCTTGGGTGAAATTTTCATGGCCAAAGGCGAGGGCCTTTTTCCGGCCCCGGCGGAGATCAAGTTTTCCTGCTCCTGCCCGGACTGGGCATCCATGTGCAAGCATGTGGCCGCGGCCCTTTACGGAATCGGCGCGCGCCTGGATCAGGATCCACTGCTCTTTTTCACCCTTCGGGGCGCGGATGTCAATGAACTGGTGACCCGGGCCGTGAAGGAAAAAACCCGGAAGCTGCTTGACAAGGCGGAAAAGAAAAGCGCCCGGGTGATTCAGGATGCGGATTTGGGGGATATGTTCGGCATCACCCTTGATGAGCCCGTGACGCCCTTTGAGAAGAAACCGGGAAAACCGGAACGTCGGGAAAGCGTCGCTTCCAAACCGGCACGCCGGTCTGCTGATCCGGTATCCCCGAAAGCCGGAAAACAAGCGTCACTATCGGGCCCGAAAGCAGCCGGCAAAGCACAAAAGCCGGATGTCAAGGGATCTCGGAAACCCGTGAAAAAGACCCCGGCCGCCGCGGTCCCGTCGCCTTTGCCTTCGGCGAATATAAAACCGGCTGATATCATTGAAGGAATCATCAAAAAGAGCCGTAATGGCCTCCGATTCGCCGATCTCCTGAAAGAATCCGGACTGCCGGAAACCCAGATCCGAAATATTCTCTACCAGCTCAAAAACAAGGGTCGGATCATCATCCCGGAAAGAGGGGTGTATATGAAAGTCAGCGGGGCAAAAGCCAAGACAGGCAAATGATAAAATGAAAATGGATCAACTCAGAAAAATAGAACGGCTGGTGCAAAAGGCAAGGGCCGCGGATCGGTCGGCATTGATCCGGGAGATCCGGCGTTTCCGGAGCCTCGGGCCGGAAGACCTGGCCCTTGAAAAATATATCCGGAAACTGTCGGCCCTGGAATCCCGGGTTCAGGCCTCAGTGCAGGTTCGGGCCCGGCGCGTTCAAAACCGGCCGGCCGCGGTTTATGATCCGAACCTGCCCATTGTGGCCCGCCGGGACGACATCATCGAGGCAATTTCCCGGCACCCGGTGATCATCGTGTCCGGCGAAACCGGCTCCGGCAAAACCACCCAGCTTCCCCGGTTCTGCCTGGATGCGGGCCGGGGGATCGACGGGATCATCGGCTGCACCCAGCCCCGCCGCATCGCCGCCATCACCGTGGCCCACCGCATCGCCGAAGAACTCGGAGAGCCGCCGGGCCGGTCCGTGGGCTATAAAATCCGGTTCCAGGACCGTTTCAACCGGGAATCAGCTTTCATCAAGATCATGACCGACGGGATACTCCTGGCTGAGACCCAGCGGGACCGGTATCTGAATGAATACGATACGTTGATCGTGGATGAGGCCCACGAACGGAGCCTCAACATCGATTTTATCCTGGGACTGCTGCGCCGGATCCTGGAGAAACGCCGGGATCTGAAACTCATCATTACCTCGGCCACCATCGACACGGAGAAATTTTCCGCGGCATTCGGCAACGCGCCGGTCATCGACGTATCCGGCCGGATGTATCCCGTGGACGTGCGCTATGAGAGGGCCGCGGCCGATGACGACGCCGACGAACAGACCTATGTTGAAAAGGCCGTGGATGCCGTGGGCCGGATCGCCGGGGACGGCCGGCGGGGGGACATTCTCGTGTTCATGCCCACGGAGCAGGATATCCGGGAGACTTGTGAGGCCGTCGAGGGCCGCCGATTTAAAAATACCGTTGTTCTGCCGCTCTTTGCCCGGCTGGCCGCCGCCGACCAGATGCGGGTGTTTGCGCCCCACGCCAGCCGCAAGATCATCGTGGCCACCAATGTGGCCGAAACCTCCATCACGGTGCCGGGGATCCGCTATGTGGTGGATACGGGCCTGGCCCGGATCTCGCGCTATGATCCCAAGTCCCGGACCACGGCCCTTCCGGTGACGCCGATATCGAAAAGCAGCGCGGATCAGCGCATGGGCCGGTGCGGCCGCCTGGAAAACGGGATCTGCGTCCGGCTCTTTACCGAAGACGACTATAATTCCCGGCCCCTGTACACGCCGCCCGAAATCCTGCGGGCCAATCTCTCCGAGGTTATTTTGCGGATGATCGCTCTGGACCTGGGCGACATCAGGGACTTTCCGTTTGTGGACCCGCCCCCGGCCCGCCGGCTCAAGGATGGATTCGATATGCTCCAGGAGCTGGGGGCCATTGCCCCGGCCCGGGAGGGGAAAAAACGTGCCGGCGGGATGGTCCTGACGCCCCGGGGACGGCTCATGGCCAAAATTCCCTTAGATCCCCGCCTTTCACGGATGCTCATCGAAGCCAGGGAAAACGGGTGTCTGGCGGAAGCGGCCGTGATCGTCTCGGCCCTGACCATCAATGATCCCCGGGAACGCCACGAGGAAAACATCCAGGCCGCCGAGGCGGCTCATGCCCGTTTCCGGGACCCGTCATCGGATTTCATCACCCTTTATAATATCTGGAAGGCGTGCTTCGGCCCGCCGGGTCCGGAAAAACCGGCGGTGCGGGCAAAAGCGCTCAAAACCTTCTGCAAGACCCATTTCATGTCATTCAAGCGGATGCGGGAATGGCAGGATGTGCATGAGCAGATCGTCGATATTCTGGCCGAATCCGGATTTGACATAAGACGGGCGCCCGGCGATTTATTAACCCGATCCGCGGCCTTGCCGTCAGATTCTCAGGAATTTTCAGCCGCGCATGACGCCCGGATACTGCCGGCATCATCGGCGGCCCCCGGATCTTCAGGCCGCCGGAATGCCCCGGCTGCGCCCGCAGGCACGCCCCGGCCGGAAGCCAGAACAGGCGAAAGCCGGTTTTCGGATGGATACGCGGCCCTTCACCGGTCCATCCTGAGCGGGTTGCTAAGCAACATCGCCGTTAAAAAGGAAAAAAACATCTACCAGGCGGCCCGGCAGCGAAACGCCATGATTTTTCCGGGATCGGGCCTGTTCAAGCGGGCCGGGGACTGGATCGTGGCCGCCGAAATGGTGGAAACCTCCCGACTGTTCGCCCGCACCGCGGCCGAAATCGACAGCCGATGGATCGAGCCCCTGGGCGGCGATCTGTGTCGCTATTCCCGGCACAATCCCCGATGGGAGCGGAAGCGGGAAGCGGTGGTGGCCGACGAGCGGGTCACCCTTTATGGGCTGGTGATCGTGCCGGCCAGAACCGTGTTGTTCGGTCCCATTGATCCGGCGGCCGCCTCGGAAATTTTCATCCAAAACGCCCTGGTGGAAGGCGATGTCCGGACAGAGTTGCCCTTTATGGCCCATAACCGGGAGCTGATGGCGCGGATCGCCGATATGGAAAACCGGATGCGGCGGCGGGATCTGCTGGCGGGCGCGGACGCCGTGGCCGATTTTTACCGCGATCGTCTGACCGGCGTCTGCGATATGGCCGGTTTGCGGAAAAAAATCAAGTCCATGGGGTCTGACGCGTTTCTGCGTATGAAGGAATCGGACCTGCTGGTGATTTTACCCGATGCATCCCGGCTTTCCACGTTCCCGGACACCGTAACCCTGGGCGGCAGGTCGTACTCCTGCGCCTATCGTTTTGAGCCCGGCCACGACGATGACGGCGTCACCGTCCGGGTGCCGGCGGCCGAAGCCGGCGTGGTGCCGGCCGAGACTACCGACTGGATCGTTCCGGGGCTCCTGGAAGAAAAGATCACCCTGCTGATCAAGGCACTGCCCAAAACCTTCCGCAAAAAGCTTGTGCCCGTGGCCGACACCGTGTCTGTGATTCTCAGGGAAATGGTTATGTACCAGGGATCGCTGAAAGGGACGTTGAGCCGCTTCCTGTTCGAGCGGTTCGGCGTGGATATCCCGGCGTCGGTCTTCAGCGAGGCGGGTCTGCCCGAATACCTGCAAATGCGCCTTGCCGTGACCGATCCATCCGGGAAGGAAATCATCGCCGGCCGGGATGCCGGGGTGCTGCGCCGTCAGATCCCGGCTGATCGCGCGGACGCCGGATTTGAGGCCGTGCTGGCGAAAAAACAAAAACAATGGGAGCGGTTTGGACTGACCCAATGGGATTTTGGCGATCTGTCGGAAATCATCAGCGTCCCCGGCCCGGGCGGGGCCGTTGTCCCGCTCTATCCGGGACTGGAACCGGACGCCGCCGGCGTCAACCTCCGCCTGTTCCGTGACGCGGCATCCGCTGAAACGTCCCATCCCCAAGGGGTTGCCCGGCTTTGCGCGCTCTATTTTGCAAAAGACATCAAGCCTCTGAAGAAAAGCCTTGTCCTGCCGGACAGCCTGGCGGCCGCGGCCCGGCATTTCGGCGGCTCCCGGCAGGCGGCCGACGCCCTGGCCGACCGGGTTCTGACCGATCTGTTCGCCAGACCCATTCGCACCCGAAACGCATTTGACGAATTGATCCAGGCGTCGGTGAACCAGATTCTTCCCGCCGGGCAGGCCCTCGCAAACGCCGTTGTCCCGGTCATCCGGGCTGGCGGAGAGGCCCGGTCCGTCCTGTCGGCCCTGGCCGCGGCCCACAAGGGTAATACGGTAATCCGGGATTTTCTGGACATGCTGGAAGATGATCTGGCCCGCCTGGCCCCACCGGATTTTATCGCCCACATGCCGGTTTCCCGGATGGCCCACCTCCCGCGCTATATCCGGGCCATCCACCTGCGCGCCGAGCGGGGGATCATCGACCTGGAGCGGGACCGGAAAAAGGCCGACCGGGTGCAGCCCTGTATCGACGCCCTGGCCGATATCGCCGCCGATCTCAGCCCGGAAACTTCCCGGGAAAAGAGGGAAGCCGCGGATGCGCTTTTCTGGATGATCGAGGAATTCAAAGTATCGCTGTTCGCCCAGGAACTCAAAACCGCCTATCCGGTTTCCCCCAAAAAGATCGACGCGCTCATCAACGATATCCGACGGATGATCTAAGGCCGATGAACGGCTCGGTTTGCTGTCGGATTTTACTTGCTTTTTAGATGGTTATTCCGGTATTCTCCCGATGATCAGTGATGGCCGATAAACTAAACAAATGCCCTCAATCGGTATCCTTGCGGCGTGAGTAGCCCCATGGATGGGCTTTGAGAAGGTTTTTATGCTGATCCGCATAACATGCTTGAATAAATGGCTGTAACGATATTAATTATTTGAAATAATAATTAATATCGAATATTTGGCGTGGTCTTTTGGCGCGTTTTATACGGACAGAAACCGGGAAATCCGCATCGTTGGACGTATGGGAGAAGCATGGCAGAACTGACGCGAGATGACCTGATCGAGGCCGCCAAAATCGCAACTGACGGAGTACCTGGCCCTTTGTCGCGACCGGACTTCGAACGGATTACAGGCATCAGCCAGTATCACATCTATCGGCTCTTTCCTGATGGCGGATGGTCCGAACTGAAGCGTCTCGCTGGAATCAACAAGCACCCGAAGGACAATCAGCCCCTCTCGGACGACGACCTCCTTGAAGAGTTCCATTCTGTCGCCACAAAGCTCGGTCGCATTCCGACGTGGGCGTTGTTTGGACACAACGCGGGTATCTCCGCCGATGTCGTCCGTAGGCGCTTTGGCGGCCTACAAGGCACTTTGAAAAGTTACCGGGTGTGGCTTGAAGAGAATCACCCCGATACTCCACTTCTGGCTGAGCTTCAAGCCCAGTCCAGGCACGAGGTGCCACCGCCACCTCAGGTGGTAACTGTCGAAAATTCCGACCGGTTGACTCCATCGGCCTCGTGGGCGAAGGTTGATGGCCCAGAATATGGACCGCCTATCGACTTCCGCGGTCTACGGCACGCCCCAATTAACGAGCAGGGCGTTGTCTTCCTTTTCGGCATGGTCAGCTACGAGATCGGCTTCATAGTTGAGGCCGTGCACGCGTGGTTTCCCGACTGCGAGGCCAAGAGGTGCATTGATCGGCGAAACGAGCGATGGCAGCGTGTTCGGATCGAATTCGAATTTCGCTCTCGATCCTTCAAAGAACATGGGCACGATCCTTCCGGCTGCGATCTCATCGTATGCTGGGAGCACAACTGGCCGGAGTGCCCACTTGAGGTCGTGGAACTCCGGAAGGTCATAGATGAGCTTGGCAGCTGAACGTCCAACAAATTGCTTCACTGGATTTTCACTCCGCTACGTGAAAACCATTGAGCTCAGCCGTTCGGCGAGAAGATATGGAACAGGAAAATCTAACAGGTGCGGACAGATACCGTGCAAGATCCAAAGGCTGGTATATACAGGGGATATAAAGAGCCTTTCATTATCTACGGAGAATAAACATGTACATTTCAAGATTGAAACTGCGGAATTGGCGGAATTTTACCAATGTCGATGTCGGCCTCAAAGAAACGGTCTATGTTATTGGCCCTAACGCTTCGGGCAAATCCAACCTGTTAGATATCTTCCGTTTCATGAGAGACATCGTTAATCCCAAAGGTGGCGGTCTTCAGCAGGCAATCGACACACGTGGGGGGTTGAAAAAAATACGAAGCCTAGCAGCTCGTAAGCCGCCGTGGGTAGAATTAGAGTTCGAATTTCGAGAGGATTTGCAGACCATCGAAGGGCCGCCAGAATGGCGCTATTTGCTAAGGGTTAACTACGAAGGAAAAGGGAAGCAACGACCGATAGTTTTTAAGGAGGAGGTGTGGCAAAAAGGTATTAAGTTATTAGAGCGTCCTGATCAAGATGATAAGGCTGACCCTGAGAGGAGAATTCAAACGCATTTAGAACAGATCAACATGAATAGCCAGTATCGAGAGGTGTCAAGCTTTTTTTCCGATGTCCTCTATCTGCATCTTGTACCTCAACTTCTGAAATTCAGCGACCAGCTTTCCTTGCGACACATGGAATCAGATCCCTTTGGTCAAGGGCTTCTGGAGGAGATTGCACATACACAAAAGCGAACACGCGACTTTCGCCTTCGCTCTATTGAGAATATCCTTCTGAAGGTAATTCCAAATCTTGAGCAGTTGCGTTTTATAAAGGACGAGGCAACGGGTAGACCGCATCTCGAGATGCTCTATAACCACTGGCGGCCTAATGCCGGGTGGCAGCGAGAAGACCAGTTTTCAGATGGAACATTACGGCTACTGGCGATGCTGTGGACGCTTCTTGCTACTAATCGGATGATTCTCTTGGAAGAACCTGAATTATCCCTTCACAAGGCTATTGTCGAACAAATTCCAGGCCTGCTTTACAAGACGAGACAGCGGAAAAAGAAGTCAGGCGGTCAGATTCTTGTGAGTACCCACAGTGAAGTGATGCTATCAAGCAAGAGCATTGAAGGCAATTTCCTGATGCTCCAGCCTGGGCAAGGTGGCGAAGCCACGACGATCGTCCCACCTTCAGATGCTGATATCGAAGCAATGCGAGCCGGACTCTCCGCCGCCGACATTCTTCTTCCACAGACAGGGACAACCGTACAGAGGATTTGAAATGGAGGATGTATATTGCTTCTCATACGTTGAAGATGCTCCCAGCGCCGCCGTGGCCCACAAGCTAGTAGCTACACGGAATGCCCAAATGGAGCACTCTCTCTTCTTTCGTAGCGGATTCCCAGCTGTTATGGGGGGATATGGTGCTATCAAGAGCAAATGCGAAGCATTTTTGAACATGGCGAATGGCGGTCTTCATTCGTTCATATTGACCGATCTTGATACTGCCGAATGCGCTTGTTCGCTGATACGGAGTTGGTTTTCTATCCCGAAAGATGATGATGTGGTTCTTCCGCCCCAATGTATCTTCAGAGTAGCTGTAAGAGAGGTGGAATCCTGGATAATCGCCGATCATAAAGCATGGGCTGCATTCATTGGAATTCCTGCGGCAAACTTTTCGACGCAACCAGATCAACTGGATGATCCTAAGAGACACCTTTTAAACGTGATCCACAGAAAGGGTAGGAAAAAAATACATCGCGAGATGCTGCCCCAAGGGGCAGCTCGAATTGGGCCAAGATACAATGAAATCTTGTGTGACTTCGTGGACAGTTCATGGGAGCCGGAACGCGCAGCGAAGAGGTCTCCCAGTCTGGATCGCGCTCTTAAGGCACTAATGATGATCTGAAAGAAGATGAAGCTCCAATTCAAACCAAATCGATTCTACTATAAACGTTTTTAAAAAATAACCAACGCATTCACTCAGACCACCGGGAGAGAGCGGATTTAAATTGAACGTCCCTGGCGGTGGCTGGTGATGCGGCGTGTTATAACCAATCTATTGATGGAGATACTTACTTAATTCGCGGTAAAAGTTTTGGTGAGATCCAAATGTATACAAATACAAGGTGGATTCATCTACTTCGTAAGCAAGTAAAATGAGATTATTGCCAAATTTATATTTGTAAATTTGAACTCCTTGCAAATCACCGGACTTTGCAGCGCCGACAGTTGGATCTGCCATAATAGTTCTGATTGCATCATCAAGTTTTTGGATTTGGTTCTTTTTGAGTTTCTTTTTTTGTCGTGCAAAGAGCGGAGACTGAATAACTTCAGTAATCTGACTCATGATCATTCTCCAAATACATATGGAGTTCCTTGACCGGATTTAATTTGCTCTTTCCCAATTAAAATATTTTGGATCATTGGAAGTGGAAGATCTGGATTATCTTCTACAATCTGACCAATTTTGGCCCAATATTCTATTTGACCAGCTACTGAGCGTTTAAACACTTTTGACTTAACTTTTGCTTTTGCAACCAAATCATCTGAAATCTTGACGGCTGTGGGCATAATGCCTCCTATTGAATTTTTTTGATATGGTTTTATTTTATATCTTAAGGTTTTATTTTGCAACTATTAATTTTAAAAAGTTATAAAAGGCGGTCCGTAAGGGTGCAGCAACGTATTGAGGCGTGAAATACGCCCAATCATTGAAGATGAAAAAACCTTAAATATCATGTGCATCTGGACCCATTACCGAATAGCTCTTAGCTCCGCGTAAGTTGCTCATAATACCGAGCCTCGTCGACCCGGCTCCGTTTCCGGCAGCCCTGGGCGAAGATCCGGCATTTGCGGGAAAGGACTTTTTCGGCGGCTTGTTGTTGTTCATCGGTGAGGTCGCCGCTTTTCAGCAGGTTTAAAATGGAGCGGATCCGGTACTGATCCAGGCCGGGGGCCGCGGAGAGCTGGTCCGGATGCCCGCCGGTTTTGACCACCAGGGGCGCGTCAATCAGGTAAACCGGATGGCGCATACTCACCCGGAGCCAGAGATCGTAATCCTCGCAGGCCGGCAGGGTCTCGTCGAATCCGCCCATCATTTTAAAAAAGGTGTTGCGCATCATCACGGCAGACGGGCTGACCAGGCAGAGTTCCAGGGACGGTTCAAAGATCATTCCGGATAATTTCTTGTGGCGCCGGCCGGGATTGACCGGCCGGCCGTTTCGAATCCAGATTTCGCCGGTCTGGCAGATCAGGGCATCGGGGTGGGATGTGAAAAAATCGACCTGAACGGTAAGTTTTTGGGGCTTCCAATAATCATCGGAATCCAGAAAAGCGATCAGATCGCCTTGGGCTTGGGCCACGCCGGCGTTCCGGGCCGCGCTGACGCCCTGGTTTTCCTGGTAAACGACGGTCAGTTGATCCCCGTAGCGTGCGAGAATATCTGATGTTTGATCCGTGGAGCCGTCATCCACAATGATCAGTTCAAACGGCCGGTAATCCTGTTCCAGAACCGAATCAACGGCCCGTTCAACGGCCCAGGCCCGGTTGAATGTCGGAATGACGACACTGACCAGGGGCCTGTTTGCGGCATTCATTTAAAAATCCTTCCGGGTCTCACTTCCTTATCAGGACCTGATGCGGCATGATAGCGGAAATGAAAGACTGGAAACGATAAGCTGGAGCCACGGAATTTCGTAAAATCTCGTTTTAGCCGGCATCCAGCCCCGCTCCGGTTTTAAAAGGCATGGTAAGATGATAAACACCGTATTCCAAAGCGGCCTTGACTTCCACATCGCCTTTTTGGAATACCCGCATCATTTCCTTGTTGGCCGGCAGCACGTCGGCGGTAAATCCCTGGAGACCGCGCTCTTTGGCCAGTCGGATCAGGGTCCGGAACATGTAAGTGGCAATGCCCAGACCCTGGTAGTTTTCGTCCACGACAAAGGCCACATCCGCGTAGGGGCGGTGCGGATCCTTGACGTAGCGGGCCTCGGCGATGATCTGACCGCGGCCCATGTCCCCTACCAGCCCGACGATGGCCATGACCTTTCCATAATCAACATTGACGTATTCCTGCATTTTGGAATGCGGCATAGTCTTTAATGGCGTGAAATAACGGTAATATACGGATTCGTCCGAGAACCGGTAGAACAGCCGGCGCATTTCCTCCTCATCGGATGGCCGGATGGCCCTGAATCGTATGGTGGTGTTGTTTTTAAACGTCTGTTTAAAACTGATGTCCCCCGGGTAGAGATGGGCGCTTTCCGCCATGTATAGCTGATCGGCATAAAGAATTTTATGGGCCTTTGCTTCTTCCACCAGGCGGGCGCGGTCATCGGGATGGGCCACTTCGATCAGGGCCAGGGCGCGCTCCCGGATGGTTCGGCCGTTTAGGTTGGCCACTCCGCATTCGGTCACCACAAAATCAATTGATTCCCGAATATTAAGCTGGTTTGGAATATCTTCGATAGAAATCAGAATATTGGATTCGCCTTTCAGATTGCGGCTGGGCAGGGCGAAAATGGAATATCCGCCATAGGAGATTTCCGCGCCGTTGACGAAATCGATGATTTCCGCCGGATCCGTGGTGACGTTGCCCTTGCCGACATGAAGGGCGATCCTGCCGGTCAGATCGACTTTCCGGGCATTGGCCACGGCCACAAAACGGGGATTTTTACCGATGCGCAGCGGGCTGAACACTTTGTCCAAGGTCTGAAATTCCATCAGCGGGTTCATGTTCAGCCAGTCCATCAGTTTAGCTGTTCCCATGGCATAGGCGGCCAGGGATTTACCCGGGAAGTTTTCCTTGAACCGATTAGTGACGGCCCCGCTGTTGACCAGGTCCATAAGGGCGTCGCTGAACACCGGGGTATGAATCCCCAGGTCCTTTTTGTTTTTCAGGTGCCGCCCCAGGGCCTCGTAGAGGGGTCCGATGGTAAAAGCGATGCAGCTTCCATCTTCGATGACCGAGGCCACGTTGGCCGCCACCTTATCGTAGGTTTCCGTGACGGGCCATCTTTGAAAATAGATCGGTTTTTCCGTGCTGCGCACCAGCATGTCGAATTCATTGATGGAGACAAACGTGTTGCCGCAGGTGCTGGGCATGTCCGGATTGATTTCACCCACGACCAGGGCGGCCTGGCTTATGGCCAGATGGGCCACGTCCACGGCAACGCCGAGGCTGCAATAGCCGTGACGGTTGGGCGGCGTGATCTGCACGAAGGCGATGTCAAAAGGGATACGCCGGGCCGCCACAAGCTGGGTCAGTCTTGAAAAGCGGCTGGGGATCAGGTCCACCCGTCCGGCGGTAATGGCTTCTTTGGCCACCCACCCGGAAAAAAAGGTTTTAAGACGGAATTTCTGGGCCTGAAGTTTCTCGATGGAAATGGCTTCTCCGAAGCTGAGCAGTTGAAACAGTTCCAGATCCTGGAGGTTGTCCGCGTTGGATTCCATCAGGTGCTTGACCAGGGTTCGCGGTTCCGCGGACCCCGTGCCGAGAAAAATACACATGCCCGGTTCGATTTTGGCGATCACTTTATCCGGTAATACCACGCGGCTTTCCCAGTCCATGATATTGACGGTGGTGTCAGTCATTTTTCAATAGCCCCCTGTTTTAATAAAAATCCCCTTGCCTGGGACAGACAAGGGGATTTTTGGTGTCATGCCGGTTTTCCCTGACCCGATGGATGGTCAGTTTTTGGGATACATGGCTTCGATCTTGTCCTTGAACATCTCCACGGCCACGTTCTTTTTAACCTTGAGCGTCGGTGTGAGCATCTTGTTGTCAATGGTGAATTCCGGGACGATGGTCACTTTCTTGATCTGTTCGAACGAAGCGAATTTCTTATTCTTTTCCGCAACCTCACTGTTGATCAGGGCGACGATATCCGGATGGGTGAAAAGATCTGAATCTTTGCTGAAATTGATTCCCTTTTCCTTTGCGTATTCCTTGGTGTTGTCCGGATCAAGGGTGACCAGGGCCGTGAGGTATTTGCGTTTGTCGCCGATGACCACCACCTGGTTGATGTATTTGGAAGTTGCCACATGGCCTTCAATGGCGGACGGGGCGATGTTTTTGCCGCCGGCGGTGATGATAAGATCCTTTTTCCGGCCGGTGATGCGCAGGAAGTTTTCGGAATCGATTTCACCCAGGTCGCCGGTGCGGAGCCAGCCGTCGCTGGTAAATGTTTTGGCGGTTTCTTCGGGCATTTTGTAGTATTCCCGCATCACGTTTCTGCCCTTAAACAGGATTTCCCCGTCTTCGGCGATTTTCTGTTCAATGCCCGGTCCGGGAAGGCCGACCCAGCCGATACGGTAATTGTCGACGCGGTTGACGTTGGTAAAGGAGGTGTTTTCCGTCATGCCGAGTCCTTCGAGCACGATCACGTTGGCGCCGATGAAAAACTTGCCGATGCCCGGATCCAGGGGGGCCGCGCCGCTGATGCAGAACCGGAGGCGACCGCCCAGGGCCGCATGCAGTTTGCTGAACACCAGCTTGGATGCGATTTTATGTTTGAAAGCCAGCCCGAACGGCGGGGTCTGCTTGTTGAGCAGGCAGTCGGCCATCTGGTCCCCAACGCCCACGGCCCATTTAAAGATTTTCAGGGCCGCGCCGCCCTTGGCTTCGGCGCCGCTGATCACCTTGGAATAAACTTTTTCATAAATTCGCGGCACGCTCGGGAACCAGTGCGGTTTGGCCTGCTTCAGATCGTCCACGATGGTGTCCATGCTCCGGGCGAAGTTGGTGGTGGCGCCCACCAGAAGGGTGGCATAAACGCAGGTCCGGGCGAAAATATGGGCCAGGGGAAGGAACAGGAAGGTTTCGTCTCCATCCCGGACATCCAGGGAACCTTCCACCGACTGGGACGTGAAGAGCACGTTGTCGTGGGTGATGACCGCGCCCTTGGGAACGCCGGTGGTGCCGGAGGTATAGACGAATGTGGCCACGTCCTTGGGGGTGACTTCCTTGATCCGCTGTTGGAGATCTTTTTCCGGAAAGGCTTTGCCGAGTTTCATGAATTCATCATAACTGATGATCCAGTCGTCGCCCTTGTGATCGCCGTCAAACAGGATGACTTTCCGGATATTGGGTATTTCAGGCCTGATTTCTAAAAGTTTGGCCAACTGATCCTTGTTCTGGGCGAAAACCACAACGGCATCGGAATGGTTGATGATGTATTTGCAGTCTTCCGGGAGGTTGGAATGATAGATGCCGACCGTGACCGCGCCGATCATGGCATTGGCCATATCCACCAGGACCCATTTGTAGCAGGAATAGCTAAGGATGATGACCTTGTCGCCCTTGTTCACCCCGAGGGTGGCCAGGCTTTTGCCGGCCTGCTTGACCTGTTCGTAAAATTCGGACCAGGTGACCGATTCCGAGGTGCCTTCGGCATCCAGGAACCATCTATGGGAAGTGGTGTCGGGTTTTGCGTCGACCGTTTTTTTCAACATCTGGTGAATGTTCTGAAACTCTACCATGCGCATGGCTGCCTCCCTTTGTTATGGTTAATATTCTGGAATGACGGGTTGATGATTTTTTTTGTCGGATTTGGATCCGACCCCACCGCGCTTGATCGTTTCAGCGGTCGGTGACAATTCGGATGCCTCAAGCGAATAGATTAAGTAAAAAAAAATATAAGAAAAACAAATGAATGTCAAGTATTTTAGGCATCTTCCCGCCTTTTTCATAACTTAATAATAATTCAGATGGTTATCCATATAAAATACCGGCATACCCTACAAATGAATCTCCCGGGTTTTTTTCATAACTGGAACTGTATCCGACCATGCGGGCCGATGTCGCACCAAGAGCTCTTGAAGCGGTGATGGCCGCCGCCGCCGCACCGGCGCAGCAGGCGTTGTGGCTGGAGGATCCTTCCCGGATCACGGCGACAGGATCCATGTCCATCATGTACTCGATAATGATGCGGTCATTACGGTCTTTTACCCAGTCAAGCCCTTTCTCCCCCCGGCCCGCAGGTGCAAATCCATAGTTGGGGCCGTAATGGGTCAGGTCCGTGGACCCGATGACTTTGATTTTCAGGTTCAAGCGACCGGCCGCATCCGCAACCGAATCCGCAATTTCAATGGTCTGGGCAGCCGGGGGGGCGCCGATGGGCAGCAGCCGGGCATCGGGGAAAAAATATTTGACGAACGGCAACTGGAGTTCGATGGTATTTTCCTGGGAAAACCGGGCCGGGGACTCAATGTGAAAGGGATATTGCTCCACGAGATCCGTGGCAATGTCCGTAGCGATGGGGATATCACCGAAAGGAGTTTCCCAGGCGCCGTCGGCCATGATGACATTGGGGGAATCCGGGGCAAGGTGCATACCGAACACGACAATGACATCAGGGGTGTCTTGCGGATTTGCGGCCTTCAATGCCGCAATTACGTTGCAGGCCAGGCTGCCGGAAAAATACCAGCCGGCATGGGGCACGATGCCGCCGATGAAGTTTTTGTCCGGCGTGACGCGGAAGCGCTTGTCGGCTAAAAACGTCCGGATTTCTTTTTCACAATCGGAAGCGCCGGCCGGGTACCAACTGCCGGCGAACATGGCCCGTCGGGTTTTCATGACGACCTCCTTATTCGAATTTCCGGATTGCCCTCCCAAATGCCGGCATGGCGTTTGTGATGACGGCGTCGTCCACACAGAAGGCCAGCCGGAAATGACCCGGACCGCCGAAGCCGGAACCCGGGACCGCAAGAATCAGCTCATCCTGAAGGGCACGGACGAATTCGACATCATCGGGGATGGGGGACTTCGGAAACAGGTAAAATGCGCCGGCCGGTTTGACGAATTTATATCCCAGTTTCTGAAGGCCGGTGCAGAGCAGTTCCCGTTTGCGCGCGTAATGGCCGACATCCACGGCCGTGCCCTGTACCGCGGCGACGACGCGCTGCATCATGGCGGGAGCGTTGACAAAACCGAGGATCCGGTTGGCCAGGCTCAGCCCGCCGATCAGGCTGTTTCGATGGGCCGCCGCCGGATTTACCGCGATAAACCCGATCCGCTCTCCGGGAATGGACAGGTCCTTTGAATAAGACGTGGTGATGATGCTGTCCGGATAGGCAGTGAATATGCCAGGGACCCGGACCCCGTCGTAGATGATTTTGCGATAGGGCTCATCCGATACCAGGTAGATGGTGCGGGAAAATTGCCGGCTTTTGGACGCCAGCAGCGCGCCGAGTTTTGCAAGGCTTTCCGCCGAATAGACCTGGCCGGTGGGATTGTTGGGGGAATTGATGAGCACCGCTTTGACATCCGGGGTCAGGGCCTGGTCAATGGCGTCGATATTTAAGGTGAAATCCGGATTTGTGGCAACGTTTTTGAGGCTTCCGCCGTGGTTGTCCACGTAAAACCCGTATTCTACGAAATAAGGCGCGGGCACGAGCACCGCATCCCCGGGGTCGAGGATGGTCTTTAAGATGACGTTCAGTCCGCCGGCAGCGCCGCAGGTCATGATGATATCGTTTTCGGCCACGGCCGCCTGCTGTTCGCCGGATACGAAATCCGCCACCGCCTTCCGGACGAACGGGTATCCGGGATTGGGCATGTAGGCGTGAAGGCCCGCCGCGGCATTGCCCGCGATTTCCTTCAGGGCCTGTTTAAATGCCGGCGGCGGGTCGACATTAGGATTGCCGAGGCTGAAATCAAAAACATTGTCCGGGCCGTGGATGGCCTTTAGCCGGGCGCCTTCCTCAAACATCCGCCGAATCCACGAGGCCTTGGTGATAAACAATTCGATTTTTTTAGAAATAGTCATTTTGGTCAGTTCCGCGAAAAGTCAGAATTGTAACGGTAAATTAGGATGGAATCGTAAAAAGCTGCTTACGCCGCTTCACGGACTTCTTGAAGCAACGAACTTTCGTGAAGTTCTTTGGAAGCCGAATCCGGCGACAACGTTATCCCGCAAAGTCCGCGTGGAGGCGATTATCGTCTCAGACTGATTCCACCACTTTTATTTCAGGGATCTCCTGCTTCAACAGCCGTTCAATACCATTTTTGAGCGTCATCTGGGACATGGGACACCCGGCGCAGGCGCCCTGCAGACGGACTTTCACGACTCCGTCCTTTACATCGATCAGCTCCACATCACCGCCGTCGGCTTGCAGGGACGGACGGATCTTATCCAGCACCTTTTGCACTTTTTCCTTCATGACTCCTCCTTAACTATAATGTGATTTTGAAAGTTAGGCAAAATTATAAAAAACGGTCGATTTTACCGGCTTCATAAAAAACCGCTTCTGAGCGAGATTACGGGTTTTGCCGGAAAAATCGTGCCCCGAAAGACTCTTGAAACAAACAACGCGACTTTTTTTGAATCTGTAGGCGCTTAATCAGTTTACATATGACGAAAGGAGTGAAAATGCAAACAAATTCAGTCGATATCGGTCTCAAGAACCGCATCCGGGTCAATCCGGTCGTAAAACATGGTCCGGAAGCGGTGGAATTGGTCTTCAAGAATGGCCGCGCGCATTTCCTCCATAAGATGAAGGTAATAATAAAGATTGTGGACCGTATTCAGCCGAAAAGACAGCAGTTCACGGGAACGGTATAGATGGTGCAGATAGGCCCTTGAAAACTGTCGGCATGTCGCGCAACCGCACAATGGGTCCAGAGGTCCGGTGTCATACCGGTAGCGAGCGTTGCTGATATTGACCTTGCCGAAGGAAGTGAACAATTGCCCGTTCCGTGCGTTTCTCGTGGGCATCACGCAATCGAACATGTCCGCGCCCATGCCCGTAAGTTCCACCAGGTCGGCAGGTGTGCCCACGCCCATGACATAGCGGGGTTTTTCCGGCGGCAACAGGGGGAGGGTTGCATCCGCCGTGGCCATCATCAAGTCCTTGGGCTCGCCCACGCTGAGACCGCCCACCGCGTATCCGGGAAAACCGATTTCCAGGAGCTGTTCGGCGGATTGCCGGCGCAGGTCCGGATACATGCCGCCTTGGATGATACCAAAAAGGGCATTTCCGTTTCGTCCGGTTTCCTTCCATGCTGTTTTGCACCGCCGCGCCCATCGCGTGGTTAGTTTAAGTGCGTTTTCAGCGGTTTGGGCATCCGCGGGATAGGGGATGCATTCATCCAGGCACATGATGATATCGGCCCCGAGATCGGTCTGGATGGATACGGCGTCTTCCGGTGTAATAAGGTGCCGGGACCCGTCGATATGGGACTGAAAATCAAACCCGTTTTCGGAAATTTTTGATATTTTGGCCAGGGAAAAGATCTGGAATCCACCGCTGTCGGTGAGGATGGGGCCGTCCCAGTTCATGAATCGGTGCAGCCCTGAAAAAAGCCGGATGACCTTCCGGCCGGGCCGCAGATAGAGATGGTAGGTGTTGCCCAGGATGATGGATGCACCACAGGTTTTGAGTTCATCCGGGGTGACGGCCTTTACGGTGCCGGCAGTACCCACTGGCATGAAGACCGGAGTGGCGATATCGCCCCGGCTGGTTTGTAATATCCCGGTCCGCGCCCGGGTTTGCGTTGATGTTGAAATGACCTCGAATGTAAGCATTGCGGTCCCGTCAAAATTATTATGATCTTTAAAAAAGCCTTATGTGCGCGCTTTGTGTCTTTATCCGATCAGCATGGCGTCGCCGTAGCTGTAAAATCTGTATTGATTCGCAATGGCCGCGTTGTAGGCATTGAAGATGCGGTCCCGGCCGGCGAAGGCCGACACCAGCATCAGGAGTGTGGAACACGGCAGGTGAAAATTGGTAATCATGGCATCCACGATTTTAAACTCATATCCGGGATAAATGAACAAGTCGCAGGCGCCGCTGCCGTCCGCCACGATTTTGTTTTGGCGGGCGGCGTATTCAAGGGTTCGCACCGTTGTTGTTCCGACGGCAATGATCCGCCGGCCGTCGGCCCGGGCCGTATTGACCGCTTCGGCCGTTTCCGGAGTGATGGAAAAAGATTCCGTGTGAATCCGGTGGTTCCGGATGTCTTCGGCCTTGACCGGCATGAAGGTGCCGTATCCCACATGAAGCGTGATGGCTGCGATGTCGACCTGTTTTTGCCGCAGGCGTTCCAGCAGTGCCGGGGTGAAGTGGAGTCCTGCCGTGGGGGCCGCAACCGCGCCGTTGCAAACCGCGTAAACGGTCTGGTAGGCGTTGCGGTCGTCGCACGGATCGTTTCCCGGATGGTCGTTCAGATGCGATCGCCGGATGTAAGGCGGCAGAGGCATCTCTCCGATGCGGTTCAGGACGGTTTCAAAGGGTTGCTCACACATGAACGCGATGGAAAACGTCCGCTCGAAAACATCGGCGACCACGGCTTTGAGGTCCGGTCCGAAATCGAGTTTTGTGCCGGTTTTGGGCGCTTTTGACGCCCTGACCAGGCATTCGCACACCACCTGCTCTCCGGCGGCGGATTGCCGGCGCAGGCCTGGAAAATCGATGATCAGTACCTCGATTTTTCCGCCGCTTTCCTTTCGGCCGAAAAGCCGCGCCGGAACCACGCGGGTATTGTTGATTACCAGCAGGTCGAAAGGATTCAAGAGTTTTTCCAGATCGGAAAACATGTGATGGGAAATTGCGCCGCTGGTCCGATTCAAAACCATCAGGCGGGATCGGTCCCGCTGTTGCGCCGGTGCCTGTGCGATCAGGTGCTCGGGAAGATGATAATCAAAATTTTTCAGTGCAAACATGGGGGCGCCTGTCGACATATTAAAGCAGCAACGGGCATCAGCTGTTGCCCAGATAGACAAGCACCAGTCCGGCCACCATGAGCCCGAACCCGAGTTTGCGGAGGGAATCATCGGGTATTTCAAGGATGGTCCGCATCACGGCCTTCATCCGGTCCGGAAAGCCGAAATACGGCAGCCCCTCGATGATCATCACCATGCCTATGACACACAGAAAAAATTCCATTCTCAGCCTGCTCCTTGCATTGTTTTCAAGTTTACAAATATAGTTGCCGTCCGGCTTTTGTCAAAGGAAAATGCGGGATTTTCCGGCGGTGATCCTGTTGAAAAAAGCAACAGCGGGCACGGTCCCGGCACGGATGGAAATCATGCACAAATAAGGCTTGACGGCATCCTTTAAATAATAGCATAAAATTTCAATGAAATCGTTAAAAGCGGTTTGTCTCGCTGCGCGGCATTTTCTCTGTACGTAACATCAGGGAAGTTTTTGGGACGTCAGATTTGCTCGCTTTGAGGGTCGTTTCTAAAAATACGCAATCGCGCTTGCAAAGCCTTTTTCCGATTTCCGAGATTATCTATAAATTTCATTATGCCATCCAAAAGGATATCCGTATGGAATTCGAACCGGTTATCGGGCTGGAAGTGCATGCCCAGCTCAAAACCCGCACCAAGATTTTCTGCGGCTGCGACACAGCCTTCGGCGCGCCGCCCAACACCCATGTCTGCCCGGTCTGTCTCGGCATGCCGGGCGTGCTGCCGGTGCTCAATCGGACCGTGGTGGAATACGCCATGAAAATGGCCCTGGCGACCCATTGCACCATCGCCGGGAAAAGCCGGTTCGCCCGCAAGAATTATTTTTATCCGGACCTGCCCAAAGGTTACCAGATTTCCCAGTACGAGCTGCCCATCGCCGAGGGCGGATATGTCGAGATCAACGCTGACGGCGGGAACAGTAGAAAAATCGGATTGACCCGCATCCACATGGAGGAAGATGCCGGCAAACTGATCCATGATCCGGACCGGCCCAACAGCCTGGTTGATTTAAACCGGACCGGCGTCCCGCTTATCGAGATCGTCTCAGAGCCCGACATCCGTTCCCCCGGGGAGGCCGGGGCTTATCTCCGCCGGTTGCGGGCCATTCTCAGGTATCTCGACATCAGCGACGGCAACATGGAAGAAGGGAGTTTCCGATGCGATGCCAATGTTTCGATTCGTCCCGTCGGAAGCGATATTCTTGGAACCCGGGCGGAGATTAAGAACATCAATTCATTCAAATTCGTGGAAAGCGCCCTTTTTTATGAGATAAAACGACAGATCGCCGTTCTGGAAGACGGCGGCGCCGTCATGCAGGAGACCCGGCTCTGGGACAGCAACCGACAGCGCACCGTTTCCATGCGGGGCAAGGAAGAAGCCCATGATTACCGATATTTCCCGGACCCCGACCTGGTGCCGCTGGTGATCGACAACACGTGGATCGAAGCGGTCCGCCGGACGCTTCCCGAACTGCCCCAGGCGCGCAAAGCCCGTTTTGTCAGCGAGTTCAGTCTGCCCGAACATGATGCCGAAGTCCTGACATCCGCTCGTGAACTGGCCGATTATTACGAAGCGTGCGTCCGGCGGATCAATGCTCCCAAGCTGGTCAGCAACTGGGTCATGGGGCCCCTTCTGGCGCTGATCAATGCCGAAGGAAAATCCATTGCCCACGCGCCGGTGAGTCCCGACCGCATGGCGGAATTGCTTGTACTGGTCGAAAACGGAACCATCAGCGGCAAGATCGCCAAAATCGTTTTTGATGAAATGGTCAACACCGGTGAAAAACCCGAAGCCATCGTGGCCAGGCAGGGACTGGTTCAGGTGACTGATGAAGCGGCCCTTGAAGCGGTCGTGGAACGTGTCCTGGCCGCCTGCCCGTCCGAAGTGAAAAGCTACCGGAGCGGAAAAACCAAATTGATGGGGTTTTTCGTGGGACAGGTCATGCAGGAAACCCGGGGCAAGGCCAACCCGCAGGTCGTCAACACGCTTTTAAAAAA
>Ga0351930_1015_pt1 | contig 33546 bp, 32 predicted proteins | sample BONcelT113001E10_FD_205823 | JGI IMG/M metagenome (GOLD analysis project Ga0351930, IMG submission 205823) | Enriched cells from coal bed in the Powder River Basin, Montana, United States - BONCAT cells T11 rep2 HSBNCT.T11.300.1.E10 ...
AGGCCTCAAATATCTTGACACGGACATTGTTATAAGTACAATGTACATATCAGAAGATGAAGACCGTTTCATCCTTCTTGGAATAAGCTTTAAACTTCGAATCCTCGTTGTCTGCCACTGTTTTCGAGAAAGCGGAGGAATCATTAGAATTATATCGGCCAGAAAGGCGGATGACGATGAAGAGAATGAATATTGGAGGAACAGACGATGAGAGACCATTACAATTTTTCAAAAATGAAAGGGCGTAAAAATCCTTATACCAAGTATTTAAAACAACCCGTAACCATGCGACTGGATCGTGATACTGTGTCATATTTTAAGTCCATGTCGGATGACACAGGCATTCCTTATCAAAGCCTGATTAATCTTTACCTCCGCGATTGCGCTTCAAACGAGCGGAAGCTTCAAATGAAATGGCAGTCTGAAAACGCCGAACATGATGCTGCGCATTGACTCAGGGGCGGCATGCGCATCGGCGAGGTTCTGAAACTCAGGGCAATGGATGTTGATGATTGCAAGCTCTTTCTGCTGAATCCCAAAAGCGGACGTCCGAATGAATTTGTCTTTATCCCCAAGAAAATAGCCGACCGGCTGAAAGAATATATCCGCATAAAACAGATTGAACCTCACCAGAGAATTTTCCCCCTCGGTTATACCGGTGCAAGACAAATTGTCAAAAAGGCCGGCAGAAAGATCGGGGTAGAAATCCGTCCACATGACCTCAGACGGCATGCGGCCACCTATGCCAGCCGATCCGGCGCACCCATTGAAATTGTCAGCAAGATCATTCTCCGGCATGCCAATCTTTCAACCACCCAGCGATATTTGGGGAAAGTTAGCGATTCCGAAGCCATGAGATGGATTGAAAACATATTTCATTGATGCAAAGAAAAAAAGACCGGGGTTGGCTTCGTCCAGCCCCGATTTGCTCATTTCAAAACAATATCAAATGTCTATATCCTGTATGTCATTAAAGCGAGGAATGTTGAAGGGCGTTATCGATAGTGCTCGCCGCTGGAAAGGTCAGCAATACTGGCGGTTCTATAGCCGCTATATGCAATAAACGTAGCTTTGAGGATGACTGGATAAAAAAGGCAACGGTTATGAGATTTTAAGGATCCAATATCACTGATAGTGATTGTCTCACCGGCAGTCCTGAATTGTAGCAAGACCGCCGATGTGAATGTGTTTTTTTCTTCCTGATTTTTCTTCCCCATCATTCCATTTTTAAATAAATTTCTTCCTGTTTTCTTCTGTTGTTCTTCCCGTCCATCTTCTTCTTTTCATTTGTTTTTCATGACGTCATGATCCGGCCGGGAGGTAACGGCCGATGATCAGACGAACCCGAAAACGAAAATGCCGGCACTGTAAAACATTTTTCACACCTGACCCGCGTAATGCCCACCATCAAAACTACTGCGGGCGGCAGGAGTGCCGGAAAGCCAGCAAAAAAGGCAGTCAGCGCCGCTGGCTGAGCAAGCCGGAAAATAAAAATTACTTCTCCGGTCCCCAAAACGTCGAGCGGGTCCGGCAGTGGCGCGAAAACCATCCCGGCTATTGGCGCGTCAGGACATCTTGCAACCCGGATGCGTTACAAGATGTCTTATGTGAAAATCAACAACAAAACCAACTGGTTAACATCAACTTTGTTCAACCGGTGTTACAAGATCTCTTCATCGAACAAGAGCCTGTTTTAATTGGTCTTATCGCCCAATTAACCGGTTGTGCGTTACAAGATGACATCGCGTTGGCCATTCGCCGTATGCAACAATTGGGCAGAGATATTCTTTATCCATCCCATCAATCCAAAGGAGGTCAACATGCACAAACGTCTCATCTGTCCGCAACGCATCCGGCAGGTCCCCAAACAGTTCAGCTGGGTGGATCACCGGCTGGTCCGTGATCATTACATCGACCAGTGCGGCCATGCGGCCGCGGCGCTTTACCTGTTTCTGGTCACCGTGGCCGATGCCCAGGGGCTCAGCTACTACGCCGACAGCTCGATTGCACGGCGGCTCAACTTCAATGATGATGATTTGCGCCGGGCGCGCTCCGAACTGGTCCGCGTCGGCCTGATCGCCTGGCAAAAACCGCTTTACCAGGTCCTGGCCATAGAACCGATTCCAGCACCACGCCCCCCAAGACGGGCCGCCGAGCCTCAGTTGCTGGCCAATATTTTTAGACAAATCATCAAGGAGGCCCCATGATCAATTATGACCTGTTCTGCAAAATCAAAAACCTCAACGAGCAGCACGGCTTAACGCCGTCGCAGATCGCCGGCGAGCTGGCCATTGATCCGCGAACCGTGAGTAAATGGCTCCACGAAGAACGGTTCCGGCAACGATCGTCTCCCCCCAGAGAAAGCAAGCTCGATCCCTTTAAAAACGACATTCTCCGCATGGTGACCGCGCATCCCTACAGTGCGGCCCAGATCCTTGCGCGTATCCGGGAGACAGGCTTTGACGGCGGCTATACCATCGTCAAAGATTACCTGCGAACCATCCGGCCCCGGCGGTCTCCGGCTTACCTGACCCTGTCGTTTGCCCCGGGAGAATGCGCCCAGGTGGACTGGGGCTCTTTTGGAACCGTCCCGGTCGGCTCCACCACCCGGCGGCTGAGCTTTTTTGTCATGGTGTTGTGCTACAGCCGGATGATGTATCTGGAATTTACCGTCTCCCAGACCATGGAACACTTCCTTGCCTGCCACCAGCATGCCTTTGACGCTTTCGGCGGCGTGCCGGCAAAGGTGATGACAGACAACCTCAAATCCGCGGTGATCAAGCGCATCATCGGCGCGGCCCCGGTCTTTAATCCGAAATATCTGGATTTTGCCAATCATTACGGCTTTGCCATCATCCCCTGCAATGTCGGCAAGGGAAACGAAAAAGGCCGGGTGGAAAACGGCGTCGGGTATGTGAAAAAAAACTTCCTCTCCGGACTCGACATCCCCGACTTTGGCGCCTTAAATCCCGCCGCACGCCTCTGGCTGGAGACCATCGCCAATGTCCGCATCCACGGCGCTACCCGGCAAAAACCCATCGATCTTCTGGAAAAGGAGCGCCCGTATCTACGGCCCCTGCCTGGACATCCCTTTGACGTTGCCACCGTAACCCAGGTCCGGGCATCATCCCAGTTCCGCATTACCATCGATACCAACCGGTATTCGGTTCCGGCGGAATATGCCGGGACCCCACTGACCCTCAAGCTTTATCCGGACCGGCTTTGCGTGTATCGGCAAGATAACCTGATCGCCCGGCACGGCCGTTCCTATGACCGGCATCAGGATATCGAAGACCCGGATCATCCCAAAGCGCTTCTTGCTCAGCGTAAAAAAGCCCGGGACCAGAAAGTCTTCATGCGCTTTTTAGCCCTTTCTCCGCACGCCGACGCCTACTGGGAAAAACTGGAACAACGCCGGATGAATCCCGCCCATCATGTCCGTAAAATCGTCGCGTTAAGCGAAATCCACGGCGTTGATGCCGTGGCCCGGGCCATGGCCGACGCCTTTGTTTATCAGGCATTTTCCAGTGAATACATCGCCAATATTTTAGAACAACGCGCCCGCTTCCGGCCGGAACCCGGCGCTCTCCACCTGACCCGGCGGGAAGACCTGCTCGATATCAACGTGGCCCAACCCGATCTGTCCATCTATCAAACCAAGGAGGCGTCATGACCCAACATACACCCGAACCGGTCTCCCTGGACCGCCAACTCATTGATTTAAAATTGTCCTTCATGGCCGCGCATTATGAATCCCTGGCGGCTTCAGCGGCTAAACACCAATGGTCGCATGTGGATTACCTGGCGGCCCTGACCGACGGCGAGGCCGGCTTGCGGCAGGATCGCTCCATCAAACGCCGCATCCAGATGGCACGGTTCCCCGTGATCAAAACACTGGATCAGTTTAATTTTACCTGGCCCAAGAAAATCAACCGGCTTCAGGTGCAAAATCTCTTTCGCCTGCCGTTTGTCAACACCTGTTCCAATGTGATCTTCCTTGCCGGCGTCGGGCTGGGTAAAACCCATCTGAGTTCGGCCATCGGCTATCAGGCCTGCCTCAAGGGATATTCCGTCCTGTTTGCCACCGCCATTGATGTGATCAATACCCTCAGCGCCGCCCAGGCCCGCGGCATGCTCAAGCAGGAACTCAAGAAATACACCAAACCCGCCATCCTGATCCTTGACGAGCTGGGATATCTCCCCATCGACAAAACCGGCGCGGATCTTCTCTTCCAGGTCATCAGCCTCCGCTACGAGCGCGGAAGCCTGATCATCACCTCAAACCGGGCATTCAAACACTGGCCCGAAATCTTCAACAACGACTCCACCCTGACTTCCGCCATTCTCGACCGGCTCCTCCACCATGCCGAAACCGTGCTCATCGAAGGACCCAGCTATCGCATGAAAGACCGCGTTGAATCGTAATGATTTGCACTAAACCCCAACTCCGCCGGAACCGTAAAACCGGTTCCGGCTCTTGCTTATACAACCCAAAACCGCTATACATTTTCAAACCGACGGTTTTTAGGCATTTTCACGCCGCCGGTGGCACTATTTGTGCTTCCTGCAAAAAGATTAGGGACGATAGTGGATATTGGAACATTGTTGAGTCTTATATTGCCGAGCATATCAAGGCTGTGTTCAGTCATGGGATCTGCCCGGAGTGTGAGAAAAGGATGTATGGGGATTTGGATAAATTAATAACTGAAAACATTTGAAATGCCTATTCAAAAGGAAGAAAAGCGGGGATCTTTCTATTTCATCCGATCTTTAGTATTTACGGACGGTGCAGGTCGAAGGATGGCAGTCAGTAGCGTGAAACCCGTTTCATACCCCAACAAAAGCAAAGGAGGTCAAAATGAGCGAAATGAATGATGTACGCACATCAAGAAGAGAGTTTCTGGTTGGCGCCGGTGCTGCCGCAACAGCCGCTACTTTAGCGCTCGCCGGGTTCGCCAACGCTAAGGAACTCGACACCGCTAAAAAGGTATGGGCCAAGGGCGAACTGTTACCCACGAACAAAAGTCTGATTCCTCCTTTGGCACCCCAATGGGAATCGCTTGATCTGGCCAGACTGCTCTCCTATCCTACCATGTTTGTCTCCATCAGCCAGAACAACAGCCTCTATAGCCCGGAAGGTGGCCAGGGAGGAGAACGTCAATGGGAGCGAGGTAGCTTGGAAGCCACGATCAAGGTTGCCAACGCCTGTCGGGAAGCCAACTTTCCGTTCCATTGGATCGGCTACGACATCTTCCTGGTCCATAACGATTATCCGATGACCGAGATGGACCGCGCCCAGTACGCGAGTTGGACGGCCACATATCAGGACTGGTCTGCGGAAAAGATCAAGTGGGATGGTGAACTGCCCCCGGAGCTCAAAAAATTGGTCCGTCCCGGCGATCTGGAATACTTCGAGATTGCCCACCAGAGTTCCTTTATCGGAACACCTCTGAGAGTTAACCTGGCCAAGCGGGGGATTAAAACGATCGTTTTTGTCGGCATCCATCTTGATTGGTGCATTGAAGGTAACGCCCGGGCTGCCCGGGACGAAGGCTACATGCCGATTGTCGTTGGAGATGCCTGTGCCTGCCAGAAGCAGGAACAGGAACCGGCTACCTTCGAACGAATCAACAACTTCTTCGCCCCGGTCATCGATTCGGACCGGTTTCTTGAACTGATGGCAAAAGCAAAAACTTACCGAAAAAAAGCGTGATCCATCGCCAGATTTATCCGCGGCGCGAGACGGCGGGCATATTCACGGCCCTGTCCCGATAAGCGCTATGAGCCTTTGGGAACATTAACCCGTGATATGCTTTATGCTGCGCGGTCTTTAATTGGCTTGAAGTATGAATTGGAGGCTGAAATAAACATCCCCACTCTCTCCGAATGGTGCATGATCATCATGTCACTGATACCGGCAGGTTCGGCCGTTTGGATGATGAAACGCCGGCGGGTATCGTAGTATTTATAAAATTTGATCAGGAAATAATCAAAAGGCAGGGCTGAAGGATAATGGCTCTGCCTTTTTTGTTTATTGCGCCAACGGCAACTGACAATTTTTGCGTTGCTGCCGGGAGAATCTGCTGCCAGGATTTTAAGGTGCAAAAAATTAGGGGAGTTAAAAAAGTCTTCAAAGCCCCGTTTTTGGGGTCCACTATGTTGGGACAGTTTACCTCTTCTTGCCCCCATTAATCCGATCCCACAGTCTCCCGGAGCATTTAAACGTAATCACCTTCCAGGCATCCAGCATCATATCATCTCCTGTTGTTGGCGTCTCCGGCCTATCCTCCGAATCCCTCCAAATGAACAATCAAATTAACATTGACCTTCAGGCCGCTCTGCCTGGCAAGCTCTTGAACCAGGGCAGCCAGCAATCCATTTAAACCGGCATTAACAGCAGACTCACGGCCGGAATCCTTTCGCGGTCGGCCCGGTCCACGCCCTGGCATGGCTTGGCGCTTTGCCGCTGTGACATATTTTTTCAGCTTCGGGACCTTGCGGATGGCCTCCTCTAATGTGAAACTGTATCGACCAAACTTGCGGGTGAGGGCATAAATTTCATCCGTTGCCAATTCCCGGATTTCATTGACCAGGCTGAATTTAAACCCACTGCCGGTCTTTTCCTTCTTCATGAAATAGCCCAGGTTGCATTTGTCGATGTTGGCAAGCTTGGCAACCAGGGATGACACATCCTGGCCCCGAATCTCTTCACCCATGGCGTCAGAAATCATACGGGTGATTTCAGCCACGCGCCGCGGTTCGCCGGAAAGCAGGGCATCGACAATAAACTCGTTCCGTGTTTTCTTGTCGTTTGCCATATTGTCCTCGCTTTCATCGGATGCTGTCTAAATCTGGACCGGTATTTCGCCTGCTCTTGTCTTAAGATTACCGCTTGCCGCTATTAATCTGGTTCCGCAGCTTCCCGGAACACTTAAAGCCGATCCTGTTCCGAGCATCCAGCATCAGATCCTCTCCGGTTGCGGGGTTCCTGCCCTTGCGCCGGCCCTTGTTTTTCACGCAGAATTTGCCGAATCCGGAAATCAAGACATCTTCGCCGGATGCCAGGGTGGACTTGATAATTTCCATGAGCTGTTCAACAGATTCAGTCGCGGCCTTTTTCGTGAACTCCGTTTCTTCCATGATTTTCGTGATCAATTCGTTTTTCGTCAGCGCCATGCGGATCTCCATATTAGACGGATTGTGGGATAGGGTTTATATTTTGGCCAACATCTCAGAAAAATGAGGAAATTTCAATCTTTAATCTTCCGGATACACCCCCTCGCTGACCAAGCCATTGCATTTTACAGCGATGTTTTTCTTGAACCCAAGCCATCAGATTGGACGGTTACAAAATCAAAAGTGCGAAAAATTCTGGACAACACCGTGCCCAAAACTTATTGACAGATTCTGGTGCCTGTTGCAACAACAGCTATCAATCAGCAAAATGTTTATTCAATACCTACCCACTTTAAGGAGATACTGATGAGCACCAAGAAGGATTTTTCAGAAAAGATGAATTGCGCTTACTGTCCGGTCGTTCGCAAAATTTGCCGAAGACCGGACGGCAAAGGGCCTCCGGCTTGCCCCACCATCCAGCAGGAGGAAATCCTGAAGCTTGCCAATCAGCATTACCATGATGATGCTGGAATACTGGAATTCGCCCGCCAAGCCTCAATCCAGGAAGGTGAAGCCTATGCGAATCGAAAACCCGGTCCCTATATAATGCAACCCCACAAAACCCGAATGGAGGAACTGATCGAGTTTGCCGGTAAAATGGGGTACCGGAAACTGGGAATCGCCTTTTGTGGCGGTGTAACTCATGAGGCGTCGATTCTATCCACGATTCTGGAAATGCACGGCTTCGAGGTGGTGGCCGTATCATGCAAAGTTGGCAGCGTACCAAAGGAAGATATTGGACTTCAGGAAAACCAGAAGGTCCGCATTGGCGAGTATGAGACCATGTGCAATCCCATAGGCCAGGCCGAACTTCTCAACAACGCTGATACGGATTTTAATATCATGTTGGGTTTATGCGTTGGGCATGACAGCCTTTTTCTTAAGTACATCAAGGGATTTGCCACCATTCTGGCGGTCAAGGACCGTGTGACTGGACATAACCCGATGGCCGCCTTGTATACGGCCCATTCATATTATCAGAAACTCAAGAAACTTGAGATGGGCAGTGATGCGGAAATGAAATCAAGAATGACTGCCGGAAAAAAATAGTTGTAGCCGGGTATTGTGCTCACATGCGTCCCACCGGCAGAGCACACAACCATGTGATATGTCCCAGTATGGTGCATGGTTATTGATCTGGTAAAAAGGGTGGGCAAGGGACAGAGTTGCGACGAGGCTCAGCCGTTAAGCTGATGCAGAGTGGCTTGCTTGGGTGCGGTCCTATCTAAAAATTAAATGAGCCCCTGCTTGCGTATTCCAGTCTATTCCGGCCACCGATTCCGAGTGCGTTACACAAAATTTTCTAAACCTGTTTCCGAAAACTGCCTCTCTTTAGTGAAGACAAAGTCTTTAGTCGGTTTAGCGCCATCTCTCATCTCTTTTAAATTACTTGAAAATATTTAATTTCTTCCTTATAGTCGGTCACACTTGGAGCTCCCTATAGGATCGCGGTCGGGGATGCGGGAACAGGAGTCGTTTTTTCAACAGGGTCCCTATCTATCTGATCATGTTCATAACTGAACCAGAATTGATTCACCAGCAGGGGTTTGCCAATGATTCGACTTGAAGACCTCACGCCCAATGCCGCCATTCGCGGCCTGCTTCCGGATTGCCTGGTGACGGTGGTAAATGTTCAATGGTTCGGCTCCGAAGCATTGGAACTGACCTACAAGACCCCCGCTGGAAAGGTCGCTAATGAACTGCTCTACCGGAGCGACGAACCGCGTCTGGATATGGTGGAGCAGGGACGGCCCTGGAGTTTTGACGGAGACGGCGCCTTGTTCCGACTGGTATCCGAAGCCCACCGCATCCGCCTGGCCTATCTTTTTGACCCGGTTCTGGCTATTCATACCTCGATGGTTGATCCCCTGCCGCACCAGATTACAGCGGTTTATGAATCCATGCTCCCCCGCCAGCCACTTCGGTTTCTGCTGGCTGACGATCCCGGGGCCGGCAAAACCATCATGGCGGGCCTTCTCATTAAAGAATTGATTGTTCGCGGGGATCTGCACCGATGCCTAATTGTCTGCCCGGGCGGTCTTGCCGAACAGTGGCAGGATGAATTGTACCGCCGGTTTCATCTCCCCTTTGACATTCTGACCAATGACAAGCTGGAGGCGGCCCGCACCGGCAACTGGTTTCTGGAAACCAATCTTGTCATCGCCCGCCTCGACAAACTTTCCCGCAATGAAGATGTCCAGGAAAAGCTCAAAGCCCCGGATTGCCGGTGGGATCTGATTGTCTGCGACGAAGCCCACAAGATGTCGGCCACTTTTTTTGGTTCTGAAATCAAGTACACCAAGCGTCACCGCCTGGGCCAACTCCTATCCACCCTCACCCGGCATTTTCTGCTCATGACTGCCACCCCGCACAATGGAAAGGAAACCGACTTTCAGCTTTTCCTGGCCCTTCTGGATGGCGACCGGTTTGAAGGCCGTTTCCGCGACGGGGTTCATGTTTCAGATGTCTCGGATCTGATGCGGCGCATGGTCAAAGAGGAACTGCTCAAGTTCGACGGCACGCCTCTTTTTCCAGAGCGCATCGCCTACACCGTCTCCTATAAACTTTCTCCCGCCGAGGCCCAACTTTATAAAGCCGTCACCGAGTATGTCCGCGAAGAATTCAACCGTGCCGAAGCCCTGGAAAACGACAAGCGATCCGGTACGGTCGGATTTGCCCTCACCATCCTGCAACGCCGGCTCGCATCCTCACCTGAGGCGATCCATCAATCCTTGCGTCGCCGCCGGGAGAGACTGGAAAGTCGGCTGCGGGAGATGGAAATCATTCAGCGGGGCGGGCAGGCCGCTCAAATACTCGCCAGTTCGGGGCCAATCCTGGATGCGGAAGATGTGGAGGACCTGGAGGACGCGCCGGATAATGAAGTGGCGGCCATGGAAGAGGAAATTCTCGACCAGGCCACGGCAGCCCGCACCATTGTTGAATTAAAAGCGGAAATCGAAACCCTGAAAACCCTGGAGTCTCTGTCCCTTGCCATTCTTCGCTCCGGTACGGATACCAAATGGTGCGAACTGGCAAGCCTCCTTTCCACAATTTTCACCACCCCCGCTGTGGACAACTGCGTAGCTGAAGATTCCGTTCCCTACGGGGCCGGACCCATACCACCGCCCACGCCATCGCCGCGTCAGAAGCTCATCATTTTCACCGAACACCGCGACACATTGAATTACCTTGAAAACCGCATCACAACGCTCCTGGGCCACACAGAATCCGTAGTTACCATCCACGGCAGCGCCGGCCGGGAAGACCGCATGAAAGCCCAGGAAGCATTCAATCATGATCCGGAGGTCAAAGTACTCTTGGCCACGGATGCGGCTGGAGAAGGCATCAACCTTCAGCGCGCCCACCTGATGGTCAATTATGATCTTCCCTGGAATCCCAACCGGCTGGAGCAGCGGTTCGGCCGTATTCACCGCATCGGACAAACCGAAGTCTGTCATCTATGGAATCTGGTGGCGGATGAAACCCGTGAAGGGGATGTTTACCGCACCCTTCTGGAAAAACTGGAGCAGGCCCGCCAGACCCTGGGTGGCAAAGTGTTTGATGTGCTGGGCAAGTTGCAGTTTGAGGGCAAACCCCTCCGGGATCTCCTTATTCAGGCCATCCGCTATGGGGATCAACCCGAGGTGCGCGCCCGGCTGACCACGGTTCTGGATTATGCCCTTGATCGCACAAGATTACGGGACCTGCTGGAAGACCGCGCCCTTGTTGTAGATGCCATGGACGCCAGCCGGGTCAATCGCATCCGTGAGGACATGGAACGCGCCGAAGCCCGCCGCCTGCAACCCCATTATATTGAATCGTTTTTTTTAGAAGCCTTCAGAAGACTGGGCGGGAATGTCAAACAACGCGAGCCCCGCCGCTATGAGGCTACCCATGTCCCTGCCCCGGTGCGAAACCGGGACCGGCTCATCGGCATCGGTGAATCCGTGCTGCCCCGGTATGAACGCATGGCCTTTGAAAAATCCCTGGTAGCCCTTTCAGGAAAGCCACTGGCCGCCTTTGTCTGTCCAGGGCATCCGCTGCTGGATGCGGTGATCGATCTCACACTGGAACGACATCGGGATCTGTTGAAGCGCGGGGCCGTGCTGGTGGATGAGCGGGATGCAGGTCTGTGCCCCCGGGTCCTGTTTTATCTGGAACATGCCATCCAGGATGCCAGCATTACCCGCGAAGGCTCCCGCCGTATCATTTCAAAACGTATGCTCTATGTGGAACTGGATGCCGACGGCAATACCCGCCACATGCATTATGCTCCGTATTTGGATTTCCGGCCACTGGCCGGGGATGATCCGGAACTTACAGAAATTTTCTCCCGATCCGAATGCGCCTGGGTGAACCGCGAACTGGAACAGAAAGCCCAGTCCCATGCGGTGGTGAATGTGGTGCCGGAACATCTTACCGAAGTACGCGACGACCGCCTGACCCTGATCGCCAAGACCGAAGCTGCGGTCAAGGACCGGCTCACTAAGGAAATTACCTACTGGGATCACCGGGCCGAGGAGCTCAAACTTCAGGAGCAGGCTGGAAAGTCCAATGCCCGGCTGAATTCCGGTGAAGCCCGCAAGCGGGCCGATGCCCTGCAATCCCGGCTCCAGAAGCGTCTGGATGAACTTCACCTGGAGGCCCGGATATCGCCCCTGCCGCCGGTGGTTCTGGGCGGCCTGCTGGTGATTCCCGCAGGGCTCATCGCCGCCATGAAAGGAAAACCGATTTCGGTCCCTGCAACACCTGTGGACACCCAGGCCAGTGCAGCTCGGGCGCGTGCTGTCGTCATGGAGATTGAGCGGAGCCTGGGATTTGAGCCCACAGACCGGGAACTGGAAAAACTGGGCTATGATATTGAAAGCCGCATCCCCGGCACCGGTCGCCTTCGGTTTATCGAAGTCAAAGGCCGGGTGACGGGTGCTTCCACCATCACGGTAACCCGCAATGAAATCCTTTATTCCTTAAACAAACCCGATGATTTTATTCTGGCCATTGTGGAATTTATGGACGATGATACCCACCGCGTCCATTATGTCCACCAACCCTTCCAGCGGGAACCGGATTTCGGGGTGATCAGCGTGAATTATGATTTCGCGGAACTGCTGGCGAAAGCGGAAATTAAGAATTAAATCGTTCAGAGGCATGGTTTGCGATTACCGGGGAAATGCAATGGGTCGATTGTAAAAAGCAATTAAACGCAAGTTGGACGCAATTCATTTTATTGTTTATTTTGTAACCAATTGTTAATATTTCAAAATATTATGATAATAACATTGCAACCAGTTGCAAGTTGGTTGCAACAACTTGCAATTATATCGTGAAAGCGCTGGACTGGAGGGGCATGCGGTGTATCGACAGTCTCAATTCTCTCCGCCGGCGTTTTTATAAATAGAAGGTATCTGTATGGAACATCAACTTCAGCAGCTTGAGTCGTGGCTGACCAGCAAAGAGAATGAGCACGTTGAGTTCAAAGAAGCCAAACAGCGATATGACTTTGAAGAACTTGTCAATTATTGCGTTGCCTTTGCCAACGAAGGGGGCGGCCGGCTGATTCTCGGGGTTTCAGACAAACGCCCCCGTCGGGTTGTGGGGACGGATGCGTTTAAAAATATTGAGCGTACAAAATTAGGCGTTGTGGAACGTATTCATCTTCGAATCGATGCCGAAGAAATTGCGCATCCCGATGGCCGGGTTCTTGTTTTTCACATTCCTTCGCGTCCCGTCGGCGTGCCTGTTCAGTATAAAGGCCGGTATTTCATGAGAGCAGGAGAAAGCCTGTCGCCCATGTTGCCGGATATGATCAAACGAATTCTGGATGAGGCGGGACCGGATTTTAGCGCTGAGATTTGTCATGGGCTTAAAATAAAAGATCTTGACCCGGAGGCTATTGAAGAGTTCCGGAGGCGCTGGGCGCGTAAATCAAAAAAAGATCAAATCCTCCATTCATCTGCGGAACAAATTCTAAGTGATGCGGAATTGCTCTTGCGTGAAGGGCTCACTTATGCCGCCCTGATACTTTTCGGCACCCGTCAGGCCCTGGGCCGGTATCTTGCTCAATCCGAAATTATCTTTGAATACCGGGCCACTGAGGCAACCGGCCCGCCTCAACAGAGAGTGGAATTTCGGCAAGGATTCTTTTCTTTTTATGACGAGTTGTGGAACCTGGTTAATTTGCGGAATGAAAAGCAGCATTTCCAGGATGGTTTGTTTATCTGGGATATCCTGACGTTTAACGAAGATGCTGTTCGCGAAGCCATCCTGAACGCCGCCAGCCACCGGGATTATCGCATGGCCGGGTCTGTTTTTATTCGCCAGTATTCAAGGCGGCTGGAAATTGTCAGCCCCGGCGGATTCCCTACCGGTATTACACCTGAAAACATCCTCTGGGAACAGGCTCCGCGAAACCGCCGTATCGCCGAAGCGCTCTCCCGATGCGGCCTTGTGGAACGATCCGGCCAGGGAATGAATAAAATTTTTGAATCCTGCATAAAAGAGAGTAAGGACAAACCCGATTTCAGTCGGTCCGATGCATATCATGTCTGGCTGACACTTTATGGTGAGGTGAAAAATCACGAATTTCTTCTTTTGATGGAGTTTTTGGAAAGAACCGAAAAGGAGCGGATAGAGTCCTTCACGACAGAAGATTTGCTCGTCATCGATTATATTTTTCGCAAAAAGGCCTTGCCCCCGGGACTGAAGCGATGTCTACCAAAACTTATAGAACACGGCATTATTGAACGCGTCAGCCATGGACGTAGAAAAGTGTATGATTTCTCACGCCGATTTTATGATTTTATAGACAAAAAAGGCATTAAAACACGACCCAGAGGCCTTGATCGTGAAACCAGTAAGGCGACCCTCCTGAAATACATTGAAGAATGTCATGATTCAGGCTCCAGGATGGAGGAGTTTCGTCAATTGCTCCCCAGCCAGTCTCGAAGCCAGATCCAGGTTCTGCTCAGAGAACTCGTAAAGGAAGAAAAAATACATAATCATGGCAAAACAACAGCGGCCCGTTGGTATTCAGGTCCAAAAAGGGCTGATTGCAACCACAAATAAAGCAATCAAAGCGATTAATTATTGGAGAAAATAACAATAAATACAATTGGTTTTGTTGCTAAGGGAAGGGGTGTATTGCAACCATTATTGCAACCGGTTGCAACTTGCTTGCAACAACTTGCAAGATTAATATTGCGTCCGTTTTGTGCGGATCATTTCAAAAACGACATATCCACCCATGAGACAATGGGCAAATGATTAGCATGGAAAGTAACCGATGACATATAAGAAAAAACTCATCGAAGTGGCCCTGCCGCTGGATGCCATCAACGTGGCGTCGGCACGGGAAAAATCCATCCGCCACGGGCATCCCAGCACCCTGCATCTCTGGTGGGCCAGGCGGCCGTTGGCAGCGGCCCGGGCCGTTATTTTTGCTCAGATGGTGGATGATCCATCAGGTCATCCGGATCTTTTTAAGAATGAAAAGGCCCAGGAAAAAGAGCGGCTGCGGCTGTTTAAAATCATCGAGGAACTTGTGAAATGGGAAAACACCACCAAGGAAACCGTTTTGCAACAGGCCCGGGATGAGATCTGGCAGAGCTGGCGATACACCTGCGCGGAAAATGCGGACCACCCACAAGCAAAAAAACTGTTTGACCGGCATAAACTTCCGGCGTTTCATGATCCGTTCGCAGGCGGCGGAGCCTTGCCTCTGGAAGCCCAGCGGCTGGGTCTGGAAAGTTATGCGTCGGATCTAAACCCCGTGGCGGTCTTGATCAACAAGGCCATGATCGAAATTCCGCCGAAGTTTGCGGGACGGCCGCCGGTGAATCCTGAATCCCGGAAAGAGAAAGGGCTGTTTGAAAAAACATGGATAGGCGCCCAGGGCCTTGCCGAAGATGTACGGTACTATGGAAAATGGATGCGGGATGAAGCGGAACGGCGCATCGGCCATCTCTATCCCAAAATTGAGGTCACACCGGAAATGGTGAAGGAACGTCCGGACCTCAAGCCCTATGCAGGCAGAAAACTAACCGTCATTGCCTGGCTCTGGGCGCGCACCGTGAAAAGCCCGAACCCGGCATTTGCGGATATGGATGTGCCCTTGGCCTCCACCTTCATGCTCTCCACCAAGGCGGGCAAGGAAGCTTATGTGGAGCCGGTGATCGAGGGCAACAGATACCGGTTCACGGTGAAAGTGGGAAAGCCCATGGATGCGGCGGCGGCAAAGGCTGGGACCAAGCTTGCTCGTGCCAATTTTGCTTGTATGATGTCCGGTTCACCCATTTCCGGCGATTACATCAAAGAGGAAGGAAAAGCCGGTAGAATGGGCGCAAGGCTCATGGCTATTGTTGCCGAAGGCGACCGGGGCCGGGTCTATCTTACGCCGACCCCGGAACATGAGGCGGCGGCGCAAGGAGCAAAGCCGGATTGGCGGCCAGAAGGGGAAATCGCCAAACGAATGACCGGCGGAAACTGCACGCCCTATGGATTGATTTCCTGGGGCGATCTCTTCACCCCCCGCCAGCTCATGGCCCTGACCACGTTTTCCGATCTGGTGCAGGAGGCCCGGGAACAAGTGAAGCAGGACGCCCTTGCCGCCGGGCTAAAGGATGACAACAAACCCCTTGCCGCCGGTGGCACCGGGGCAACGGCTTATGCGGATGCGGTGGGGGTGTATTTGGGATTCGGCTCAAGCCGGGCGGCAGATGCCTGGAGCAGCATCGTTACATGGCGAAATCAGGTGGAGGCTTCACGAAACACTTTTGCAAGACAAGCAATCCCGATGACTTGGGATTTCACGGAAGTCAATCCCTTCTCGACTTCCTGTGGTCATTGGATGGGAAATTCCGTTGAATGGGTTGAGAAAAGCCTGTTGCATCTACCTTGGCAACCTATAAATGGAAATTCATTACAGTCGGATGCGTCTAATCAGGTCACCACTGCTCATAAGGTTGTTTCAACCGATCCGCCTTATTATGATAATATCGGATATGCGGATTTATCCGATTTTTTTTATGTTTGGCTGCGAAGGTCCCTTAAACCGGTTTTCCCTGAACTGTTTGCCACCCTTGCTGTACCCAAGGCCGAGGAATTGGTGGCTACGCCTTACCGCCATGGGAGCAAGGAAAAGGCGGAAGCATTTTTTCTCGACGGCATGACAAAAGCCATGCACCGGCTGGTGGAACAGGCCCATCCGGGATTTCCTGTCACCATTTATTATGCGTTCAAACAGTCGGAAAGTGATGGCGCGGACGGTGTTTCCAGCACCGGATGGGAAACCTTTTTGGATGCAGTGATTCATGCCGGATTTTCCATTACCGGCACTTGGCCTATGCGCACGGAGCGTGATGGTCGAACCATAAGTGCTGGGACAAATACCCTTGCCTCCTCCATCGTCCTCGTCTGCCGAAAACGTCCGGCGGACTCGCTCGCCGCCACCCGGCAGGAGTTTGTAACCGCCCTCAAATCCGAACTGCCGAAAGCACTCACCCATCTCCAACGCGGCAATATCGCGCCCGTGGATCTGGCCCAGGCAGCCATCGGTCCGGGCATGGCGGTTTATACCCGCTTTGCCAAAGTTCTGGATGCCGCAGGCAAACCCTTTTCCGTGCGGGAAGCCTTAGCCCTCATCAATCAGACCCTGGACGAAACCTTGGCCGAGCAGGAAGGTGACTTTGACGCGGATACTAGGTGGGCGTTGGCATGGTTTGAGCATTCCGGTTTTGCCGAAGGGGATTACGGGATGGCCGAACAATTATCCAAGGCCAAAAATACCAGCGTGGGGGGCATGGTGGATGCGGGCATTCTGGTATCCAAAGCCGGGAAAGTGCGCCTCCTCAAACCCGAGGAACTGCCGGCGGACTGGGACCCGGCCAAGGACAAGCGCCTGACCGCATGGGAAGGGGTCCATCACCTGATCCGCGCATTGGAAGACAAGAAGACTGGGAGTGAAAGTGCTGCGGCGGCTCTGATCGCCGGGATGGGGTCAACTGCGGAAATCGCACGGGAACTGGCCTACCGGCTGTACACCCTTTGCGAGCGAAAAAAGCGGGCGGTCGAGGCCCTTTCCTATAACGCCCTAGTCCAGAGCTGGCCGGAAATCCAGCGGCTGGCCGGGGAGGCCAGGAAAACCAGGCCACAGGAAGGGAATTTGTTTTAGGAGCACCTCTGCGCCTCAGCGTCTCTGCGCGAAAAAAGAGAAAAGCCTTATCCATATCTTTAAAAAGGATTGATGAGCAATGGCAATTTCGAATCATGAGCGGGTCGGCAAGGCCCTGGAACTCCTGAAAACCGGACTCGGCCCATTTATCCAGCGTGAGATGACGAACGTCTACAAGGAGGGGGCCGCAGACAAGGCAAGCCAGTTTTTGGGCGAGGATCGTATCCATGCCGGAAAAACCGTGGACGACTGGGATGCGGCCGCCCTGATGAAATTCATGTGGGATAACTGGCACGATGTTTTTCGCATGGTCCTGGGGCACGCGGAACGGAGCCTGGTTAGTGAACTGCGCCAGTACCGGAACCAGTGGGCGCACCAGCAGGCATTTTCCTCTGATGACACCTATCGCGCCCTGGATTCCGTGGGCAGGCTGTTGACTTCTGTATCGGCCCCCCAGTCAGCCGAGGTTGAGAAAATGAAAATGGAACTGCTCCGTTTGCGATTTGACGAGCAGGTCCGCAGTGAAACGCGCAAAAAAGCCGGCACTGCCGTTGAAAGCGCTGCCTCCGGTCAGCTCAAAGCTTGGCGCGATGTGATAACGCCCCATAAAGACGTTGCGAGCGGTCGGTACCAGCAAGCGGAATTCGCCGCCGATCTCTGGCAGGTGCATCTGGGCGGGGGGACCGCTGAATACCTGGACCCGGTGGAATTCTTCCGTCGCACCTATCTGACGGAAAGCCTCAAGGGGATGCTGACCGGCGCGCTCCGTCGACTATCCGGCCAGGGTGGTGATCCGGTAGTTCAGCTCCAGACCAATTTCGGCGGCGGGAAAACCCATTCCATGCTGGCCCTGTATCATCTTTTCTCCGGCATTTCCCCCACGGAACTGACCGGTGTTGATGAAATTATAAAAAATGCCGGGATACCCAATCTTCCCGTGGCCCGGCGCGTGGTCCTGGTGGGTAACAAAATTTCACCGGGGAACCCTTCAACCAAACCCGACGGCACCGTGGTGCGCACACTGTGGGGGGAAATGGCCTGGCAGCTTGGCGGGAAAACCGCGTTTGACCGCGTAAAAGCCGATGATGAAAATGCCACCAGCCCGGGGGACATCCTTCGCGAATTGTTTGTGGAATATGGCCCCTGCCTGGTGCTCATCGACGAATGGGTGGCCTATGCCCGGCAGCTCCATGACCAGTCGGATCTTCCGGCGGGCGGGTTTGAAACCCAGTTTTCCTTTGCCCAGGTGCTCACCGAATCGGCCAAGCTGGCCAACAACTGTATGCTGGTAATCAGCCTTCCGGCGTCGGATACGTCAGGATCACCTCATACCCAGGCCGATGATGTGGAAGTCGGCGGTCAGCGGGGGCGGGAGGCCCTGGATCGGCTGCGGAACGTGGTGGGTCGGCTGGAATCTTCCTGGCGGCCGGCTAGCGCGGAGGAAGGATTTGAGATTGTCCGGCGGCGGCTGTTTGAGCCGATGTCTGATCCCGGCAAGTTTAAGGACCGGGATGTGGTGGCGCGGGCCTTTGCCGATCTGTACCGGACCCAGTCTTCGGAATTTCCACCGGAGTGCAGGGATGCGGAATATGAAAAGCGCATCCGGGCCGCTTATCCCATTCATCCGGAGGTGTTTGACCGACTTTATACGGACTGGTCTACATTGGTGAAGTTTCAACGCACCCGTGGCGTTTTGCGGCTCATGGCAGCGGTGATTCACAGCCTGTGGGAAAAAGGGGACAAAAACCCGCTGATTTTGCCGGGGAATATCCCTATTGACGACCCTCGGGTGCAGTCTGAGCTGACCAGGTATTTATCAGATAACTGGGTTCCGGTCATTGAAAAGGATGTGGACGGGCCGGAATCACTCCCCCAGAGACTGGATGCCGAACTGCCGAACTTAGGAAAATATTCAGCCTGTCGACGGGTGGCCCGGACCATTTACATGGGGTCAGCTCCTTTGGTGAATGCTGCTAACCGGGGGTTGGAAGACCGGCGGGTAAGGCTCGGCTGTGTCATACCCGGAGAATCCCCGGCGGTATTCGGCGATGCCCTCCGTCGGCTGGTCGGTGCGGCTACCTATCTCTATCCTGATGGCACGCATTACTGGTATTCCACTCAGCCCACTGTCACCAAGCTGGCGGAAGATCGCGCGGAACAGTTCAGGCGGGATTCGGATAAGGTGGTTCTTGAGTTGAATCGGCGATTGCGCGCGGATCTGAGCCGGACGGGAGATTTTAACCGCATTCACCCCATGCCCCAGTCCGGGGCGGATGTGCCGGATGATCTGGACGGGCGACTGGTGGTTCTCGGGGTCGATCATCCGTACAGCAGGGAACCGGAAAGCCTTGCGATTGCCGCTGCCAAAGCGATTTTTGAATCGCGTGGAAATACGCCCCGTCTCTATCGCAATACCCTTGTTTTTCTGGCAGCGGATAAGACGCGGTTGCAGGATCTGGATGAGGCGACCCGAAAATATCTGGCATGGGAATCCATTCTGTCGGAAAAACTCCAACTGGACCTTACTCCCAACCAGGTAAAACAGGCGGAAACCCAGAAATCCGCAGCAGATGGCACAGTGACGGCTCGGCTTCCGGAAACCTATCAGTGGCTTCTGGTGCCCATTCAGCCCACCCCCCAGTCCGCTATTGAATGGCAGGCCATGCGGCTTACCGGGCATGATGCACTGGCCGCGCGGGCAAGCAAAAAGTTAAAGAATGACGATTTGCTGATCACCACCCTGGCCGGCTCTATTTTGAAGATGTGGCTGGATAAAATTCCGCTGTGGCGGGGAAACCATGTGTTGGTGCGGCAGCTTGTTGAAGATTTTTCCAAATACCCGTATCTCCCCCGGCTCAAGAATCCCTCGGTGCTGATAGACGCCATTCGGGAAGGGGTCTCGTTTTTAACCTGGACCTTAGATGGATTTGCCTTTGCGGACAATTTTGATGAAAGCGCCGGACGGTATCAGGGACTTCGCGGCGGCAAGATAGTGCCACTGGCTGATGCGGATGCGCCGGGAATGCTGGTGAAACCGGAAGTGGCCCAACAGCAGCTATCGGCGGAGCGGGTTGATGCGCCGGGTGCTGGACCGATTGTCCCAGGCGGAGATGGACGGCCAAAAGCAGGGCCGGAAGGGGGTGCCATTGCCCCGCCCACGCCACCCGGAGAACCGGAAGATAACGCCCCAAAGCGGTTTCATGGCACCGTCGTCCTGGATACCGCGCGGGTAGGCCGCGACGCCGGCCGCATCGCTGAGGAGGTCATCGGCCATTTATCCAGCCTGGTTGGGGCAAAATTAACCATCACCCTGGAGGTGGAAGCCGAGATTCCCGAAGGCGCCCCGGACCATGTGGTCCGCACGGTTACCGAGAACAGCCGGGTATTGAAATTTGAAAGCATGGGGTTTGAGAAGGAGTGATCGGGACAGTATATTTCAAAATTGATGGTTTGGCCTTAGCGCCGAAATCCTGGTGAGATTTCGGGCAGTCAATTCCGTAGAGACGATCTTGTATTGGGTGCGGTCGTTTTGAAGGACTGTGACAGTGTCGCCGTCTGTGATGCCGATTACTTTGCCGGAGATGGGTTGGGGTTGGGCGTGGGCAAGGGTGGCTATGGCTGTGGCTGTGCGAGGAGAATGGCGATGGTTATTGGGATGAGGGGCTTATTGCTGATGCTTTTTTCTCCCCACCCTTGCCATGAACCTCGGATTTGATTTTTTGCAAGTGTTGCGCGTGCTTTTCAAACGCTAAGCGGTACGCTTCTTCCATATCGTTGACGGCTTCAGAATTCATCTGCCGGATGAGTTCATCGGCCTCAGCCATTAATTGTTCAAGGCTTTTGGGTTCAATGTACTTTGGTATACCGTTCCCTTTCCATGGGTAAAATCTGTTTCATTTTTTTTTCTTACGGTATTGACCGCTTCCATTCCTTCGGTGTCTTGGACCGTAAATATTTGAATTTTAAATGGTTCTTTTAAAAAACTCTTTGTTCCGAGCAAGACGCTGAATCTGTCGGACTGCATATGACGGTTCAGTTGTTCCCGGGTTTCCCATTCCGAAATCAGGTTGAAAACATTATTGTCATCGATATCTCTGTAAATGCCATAGCTCAGACAGCCCTTTTCTTTTTCGGATGGCCCAACCAGTGAGAGAAGCGTTTGCAAAACCTCTTTTTGCTTTTCAGGAAGCACGTTCATGATGGTTCTGATTACGTTCATATCAAAAGAGTTCCTTTGCTCAATTTGTCATCTGTCTGATTGGGCTGTTTAGGCTTCTTTTCTTCCCAAGACCAAAAGGGCGATACCGCCTACCAGCGCAATGCCGCCAATCGTATCTCATTTGACCCTGCCTTTATAATGTCAATTTTGGCTCATGATATTATGTTGACTAAAGGGCTCTCCGCCCCCCGATGATATTGACCAGCACGACGATAACGGCAATCACCAGCAGGATATGGATGAACCCTCCCATGGTGTAACTGCTTACAAATCCAAGCAGCCAGAGAATTACCAGTATTATTGCAATCGTCCATAGCATGATCGGTTCTCCCTTAATTTTGATTTTAAGATTGGCCGGTATTGTAAGCCCCGGCCGGCTGTTTTCTGGAGGAGGATCGGCCGGTATTGTAAGCCCCGACCCGGCTGTCTTCTGGAGGAATGTTTAAAAAATCAGCATGTGGAACTTAAGGTCTTTATTTCCGGCGACGATGCCGGCGACTTTACACCTTACCTTCCGCTTTGGGACATTTCCGCTCTTGCCCGTTCAATTGCCGTTTCAAGATTTTTGATGGCATATTTAAGATTGTCTCCCTCGCCCGCGACCCGGTTTGCAATGGGCGCGATCGCCTCAATCCCCTTGGATGTCAAATCGTTTGAAAGGTAAGTCTGAATTTCTGTCGCATTAGACACATAGGCTCTGAATGCATCCTTCACGCCGATGCTATTTAAGGGTATTTTTCCATATATCTCGGCAAGTTCCATGCGGCGCTGTTCGCTGAGTTCCTGTATGCGGGGGTTTTTATATTTGTTTCCTTCTGTTTGCCATTCCGCAAAATAGTCCTTGCCCCGGGCCTTCATTTCATCGGCGTTCCTGGAAAAATTTTTCTCCATTTCCGTGATTTTTGAAACGTTATGTGAATATAAATCAAAGGCCTTCTTCACATCTGATTGACCGGGCCGCGTCAGTTCATCAAGAGAAGCGCCGGTGGCATCCAGCTGCACGGCAATTAATTTAATATCGTTGTCCACGGCCTGCATCGATGTGCTTGCTTTTTCTGAACGCTGAATGCCTGTTGAAGCGCAGCCTGAGATACTGACAACGGCTGCAATCAGCAGCGTAAAAAAGATGGCAATCGATTGATTGGTCAGCTTCATTTTTTCCCCTTTTCCTTGTTGTATTTTTGTGCTCCCGAAATACTTTTTCAGAGAGTTCATTCGTTCTCTCTTTCTCTATTTTTTATGAATTCAATCTTTGTGCCAGATCCGAATCATTCGCCAAAATATGTCCCATCTTTCTGATTTATAAGAATAATTAACTTAAAAGGCGCTTTCAGGACGATTGGCAACAGCCATGCAAAAAGGCCAAATATCACCCTGTGGTCATATAGGACCCTTTTTCCGGGGCATACCGATTCATCTGATCCGACTCGGCTGTTCGGCATTTGTCATTGCCTCCGTCCTAATCGCTATGTTTACTGTATCAAAAGAACAGTGCGTATCTCGTCCTGGACGGCAAAGAAAGCATCCGCCACATCCGGATCAAAGTGGATTCCCCGTCCTTTTCTGATAACGGCCAGTGAATGCTCCACACCAAATGGTTCCTTATAGCGCCGCTTGGAGGTCAGGGCATCGAATACATCCGCGACTGCCACGATGCGGGCGCAATGGGTATATCTAAACCCTTCAGGCCCTTTGGATAGCCGCTTCCATCCCACTTCTCGTGATAGGAAAGGGCGATAGTCTCGCCCATCCTGATGAATTCCGCGCTCGAACCCTTGAGGATTTCAGCGCCGATGACCGTATGCCGCCTCATAATTTCACATTCCGCGGGGTCAAGCCGGGTTGGTTTCAACAATATTTCATCGGCTTCGCCGGAATGCGCAGAAGGGGATGGAGATGAAAGAAAAGATCAGGATGCAGGTGGCATTTATTACAAAGCCATATCGTTCCCGTCCACCGGTATCCCTGAAAAGCAAGGTCATATGAATCAACTCTTTTTATTGGGTTGTTTATCGATCTTGCTCTTTTCTTTTTCTTTTTGTTTCTGATTATTTTGCTTCTGACTTTTTTCCTTATTTTTTTTACCGCCTTTATCCCCCATGTGCTTTCTCCTTATTTTATATGGATTATTTGAACCTATGCTTGTTCGTTTAGCAGATCTCTGTCAGTCAGCGCCTGCATCTACAGGTATCAGAATCTCGTTCCGCCGCAGAAACCAGGGGGTGAACGGGGGATTGTAGCGCGCCCATATGGGATCGCCCACAATAGTAAGGCCCCTTTCATGAATCCACGAATCGAGTTCCATCTTGTATCGAAGGTAATTTTTTTCACTCCAGAAACCGGAGTAGCGCACCGCGGCCATCCGTCGGGCTGGAACCTGGCGCAACGTGACCTTGGGGTCTTCCGGCACTGGAAGGGTTTCCAGAGTGTACGAAGCCGGCATCATGAAACTGACAGCCCACCTTTCCCGGACACGCTGCTGTCCTACGGGAGCCGTCATTTTGATTTTTTCCCCCATTGGTTCTTGGGATACGGGGGCGGTCATCGCCAATTTGTCTCGCGACCGGTTGTCGCCGGAGATGTAGCCAAAGAGCCTGCTGAATGCCTTGCTTCCAGCCTCTTCAAAATCTTCTTCCACGATGGTTTCGGCGAGGATGTGGGGTGCATAATCACGGACCTCGAACTTGTCGTCTTTTTTCACCACATTGTAAACAGCCTCTTCGATCGCCATGGCATCCATCGCTCCAATGACTATGACCGCTGCTGCAAGTATGATTCGCATTGAACGTCTCATGGCCTCCTCCTCTAATGCCTTACATGCATATTCGCCCAACGCCCAGGGTAACTGGGCGGCGGCTTTAGGCGCTCCTGGCAACCGCCGCGCTGTAGCCGTCGTCCAGTTATCTGCTGTTACCCAGATTCCTTATCAGAATCTTGCACACGCCATTCTCCGACATCTGTTGGGAACTTCCCAAACGAAATGAAATCCTCGTCCGTTAGATTTGAATACCGCTTGCTGGATATGTTTCTGGCGTTCCAAACAAAAAGACACAAACGGATCATCTCCCGTAATAGGCAATCATAGACGCCTTTGCAATGGCATGCTGATTCAGAACACATCCCACCATGGTCGGATGTATTGTTTCTTTTAAGCCCATTTTTTCTGCTTCAAGCGCATACACTGTAAAAATGTATCGGTGAGGTTTGGCTCCGACCGGGGGACAGGCGCCGCCAAATCCAGGCTTTCCGGGCGAAGAACAAGACGGTCTCCCGCCCGATGCCGGAAGCCGCGCCGGTGATCAGAATCGGTTTTTTGTTCATACGCTACGCTCCCTGCTGTTTCAGGGTTGATAGAAATTCAATATTGCTATAAAAACAGAAAGTTATTGTCAATTAATTTTTTGGCGGCAATCCGTCTGCATAACAGCGCAATGGCATGTTATTGACAACCGCACCGACACATTTGTTACAGGATATACAGGCCGCTTTTTTGGTTTTACCTTCCTTTATGCGTTTGACTAGATAGGGTTCGCGGATGAACGGCCGACACATGGAGATGGCATCCGCATCCCCGTTTTCAATGAGCTGCTCCATCTGTTCCACCCGCCGGTTGCCCCCAACAACAAACATTTTGGTGCTCCCCAGTACCGGTTTGATAGCTCTTGCGTGCTTTAGATTCCACATTTCCTCAAAATCAAATTTACCCACCATGCTTTTCAACATCAACCATGCCACCGGTTTCTGCCACAGGGGAACGGTTCGCATAATTTCATTTACCGGCACCTCGCCCCGCCACATGTGCATATTTGAATAAATCGTGGTCCCGGTGGTAATCTCCAAAGCAGCAACATTTAATTCAGACAGCCACCCCGCATAAATTTTAGCCAGGGGTTCCGCTATCCCTTCCTTGGGGGTATAATCAACCGCGTTGAGCTTCATAATTAATGGCATCCCCTCAGGCATTTTCTTTTTCACCGCCAGAACGGTTTCTTTGACAAATCGAAATCGGTTTTCATTCGACCCGCCCCATTTATCTTTTCGTTGATTCAAATAAGGGGATAAAAACTGATTGGGCAGGTATCCGGCACCTGCACTGATGTGAATCGCGTCCGTTCCCGCCTCCACCAGGCGGGCGGCGGCGCTTGCATATGCCTCAATAACCGCATATATTTCATCTTCCGTCATGGCGCGGGGCCTGACCAAATACATGGGATCCCAGCCTACAGCGGACGGCGCAATAGGGGTATGGCCAGTATATTCCTTTTTGGTCTGCCGGCCGGCATGGGCCAGTTGAAAGCATGCCTTGCCGCCATTATCATGAATCGTGTCCGCCAACCTTTTTAGACCGGGAATTTTATCGTCACTATCCGCACATGTCTGATGCGGAGTAGCTTTCCCCAGGGGATGCACGTTCATATATCCTGGAATAATCAACCCGATCTCTCCACGGGCAAGGTGCTTGTAACGGTCGATGAGTTGATCGGTCACAAACCCGTTTTCATCCGCCATGACTTCATAAGTTCCGGCATGCACAAACCGATTTTTAATTTCGAGATCGCCGATTTTTAAAGGGGTAAACAATACAGACATCTTGCACCTCCTTTTTGAAATTAAACGATCCAGACCGCAACATCTCACGCCTCAGCAATTTGAAAAGGCTGAGGTGACTGTTGGGGTTTATTAAACGCTTCCGAAAAGTTAAAAATGGTGCAAACTCCTTTTATGCGTGCCCAATTCCGGGCACCCTAAACGAAAGGAGTTTGCCATGAATTCTGAACAAGTAAAATAACTTAACACGCTTTATCAACGGTACCTGAACCTGCTCAAGCTTCAGGGCAAAAGTCAAAAGGCCATTGATGTCCATTCCCCGGCCATCCTTCGTGTCCGGGAAAAGATATTTTTTTATAACCTGACCGGGCTTGTTCAATTGATAGGTAAGATGGGGGTTCGTTTCACACGCACGGTCTATCCTTGTTCGTTGGGCTTCTGCTATTTGATCTTGCGCAGTATGACGTGTGTTTCACCAGTTTTCTCAAGCTTGTGTAGTTCCAAGGAAAACTCGTTGCCAAAGATTTCTTGGGGCTGGAATCCGGCAACCTTCGATATAACTTCACCACCATCAGTCTGTCGGTACTCTGACGTGATGGTAAGTGGAAGGGATCTTTGTTCGATGCTTAGTTCGCCAAAAAACACAATTGACTTGATGCGGATTTCCCCAAGCGCGGTATCCACCACAAAATGATCATTGTCGTTCTCGTATTTGACTTCAAGCTGAACCTTTTTCCCTTCGCCATTGGGTTTGATATCGTCAAAGAGACCCCCAACTTCCTGCACGGCTCCAAGGAACGCATTCTTTAAAGAAGACCTTTCACCTGTACTGGTTGAACGAAGAAGTGTTAAATCCCCTGTGTTTTCTAAAATGACTCGGGCAAGCTCTTCTCTTCGTTCAGGGCTTTCTTCGGGGTCAATCAAGATCGTTGCATGATGCAGATTTGTCCTTCTTGTAATAGAAGTGAGATCACGCATCATTAGCCAATCAGAAAAATCCTCTGGGGATAAGCTGGCTACTTCCCTCAGTTCAATGCCTTCAGACTTGGCGAATTCGACTGCACCCGCGGCGAACCCAGTTGTTGATACAGCCGTTACTTTGTTGAACCCGAATCTCGCACGGCGGCCAACAAGCTGCTCAACCCATGAGGCTGGTGCAGCACCTTGTGAAGGGCGATCTCTACATTCAATTAACCAAGCAATATTCGTAGTTCCAACCTTTCCTCGTATTTCAACATCGAATTCAGCAACTTGAATTCCTTCATCGTTAAAAACCTTAGTATTCGCCTGAACGTTGAACCCTTGCGGTACGAGAGTCGTTTCAACGAACGAAACCAAAGCTTCAAGTTGCTTTCCGTCAGCGCTCATTCTTTCTTCGCCCAACAATGATTAGACTGACCCGTATAAAACGCGAATTCCTCGGTTTCTGTCCGTATAAACTGCCTCAAAATATCGTACCGAATGCCATATAAAGCGATTTATTTCAGTCTATTGATACCAATCTGCAGTTTATTCAAGCGCTATATAAGGATCACCATAAAACCCTCTTCTCATACCCTATACATGGACCGCATATGCCAGAAGCATCCGCTCAAATCACCATGACCTTCGAATCTTTACAAACCCGCAGTCCCTGAACCCTCCGAATGACGTATCTTTTTTTCTACCTTCCCTTCCGCCTCTTTTCTTCCTTCAACAACCGAACAGTCAGATAAAAATTCACGCGCAGCCCGCCCATTTTAGCCATTTCGTGCAAGAAGCCGGCAACAACATCTCCCACGTCAGCCTTCTGAAGTGGCTCCGGCAAAGCCTTCCGGCCTGGCTTTCCTTTAATAACCTTGGCCTTCGCCGTGGCTTTGGATTTCTTTGCGGGTACCTTTTTCCGGGATGCAGCCGGCTTCTTCCCAGCGGCCTTGCCAGCCTTTTTTAAATACTGCGCCAGCTCCGGGATCTTCTCCACGGCCATTTCCAAGGTGAATCGACCTTTTCTGGTCTTGCGGGTGAGGCCATACACTTCTTCGGGTGCCAGATTCAATATCTCGGGGACCATGCTGTATTCATAGCCTTGGGGAGTTTTGTTTCTTTTGATGAAATGGGCAATTTTATATTGCCGGGGGTTGATGAGTTTGGCCATTAGACTGGAGATGTCTCCGAGCCTGACCTCCTTCCCCGACGCCTTGGAAACCATACGGCGGATATCGCTCAACGGCAGGGGTTTTCCGGTAAGCAGCGCATCAAGGATTAATTCGCTCCGTGTCATTGTCGCCGGCCTCACGAAAAGGTTGGGAATAAGTTTTGAGCACTTTAACCGTTACTCGTCAGTTTTGCAAGGAAAATTCGAAAGATAGGAAACTCTGGCTGAAAAGTAAAATCGATCTGAAAAAATGATCAACCCGTCGAAATAAATTTACATTTCATCAAAATCTTGATATCTTGCGCGGAAAAGTAAATCCTTATCTCGTGGTGTCGTCAATCCATTCGATCTTGGGGCAATATAACTTCTGAAAACATCAACATCAAAATCAGCGAGGATATCATGAAAAAATTTATCATTGTTCTCCTGTTGTGTGTGGGTTTTCTATCATTGACGATCATTTTACTTCCCCATTTAACCTCAAAAGAACCGTATGCCTACGATGAGGCCGTCCAAAAATTTGCCAAAGGTAAACTGGTTTCCGTGGACGGGAAAAAAGTTCATTATATTGAAAAAGGCAATGGCGATCCCGTTATCCTCATTCATGGGTTTCTTTATCACACTATCATGTGGCGGGGAAATGTAGACACCCTGGCTGAAAACTTCAAGGTTTACGCTATTGATCTTTACGGTTGGGGATATAGCGAACGATTAAATGAAACAGAATACAGTTTTGATCGCTACGCCAAACAAGTCATTGGATTTATGGATGCCTTGGGTATCCAAAAAGCATCACTTGGGGGACAGTCGATGGGTTCAGCGATTTCGGTCTATGTGGCCGCGCATTATCCGGACAGAGTCAATAAGCTCATTTTAGTCTCCCCGTCGGTTCTGCCTCCTCCGGAAACCATCGAGGCCAAGATTTATAAACTCCCATTTATAGGGGAATTTCTGAATGCCATTCCCGGAGATGCTTTAATTACCAACAATCTTAAAACAGTATGGTTTTATGATGGCAGCCGAGTGACAGATGCTTATGCCAGAGAAGTCCTGCAACCGTTTGGCATTAAAGGGTCCTATGCCGGTTCAATGTATATCCTTCGAAATGTTCTCAAAGATCCGTTTGTTGAAAATGAAGTCCATTTGCTGGCTAAAATGGACAAACCAATTTTAATGATACAGGGCCGGGAAGATAAGGCGGTACCTGTTGATGATTCAAAAGTTTTAAATGATCTTTGGCCGGGATCACGCCTGGTGATATTCGAAAAATCAGGCCATAATCCCCATGAAGAACAATCAGAACGATTCAACCAACTCGCAATTGAATTCTTGTCTCAGTGAAATGTCTTAATTGACGTTGTGATATATAACCGGGAATCGGATAGCGCTTCAGTTCGGAAATGAACCGCCTGCTGATATTCCCGGTCGGAAAGCATGGTGACAAAAGAGGCCTTTGACGGATATTCCACCAGCAGAAACTTATCCCATGTGTCATCCCCAATGAATGTCATAACCCCTTTTCCATAATAGATCACCCTGGCGCCGATTCTTTCAAGAATAGGGATGACCCGCCGGGAATATTGACCATATTTTCCTGATCCGCCGTCGGACTTGAATTTTAAAAGGTTAATCATGACAAACGGGCCATTATCGGGCATCTGGCCCAAGGCTTCAAGCTGTTGATTTGAGGGATTTATATACGGCATTTGTTTTTTTGACCTGAATTATTTTTAGCCGTTAATGAGTCATATTGCCCTGAGACTATCATGATATCGTCTGGGCAATTCCATGTAAAATTCTGTGGCAACGCTCCATAATTCAATCATTTCAGGCGAAACATCCCCGGTTATTTGTCCCGGTATTCCTTTGATTACTTTTCTCGGAGGCACTTTTAGCCCGGTAGGAACAACGCAACCACTATTGATAACACAATCATCGCCTATTTCGGCGGAGTCGAGAACCACCGCTCCCATGCCTACCAAGACATGTTCATGCAGCTTAACGCCATGCAGGATGGCACCGTGCGCGATGTGACTTCGTTTTCCAAGAGAAACCGTAAAACCGGGCGGCGCATGAATGATGCAATTATCTTGAATATTGGAATTGTCACCTATTTCAATGCGGCACCAATCCGCTCTGAGTCGGGCTCCTGGTCCAATAAAACAGTTTTTGCCGATTATAACTTTCCCGATTAATGTGGCATCGGGGTGAACATAGGAACCTTCGCCGATTTCCGGAATTTTTCCTTCAAATTTATATATCGTCATGATTAATCCTTAAATAGCATTCGGTCGCCAGATTAACATATTGAGATTTAATCGATTGTCGCCTGGTATTTCTGATCAGCAAGCTCAATTACGGTTTTTAAACACCTGCATATAAAAATGTTTCCCCACCTGTACCGTGCTCACGGGCTCCATGGGAACGATCTCTTGCAGTTCTTCCGGGGAAAACCGGATATTCATCGGCGGGCCAAAAGACGTTTCTTTCTTTTCAATTTCAACAATGGCAAGTATACCATCTGACTTGAGAAAGCGCTTGGCTTCACGCAAAAAATCTTGCAGTTGCTGGCTGGAAAATCCGTGAATGACCGTTGATATATACACAAGATCCACGGAGGCCTGATTTAATGGGAGCGGCTGCGTTATATCAACATCCATGGCATCCAGATTTGTGCCATGGGTCTCTGTTTTGAGGATATTGATAAAATGCGTGTCATTATCAAACGCATACACTCTCCCGGAAGGAGAAACCCGTTTGGCAAACGCTTTGGACATGTATCCATTGCCGCAGCCGGCATCCAGAATGATTTGTCCGGATTGTATATTAAGCGCGTTGATTACCCGTTCTTGATCGATGAGGCCTTCTGAGAACTTCCCTCTGTGATGATGCCCGTTTTCAGGAGCCTGTCTGCGATTCATTTTTTACCTCAGAGTTTACTGTTGCGATAGGTTAAGTTTCGGTAATAATAAGCTATCAATCCCTTAAAATCAAATATGTTTGGACAGGCTATTTATCCTGGGATCGCTTTATTATAATTTAGCGACATCTTCTTTTCTCGCAATATTGGTGGTCTGTGTGGCCTCGTCATAGACAATCACGGCATCATCCTTCTTCACCTGCCGCAAGACATCATTGATTTTCTGTTCCAGAGTGGCTTCCACAAGTCCGTAATCCGTGCCGTCCCGGGAGACAAATTCTTCAATCACGCCATGCAGGGCTTCGGGGCTGAGATTTTGGTAGGGAATGATCATTCAAATTTTCTTGTTATGTTTTGCCTGCCCAATGTCTGCTTCGCTACAAATATAACAGCTAATGCACAATCACATCTGAAAAAATATTCATCACCACAACGCCGGCAATAATGAGCCCTATGCCAGGATAGCCGGAAAATCAAGACGCTGATCAAAACAATGCCGACGCCGTCCCATTCGTGTCTGCAAAAAGCCCTTGGTTTTAGCATCCATCAATGTTTGATCCCAGAAATTGCGATGTATACAGAGCTGGCAGGCATCAGTCATTAATAGCCCCTCAACCGCCTGAGAGCCACAGACTCAGACGTTTACATGCGGGGACATGCGAGGTGCCTTGTCGATTTTTGTGATTCTGGAATAAATTGTAAGCGGACAAAGGGGAGCCGCTCAGCATTTTACCCGGCGTGCCGTAAAAAAAGAAAGGGCGACGGTTCTGATTAAGACCGCCGCCCTTTTTTTTATCCCTCTTAAAAGCATTTACATCATGTTTAAACCGTCATGCTTTCGCCGTCCTCTTGGAAAAGGCTATGGTGCATTGTGTAGCCTTTGGGGTACATATAAGGCGCATCACCAAAAACATGGTTTGCCAGAACCCCCAGTTCATCCCACGCATCCTGCGCATCACAGATTCCAGCATCGTCGCAAATAATAGGAATCTCATCCAACCCAAGACCAAGGCAACTGCTTTGCTTTACAATATCGTGCTCCATTATCGGCCAATCGGATTGGAGACATATATATGGCGATATGTATGTTACATGAGATACTGTCTGTGCAATTTCCTTGTTTGGTGCGTTTCCAGGAAAAGAAGACCGGTTGGCGAACACATAAGCTCCCATCTTGGGATTTACTGCTTTGTTTTCCGTGATCATCTTGGCCAGATCCGATATCCTCATCCCTCCGTGTATTTCATCCAGGTGCACCGGCGTATAAAATTTATCGGCAACCTGCATGGCAGACAGCATGGCCTTCATATTTCGGGCGCTGACATCGACAAGAACATGGTCATATTTCTGGCTCAAGGTGTTAAGAGTGCCGGCTATATCGCCAGAACCTGCAAAAACATCAATTTGGTAGGTGTCAGGGTATATACTCCCGATTTCAAAACCAAAGCGATGCCGCATCTTGAGCCAATCCATTGCTGCATTGTCAGGCTCACAATCCAAAATAGCCACACTTTCTTTTCTTTGTGCACGATTCACAGCCAGGTTCACCGCGATCGTTGTCTTTCCGGTCTCTCTTGCAAAACCACCTATAATCGTAATCATTTTTCTAAATCCTTAAATTAAATATTGTTTTTAGATAAAGCCCCAATCTGATGCACCATGCGTCTGACCAGGGTGTTACCGTTGTCTATGCTTTTGCGGAGTTGACCTCCATATCTGCCGTGTCTAAAGTTATTCTGGTTGCCAAGCGGTGCTCCGGGCCGGTATTTCCCGGAGTGGATGCCGCAACGATCGGTATTTTTTAAAGCCGGTCTTTTGCAGCGCTCACCCGTGGTTTCGGCAATGGCCTGGCAGCGCGGCAGCGAGGAGAGATCTAAACCCTGAACGCCGCTGTTGATGTGCCAGATTTTACCACCGCTTTGACTTTCCATTTTAAATCATCCCCCCTTTCCCCACATTGCCGATCACGGCCTGAGCGTCTTTCTCCACCGTGACCCGTTCAATATAAAAGGACTGCTTACCGTCACGGCGGTATTTGCCAAGCGATTCAAGTCCCATTCGGAATGCACGCAGTAACTGGACCCCCATTTTTTGATATTTCTCGGCCCCTTCGGGGTACAGATTCTTATCAGCTCGCTGGAACATCTTCACTGATTCCCGATGGCAATAAATCATTTGGACAATTAATTGAGCCTCCAGCATGGATTTCGGTTTCATGGAGGCGACAAAATTGACCAGCATCCTGATTTTATCCATGTTTCCTGGCGTTACCGGGATAAAGCCCCCAAGGAGTTGATCCATTGCAGTCGCAACAGGTATGGTTTCCGACAGGCCGATTGACTGGAAAAATTGTTCAGGTGAATGAATTTCACCGTGGCTGG
>Ga0351930_1016_pt1 | contig 33522 bp, 32 predicted proteins | sample BONcelT113001E10_FD_205823 | JGI IMG/M metagenome (GOLD analysis project Ga0351930, IMG submission 205823) | Enriched cells from coal bed in the Powder River Basin, Montana, United States - BONCAT cells T11 rep2 HSBNCT.T11.300.1.E10 ...
AGAATAAAACAAAAGGAGAATGTAATGATCAAACATGTCGCCGTATTTGCCGAAAACGGATTTTCGGAAAAAAACTTTAAAAATTTTCTGGTACATGATTCACCTTACATGAAAATCATCAATTTTAATTTCAAGGCAGGCCAGGAACTGCCGGTCCATTCCCATGATATCGACGGCCAGGTCAGTATTGCGGTCATGGAGGGGAAAGGCGAGTTTCTTGGCGGCGAAGGCCGGGTCATACCGGCGGCCACCGGTGATGTTCTGGTATCAGATATCCGGGAGCCCCATGGCATCCGCGCCATTGAGGACATGCGGGTCCTGGTGACCATCGCGCCGCCCATTTAACGGCATGACCGCTTTAACGGCGTAATCGCCGATGCCCTTTTTATCGAGACCAAACGCGGGAAACATGAAATCTGAGTTTGGGACCTGAGTGAGGCCGGGGGTTTCGGTTGTGAGCCGAATCGTGGCCGCAAGGACTCTGAGGCGAACAGCAGACACCCCCCGGCCGAACGGATCGAAACCGAAATCGGAAATCTGAGTTTGAGACCTTAGTGAGGCCGGGGGTTTCGGTTGTGAGCCGAATCGTGGCCGCAAGGACTCTGAGGCGAACAGCCGACACCCCCGGCCGAACGGATCGAAGCCGAAATCGGGAAACCGAGGGAGAAAACCAGAGACCTGAAATCTAACACTGGATGAGGCAAATGGAACTGCGGATATGACCATGAAGAAAAATCACGAGGCCGACCCGGGCCCTTGCAAAACCGATGCCCGTTCCTGTTCCGATTACCGCAACCGGCTCTCCCCCATCATCGACAAAATTATTGCAACGTGTCATGACACGCGGTGCCATACCGCCGCCGATGATGGGCAACTGCCGTCCAGGGAAGCGGTGATCAACATCCTGCACCGGCTGCGGGATGTTTTATTTCCGGGATATTTCAACAGCGAAAAAATCGATCCCGTGAATCTCGGTTTTCATGTGGGACGGGCGCTTTCGGACGTGTTTGACACCCTGGCCGAGCAGATCCGCCGCAGCATCCGCCACGACTGCTTCAAATATGATCTGCCCTGCACGGATTGCGCCCAACGCGGTTATGAATATGCCCTGGCCCTGCTGGAAGCTGTCCCTGAGTTGCAGAACCTGCTGGAAAAAGACGTACTGGCGACGTTGGACGGCGACCCCGCGGCCCGGAGCACCGATGAAATCATCTTCAGCTATCCCGGCATCTTCGCCGTCACGGTTTACCGCATCGCCAACCGGTTGTGGCGAATGGATGTTCCCATCCTCCCCCGGATGATGTCCGAATACGTGCACGGAAAAACCGGCATTGACATCCACCCGGGGGCAACCATCGGTGAGCGGTTCGTCATCGACCACGGCACCGGCGTGGTCATCGGCGAGACCGCCGTGATCGGCAACAATGTCCGGATCTATCAAGGCGTGACCATCGGGGCTCTTTCCGTGCCCGCCGGCCGCATCACTGAAATCAGAGGGAAAAAACGCCATCCCACCATCGAAGACGATGTGATCATCTATTCCGGGGCTACCATTCTTGGCGGCGACACGGTCATCGGGGCGCGGTGCGTCATCGGCGGCAATGTCTGGATCACGTCATCGGTTCCGGCCGACACCTCGGTGATGCTGGAATCCCCGCGCCTGATCTACCGGAAACAGCCAGGCGATGAATCGGAGGAACCATGAAATATTATAGCAGTGTGCGGCATACCATCGGGGCCACGCCCCTTGTCCGGATCAACCGCCTGGCCAGGGGGCTTTCAGCGACGATTTTCGCCAAGCTGGAATATTTCAATCCCTTAGGAAGCGTCAAGGACCGGATCGCCGCCGCCATGATCGACGCCGCTGAAATCCAGGGAAAAATCACCCCCGACACCCTGATCGTCGAACCCACTTCCGGAAACACCGGCATTGCCCTGGCCTTTGTCTGCGCGGTCCGGGGATACCGGCTTTGCCTGACCATGCCCGAAACCATGAGCATGGAACGCCGTAAGCTGCTGGCCCATCTGGGGGCCGAACTGGTCCTGACCCCGGGGCCGCTGGGCATGAAAGGCGCCATTGCCGCCGCCCAAGAATTGCTGGCAAAACGGGAAAACGCCTTTATGCCGAACCAGTTCGCCAACCCCGCCAATCCAGACATCCATCAAAGGACTACTGCCGAGGAGATCTGGAACGACACCGAAGGGGGCGTGGATATTTTTGTTTCGGGCGTGGGCACCGGCGGCACCATCACCGGCGTGGCACGGGCCATCAAGCCCCGCAAACCTTCGTTTAAGGCCATTGCCGTGGAACCGGCCGATTCCGCGGTGCTCTCCGGCGGCAAACCCGGACCCCATAAAATTCAGGGGATCGGCGCCGGGTTCGTCCCCGATGTCCTGGACCGATCCGTCATCGACGAGGTAATCACCGTCTCCAATGACGCCGCCATGGAAACCGCCCGTCTCCTGGCCCGGCAGGAAGGCCTGCTCTGCGGCATTTCCTCGGGCGCCGCCATGGCCGCGGCCCTGAAAATCACCGCCGGCCCGGACGCGGCAGGCAAAACCATCGTGGTGATCCTTCCGAGCACCGGCGAGCGCTATATCAGCACGGATCTTTTTGTTGCCGGGTGATAACGCCGCAAAACCACTCCAGGACGTCATCAAGTCTTGATATGAGGTAGTAAGGGATGGAACAGAGCCAGTATGTTTTGCCGGATGGAAGCTGCACCGGATCAATGCGGATTTTGCCGGAATAGATGCGGACGGCATAGGCATGGAGACTTTTCTCCATGAACAGATTCAAGGATTTGAGTTTGCCCGTCTTGCCGCATAAAATACGAATCCGTCACACCACTCCGCTTGAAATTTAAACAACTACCTTGTCATCCCAAGGCACTGAAAAGGACGGTTGACATAAACGGACACAAAATTTATAGTTCGCCGTAACCTTTTGGCGGGGTCTTTTCCTTGAATTTTCGTCACCGCATCGTCAGAATGCACCCGGCGGCTCTGGTGCTGGCGGGATTTCTCACGGCTATCGCCGCGGGAACCCTGCTGCTCAAGCTTCCCGCCGCCAGCCAATCCGGATATATTGCTTGGATGGATGCCCTGTTTACGGCCACGTCAGCGGTCTGCGTGACCGGTCTGGTGGTGGTGGATACGGGCAGTCATTTCAGTATGTTCGGCCAGAGCATCATTCTTTTTCTTATCCAGATCGGCGGCCTTGGCGTCATGACCATTTCCGTGGGGATGTTCCGATGGATCGGCCGCATGATCTCCTTCCGCCAGCGCATGGCCATGCAGGATCTGCTGAGCCACACGCCCCGGGAAGACATCTTCGGACTTGTCAAAAGCGTCTTCCTGTTCACCATAGCCGTAGAAGCCGTGGGCGCGTTGCTGCTGACAGTCCATTGGAGCCGGGAGCTTCCGCTGGGAAGCGCCGTCTATACGGCGGTCTTTCATTCGGTATCGGCGTTCTGCAATGCCGGATTCGCGCTGTTTTCCGACTCCATGACGCGCTATGGCGGGGATCTGCTGCTCAATGTCGTCATGTGCGTGTTGATCGTTGCGGGCGGCATCGGTTTTCCGGTGCTCTACGATCTTCGATCCTGGATGACCGAAGGCAGAAAAAAGCGACAGCGACTCTCCGTGCAGACCAGGGTCGTGCTGCTGACGACAATGGTCCTGATCGCCGGCGGCGCGTCCTTGTTCGCGTTTCTGGAACGGGAATCCCTGACCGCGTCCGGGTCCATGTCGCATCGGATACTGGCGCCGCTGTTTCAGTCCATTACGTGCCGCACGGCGGGTTTTAATACGGTGGATATCGCCTCGCTGAAAGACGCCACCCTGGCCGTCTTCTTGTTTCTGATGTTTTTCGGGGCATCACCCGGCTCCTGCGGCGGAGGGGTAAAGACCACCACCCTGGCCCTGTTGGCGGTCTTTACCGTCAGCCGGATCAGGGGAAGACATCGGGTCAATCTTTTTAGAAAAACCATCCCCGTCGAAACCGTGACCCGGAGTGTTTCCCTGATTCTGGTTTCCCTCACCATCATCGGCGTGGTCCTGTTCATGCTCCTGCTGGGCGATTCGGCCAGCGGCCATAACCTGAGCTGCCCCAGGGGGGCTTTTCTGACCTATCTGTTTGAAACCGTCTCCGCTTTCGGAACGGTGGGCCTTTCCATGGGCGCCACCCCCGAACTCGATACCTGGGGAAAGTTCTGGATCATCTTCATGATGATCGTCGGCCGGGTGGGGGTGCTCGCCTTCTCTTACGTCATCGTGGGCGCCGGCATGTCTGTGGAAGTGGAATACGCCGAGGAAAACATGATGATCGGGTAATCATCAAATCAACCAACGGAGAATATACATGAAACGATTTGCAGTCATCGGGCTGGGCAATTTCGGTTTTTATGCGGCCAAATCGCTTTTCGAGGACGGCCATGAAGTTATCGCCATGGACATCAGCAAGGCAAGGGTCCAGGCGGTGGCGCCCCATGTCTCGGATGCGTTGGTGCTCGACGCCACGGAAATGAACGCTTTGAAACCCCTCGGACTGGAACAGATGGACGCGTCCATTATCGCCACCGGTACGCGCATCGGAACCAGCATCCTGATCTGCCTCCATCTCCATGAGATCGGGTGCAAACGGATTCTGGCCAAGGCCATGGACGAAGATCATGAAAAGATTCTCAAACGTCTGGGTGCCGCGGAAATCATTCATCCGGAACGGGACATGGCCCTGCGCGTATCCCGGTCTCTGTCCCGGCCCAATGTGCTCGATTTCGTTCCGCTATCGGATGAATTCGACCTCATCCAGGTGAGTTCGCCAAAGGATTTTATCGGAAAAAGCCTCAAGGGTCTAAATCTGCGGGCCAAACATAATGTACATGTGATCGCCATTAAGGAACTGGTCCCGGAAAACACCGTCATCGTCCCGTCGCCGGACTTTATCATCAAGGACTCCGACATCCTGATCATGCTGGGTAAAACCGAGGATATCCGGAAGATCAAGGCTCTTAAATAAAATTTTTTAGCTGAAAATGCCCTTTAATTTTGCTTCTTGACTTAAGTCAACGCAATCCTTTCCCTTTTCCGGTAGTTGTCTGTCAGAGATAATCAGGTCAACAGGTTAACCGCAAAAATCCTGGTGAAAGAATAATCTTTTTCCTATCAACAGCGTCGTTCATTGATGGAGGAAAATCTTGTCCCGGCCGCTTGCATCTGTTTTTCGTATATCCCGGGCCATCCACAAGTATCTCGGGCTGATTCTGGCGCTCTACCTGCTGGGCATGGGCGTTACCGGCCTGCTGCTCAACAACCCGGCTCTGATCAGCGGCGTCAGCGTCCCATGGGCGCTTACTCCAACGAAATTATGAGCCGCAAAACTGGAACCGGATGTATTTGCGCCAGGGTGTTACACATGGAGACCACTGGTTTCTGGCGGGCAAACCCGGGGTCGTCTACAGTCAGGACAACGGACGCAGTTTCACACTGCTCGATGACGGATTTCCCCGCGCTCCTTATCAACGCGACACCACCAGGCTGCTGGTGCGCGAAACGCCGGCGGGAAAGGAACTATTTGCCGCCACACGCTCCGGCCTCTATTATCGGACGGGGGAACAGGCCTGGCGACGAGTGGAACTGCCGGGCGCCGGGAAACGGGCGGTGGTGGATGTCGTCGCCACGTCCCGGCATATCGTGGCCGTCACGCATGACGGCATTTATGCCGCTGCCGTGCCCGGAAACGCTTATGGGGAGGTTGCCATCAGCGGCACGGGCCGGTCCCGGGATTTCACCGGCAAAACCGGCATTCGGGATCCATCCGCAACTCTTCCTGACGAACGTGAACCCGATTACCGGTTCACCCCGATTCATACTGAAGTTATCGACAATGAACGCCCCTCCGTCCCCTGGTTCAGGATTTTTCATGATATCCACAACGGCAACATCATCGGGCCGCCCGGCAAATGGCTGCTGGATCTGCTCGCCGTCGGCCTGATTTTTCTGTGCATCAGCGCCCTGGTCATCTGGTATGTGCCCTGGCGAAAGCGCCGGTTCAAACGCCGGGGCCGGCGGCTTGACCGGATATTTAAATTCTGCTGGAAATATCACTTGAAAATCGGGATTTACAGCGTTGCCTTTCTGGCTGTTCTGGCTGTCACCGGCGCTTTTCTGCGGCCGCCGCTGCTGATTGCCGTGGCGCCCCATTTCATGGACCGGGAACATCCCCTGCTGGCATTATCTCCCCGCAGCGGCGACTGGGGCGGCAAGCTGCAAAAAGCACTTTACTCTTCGGCAAGCGACACAATTCTACTGGCCGCCGAAGGCGGCTTTTTCCAGGGACCCGGTGACTTCAGCGCCCCCTTCCAGCCCTTTTCCCTGCCGACGCCAGTCCACGGCATGGGCGTGACCGTGCTGGAGGAAGTGGAACCGGGGCAGATCCTGGTGGGCTCCTTCACGGGCCTTTATTTGTGGGAGGAAGAAAGCGGCCGGGTCCGGCGTCTGCCCCGGCCCGGGCTGCGGGGCGGCCATCCATACATGAGCAACGACCTGATCAGCGGCGTGGTCATGGCCGACGGCCGCCCCCGGTTCCGAGTGGACTACCATGACGGGCTGATGCCGTTGTTTCATCCCATGGGGCATGTTATCCCGGAGATGCCGGCGGCCATCGTCCGCGAAACCCCGATGTCCCTCTGGCATTATCTCTTCGAATTCCACAACGGCCGCATCTTCGAAAAATGGCTGGGAATGTGGTACATGTTGATCATCCCGGCAGTCGGCGCCGGCCTGCTGCTTTTAGCCGTCACCGGCATCTACGACTGGTTTTGCCGGCAAAAGAAACCGGCCGGCCGATAAACAAAGAACAGCACCCAAATAAATATTTGACTCGACGATAATTGGAACATACCTTAAGAATTAATACGATAAGAAAAGACGGATTCAGAAAACTTTTAAAGTAAAAAAAGGATGTTACCATTGGATAAAAACAAAATACACGATACATTTAAGTGCCGAAAATGCGGTAAAACCATGAAAATCATCGGATCAAAGGACCCCTCTCCGAAATGCTGCGGCATCCCGATGGAAAAAACAACCGAGCTTCCCGGTTGTGAATTAACGGAAACCGCCGAACATGCGCGGATAAAGGAAATGTTGGAGCCTTGCGATGACGGCCGTAAAGGAAAAGGGTAGCTGCGGTATCTATCGAGAGCATTTCGGCGTACGCGCGGAAGATACCATGTGGGTAAGCGAGCAAGGCCCGGTATCCCTCACAAACTATCCCAAGAGGTCAGGCACGAAAAAACCATAGGACTTTTTCTTGACCTAAGTCAAAGCGGTGCCGCCCAAATTATGGTAATTGTTTCCCAAGAATCGAAAAAAAGGCAAACTGTTGCGCGGGGACAAACCATCTTTTTCAACCTCGCCGGTGGATAGGTTTGGATCAGGACATCCCCACCGCCATGAAGCGACCGTATTTATAAACGCATCCGGGAGAATACCATGTGGGAATATACGGATAAAGTCAAAGACCATTTTTTAAATCCCCGCAATGTGGGAGAAATTGAAAATCCCGACGGGGTGGGCGAAGTGGGCTCCATGGCCTGCGGCGACGCGCTGAAGTTGTTTTTTAAACTTGATGCGGATGGCAAAATCGAAGATGCCAGGTTCCAGACCTTTGGGTGTGCCAGCGCCATCGCCTCGTCATCGGCGTTGACCGAGATGCTCAAGGGAAAAACCATCGATGAAGCCGAAAAAATCACCAACGAAGACATCGCCGCCTACCTCGGCGGACTTCCCAAAGAAAAAATGCACTGCTCGGTGCTGGGCCGCGATGCCTTGAAAAAAGCAGTGATGAATTATCGGGGCGAGGCGCCGGTCGCTTCCGACGGCGAGGTGGTCTGTGAATGTTTCGGCGTCACCGACCGACAGATTGAAAAAGCGGTCCGGGAAAACAACCTGAAAACCGTCGAGGATGTCACCAACTACACCAAAGCCGGCGGCGGATGCGGCAACTGCCATGAAAAGATACGCGAAATCATCGATGAGGTCCATCAGAAAGCAACCCCGGCCCCCGTCGTGCCCAAGAAGATGACCAATATCGAAAAAATCAAACTGATCGAGGAAACCCTGGAGCGGGAAATCAAACCCGCCCTTCGAAAAGACGGCGGCAGCATCGAGCTGGTGGATGTGGACGGCAATACCGTTTACGTCCGACTCACCGGCACATGCGCCGTGTGCGCCGCCTCGGAGCTCACGCTTAAAAACTACGTGGAAGCCACACTGCGGGAATTGGTGACCCCTGAACTGACGGTGGAGGAGGTCCGCTGATGGATGCTGTCATTTACATGGACAACAATGCCACCACCCGTGTTGCCCCGGAAGTATTCGAAGAAATGGCGCCCTATTTCACGAAGTATTACGGTAACCCTTCCAGCATGCATACCTTCGGCGGCATGGTGGGCCGCCAAATCAGCAAGGCCCGTGAACAGGTCGCTTCCCTGATCAATGCGGCCCCGGAAGAAATCATTTTCACTTCCTGCGGCACCGAAAGCGACAGCACGGCCATTTGGGCCGCGCTGGCATCCAACCCGTCGAAAAAGCACATCATCACCACCCGGGTGGAGCATCCGGCCGTCAAGAATCTCTGCGAGCATCTTGAGAAAACGGGCTATCGGGTATCCTGGGTTCCCGTGGATCATGAAGGCCGACTGGATATGGATTACGTAAATGACCATCTTGCCGAAGATACGGCCATTGTCAGCGTCATGTGGGCCAACAACGAAAGCGGGGTGATTTTTCCCGTGGACCGGATCGCCCGGGCCGCGGCCGAACGGGGTGCGGTCTTTCACACGGATGCCGTTCAGGCGGTGGGAAAAATCCCCGTGGATGTAAAGGCAACGGCCGTGAATATGCTCTCGCTTTCCGGGCACAAAATCCATGCCCCAAAGGGGGTCGGGGCGCTCTATGTCCGGAAAGGGACCAAGTTCTCCCCCTTTCTCATTGGCGGGCACCAGGAACGGGGCCGACGCGGGGGAACCGAAAATACGGCTTCCATCATCGGACTGGGAAAGGCTGCGGAAATGGCCCGGACAAACCTGACCCGGGATATGGCCCGTATTCGCGCCCTTCGCGACAAACTGGAGACCGGCATCCTGGAAAACATCCCCCATGCCCTGTTAAACGGCGACAAGGAAAACCGCCTGCCCAACACCGTCAATATCAGCTTCGAATATATCGAAGGCGAGGCGATTCTGTTGATGATGGATCAGATGGGCATCTGCGCATCTTCAGGGTCGGCCTGCACGTCCGGGTCGCTTGAACCGTCCCATGTGTTAAGGGCCATGGGCGTGCCGTTCACGGCGGCCCACGGTTCCATCCGGTTCAGCCTGAGTATATACAATACCGAAGAAGAAATTGATTTCGTGCTGGAAAAACTGCCGCCGGTCATCGACCGCCTGCGGCGGATGTCGCCGTTCTGGAAGGAGGGATCGTGCAAGGTTCAGTAGTACGACAGCGGGATAAAGCGTCTCCAGCGAATTTCTCGGAAGTCCGTTGCCGTGAAAAAGCCGGGAAGCGGCGTACAATAGTTTTTTACAAAACCATCCGCCAGTCAACAATATCAAAAGGGAGGTTCCGCCCATGACATCCAAACAGCCACGGTTTGAAACCCTTTGCCTGCATGCCGGGCAGACCCCTGATCCGACAACCGGTTCAAGGGCCGTTCCCATCTACCGGACCAGCTCCTATGTGTTCAAGAATTCCGAAAATGCGGCCGATATTTTTTCCCTGAAAGTTCCCGGCAATATCTACACCCGGCTCATGAATCCCACGCACAACGTGCTGGAGGAGCGGATGGCGGCCCTGGAAGGCGGGGCCGGGGCACTGGCGGTGGCGTCCGGCACATCGGCGATTTTCTATTCGGTGATCAATATCTGTTCGGCCGGAGAAGAAATCGTATCCGCGGACAACCTTTACGGCGGCACCTACACCATGTTCAACGACATCCTGCCGCAGTTTGGCATCCGGACCCGGTTTGCCGATGTCAGGGATCCGGAAAGTTTTGACCGGGCCGCCACGGATAAAACCCGGGCCTTTTTCATCGAAACCATCGGCAACCCGGCCCTGGATGTGGCTGATATCGAGGCCATCGCCCGCATCGCCGGAAAGCATCACGTGCCGCTGATCGTGGACGGCACCTTCACCACCCCTTATCTGCTGCGGACCATCGAACACGGGGCCGACATCGTTGCCAACTCGGCCACCAAGTGGATCGGCGGGCACGGCACGGGCATCGGCGGCGTGGTCATCGACGCGGGCAATTTCGACTGGACCGATCCCAAGTTCGGCCTCTACAACACCCCGGACCCGAGCTATTTCAATCTGCGTTTCGCCCATGACCTCGGGGACAAAAATCCCATGGCCTTTATTCTGCGGATGCGGCTGGTGCCGCTGCGCAACCTGGGGGCCTGCATCTCGCCGGACAACGCCTGGCTGTTCACCCAGGGGCTGGAAACCCTTCCCCTGCGCATGGAACGGCATTGCGCAAACGCCCTGGACGCGGCACGTTATTTAAAGGCCCATCCCAAGGTAAAATGGGTACGCTATCCGGGCCTGGAAGATGATTCCGCCCACCCGGTAGCCGTCCGTTATCTGAAAAAGGGTTTCGGAGCCATGGTGGTGTTCGGCATCGATGGTGGCCGGGAAGCGGGACGGCGGTTCATTGATAACCTGAAGCTGTTTTCCCTTCTGGCCAATGTGGGCGACGCCAAAAGCCTGGCCCTGCATCCGGCCAGCACCACCCATTCGCAGTTGTCGGATGAACAGCAGCGCGCCGGAGGGATAACCCCGGACATGATCCGCCTTTCCATCGGCATCGAACATATCGACGACATTGTTGCAGACCTGGATCAGGCCCTGGCGGCCGCATGACCGGGCCGGCTCCCGCCCCGGCCGCGACGTTTATGAAAAGCAGGATTTAATTTTCAATCACCTGATCATCAAACCGACAGATTAAAAGGAGAGTGATCGCAATGAACAAACGCCATTTAAAAGACAATGTTTTCCTTCTTGGCGCGGTGGACTGGAACAGGCGACTTTTCGATTCACTGGTTCCGCTTCCTGACGGAACCTCTTACAATGCCTATCTTGTTTTCGGCGACGAAAAAACCGTTCTGCTGGATACCGCGGACCCGGCAACGGTTGACGTACTCATGGCGCAGCTGGCGGATGTGCCAAAGATCGACTATATCGTTTCCCATCATGCGGAGCAGGACCATTCGGGATCGATTCCAAAGGTGCTTGAAAAATATCCCGATGCTAAAGTGGTCTGCAGCACGAAGGCAAAAAACATGCTCATGGATCTGCTCGACATTGCCGACGAGACATTCAAGACCGTGGAAGACGGGGATAAAATTTCACTGGGAGGGAAAACCCTTGAATTCATTTATGCGCCGTGGGTGCACTGGCCGGAAACCATGGCGACATACCTGCACGAGGATAAAATTCTCTTTTCCTGCGATTTTTTCGGCTCCCACATCGCCACGTCCGATATTTTCGTAACCGATAAATGCCGCGTATATGAAGCGGCCAAGAGGTACTTCGCCGAAATCATGATGCCCTTCCGAAACGTGATCGAAAAAAACCTCGAAAAGCTCAAAGGCTATGATATCAAAATGATCGCGCCTTCCCACGGTCAGATCTATGATGACCCTTCGTGGATTATGGATGCTTACAGTGACTGGGTGCTCGGCCCTCCCAAAAACCTGGTGGTTCTGCCCTATGTATCGATGCATGCCAGCACCGAAAGCATGGTCGATCATCTGGTGTCCGCACTCGTGGATAATGATGTTCGGGTAGAGCTGTTCGACCTGACCGTAACCGACATCGGCATGCTTGCCATGGCCCTGGTGGATGCCGCAACCGTGGTTGTCGGAACCCCGACGGTCCTGGCCGGGCCCCATCCCATGGCGGCATATTGCGCGTTTCTGGCAAATGCCCTGCGGCCCCGCATCAAATTCCTTTCCATTATCGGTTCCTACGGGTGGGGCGGCAAGACGGTTGAAATCCTGGCATCCATGATCCCCAACCTGAAGGTCGAAGTCATCGACCCCGTCCTCTGCAAGGGGATCCCCAAGGCCGACGTTTTTAAATCCATAGACGCGATGGCGGCCACCATCGCGAAAAAACACAGGGAACAGGGTTTTGCCTAAATGAAAAAAGATCCGGTCCCGCCGGAGCTTTCCCTGACGCGGACCGGATCACAACAGCCAAAATCAAAGTTTTTCTCCCAATGATGCCTGCTTCTTTTACTATTCGTCGTCCTCGTCATCATCTTCATCATCTTCGAATTCCATCATCTCCCGTTCCAGGAATTCGGCCATGCCGACTTTCTCATATCCGGACGGGACGTTGAAAACCGAAGGATCAACCGGACCGGTGGAAATATCGATCCGAACCGGGACCGTGTCGCCTTGAGACAGCATCAGTCCTTCAACCTCTTGCATGAGATATCCTTTTGCCATGACTTCGGCAACGGCTTTCTCAAGGGCCGCATCCTGACCGGTAAAAACCATGACAGCAGCGGCAAACTCGGATTCCATGTCACGAAAGGCGGCATCCAACACTTTTTTGAGGCCCGCGCCCATTTCCTTTGCAATCAGTGCGTCAACCGCGGGGGAAATCCAGATCTCCCGTGTTGTTTCACCGTCTACCATAAACCGGTATTGCTCGCTTGGATATCCGGCGATATCTTTGGTTGAACCCTTTTCCACTTTCACATCCCGGCTTTTCGCTGTTGCGGCCCCGACTTGCTCTTTGAGTGCCGCTTCGGCCTCGGCCCGGCCTTGTCCGGTGGCGGCCATGATCATTTCCACCTGCATTTCACCCATGCGTTTGAAATGATCGATCATTATTTTTTTGTATTCATCCAGTGTGGTTTCAGCGTAGATCATCGCTTCCGGATTGAGGATCGTTATGGTTTTGGCGGCCGCGTCGATAATCTCAACACCATCGTCGGAGAAAAAGGCGATTTTGCCGCCCTTGTAATATTCCATGTCCTCAAATCCGGCGTCATGCTTTTTAATGCTGACATCCGCAACCGCCGTGACGGTCCACAACAAAATTCCTACTGTCATTAAAGCCCATTTCCGCTTCATTTCCGACTCCTTTTATCAAATAGAATGAAAACCATTTTTACCCCAAACCTCTTTATTCAAATATATATGATCAGAATACCCTCATACATGACCATTATCAAGGATGCAATTCCGGCCGGCTTCAAAGAAATACCTTGCGGCGAGGATAACTGCGGGCGCTGTTTTTTCTTGACAGATTCAGGCCACGGTGTGATAGATGTATGAAATTAAAAAAGAACTTTGACGGGCGGATAAGATGGAGAGCAGGGAATTTATTGATCTTCGGAAAAACCTGAACAAGACCCAGCAGGAAATGGCGCGACTGCTGGGAATTTCCGTAAAGGCCGTCCGGAGCTACGAACAGGGCTGGCGAACCATACCCATGCATGCTGAACGACAGATGATGTTTCTGGCGGCCCGAAAACATGAAACGCTTGCGCCACGGGAACCCTGCTGGATCGTAAAAAACTGTCCGGAGGACAGCAAAACGACATGTCCCGCCTGGGAATTTCAAGCCGGCGATCTCTGCTGGTTCATAAACGGCACCATCTGCTGCGGGAAAGATTTCATAAAGTGGGATGAAAAAATCAAAATATGCCGCACATGCAAAGTATTTCCATCGGTATTCCAGATTGTTCCAGTGGTCGATAAATAACCGCGGCACGCCTTCTTCTGCAATGAAGATTCAAAAATTTACGCAGTCGTTACACTTCATTTACGAACGAAAAACCCCGGTTGCCTTATGAAATTTCTGTCGTCTCAACTTGCCTTTTTTTTCCAAAACCGTACCACCCAGCGCAATATCCGGCTGCTTGCGGGCTTTCTGTTGATGCTGGGGTCCATCGTCACCCTTTACAGCGTATTGTTTCATTTCATCATGCTGCTTGAAGATAAGGATTACAGCATGATCACCGGATTTTACTGGACCCTGACGGTCATGTCCACACTGGGTTTCGGCGATATCACCTTCACCAGCGACACGGGAAAAATCTTTTCCATCATCGTCCTGATGTCCGGCATCCTCTTGCTGCTGGTGCTGCTGCCGTTTACGTTCATTCAATTTTTTTACGCCCCCTGGCTGGAAGCCCAGACCCGGGCCCGGGCCCCCCGGCAACTGCCCGAAACCACGCGTAATCATATTATCATCACCAACATGGACCTGGTTACCGCCCAATTAATTGAACGGTTGAAGCAATACAATTATGACTATGCGATTCTGGTCGACGACGCGGCCCGGGCAATGGAATTGTATGATCAGGATTATCGGGTCATGGTGGGCACCGATGACGACCCGGCAACCTATCAGCGGCTGCGCATCGATAATGCGGCCCTGGTGGTGGCCACCAACGACGATATGACCAACACCAACATAATATTTACCATCCGGGAGAAAAACCCGGAAATCCCCATTGTCACCAATGCGGACAGCGACGATTCCATCGATATCCTGAACCTGGCCGGGGCAACCCATACGTTCCAGTTCATGAAAATGCTCGGCCAATCCCTGGCCCGCCGTATTCTGGGTGTCAACACCGGCGCCAATATTATCGGCGAATTCGATACGCTCCTGATCGCCGAAGCCCCGGCCATGCGCACCCCGCTGGAAGGTAAAACCCTGATGGAAAGCCGGTTGCGGGAAACCACCGGCCTGACGGTGGTGGGCATCTGGGACCGGGGATTTTTTCAGATCCCGCGCCCCGCCATGCAGATCAGCGCAACTTCCGTGCTTCTGCTGGCCGGGTCGGCGGATCAGATTGAAACCTACGAAAAAAAACTAGGCTTTTATCATGTCAATCCGCCGCTGGTAATGATCATCGGCGGCGGCCGCGTGGGCCGGGCCGCTGCGGAAGTGCTGGAACGACGCGGCATCAAATACCATATTGTTGAAAAAAATCCGAAGATGATTCCATCCAAAGAACACTATGTCCTGGGTAGCGCCGCGGATTTTCAGACGCTGGAGAAGGCCGGAATCCGCCAGGCCACATCAGTGATCATCACTACTCATAATGATTCCCTCAATATTTACCTCACGAATTACTGCCGCGGGCTGCGGCCCGATATCCAGATCATCTGCCGGGCCACCATGGAGCGCAATATTTCCACGCTGCACCGGGCCGGCGCCGACCTGGTCATGTCTCATGCGACCATGGCCGCCAATACCATACTGAACCTGCTCAAGCCCAATGACATCGTCATGCTGGCCGAAGGCCTCAACATCTTCCGGATGCCTCTTCATAAAAACCTGCAAGGAAAAACCCTGGCGGAAACCCAGATCCGTAAACATACCGGATGCAGCGTCGTGGCCATCAACGCGGACAAGCAGTTGATCATCAACCCGGACCCGGCACGGCCCTTTCAGGATGGTGACGAGTTGATTCTCATCGGTATGGATAACTCTGATTTTATTAAATATTATGATAGACTTTCCCCGAAAGGCGATTCCCTGTTCTCAAAAATCCGCTCGCGATTGACCATTTGACACCCTAAACCGATAAAGGATATTGTCCATGAAAAAGATGCTGCTGTTGCTGTTGATGATGATTCTGCTTTTCCCCATTAACGACCTTGCCGCAAGTCCCGATGCCGATGAATACCAGAAACTGTTTTATGAAGGAAACGCCTTGCTGGAAAAAGGCGAATCTGACGCGGCCATTGCCGCCTATACCCGGGCCATTGAACTGAATCCAAAAGGATATGATGCCCTTGCAAACCGTGGCGAGGCATATCTGCAAAAAGGCGATTTCGCATCCGCCATCTCTGATCTGACGGCGGCGCTCAACCTGCACCCTCACGAAAACATCCAACTCCGAAGAGGGGATGCTTATTTTGCCGCCGGAAAGTATGATCCCGCCATATCGGACTATACAGGGGTTATTTCACAAAACCCCTCCAACACCCAGGCCTTTTACAGCCGTGGCATGGCCTATTTCCGGGGTAAAAACCGTGACGCGGCCATTGCCGATTTTACGAAAGTCATCGAACGCAATCCGGCATCAGCTCAAGCATATGGACGCCGGGGCAGCGTATACGGATCAAAAGGGATGGTCGATGCGGCTATCGCGGATTTTACGAAAGCCGTGGAACTTGATCCCAAAGATATCGATTCGTTAACCTATCGTGGAGTATCCTACTATAATGCCGAAAAATACGCTGAGGCGATATCCGATTTTAAAAAGGCCATAGAAATCGCCCCTGACAATTTCAGGGCCGCATACGGCATGGCACGGTCCCATGCCAGACTGAATCAACCGGATCAGGCCTGTGAGTGGCTTCAGGAGAGCATTGAAAGAGGATGGGACAATATTGATTATATCCGCCAGGACCCCGACCTGGAGCCGATCCGGGAAGCACCGTGTTTTCAAAAAATTATTTCAGTTGAATAACCGATTGTTTCGAATACAAAATCCGGGTAACAACCGACAACGGACGCCAAAACACCGGTTGATTATCTTTTACGCGGGGTGTAAGGAGTCAGCATAATTTGTCCGGTATTTGAAAATCTGTGCCGGGCCGGCAAAAACCGATCACCGGAATACAACGATCCCGATGCCGGGGGCATATCCGGATATAAAGATTGCGGGGAGGCATCCATGAACGGAAACGAACGGATGAACGACATTGATTTCACCGTCGACAGAAACAACCTTTACAGAGAAGTGATGTACACGGACTTAAAAGTCGCGTCCATCAAAAAGCTGGTTCCCATCAACCAGGACGGCTCCGACGATAAGAGCCGACCCACGGTTTTCATCGGCGAAACCCAGCTCATGACCCCCGGTGGTCCGCTGCCCATTCACTCCCATCTGGATGCGGATACCTTTGAAAAGGCCATGGACAATTTTCCCCTGGCCATGGAACGGTCTTTCCGGGAAATGGTCGCCACCCTCCAGAGAATGCAGCAGGAACAGGAAAAAGAGGAACGTGGCAGCTCCCGCATCATCGTGCCGGGCCGCTGACCCGGTCATCGACGTTCAGGCGGTCTATAAATCCTTTGATTCGGTTGAAGCGGTCAAGGGAGTCGACCTGTGCATCATGGAAGGAGAGTTTACGGCGATTCTCGGCCCCAACGGCGCGGGGAAAACCACCCTGGTGGAAATGATCGAAGGCATCCAGCAGCCCGACCAGGGCAGCATCCGGATCATGGGATTGCCGTGGCGGGGCAATGAAGACGCCCTTCACCGGATCATGGGGATTTCCCTTCAGGAAACGCGATTTGTGGATCGCCTGACCGTGTTTGAAACCATCCGCCTCTTTGCCGGCTTCTATGACCTGGACAACGGACGTGTCGGCGAGGTCATCCATATGACCGGCCTTGGCGAAAAACGCAACGCCTATGTCGTTGAATTGTCCGGCGGGCAGCGCCAGCGGCTGGCCCTGGGCCTGGCCCTTCTGAATCATCCCGCCATCCTGATCTTGGATGAGCCCACCACCGGCCTGGACCCCAATGCCAGGCGGGAGATATGGTCCATCCTGCTGGCGCTTAAAAAGCAATGCCGCACCTCCCTGGTACTCACCACACACTACATGGAAGAAGCCGAACAGCTCTGTGACCGCATCGTGATCATGGACGGAGGAAAGATTCTGGCCCAAGGGAGTCTGGATCAACTGCTGGAAAACCACTGCGCGGGAAAAATCATCGCGTTTTCACTGGAGCCTGACGTTGATGCTTCAGACGCGGCGTGGATGGGCGGACCGTTTACCGTGCGATGGGACCCGGATCAGCGGAAAGGCAGCTTTGCCGTCACACAGATCGAAAACGACCTGCCGGCGTTTATTGATTATCTCAAGGCCCGTCAATGGAAGCTCAAAGACATGGAATGCCGGCGGAAAACCCTGGATGACCTTTTTATTTCAATGACCGGCAGGCGGCTGAATGAATAAACGGATCCACACCGGGCAGTTCACCCGGCTCTTTGCCGCGCATTTCAAGGAGATTATCCGCAAGCCCGAAGTTATCTTCTGGGGGGTCATCTTTCCGATCCTCATGTCTTTGGGTCTTGGAATCGCTTTTACCGGCAAAGGCGATATCGTTAGAACCATTGCCGTTATTGAAACCGGGATGCGGCCCGATCCGGCCGGCATACCTGCCGGCGCCATCGACGGTTTTTTGGAAAGACACGCGGAAAAGATCCCGGCCCGGGGACGGCATCCGGCCCGGTACCGGATCGATCTTGACAACGAAAACCTGGGACGCACCACGTTTTACTTCATACCCACCCCATGGGAAGAGGCCCGGACCCTTTTAAAACGCGGCAATCTCAACGTGATCATGGAAGAAGCGGCCGGTCGGATCCAATATCATTTTGATCCGTTAAACACCGACGCCCAGTTGACCTACCTGAAACTTTCGGCAATGTTTACCGACAACCGCGCGGAAATCCCCGCGTCGCGCGATGAAGGCATCCGGCCCCTTGCCCTGGACGGCACCCGTTACATCGATTTTCTGATTCCGGGCCTGATCGCCATGAACATCATGATGTCGTGCATGTGGGGCATGAGTTACGGCACCATTGAAAAGCGGTCCCGTAAACTGCTGCGGCGGATGGTTGCCACGCCCATGCGAAAATCCCATTACCTGGCGTCTTTGATGGCTGTCCGGATTCTCATGAATTTCATTGAAGGGGTCCTGCTGGTGGTTTTCGCATGGCTGATGTTTGATGTCAGCATCCAGGGGAGCATCATAGCGGTACTGGCGATTTTTATCGCCGGCAACATCGCCTTTGGGGGAATCGCCATGTTCACCTCTTCCCGCACCGCCAGCACGGAAGCCGGAAACGGACTGATCAACGCCATTGTCATGCCAATGATGGTGCTGTCGGGAATTTTTTTCAGCTACCACAATTTTCCGGACTGGAGCATCCCCCTGATCCGGATCCTGCCCTTGACCATGCTGACGGACGGCATCCGCGGCGTTTTCATCGAAGGCGCTGGTATTCCCGGCATCGCGCTGCCCGCCGGCATTCTGACGGCCATCGGCATCTTCTTTTTTTCCATTGGGCTTAAAATTTTCAAGTGGCACTAAAGCGCGGGCAGCGCGCCCTGCCCCATGCCTGTTGTAATTCCAATTCGCATTCAAGCGGTCATCTGCGTTGGCGGCCCACCGAAATTTCACGTCAATGATGATCGGGCGACTCCTTCCGGTATCCGGTGGGCACGGCGAAAAGATCCTTGGATGCTTCGGCGGCTTTAAATTCCAGAAGCTCGGTGCGCGTTTTATGGGTCTGGTTCATCATGTCCATTGTAAAAATCGATAACACCTGGACCCCTTTGATTTTTTCCATTTCCTTCTGAATGGTCTCCATGGAGGCCTGCATGCCTGGCAAACCGGAAAACATCTTGGTCATGAGCTGATCATAAAGTTTTTTGTCGATCTTGAGGTCTTCGGTGGCCCAGATTTCCGTGGTGTTTTTCCCCATCATGGTATTCATAGCCAGAAGATATTTCCGGCTATTCCACCCGTTAATGACCTTCTCCTCGCCGGTGTCGGTGACGGACACGTCCATTTTCGTCATTTGCTGCATCATCTGATGCATTGCCGCGTGATCGCCGGCGCCCTCGTCTTTGGGCATACCCTCCATCATCTTTGCAAGATCCGTTGACTGTTCAACATAGGTTTTACTCTGGTGATCAATCATGATGATCTTCTGTTCGTCGGGCAGCATGATGGTCGACATCTCCGGATTGTCGGTGCGCACGCCTTTGGGGGTGATCCAGATTTCCTCGACGACATTCACGGCCGGCTGTTCCGTCCCCATCATCCGGAATGCATCGGTCTGCCGCTTCTGCTTCATGTAAACATCGGCGATACCCATCACCGGCATCAGCATTAAGACCATCATCATGGACATCAACAGAATCGCCACTGACTTTTTCATGTTTTTTTCTCCTTTTCCTGTTTTGATTGATTTGAAAAAAATCAGATGTTGCGAGCCTCGTCGCCGGTGCGCCCGCAATCTATTTCCTAAACGGCCATCCGAATAATGACGGCCTACGGCTGCTTATCCCCCAGAATCAGGCGTTTGAGCATTTTCGTGATCCCCCGGGCAGGCAGGCCGGATCCCGCATACCCGATGGTGCCGACCATAATATAAAGCACTCCCCGGGCAAGTATCGTCATATCCGGTTTAACAATATGGGGAACCAGCAGCACCGCGAAAATGATCCCCATCACAATGCGCCAGGTATCGGGTGAAAACAGTATATAAAAAATAACAAAGGCCGGTGTAACGGGTCGCTTGGCCACAATTGCTCCTTGTTTTCCGCAATAAATGATGCGGATCGGTAAAAATCTGAAAACGCGATCCGGCGGCTTTCTTTATTAAAAGGTCATGGCTCTGATAGTGGATTCAATTTATACCATTTCATGAGGAAAGCGCAATAGGAGGGGAAAAAATTCTCAAGTGTCGCAAAATCTATTCCAAATTTACAAAAATATCATTATTTCAAAATCTTGAGATGCATAATATCTTTGGCCTTACCCAGGATAATCAGAATATCGCTGTCTTTTATCCTAAAACTCGCCGGAGGAACCAGGACGAAATTCTCCGGGACCAATTCCTTAATAGCGATGATATGCAAATTGTACTTAGCCCGTAAGTTCAGTTCTTTCAAACTCTTCCCGATAAACTCGGCCGGCGGACCGGCCTGAACAAGATCGAAATCATCCGCCAGGGGGATGAAATCCAACACATTCGGCCGGGATAAACTTCGGGATACGCGCAAGGCCATGTCCCGTTCCGGGTGGATAATCTCAGTAGCGCCGACCCTTTTAAGAATTTTAGCATGATCGTCATCCAGGGCCTTAGCCAGGATTTTCTTGACCCCAATCTCTTGCAGGTAAAGGCATATCAGGATGCTGATGCTGATTTTGGTGCCGGTGGAAACAATCACACCATTCATATTTTCAAGGCCGAGCGACTTCAGCGCCTCCCGATCCGTGGCATTGAGAACGACCGCCTCGGTGGAATGCGGGTCAATGGCCTGTACCCTGGCCTTGTCTGTATCGATTGCGACAACCTCATTGCCATCCTCAAATAATGCCTTGGCCGCATGAAAACCGAAATTACCAAGACCGATTACTGCAAAACGTTTCATTTTCTCTCTCCGTCCGTCTATCCGACCATCAGGTTCTCTTCGGAGTACTCGACACCATTCGTCGTGCCCGCTCCGGCGATGATGTAGGCGAAGGTGAGCACCCCCACACGACCGATGATCATCATCAAAATAATCAAGCTCTTGCCCCAGGTATTGAGCTCCGGGGTGACGCCCATGGACAAACCCACCGTTCCGAAGGCGGAAATCGTCTCAAACAAATATGCAAGGAAAGTCCTTTGCTGACCAGCCACCTCGTGACCATTCGCGGAATCCCCCGCAAGGATCAAGAACAAGACCACGCTGATAATTCCCATGGAAACGAGAATAAGCGACACGCTCCGGGTCACTGTTTCAGGCGGGATGCTTTTTTTGAACATGTTGACCCGTCGTTTTCTCCGCACCCGACTCACGGTGGATGCAATTAAAAGCGCCAAAGTAGTAGTCTTGACGCCACCGCCGCAAGAGCCCGGCGAGGCCCCGAAAAACATGAGGAAAATCATCATGGCGAGAGTGGCATCCTTCAACGATGAGATATCCACGGTATTGAACCCAGCCGTTCGACAGGTTATGGATTGGAACACAGGAGTCAAAATTCGATGAGAAAGCGTTTGGACATGCCCGAGAGATTGCCGCTCCAGGAAAGCAAACATCAAGGCTCCGGAGATAATCAAAGCAAATGTCGTAATCAAGACCGTCTTTGTTTGAATTGATAAACGAACCTTCTTCCCCCTTCGTCGTGCGAACCAGGATTGAACGTCATAGAGCACTGGAAACCCGATGCCTCCCGCAACGATCAATAAGCAGATGGTCGTGTTGAGTAAGACATTGTCACTGTAACGAACCATGCTGTCGGAGAACAACGAAAATCCGGCGTTACAGAACGCCGATATTGAGTGAAAAACCGCCGGATAAACCGCCTGCCAAAAAGGGAGTTCCCTGCTCCAATGGATTGTCAAAAAAACCGCCCCGATGAGTTCAGTACCGGCCGTGAAGAGGACGATGCTTTTGACGAGACCAAAAATATCCTCGCGCGGCGTATGGGCGAACAAGTCCTGCATGACCATTCGGTGTCGAAAAGAAACACTACGGCCGATCCATCGAAAGAGAACCACCGAAATAGTCATCACTCCCAAACCACCGATCTGGATCAGAGCAAGGATCACGCATTGACCAAAAATGGTGAAATGGCCACTCGTGTCCACAACCACCAAGCCCGTGACGCAAACCGCCGACGTGGCGGTAAACAGCGCATCCACCCAGGAGATATTGCCGGCCTTGCTGGAATAAGGGAGCTTGAGCAGAAGTGTCCCGATACTGATGGCCATGAGAAAACTGGCCAGCACAAGGGTTGCTGGATGGGCCTTAAGCATAAGCGTCCGAAGCGTCATGACTTGCGCCTCGGATGTTGATAGTATTCACAATGAGGATGTACTTCGGTCTCACACAACTCATGAAGGCGACGGCCGCCAAGGACCATACGGTCCAGGTAAGCCCCGCATACCGTCATCTCTTGTTGTGAATCGATCTGGCTGTAATGCAGAAAAGGGCATAGCGTCTCAAGGCGCCGGACCAGTCGATCTCCTGGTCCCAGGTTTTCGATGATCTCCCACACAAAACTTGAGTCCAGCCTGGCATCACCGATATACCGGACGTAGTCGACTTTTGCCCGCTTCAGGTCTTCAATCAATTTGCGCTGCTTTGAACACAGGAGCGCCAGGACGGCACACTGTTTGGTGTGGCTGTTACGCTTCAACGCGGCGCACAATTCCACGAGGGCTTCACGCTCCCGGATGGATATCAGCATGAATGAAACCAAGATGATCTTGGGTTTCCACTCAACGGCCCTGTCCATGCAATGGATCGGGCTTGCCACCCATTCCTCCTTCGACGGCGAATCAGCGATGCCGCCGGCGATGTCGCATACTAAAAACTTCAGGTTTCGCACCCCGATCACCACTCCAATTGGTTTGATCTCTTCATTTTTCCTCACATCATTTTTAATGCGCATCGCAAAAAAGTCATTTTATCCCGCCAAGGCGCGGGAACGCAGAGATAACTATCTGATACGAAATACTATTTTCTTTGCATCTCAGCGTGTCTGCGCGAGAATGAGGCTTTTGCGAGTCCGTCATTTTGGCGTCCACGCCAGCATTCGTCTCCCGTCCCCGCCGACTTTAAGAAGGCTTACGATCACCACGACGAACTCCAGTCGCCCGAGGAACATGGCGATGGTTGCGGAAAACAAGGCGGCGTCCGGCATCGCGGGTGAGGTGACGCCCACTGAAAGCCCAACCGTTCCGATCGCGGAAGCGAATTCAAAGAGGGAGTCCACAAGATTGTAGCCGCAAGCGCACAGGATCATGACGCCGAACACATAGGTCCCCAGATACAAGAAAACAAAAACCATCACCTGCCGAATTCTGGCGTCATCTAAAAAAACGCGCCTGTTCCCCTCCCAAATGGGACGTTCCAATACCGCGGTGCGGGGCATGAGGTATCGTTTAATTTCCCACCAGAGCATCTTCCACAGCAGATAAACGCGGAACTGTTTGATGCCGCCGGCCGTGGAACACGTTCCCCCGCCGATCAGCATCAGAATGATCAGCAGAAACAAACCAAAGGCGTTCCAATTGCCGTAACCAACGGTTGAAAAGCCCGTGGTGGTGACGGCCGTCACGGTCTCGAAGACAGCAACCCGGATTGCTTTTCCAAACTGCGGGTAGAGGGCACTGCTCGTCAGGAGGAACATGGCTGCTGCTGATAAGGGTATAAGCACAACCAGCAGCCGCGCTTCGCCGTTTCGCGCTACCATGCGCAGCCTGCCGCGCCACAATAGCCAGGCGGTGACGAAGCTTAAATTGCCAAGAAGCATCAGGGGCAGGGTTACGGCCTCGATGGCGATCGAATTCCAGTATCCGATACTCTCCGCATGCGTGGAAAATCCGCCCGTGGATACGGCGGAAAAGGAATGATTGACCGCGTCGAAAAGCGACATGCCCGCCATCCGGTACGCAATAGTTCCAGCCAAGGCGTAACAACCATAGATGATCAGAACCAAGCGGGCAGACTGTCGGACATGGGGAACGAGTTGGTCGCTTCGACCCTCCGCGCTCGATATGCCGACACCGACGGGTCCGACAATGGCCGACATCATGATGATGGCCAGCCCGGCGCCGCCGGCCAATTGGATGATGCTGCGCCAGATCAGAATCATCTTTCCGGCGCTGCTTACATCCACGACCGAAAGCCCCGTGGTGGTCCATCCGCTGACCGATTCAAACAGCGCCCTGGAAAACGGAAGCCCCAACACGGCCGTAAACGGCCATGCGGAAAAAAGGATGACGACGATCCAGCCCAACAGAACGATGATGCCGCCCTCCTGCACCGTGAGCGTGATGTCTGGCGGAAAACGAAACGCCTGCCACAAGATAATCCCTATGGCGAAAAGACAGGCCGCGGGCACACCGAAAGCCCATGCATGCCCGGCCTCCTGGGGATGAGGAATGAGAACGAGAAGCGGCATCAACATCACGGCGCCGGCCGGAAGCAGGATCATCCCGACGGAGGAAAGGATCGCGGCATAGCGCTGTTTGAGGTATTCTTTCTCTCGCATGGCCCGGTCCATCTAAATCCGTTCCCCGGTGAACGCCTTGAGCACCGGGCCATGGTTTTCCGGAAGCGTGATCAGGACCACGCGGTCGCCCGCCAGCAGGTCATTGGCGCCACGAGGGACGATCGGCCGGTTGTCGCGAATCACGACGGCCACCAATGCGTTTTCGGGCAGGTCGATATCCTTTAGGAGTTTTCCAACGACCGGGGAATCGTCATCGAGGATGATTTCCGTCACATTCACCCGGCCTTCGCCTACGGGCAACAAATTGGTGATCTGTTCCAGGGACGCCCGCTGCTCAATCAGGCTGCCGACGATATGAGTTGTGGAAAAACCCGAAACACCCAGCTTTTCGAACGCCTCGGCGTTGTCGGGGTCGTTTGCCAGGGCCACGGTCCTGGGAACACCGAATTTGAGGGAGGCCAGTTGACAGATCACCAGATTATCCTGGTCGTTGGGAGTGATGGCCAGTACGGCGTCGGCCCCCATTGCGCCGGCTTCCCTGAGAATCCCGGCATCGCTGCCGTCTCCGCATACCACCGTGGCGGAAAGTCGGCGGGCCAACTGGACGCATTCTTCCCGGTCCCGGTTGATGATGACGACCCGATATCCCCGCGCCGCAAAATTCCGGGAAATAAAATAGAGGGTTTTGCCGCCGCCGACGATGAGCACTTTCATGATGGCGCTCCTTCCCGTTCAGCGGCGCCATTGGCAACGGCCCGCAAGAACATCTCCGCGGCCACGGATGTCGGGCAGATGGTATCGATGCCTAATTGCGCGTAGACTTCCTCTCTCCTGGGGTCGAAAACCCTGGCCAGAACATGGGGAACACTGAAAATCCCCCGGGCCACCTGTGCCACCATCAGATTGACGTTATCCTCGTGTGTTGTGGCGATCAGGACATCCGCCTTGTTGATCTTGGCCTCCTTGAGGACGGCCATTTGGGTGGCGTCCCCGTGAATACGAAAGCCGCTGAAATCGGGCGACAGGTCATTGAAGGTGGGTTCGTCCCGATCGATCACCACCACCGAATTGCCGGCACGGCTGAGGTGGCTGGCCAGATGAGAGCCCAACCGGCCGCACCCCACGATCACGATGAAGCGATTATTCTTCATGCGAGCTCTCTCTGGCCTTGTCGTCCTTAGAATCCGTGGCCTGTTTTTCCGGCCCGAGATCGATTTTGCCGAATTTGTTCCAGGAGGTGGTCCGCTCCAGGTTCGCCCAGGCCGGTTTGAAAGTGGGGTCGATATCCAATGCCGCCCGATAGAATTTCTGGGCCTGCAGCCCATCGCCCTTGATTTCAAGCAATGCCCCAAGAAGGTTGTATGCTTCCGGATGAGCCGGGTCTGCGGCGATGGCCTTTCGGACTGTTTCACGGGCAGCAGAAAATCCACGATCCGAGATGTGACGTTTGGCGAGCTCTATCAACGAGAAGTAGTCCACGGCGTTTTCTTCATCCAGCAATTCGCGCTGCAGCACTTGGGTCGCCAATTCTCGAATCTCACCGGGACTGAAAGGTTTCTGAATGAAGTCCACGGCCCCGAGTTTCATGGCTTCCACAGCGGATTCAATCGTCCCGTGGGCGGTAATGATGATTATCCGAATTTTCGGCCAATCGTCCTTGATTTGTCGAAGGACATCCATCCCATCTATCCCGGGCATCTTCAAATCTAAAAACACCAAGCTGAACGGGCTTTCATGAATCTTGCCAAGCGCTTCTTCGCCATTCACGGCCGTCTGGATTGGAATTCCCAGGGGTTCCAATGACTGCGACATGGTCAGACGGATGTTCTTTTCGTCATCAACGATCAGAATGGGTTTCTTTTCCATGTTCCTCCTATGGAGCCACAGGCAGGGTGAATGTGAAGGTGCTTCCCTGACCGACGGACGATTCCACCCAGATCGCTCCTCCGTGGGCGCGTACGATCTCCTTGCAGATGGCCAGGCCCAGACCCGTCCCCCCCGCTTCCTGTCCCTTAACCTGGACGAATTTCTGGAATATTTTGGATTGATACTCGGGCGGAATCCCCGGCCCATCATCTTGCACAAAGAGGTGAACATGGGGTCCGATCCGGTGAGCCGAGAGACCGATATGGCCACCCTTGCTTACGTATCGCAGGGCATTGGAAATCAGATTGGTCAACACCCATGTGATTTTGTTGGCATCAGCGCGAACCTTGGGCAGGTCGCCGGTGAGTTCCGATGTCAATAAAACCTCCTTCATATCCGTTTGACTTTTGAAAACCGCTTCAACATGCTCAAACAAGGTTGAGACCGCAACGCTCTCGAACTCCAGGTCGATCCTGCCCGCTTCGATTTTTGAGAGGTCGAGCAGATCATTGACGAGCGCCTTCATGCGGTGGACTTCCTCGTGCGCTGCCCGGAGAAGGTCTTTATCTTTTTCGGCGAGCCCCTGGGCGGCGTGTTCCAGGAGAAGATCGACGCTCATTCCCAGACTGGTTAGCGGCGTACGAAGTTCGTGGGAGGCGGCCATTACGAATTCGCTCTTGAGCCGCTCCACCTCCTTGAGGCGGGTTACATCTCTGAGCAGGAGCACGATGCCGGAAAGGTCCCGGTCCCTTCCCCGAATGGTCGTAACGGAAAACAGGTAATGTCTGACCCCGGCTGCCTCCGGAAGGACGATAATGCGTTGCTCATCGGGCATATTGGGCTGCACCCACGTCTCGACGGTCTTGCGGATGAGGTCACAGACCTGGAAGTCCGGCAGAATGTCCGCACACTGCAATGTGGCGTTTTCAGTGAATCCCAAATCCAGCAACCGGCGCGCGGCGGGGTTGATGCCGGTCACTTTAAGCGTGGTGTCGAAAACCACCAGGCCATCCTCTATACTTGAAAGAATCGCCTCCCCCTTGTTCTTCTCGGAGATGATTTGGTCGATGTTCATCTCGTGATAACGGCCAAGCTGGAGGGCCATTTGATTGAACTCTCCGGCCAGACGCCCCAGCTCGTCTCCCGTCTCCACCGGGATCTGGACAGTGTAGTCGCCCGAGGAGATTTTCCGCGCCGCCTCCATGAAACGTCGGATGGGCCGGACAATCCGCTCGGCCAGCAATAAACTGAATATTAGGGCCACGATCAGCGCCGACGCGGCCACGAGCGCCGTCGACCAGATGGCGCGCCTGGACACATGGCCGGCCCTGACGCTGGCGGCGTACATTGTTTCCTCATTGAGGTTGCGCAGTCCGATACACACCCCACGCACCTTGGCAAAAAGGGGGTAGATTGTTTCCTGATAATAGGCGGGCTTCAGTGCCCCTCTGCCGGTTACACGCAAATCGGTCAACGCGGAGAATTGTTTCCGATAAATTCCATAGTCGGCCTCTATGGCTTGGACAAGTTCCGCCTCGCCGGCAATGGTGATATTGTCTTTGGCGCGGGCCAACCATTCCAGAAAAACCGCCTCATTTTCCCGGAATTGAACGATTCCCCTTTCCATATTGCCCATAAACATGAGCAGCATACCGCTGTCTTGCCGCTCCAGGGCGTCCACCATGTTCTCAGCGGCGAGGATGCTCCTGTAGTTCTCGCTCAGGATGGCGTCGGTGGCCTTACCCAGCGATACCAGGTTCGTAATCGCCCAGACAACCACAAGGCCCATGAGGGCGAATGCGACGCCATATCCGATTAAAATCTTTTTTTTCAAAGTCATGGGACACAGTCCTCCATTTGGCCACCGCCAGCACTCATATAAAAAGCAACAGGCGTGCCATTTTGCAAGTTAAGCGATTTCAGCGAGTTATGATTGAATGCGGAGTGATTGGCCTTGAAACCTGAAAGACCCGGGTGGATATGACTTTGCAAAACGCAAAGCGGATGGGGATGAAACGTGGAATCAGATGCCGTAGGTTTTTCTCCTGCGCCAGAGCGTCGCCTGGTCGATCCCCAGAACGTCCGCCGCTTCCTGGAGCGAGGAGGTGTTGGCCATGATCCTTCGAATGTGCAGCTCTTCGATGATGGACAAGGGGACCTTGTCGCCAATGGCCGGCGTGCCGGAGGCGGGGGCGATGTTGTCGGGAAGATCGGATGTGTCAATCCGTTCGCCGCCGCCCAGGATTACGGCCCGCTCGATGGTGTTGCGAAGTTCTCGAACATTTCCCGGCCAGGCATGACGCGTCAGCGATTTTTCGGCCTCCTTGGTGAGTCTGAGCAACCTCTTGTGGTTAACTCGACAGAAATAAGTGAGGAAATCCATGGCTAACGGCATAATGTCATCCGGTCGGTCCCGAAGCGAAGGGATTGTAAGGCAGATCACGTTGAGCCGGTAGAATAAGTCTTCCCGGAAGCGGCCCTCGGCCACTCGTTTTTCAAGATCGGCGTTTGTGGCCGCAATGATTCGCACATCCGCCTTGCGTACCTTCGATTCTCCGAGACGCTCGTATTCCTTGTCCTGAATAAACCGAAGCAATTTGGCCTGCACCGACGGCGCCATATCTCCGATTTCATCCAGAAAAAGCGTACCACCCTCACATGCGGCGATACGTCCGGGATTATCCCGCACCGCCCCGGTGAATGCCCCCTTGACATGCCCGAACAACTCGCTCTCAAGAAGATCGGGTGGAATCGCCGGACACGCCACAACCCCCATTGGCTTTGCCGCTCTCAGGCTCCAATGATGGATCGCCCTGGCAAACACGGATTTGCCCGTACCGCTTTCCCCGCAAAGCAAGACAATCGCCTCTGATGATGCGGCCTTTTTTGCGGTCTCGATAACCCGCCGCATACCGGCATTCATACTCTGAAGTCGATCTTCCGGCCCAAGCCGCTGCACGTCCTCTTTGAGCACGGCGATCTCCGTTTCAAGCTCACGAATCCTGCCTATCCGTCGTGTAAGGAACTTAACCTGATCCGGGGTGAAGGGTTTGGCGATATAGTCGGCGGCGCCTCGCTTTATGGCTTCCACGGCGCTCTCGATGGAGGCATGCGCCGTGATGACCACAATCTTTATCCAGGGCGAATCCGACAGCAGGATGGGAATCAAATCCATGCCGTTTTCTTGACCCAGTTTAAGATCCACAAATGCCAGATCGAAGGAACGCCTCCGCGCTTCTTCAGCGGCATCGGCCGGATTGCTCACGGCAATGACCATGTGTCCCTCGGTCGCCAGGCAATACGAAAGCGTCTTGCGGATGTTGGCTTCATCATCCACGATGAGGATGCTGAGGTGGATGGTTTTATTTTCACCATTTAGTGCCATTTGCGGCCACGCTTTAATTGGTTTTAACGCATTTGTGATAGAAAAATCAGCCGCTCAACATTTCCGTAAAGGCCTCCAGGCGCGTTTGCATCTGCCCCAGGGCGAAATTCCGGGAATCGATGCAGTCGACTTCAAGGTTTAGCACCGGCACGCCGATTTCTTTCAGCCCTTCGGCGATCAGGCCCCGGGCCCCGGTCCCCTGACGGCATCCCCAGTTGCAGGGATTGATGGCGCCGTCGATCCGGTATTCCCGTGCGAGCTTCTGAAGGTGCGCGATGCGCCGGTTCACGTCGCCGTTAAACGGAATCGAAATGGCCCGCCGGGCCATGCTCTCAAAAGGCGCTGCCGGGTCAATGGGGTCCCAGGTAATATCGTTTAGTTCTTCGCAGACCACGGAGGCGCCGAAGGAGTTCTCCAGGATGTCGATAAGCGGATTTTTAAACTGAATCCGGTTCTGAATCCATAAGAGCCGCAGCTTTTCATCGGCAATGCCGCCCTGGCCGCTGTCCACCATCTGCTTGAAGCGATCGCGATAGGTGCGCGCCACCTCCACCCCGGCTTTGGTCCCCAAGAGCAGGGCCATGACAACGCCGAAATTGCCCAGAACCCGGCCGTCCGCCGGCGACGGCACGGCCCGGGCCAGAAAATAAGCCTCTTCGCACAGCGCGCGCGCCTCGTTGGTATGGTCTATGGCCTGCTGCAATTTCTCCTGATCCAGGGATCGGCCGGTATGATCTTCGACAAAGGTTACCATGGCCCGGATCTGATCGGCCAGGTATTTGACGCTCTCGTCGGTTTCCCGCTGAGGGACATTTAATACGAACAGGTCCTTTTTGAAATGCCGGGCAATGGTTTCCATCACGGCCATGCCCCCGGTGCAGGGAACGGATGTGGCGATCAGAAAGTCGGGTTCCGGCATCAGGCCCATGCGCATGGCCCCGATTACGCCACGGTGGTAGGTGCAGGTGTCGCCGGCATATCCCGCATGGGCCGCTTCATCGATATAGGCATCGGCCATCCCGGTTGCGGCCAGCATGGCGCCGATAAATTCCACAAAACAGGAGGTGACGCCCATGGCGTTTAAAAGATCAAAGGGGGCCGTCACCCCGCACCAGGCCACGCCGCCGTCTCCCGAATAGAGACGGCTTCCGAGCCGGGCCACTTCCAGCGCATAGATTTTACGGGGACTGCGGGATTCGGGGTCATCTTCTATTTTACGCGCGATCCCGGCCACCATGTCGTCAAAATATTGTTTCATCATATCCGATCATCCTTTTTCTCTATCCTTTCCGTTTTCACCGGCGCACTTAACTTAACCCAGCATCTCGATAAACGCTTCTATCCGGGTCCGCTGCTGCTCCATGGAACGCAGCGTGCAGTCGCCTTCCAGCATCAGAAAAGGCAGTCCGGCGGCGGTTAAGGCCTCCCGCACCACGGGGACCCTTGCCAGATATGGATCGCAGAATTTGACCGTGTGGCCGATGACCCCCTTTGCGCCGCATGCGAGCGCCCGATCAACAACATCTCCGGCGATACGCAGGGGAGCGGCCGGATCAAAGGTTCGGGCGCACGGCGGACGGGTCAGGACATGACGGGCCAGATCATGGGAAACATCTTCCGCTTCCTTCTTTATTGCCGCCGGGGTTTCACAGGCATCAAACAGCCGGGCGCCCGTGCAGAAATCATCTCCGGCCACCCGGGCCCCGCAGGATTCGATGAGTTCAAAAGCAGCCGAATCCGGCAGGATATTGCCGAACATAAATACCGGTACTGCCGCGTCCATGGACTGCGCGGCAGTTAATTCCGATATGAGTCGATCCAGATCCGCAACCATCGTTTCGACGGGTTGCGTGGCCGCTGCATTGTACAAAGCCTGCATGCGGCCGCTTCCACCGGACAGCATGCCGCGCTGATGCATGTGGTGAAGATCCCTTAACCGGGAGACCAGCAGATCGTATTGTTCCATGCTGTTTTTTATCCGGTCCGCCGAAATATCGTATCCGGCCCATTGGGACAGCACTTCCGCCAGACGGCGGAATTCACCCGCCAGAAAGGAAACGGAGAGCGGCTCGGCGGTTGCGGGCAGATCAATCATCAACGTCCGGTCCTGAGGCCGTATCTTTTTCCAGGCATCCATCATCCGGCGCATGGCATCGCAACTGTTGACAAAGACCATTCCGGCAAGATCCGGCAGGTCGTCGGCCATGGCCCGATCCAGAATCCGCTTGACATGCGGACAGAGATTGTCGTGGAGCATCTGCCCGGCCTGATCCGGCCAGTCGCCGGTGGGCAGGATGCGATAAGGCATAAAGCCCGCCGCGTGAATCAGGGCCAATGGCGTATACGCGCAGGCAAAACCGATGCGCGGTCTGTCATTTTCGGTCATTCTTATTATCCTTTCTTCATCAAATCAATTTCAGACCCGGGTCAACTGGCGGTATTTGATCCGGTGGGGCCGGTCGGCCGCGTCTCCCAGGCGTTTTTTACGGTCCGCCTCGTAATCGGCGTAATTGCCCTCGCACCATACGGCCTGGCTGTCGCCTTCAAATGCCAGGATATGGGTGGCGATGCGGTCGAGAAACCACCGGTCATGGCTGATGATCACCGCGCATCCGGCAAAATTTTCCAGGGCTTCTTCCAGGGCCCGCATGGTGTTGACATCCAGATCGTTGGTGGGTTCGTCCAAAAGGATCACGTTGGCCCCTTCCTTGAGCATGCGGGCCATGTGCACGCGGTTGCGCTCGCCGCCGGAGATCATGCCGACCTTCTTCTGCTGGTCCGGGCCGGTGAAATTGAAACGGCCCACATAAGCCCGGGACTTGACCGTGACATCTCCCAGCCGGATGACGTCATCCCCACCGGAGATGACTTCCCAGATGCTTTTTTCCGGATCCAGGCTTTCCCGGCTCTGATCCACGTAAGCCAGCTTGACGGTCTCGCCGACGCGGAGCGTCCCGCCGTCGGGCTGTTCCTGGCCGGTGATCAGGCGAAAGAGCGTGGTCTTGCCCGCGCCGTTGGGACCCACAACGCCCACGATGCCGCCGGGTGGCAGTAAAAAGGAGAGATTTTCAAACAGCAGGCGGTCCCCGTAGCCTTTGGAAAGGTTTTCGGCTTCCACCACCACCTTGCCCAGCCGGGGGCCGGGCGGGATGTAGATTTCAAGGTCTCCGGCCGCCTTTTCCCCCTGCCGGGCCAGCAGGTTCTCATAGGCGCTGATCCGGGCCTTGGACTTGGTCTGCCGGGCCTTTGGCGACATGCGGATCCACTCCAGTTCCCGCTCCAGGGTTTTCTGACGATGGGATTCGGCTTTTTCCTCCTGCCGCAGGCGCTCCTGCTTCTGCTCCAGCCAGGAGGAATAATTGCCTTTCCAGGGAATGCCGCGCCCCCGGTCCAACTCCAGTATCCATCCGGCCACGTTATCCAGAAAATACCGGTCGTGGGTGACCGCGATCACGGTTCCTTCGTAGTGCTGA
>Ga0351930_1017_pt1 | contig 32824 bp, 28 predicted proteins | sample BONcelT113001E10_FD_205823 | JGI IMG/M metagenome (GOLD analysis project Ga0351930, IMG submission 205823) | Enriched cells from coal bed in the Powder River Basin, Montana, United States - BONCAT cells T11 rep2 HSBNCT.T11.300.1.E10 ...
GTGTGGATGCATGCAAAAAGGTTATCGACGGCCTAATGGCTAGCCAACCAATCTCTGACAAGGACATCGAGGTTATTCAGCCCGGAGATGAATGGTGGTCGTTTCACGGCAATCTGTCATTCGTCACCATGTGCCTGCGGCATATGCCAGGGGTGGTGGCAGACGTGCTGATCCGCAAGGCACCGGACTTATGCGGTCAGCCATGGAATAAGCATTCAGCACGATGGAGAATTGAATTGGCCTACGCTTACACCATTCAAAGACGGTTCACAGAGGCGAGAGAGATTCTGTCGGCATGTCTGGACTGGAGCATGCGCACAGCAAATCAAGAAGTATGCGCCAGCACCCAATTGGCCTTCGCACGACTTCATGTCCTCGAAGGCGATCTCGGCAGTGCAACGAGAGCTTGTGACTCCGGTTGGTTGATTGCCGAAGAGTGCGAATTCAGATTGCACAAGATCGACCTACTGAATGTCAAGAGTGAGCTCTGTCTGCTGAACAAACAGTCGGAGAGCGCATTAGTGACCACTCGCGACGCGCTCAGGCTAGTACATCTCGGCTGAGTTGAGCCAAGGGTTAGGCCGCCAGGGCCCGACCCTTGTAGGTCCATTTGAAGGGCTTGGCCATGGTCCGGTTGAAGTACTCGATGAAGGCCAGCACTTTGGCCTTCAGATGCGCAGTGGAGGTGAAGTTACCGCGCTTGAGTAGCTTGCGCACCAAGATGCTCAGCCAGATCTCGACCTGATTCATCCAGGAGGCGTGCTTGGGCGTATAGTGGAAGACAATCCGATGGGCTGGGTCAGCCAGGAAGGCGGCCCGCGTCGCCATCGACTGCAAGATGCCGCTTTTTTCCTTGATGCCCAAGTCGTCCACGACGTCGGATTTTTGCGCCACGTAGCGTACTAATGTTTCGGACTGATGCGTGTTCAGGTTATCGACGACGAAATGCCACTTTTTGGTCGCCGGGTCAGCCTCGATCGTCCGGCGGATGTGGTCCGCGAAGTCGGCTTCGGTACGCGTCGGGCCACACGAAGGGGTCACGACCCGCCCGGTCGCGACGTCGAAGTTGATCATGAACGAAAGCGTGCCGTGCCGCGTGTACTCGAACTCTCGGCGCTCGATCTTGCCGGGCGCTAACGGGAGCCCCGGATGCTTGCGCTCTAATGCCTGTACGCCCGTCATTTCATCGCTGCTGATCGTCCGTTCGCCTTGGGTGGCCAGCGCGGGCGCCTGCCGATACAGCGTGTTGATGTCGGCGATCTTCGCGTCGAGTTGGGCGTCGGGCTCGGGCGTGAGCCAGTCACGGATCAGATGCGGCTTAAGGTCCCCCCTTTTCAGCAGCCGCGCGGCATGCCGCGGGGAAATCTGCGCGACGATGCCGCGCAGCATAATTTCGTCGGCCACTTCGCGGCCCGACCATTGACTGATCGGGCGCTCCGACGCCTCGGGCTTCTCGCAAGCCAGGGCGGTGATCTGGCACAACTGATCGGCCGTGATCGCCGATGGCTTGCCGGCCCGGGGTAAATCTTGCAAGCGGTCCTCGACTGTCAGGTCCGCCAGCGGGATCGCTTGCCCAGCGCGCCAACGTTGACGCCACTGCCGGACCATGTCCACGCCGACCAGTAACTTGCGGCCGACCTGCGCATTGTTCAAGCCCTGCTCGGCCGCCAGGATGATGCGCGCCCGCAGCGCAATCTGCTGAGCGGTGCTATGGGCGTTGACTAACTTCTCCAAGGCCGCCTGTTCGGCTGGGCCCAAGTTGACGACGGGTGGTTTCGGACCTTGCATGTGACGGCCTCCGCGTGCGGTAAGATGGCTGCATCTTACCGCGTGGCAACACCGCCGTCAAATAAAGGTCGTACCCTGGCCATAACTCAGCCGAGATGTACTAGCTGAAGCACCGGCGTGTGGCTACGCGCGAGGGATTGCAGATGCCAAGAGACTACGTGGAAGATCGCTACTGCAACAGGGAAAACCCGGGGAAGCGCGTGCGATGCTCCAGGCTGCTCTTGCCATCTATGAACACGTAGGAGACGCAGAGGCAAGTCTCGTTGGCACATTTCTGGCGGATACCCGATGACATCTGGAAGTCCGGGCATATATAGCGTGATCTGAGTTGTCAACTATGTGACCGAGACAGCAAACGTTGAGGAGGCATGGATATACTCGACAATCCTGCTTGACTGACAAAACTCGATAGGGCGTGTCTTCCACACTTTGCGAACTGCATTATACTTTCCGGAAGCTGACAACTTCGGAGAGTAAGCATGGAAAACACGCCGCGGCTCTATGATACCCTGGTTCAGATGCTGAGCCAACACCGGCAATGGCTGGATGTGCGGCATCTCAAAACGTTGGCCTGGATGATGGTCGGGCTGATCGAGACCGGTCTGATCAGCTTGACCCAATGGGCGCCCTTCGCGCATGGGCGTGCCCGCTTTGCGCAGAGTCGCGTACGCCGCTTTGCGCGCTGGCTCGACAATGAACGCATCGATGTCCACAAGTATAATGGACGGCAAAAACTGGACAGGGAAAAGGCCGAAGTTAAGGTACAATACCGGCCATGCGCAAACAGTACACAGTCCAGTTCAAGGCTCAGGTGGTGCAAGAAATTCTGAAAGAGGAGCAGACCCTCAATCAGTTGGCTGCTGAACACAGCGTCCATCCCAATCAGTTGAAACGTTGGAAAGCAACGGCTCTGGAAGGGCTGCCCAGTCTGTTCAGCAAAGGCGATCAGGCGGCGCAGACGGCTGCCGAGCATGAACTACAGGTCACCGAGTTGTACGCCGAGATCGGCCGGCTAACAACGGAGTTGACCTGGTTGAAAAAAAGCTGGCCTCCTTGCCCAGAGTTGAACGGTTGGTCTTGCTTGAACGGGAGCACCCGGAACTGCCGCTGACGACCCAAGCGACGTTGTTGGACTTGAACCGCTCAGGCCTCTACTATGTGCCGCGGCCGGTGCCGCCGGCAGAAGTCGCCATCAAGCACGCCATCGACGAAATCTACACCGCGTATCCGTTCTATGGCTCACGGCGGATCAGGGGCGAGTTGCGCGAGAGTCACAAGCTGTGGGTGGCCCGCGAGACCGTGCAACGCTACATGCGGGAGATGGGGATCGCGGCCATCTATCCGGGGCCGAATCTCAGTCGCCGTAACCCGGAGCACAAGATCTATCCGTATCTGCTGCGCAACGTCACGGCGGCTTACCCCAACCACGTGTGGGGCATCGACATCACCTATATCCGGTTGCACGGCGGCTGGCTGTACTTGGTGGCGGTCATCGATTGGTTCTCACGCTACGTCGTCAGTTGGGAACTGGATCAAACCCTGGAAATGCCCTTTGTCGTGACCGCCGTGGCGCGGGCTTTGGCTCAGGCCACACCGGTGATCTGGAACAGCGATCAAGGCAGCCATTTCACCAGTCCACAGTACACCCAGTTGCTGCTGGACGCCGGTGTTCAGATCAGCATGGATGGCAAAGGGCGTGCGCTCGACAACATCTTTACCGAGCGGCTCTGGCGCAGTGTAAAGTACGAAGACGTCTATCTGAAGGACTACACCAACCCGAAGGAGGCACGCCGGTCCTTGACCGCCTACTTTGATCTCTATAATTACCGGCGACCGCATCAGGCTTTGGCCTACCGGACGCCGGCCCGTCTGTACGGGAGCCCGCGCGGAACCGCATCCGGCGCGGCCGAGGATCACACACCCAGCCAGGTGCTGTGAGATCACCGCTGGCGCCGCACAAGCCAGGCTCGCCGTCACTTGAGACGTGAGTTTAGCGCTTTGTCGACCGATGTAGTTTGTCAAAGTGCCTTAACGCCGAGAGGCAGAGCGATGCTGCCCTGCCTCCCCGACATCGGACTTGCAGCGGCGCTCCGGTCGCTCTCCAGCGTTGCCGTACCCTCCACCGCAAGCTCGGCCAGTGTAGCACGAACCGGCGGCGGCCTGCAACTCGGCACTGTCAACGTGATAGTTACAGAATCTCTCAACCAGCAAGCTGCAACTAACCTTGCCAGCAATCTCAACGAACAGGAGGAGACGGTACCTTAATCAGGGCCAATCCGTGTCTTGACAAACCCGTCCACCTTAGTATGTGGAGTCGCGGCGATTCAAGGAGAGGGTATATGAAGAGTTGGCAAAGGAGCGTGGGGTGAAAGTGATGCATTTCAATTCCGGGGATGTAACCAGTGATCTCTGGTTCTCGAAACTGAAGATAACGGTCTCTTGGGCAGATGGCGTCGGCCACTAATGAGGGTAAACACATGAGACATGAGCCCTATGTATACGATGCTTTCATTCTGTACGCCCACGAAGACAGGGAGTGGGTCTTCAATTATTTGCTACCAGCTCTGGAAGGCGCAGGGTTAAGAGTAGCGATTGACGTCCATGACTTCGACATTGGAGTACCCAGTATAGTTAATCTAGAGAATGTTATCAGCAAAAGCCGTGTCACACTTGTGGTCATGACACCAGACTGGGTGAACAGTGAGTGGACGACTTTTGAGAGTGTACTCGTCCAGAGCTATGATCCCGTTGCCCGCGCTCGACGCATTCTTCCGATACTCCTCAAGCCATGTCGGCCGCCAACAACGCTCGCCATGTTGACGCACCTCGACTTCACCGATCCATTACGAGCCAATTCCCAACTCATGCGGTTGATTTCCACGGTCCGTGGTCAAGCGACGATGGATCCACGAGAAGAGGCTAGGTTGCTTGCTGGCCTGGGAGATTCCTATGCTGCCAAAGACGACCTTGAACAAGCAATCGCTTATTATGAGCAATCGCTTTCTACGTTTGGCAGCAATGATTCCCCTAAGTCACAGGCAGAGGTAAACATAAAGCTAGCTAGGTCATACAAGAGACTTGCATCTGGTAGCACCGGGGAAAATCTGAGAAGAGCTGCCGAGTACTATCGGAGAGCGCTGGCGATGTCAGCCGACGTCTCGTCGGCCGAACAGGTAAGACTGCTCGAAGATGAACTCCTAAGAGTTCAAACCTCCCTAGCCTTACATGAGTTCTTTGCATTGTGGGAGGATGCACCGAGATCTGACATCGATACGCGGGTCACGTCGTTTATGGGTTTGTTTGCGCGGGTCACGGGTTTGCCAATTAACCGAAAGCAGATTCCTGAATCAAGGGGAAGACTGGTTTTTGTCTTGAATTTGTATTCGATTCTTGGAGAGATCGCGCAGCCGACAGCAGAAGTACCCATCATAGTTATCGGCCGTTCGACTCTTGAAAGATCTGACTCGGACTTCCTCCGCGTATTGATGGTTAGCGAGCTTGGACAACGAACCCGAATCGCCTTGGTCATCCTACTGGGGAAAAATCAAGAGATCGTCTGTGCTCAAGAAGTGTTGGACGCAAATCTACGCATATCGCATGCGTACGATGTGATCTGCCTGGGGCAGAACGAGATCAGACAGATCCTGGACAACGAGAAGCCTCAGATAGCGCTGCGCCGTCTGATCCTTACCCATGTTAACCTGCTTTCTGTCTCACCGTACAATACAACGGGCCCAACCCCAGATCACATTTTCTTTGGTCGTGAAGTGGAACTCCGGGAGATTGTTGATCATGTTGCGAATTCGTCATACGCAATCATCGGCGGTCGCCGTATTGGGAAATCTTCGCTTTTGGGATGCCTACAGCGCGCGCGTCTGCCCGAAGCCGGCTTCCGTACCCTATACCATGACTGTTCAACCACACCAACGTATGAGGCCTTCCTGGGAACTCCCATCCATGACTGGCGTCCAGAACCACCTCTGGATCCTCCAGGTACCTTTGAAGACTTGCTGCAATCGCCACCTCGAGACAAATCACTCGTTCTGCTCTTAGATGAAGCCGACAAGCTGACACCGCTCGATCCCTCGGCAGCAGCTGGAATGCGGCCTCTCTTGAATGCTCTTCGAGCACTCTCGAATAAAGGCCACATGCAGTTCGTGTTCGCTGGTGAACGAGCTTTACGCGACGCCATGCGCGATTCCGCCAGTCCTCTGTTTAACTTCGCAAACGAAACAATACTTGGCCCTCTCAGTTTCTGTGCCGTTGAAGAGTTAGTCACTCGTCCCATGGAACAACTCGAGATTGAGTTGACAGATACGACAACTATCGTCCGTCGCATATACGACTTCTCATCAGGTCATCCCAACGTTGTCCAGCGTCTCTGTCGCCGCCTGATTGAACGGCTCAATGAACAGAGTACCCGCTGTATCACAGTGGACGATGTCACTGCTATCATCAACAGCCCGAAATTCCAAGAAGAGGACTTCCTTGGCACCTATTGGGAGCGCGCTACTCCGCTCGAACGAATCATCTCACTGTTACTGGCACAAGATTCTAGACCCTACCGCCTTCAAGCTGTTTTGGACTTGCTAGTAACCCACAACCTACGTCCTGAGCCTGAAGTGGTCAAGGCTGCGCTCGACCGACTCGTCGATCTGCGTTCGATTCTCAGACGCACCCAGGGCGGCTACGAATTCGCTGTCACCGCCTTCCCGCAGGTGATCGCCAACACTACCACAGCCGAAGACCTGCTGATTGTTCTCAAGAGCCAATACCTCAAGAATCCGATGGAGTTGCCCGAATGAAGGAGAACCCCTTCGAGGACGGCGGGGCGCTGCTGGCAGAGTCGCCGGTGTACATCGAACGCGAAGCCGATCGCCAGGCGATGCGCCATCTGCAGCGAATGGAATACATCACGCTTGTCGAGCCACGCCAGCAGGGCAAGACCAGCCTGATCAGCCGGCTCACTGGGCACATGACGCCACAAGGCTACACCTTCGCCTATGCCGATCTGACTACCTTCGACAAGACCGACGAGGCAGCCTGGTATGGCTCACTTTGTGACTGGCTCCTTCGTCAGGTACGGTTCATCGCGATTGCGGGTCGCCCTAGGCTGCCAACCAATGGCAACACTTGGCGGAACTTCCTTTGCGACTTAGCCGAGGCCGCAGAGAAGGCGAAACTCAACCTGGTTCTAACCTTAGATGAGGTCGGTGCAACCGAACCCGCCGGCTGGGCTACCGACTTCTTCTCGGCGATTCGCAGCGTCTACAACTCACGCCAGAGCGTGCCCTGCTTCCGTCACCTCACGTTCGTCGTCGCCGGTGCTTTCAACCCGAAAGAACTGATCCGAGATCTGTAGGGGTCAACGACCTGGTAGACCGCACTTCCGGCCCTACTGGTTGTTACATCAGCCAGATGCGCTTGGCGAACTCATTGGGCGAGAGGCTGGGGATCGCCAGGCCCTGGTGCGGCCGGTCATTGTACTCCGCCAGGAACTGCGCCAGAAGGGTCGCCAGTTCCTCCGCGGTGGCCCAGGAATGCGGTGCCAGCCATTCCTTGAGCGTGCGGACGAAGCGCTCCGCAATGCCATTCGATTCCGGGCGGTGGCGCGCGATCAGGACATGGATGAAGTCCGTCTCGGCCGCCAGGGTGGCAAAGACCTTGGCCGTGAAATGCACCCCGCGATCGGAGATCAGGAACTGCAGTTCCGGCGGCAAGAGCACCCGCAACGCCGCGACAATGACGTCCGCCGTCACTTTGGCGCCGGTCACGAAGAGCGGCAAGCCCAGGCACTGGCGGGTACAGTTGTCTGTGAGCACCAAAATGGCGATCCAGAGGGTCACAATGGGTAACTGCGCCAGCGCCGCCCGCAGGCTCTGGCGTTGTTGCCGCCACTGCTCATCTTCCTGCTCACGCTGGTCGCGTTGTTTGCGGCGTTGATCGCGGAGCGCGCGCCAGGTCTCATCCTCCGCGTCCTGGGCGACCCGCTGTTGTTGCCGTTCCAGGGCCGACTGGGCGCGGCGGGTCTTCAGCGTCGCGTGCCGCTGCTGGCGTAAGTCCGCCCGGGCCGCATCCTCTTGCTGGCGGCGCGCGCGGATTTGGCGGCGCGCCTCCCGCAACTGGGCCGCGGTCTGGCGCACGGCCCGCGTGCGGGCTTTGATGGAGGTGACGGCGGGGGGCGCGTCCGCACTGGGCGCCGCCGCGGGGGGCGCGTCCGCACTGGGCGCCGCCGCGGGGGGCGCGTCCGGCTCTGGGCGGGGCCCTGCCGGTGGCGGACTTGGGTCGGCCAGGGGGCCCGTGAGCGCCGCGCTTGCCGCTGCGGATGACGGCGCGGGTGGCGTGCCCGGTGCCGGCGGGGGTACCACCGCGGGTGCGCCGCCCAGGGCCGGCCGGTCCGCCGCCGCAAGCCGGGAGGCCGCGACGAACGCCTGCATGGCCTCCGCATAGGACAGCTCCGCATCCTCGAAGATGCGGCCAGGATAGGTGGGCCGCGCCGCGGGGTCCACGGCGGCCTCGATGACCAGCCGGCCCGAAGAACCACTCACCGCGGGCAACTTGCGCGCCAACTCGTGGGTGGCCGGCACAAAGCACAGGTCGACGTTGACGGTTTGCCCCGGTTCCGCGGCCGTCCGACTCTGCGGGCCGGCTGGGAGGGGGGCGACCGCCGCGGCCGGCCAGAGCTCCGCAGTGCGCAGAATGCGCCGTACGGTGTTGGGCGCGACGACGGGGACCCAGTTATTGGCCTGCGCCAGTGCGTCGGCAATGCGCTGCTTGCCCCAGTTCGGGTGCTGCCGGCGCAGTTCTGCGACGCGTGCCGCGACTGCGGCCGTGGTCTGATGCGGTGCCTTGGGCGCCGAACTGGCGCACGCTTCCAAGCCGGCATAGCTGGCGGCCGCAAAACGCGGCTGCCAGTTGTAAAAGGTCTGGCGGCAGACGTGGGCTTTGCGACAGGCGGTCGCCACGTCACTGGTTTCTTCCCAGGTCTCAAACAGCAGCCGCCGCTGGGAGGCCGTGGTGCGAGGAAAGTAGGTGTGTGTCTGGTCCATGCTCGTATCATGCCGCACTTTCCCCGCTGACGCAAGTCTACCAGGTCGTTGACTACTACAAACTGATCCGAGATCGCACCATCTCCAACTTTAATGTGGATCATCGGATCCCGCTGGATGACTTCGACCTCGAACGGGTCGGACAACTGGTACGCCACCTGGAGTTGGGTGATGCCTCATTCTCCGTCGCGGAGCGTTTGCACTATCGCGCCGGCGGTCAGCCCTTCATCACCCAGCGACTATGTCGCTACCTGGCAGAACAAGATGTCCCAATCGTTCCTGAATCAGTAGAAGCTGCCGTCGAACGATTTTTCCGCGAGGATACCAACCACCTGTCACGCATTCTGGGCGATCTGCGGGCAGAGCCGGAACTGCTCGACTATGCCCGGAGCGCCGCCGCTAGACAGATCAAATTCTCTCCCAGCGTGAACGACTGGCAGTTTCGCCTGTCGCACGTGATCGGCGTCATTGCCCCGGATCAGGATGGTCGGTGCCGGATCCGGAATCGCATCTATGAACAGGCCCTGCAACTCGACGAACATCCTGACAAAGACGGGCGACCCAACCCGTCCAGCGCCCCCAAGAAGGAAACAGCAAGCATGGACATTCCGCAGGAACTTCTGGAACAGCTCAGCAAAGGCAACGTCGTCCTCTTCTGCGGCGCGGGCATCTCCATCTCCGACGACGGCATCCCAAGTGGCAGCCAGTTGGCCCGCGAGTTGGCCCAGCGCGCCGCTCTGGGCGACGTCGGCAGCATGTCCCTGCCCGAGGTGGCGCAGGCGTATGAATTGGAACGGGGCACGCAAAGCCTCATCGCCTACGTCACCGAGCGGGTGGATGACCCGCGCTACACCCCGCTGCGCGCCCATCACCTGATCGCGGCCCTGCTGTTCAAGCGCATTATCACCACCAACTGGGACAATCTGCTCGAAGAAGCCCTCCGCCAGGCGCGCAAGCCCTTCGTCAAGGTGGTCAGGGATAGTGAAGTGCCGTTCACCGACGACGACAAGGTCCTGCTCATCAAGCTTCACGGCTCGATCGAGCAGAAGGACACCATCGTCATCACCGGCGACGACTACTACAACGTCTTTGCGCGGCTGCCGCAGGTGGCCAACCTGGTGCAAAGCTTCTTCGCCACCAAGACGCTGCTCTTCCTCGGTTACGGCCTGGCGGATGAGGACTTCAAGCGGCTCTATATGGAGGTCGTGCGCCACCTGGGCAAGCACCAGCGCCGGGCGTATGCCGTCCAGCTCGACCCCACGCCGCTGACGGTTAAGTACTGGGAGCAGGAGAACGTCCAGGTGATCGCCGCTGATGCGACCGCGTTTCTGGCAAGCCTGTCCGCCGAGCTCGGCGCGCAGAATCCCGCGCCGGCCGCTGGCACCACCGGGCAGCAGCCACCAACCGGAGCGGCGCCAACCACTCCCATGCCGACGCCAGCTTCCACGCCGCGTGGGCGCAGCCAGAGTACAGGTCACTTCAGCCTGGAACGTGGGTTGCAAGTCATGAAGGATGCGCTGCGTGGCAGTGATGCAGAGATTTTGTTGGAGTTCTCCACGCTAGAAAGCCGTTTACTGGAGAATATCCGGAGCGAACGGCTGTATGGTAGCACAGAAACAGTGCGGAGTGAGCGGGCGCGAATTGTGCAGGAGTTGAATCGCATTGCGCTAGAGTGCTTGGGGCGTACTTTCAACGAGGCCTGCGGAGGATAGCCCCATGGTTGGACAACGTGAACGAAAGAAGCGGAGTGCTGGTCAAGGAGAGCTTGACCCCCAGGCCTCGCAACAGGCCTGGGGCGAGTTCGCTGACCGACACAGGGTGGGAACTCCGGTGCGAGGTGTTGTGCGCCAGGCTAGATCCGTCGGCGCGTTCATACAGATCAGCCCCGGCGTCTCCGGGTTCGTTCCTCGCGAAGAAATCGCTCAAATTCCGGTAGACGATGCGAGCGAACTCCTCTGGGCTGGCGACATTGTTGAGGGAGTTATCACCGAGGTAGACGAGAGCAAAAAACGGGGGTTGCTAAGTATGCGGCAGCTCCAGGCTCAGCGAATGGGACAGGTCGGCTCGGCAGTGCCAGAAGCGAAAAGGGAGCTCCCCGTTGTCGAGGAACTGGGCGCCGCGCGATATGTGGCTCGCGCACCTGAAACAGAAGAGTGGCCCATTGGAAGCATTTTTGCGGCTGCCTACAGCCGCCAGCCCCTGAGCGGCAAGCTGCTCGCCATCCTACAAGCTGTCTGCCAGGAGACCCACGCGGATAAGGCATACTTGCTCCGATATGAACCGACCACCAACGTCGTGTCCCTTGTGGCTGGCACAGCGCCTCTCGATACCTGCGAAGCACTCACACATAGCCGTGTCCGAGACATCTATGAAGGCAAGACGCTCGTCGCATGCGAAACTACAGGATCGCCTACCCTGACACGGCTCTTGGCCCTGCTTGAGGCGAAGTCACTAATCGGCGTGCCAGTTGAGGTGGGTAACCGCACAGACCATGCGTTGCTCCTTTGCAGCCGGTCTACCGGCGAGGATTCCAGCGCACTGATGCCTGCTGTTGTGTGTGCCTCTTTGCTAGGGCAAAGCCTGACACTAGCGGCTCTGGAGGAAGTGCTTCACCGCTCCAGCATTATGATTAGGCTTGGGCAGCTGACTGGAATGTTCCTGCATGAAGCAAGGAATCGCTTCGACCATCTGAATTTCGCCCTGCTTAATCTGCAGCTCATCGTCTCGGAGAACGAACGCGTTGGTGTTTCCAATGCCCGCACGCAGGCATCAGCAATCACGAAACAAATTGAGCGGGTTATTGACATCACTAAGCAAACAGGACAACTGATGGAGGAATGGTTTAGTCTCTTGTCACGTGGCGATGAGCGCTTTCTTACCTGTGATACACTTCTGAGCGACGCGATTGAAGTGCTGCGACCGCGGGCGGAGCAAGACCGGATCATACTTGACTTGGAAGTCTCGAGGGATGTTACGCGGGCACCTCTTGTTCAGAAGGCGCTCCGCCAAGTACTCATCAGCGTGGTCCTTCACTCTATAGGTGACGTCGCCCTCGCACGAAGGGGCAAACAAAATGACGTAGGAAAAGTGGTCATTGTAGCTCGGTACGACTCGCAATCACAGGTACTCGAGATTAGAGTTGCAGACAATGGACTTGGCGTCCATCGCATGCACTGGGACAGTGTATTCGAGGCTGGCTTCTCCACGCGCGCCGACGACTCAGGCTTGCAGCTGTGGTTCGCACGGCTGATCGCGGAATCATTGGGCGGGCAGCTCCTCATCGAAGACAGCATCATGCTCGGCGGTACGACCTTTTTGCTCAGCATACCAGCGGAAGGCGCGACTTGATCGATCCCTGAGCGAATGAGGAGATTCGGGTATGCAGAGAACACGAATCCTGATTGTGGACGACGACCAAGTGGCTGCTATTGCACTTGCCCGGTATCTGGAGGCGGTCACTGGGTACCAGGCAGATGATGCTGGCAACGCGGCGGAGGCGATCAGTCTGATGGCAGTAGAACGCCAGTATGCAGCCGCGGTCATCGATCTGGTACTGCACCTTGAAAGCGGTTTGGATGTGGCACGCTCCATCAAACGACTTAGTCCGAGCACGATGGTGATTCTCGTGAGCGGCGCAAATGCCTTTGGGTCCTTCGCCGTCGAAGCAATGGAACGCGTGGTGGACTACAGGTTGTGCCGCCCCATAGATGTAACTGAGCTTGTCCAACTTATTCGCAGTGCCGATGATACTTCTTCGTCATCTCACAGATGCGCCAGCTTGGAGTGAAGATATGCCCGCCTCAACTCCTGATGAAATCGGAATACTCGTGGTTGACAATAACCGGGAATACTGTGAGGAGTTGGCTGTCTGGTTAAGAGGGCAAGATTCCAGATACCGAGTTGATATTGCCACGAATGAACTGGAGGTATCTGGCCTATTAGCGGAGAAGGGAGAATACACAGTAGCCCTCGTTGATCAGGTGCTTGCGCCGCCCGCAGATGGCCTGACAGCGATGCGCTCCATCAGGAAACGATACCCCAACACGGCAGTTATCATGTACACAGGCTGGGGAATTATGCGTCAACGCGAATCAGCGCTGGCTGCGTTGCGGGAGGGAGCAGATGCTTATCTCTCAAAGCCCACTGATCCAGACGAGCTCCTGCTGCTAATCACAAGGGCAGCAGAACGAAAACTTGAAACACAACTCGACGCCGACAATCTGTCGGATGCCGCCAAAACAACCAGTTTGTCAGGAGCACTTAGCATGAACTATCAGACCGGATTTGCACATCTGAGACAATGCCTGACCCATCGTGCGCCTGAAATACTGAGCGCCCTCTCAACCCTGGAAGACCGCTTTCACAAGAACGAACGCGCTGAGCGGATTTTTGGTGATACACGGGAAACGCAGAGTGAGCATGCGAAGATCATCTACGCCTTAAATGAGCTAGCCCTCGAGCAATGTGGCGTCGGCTTCAATGATCTCTGCATGGGAAAGCAACCGGTGCCGAAGGAACAACAGACTCAAGAACCTAATGAGATCATCGAAACGCTGCATCGCATCGAGCAGAAGCTAGACCAGGGCCGCGCAGAGGATCGCCAGGCTGCCGCACAGATACTCGATGCCATCAAAGCACACGAAGTTCCCGATACTGAAGTTGCCCAGATGGTCAGCGAACTGCGCGCCTGGACCAAAACCATCGAGCAAACCGGGCTCCCCATGAAGCCGGAATTACAGGATGCATTGAAGGCACTCACCGAGCACTCAGGCAGCGCTTACCAATACCTCCAACTAGCCCTTCCGATCATCCCCGGCATCTTGAGCTACAATGTGGAACTCGGCAGCCAACATCAGGCTGACCTGCGAGCCATCTGGGATCGCATCCGGAAACGATTTGGAAGGAAACGAACAAAGGGAGATGGTGAGTCTGCTGATTCAGAGCCACTCTACGGTGCAGGCAAACGCTGGGCGGTGCTGGTCGGCGTCAACGAGTACGACGACAAGGCCAACTACGGTCGGCTGCACGTCTGCAGAAAGGACGTCCATGCGGTGCGGGATCAGCTTATCGCTGGTGGCTTCGATGCGGCGCGCATTCGTCTGCTGACCGACGATACGTCCGAGTTACCCACGCGCGACAACATCCTGGTCGCGCTCAAGGCCGTTGCCGATGCCACCGAGCCGGACGACCTGCTGTTGTTCTATTACAGCGGTCACGGCGATGAAGATGGCGGCGAATCGTACTTGGTGGCCCGCAACGGCCGGCGGTTGGTGTTGCGTGATACCGCTGTACGAGTCTCACGGGTCAAGGAAATCATGGAAGAGGCGCCGGCCCGCGCCAAAGTGATCATCCTGGATGCGTGCCACTCCGGCGCGGACATCGGCGGCAAGGGGCCCAAGCCGATGTCCGCGGAGTTCATCCGCCGGGTTTTCGAGCAGGCCGCCGGCATGGTCATCCTCGCTTCATGCACTCAAGGGCAGTTGAGCTACGAATGGCAGGCCCAGGAGCGCAGCGTTTTCACCCACTTCATGCTGGAAGCGTTGAAAGGCGAAGCCGACCGGGATGACAAAGGGTTCGTCACGGTGCAGGACACCAACCGGCACGTGGTGAACGGCGTCAAGCTGTGGGCCAGCCAGCGCAATGTCAGCCAGACGCCGACGCTGGAGTATCGCGCAGCCGGTGATATAATCTTGACCCGTTATCAATCGCCTACCTGAGGAGCCCATTTTGTCGCTCAAGTTCTATCTGCCCAACTTCGAAGACCTTGTTGACCCGGAATACGACTTCATCAATGATCGTCCATCGCCGAAACGCGGGGATCGCTATGCTCATGATCGCTATGCACACGAGTTCTTCGGCGACGAATCGATTTTCGACGGCGTCCTGATGTCGAAAACTGTAGTGACGCCGAGCATCGAAAAGCGCATCCGCAAGGAGGGCGGCGTCCACGCTTTCATGCGGCTTGATCGCAAATACCCAGTCATGGGCGATTGTGGAGCCTTCACCTATCGCGAGCAGGCGGAGCCACCCTACGCGACTGACGAGATCCTGGATTACTACCAATCGCTCGGGTTCGACTACGGCGTCTCTATTGATCATCTCATCTTCAGCGGTTTCCCGCTGGAGGAGCAAGAGCGGCGTTGGCAACTAACGCTGCGCAATGCGGAGGACTTTCTGCGGCGGCACGGGGAGAAGGGCTGCTCGTTCGTCCCGGTGGGTATTGCCCAGGGGCCTACACCCGAGCGTTACGCCGCCGCCATTCGCCGTCTCGTGGAGCTGGGCTACTCGCACCTTGCCCTGGGCGGCTTGGCCCGCAGCTACGACAAGGATATCCGCCAAGTGTTGGAGGCGGTATCGCCGGAACTGCCGACCGGTACAGAGCTGCACTTGTTCGGGGTTGCCAGGCTGTCGCTGATCCCGGACTTTCTGCGCTACGGCGTGACATCCGCCGACAGCGCCTCGCCGATCCGACGTGCGTTTATGGGAGATGGCGGCGACAACTACTGGACTGCGGATGACGAGCGCTACGCCGCCATCCGGGTCGCCGAGGCCACATCGCAACGCAAAAAACGCGGCGTGGATAGCCCGACGGATATCGTGAACGGGAGCCAGCCGGTAGACAGTATCGAGGCCTTGGTCGAGCTAGAACAGGCGGCGCTCTGGAATCTGCGAGCTTTCGATCGCTGTGAGAGTAGCCTAGAGAAGACCCTCGACGCCGTTTTGGGCTACGACCGTTTGTTCGGCGAGGACCGTAATCATGAGCGATTGTATCGCCGCGTGCTGGAGGATCGCCCCTGGCAGAAGTGCGATTGCCCTATCTGCAAAGAGGTTGGGGTTGAGGTAATCATCTTCCGGAGCAACAATCGCAACCGCCGTCGCGGATTCCACAACGCCAGGGTCTTCTACCAACAATTCCGCACGAAAGTCTCAGAGATACAACTGGGACAGTTGATCGCCAATGATCCGCCTCCGCGTCAGCTGGCTTTGGCGTTACAAGAGTAGGCGGTTGGCGCCCGAGTTGCTGACCTGTGAAGCCCGAACTAGGAAATCTTATGGACGAATGGACACTCGATGAGCTGGAACACCCGCCCATGTTGGGCATGTACGTGCGCATCCCCATCGACACGTACGAGCCGAGTGGCGAATTCCGTGACTACCGGATCGGACGAATCACTGGTATTGACTCTCAAGCCCGTGAAATCACGGTCTTGCTGCTTAACTGCGCGCCCGGCGATCCACCGTCCCTGGAAAGCCTGGTCGTACCGCTTGGACGTGCCGAACGGTGTCGTATCATACCCGAAACGGAATTCCAGCAGGTACAGTCGGGCAGGACGGGCAAGGTATTGATCCACGCCTCGGACCACTTCGTGCCTGGTGAACTCCTCGAGTACTTCGTGGAACTGAATGGTCAGACTCAACTGATCAGTGAAGCTAACATGATTGTGTTAGCCCACCGCCAAGCACCGCATCCAATGCAGCAAATGGCCCACTACGAGTTTCATGCTCCGATCTGGCGAGAACGTCGGGACGCTGCCATCGGAAGCTACGCGGAACTCCGCAACGCCACCTTCGGTGTGGAAGATCTCGTAGGCTCGCGCATCATGCTGCTCGCCCATCAGGCCGAAGTAATCGCCAACGCTCTAAGCGATCACGAATGCCGCTTTATTTTGGCAGACGAGGTAGGCTTAGGCAAAACAATCGAGGCATGTGTAATCATCAAAGGGTTGCGACGAAGGAATCCCGACCTGCGGACCTTGATCGTGGTGCCGCATGCTCTACTTCGTCAATGGTACAACGAGCTCAACAACAAGTTTTGGCTCGAATTCAGCACGCTGGACGAATTAGGACAACTGACCAACACAGCGCGGAGTCCCGGCGTGCTGATCAGTTACGAACAGGTCGCCAGGGATGAGAGACTATGGACCTGGCTGTTGACGCACCAGTGGGGGCTGCTGATCGCGGACGAGGCTCACCATCTGCTCCGGCATCCCATCTACGATCGCATTCGATTGATCAGCTCGGACGCTCAACGTGCCCTGATCCTGACTGCCACACCGATCCAACGTCGAGCAGCTGAGTTCCTGGGGTTACTGCGCCTGATGAATCCAAGCCGCTACGACAGAATCGACGAGCAGGCCTTCGCACGCATGCTCGCGAGCCAGGATGTGATCCGCCCAACCGTCGCCTACCTCAGTCAAACACTGAACCCGCGGGACTTCGATGTGGCGGAATTTCGCACGGCCCTACAAGATCTTGCGGCCACTTTGGGCCACGATGGAACATTCACCAAACTAGTCGACCGTCTGCAGCACGCGAACCGACCGCCTGAACAGTTTACGGCTGCTCAGGAGTGCCTGGCCTATGTAAGCGAAAACTACCGAGTTGAGGCGCGCGTAGTGCGTAACCGACGGGCAAATCTGAACCTGGAACTGCCAAAACGCGTGGTCACTGAATCCTACCAATACGTTCCAGGACCGGAGGAACGGGAGGTGCTGTTCGATCTTCATGTCTACGTGGATCGTCACCTGGCAGTGGAACCTGATAATCCAGTGACCCTCGAACTCTGTCGTGTTTTGCTGCACGCAGCGGCGAGCAGCCCACAGGCTCTCGAAGGACTTCTCCAACAGCGTCTGAACCGCCTGAAGTTGGGCAACGTCGGGGTGGAGCCGGATGATGCAGTGCTATCGATCGCTTCGCCCAGACTCGAGCCTGACCGCATACGACGTCTGCTGATTTTGGCCCCCGCGCTACCCGACGAGAGCAAGGCCGTGACCGATTTGCTGCGCACGGTGGGGCGCTGGCGCACAGCCACCACACAGGCGCTGAAAACACTGTCACGCAACGCCCTGCCTGCGTGCGAGCCTTACCGACCAGTTCAAGCCTTGCGCGCGATCTACCAATTGATGGTACAGAACCAGGGAGGAAAAACCCTTGTGTTCTCGACGTGGCTGCCTACACTCCTTGAGCTTCGAGATCTGCTGCGCAGCCGGTACGGCGCTGATCAGATTGCCGAGTTCCACAGCAATATCGATGACGAAAGCCTTCAAGAGCAGGCGGATCGCTTCCAACGCGATGAGCGGTGCCGCGTTCTGCTGTGCGACGAACTAGGGGGCGAGGGGCGCAATTTCCAGATCGCGCAGCAGATCGTACATCTGGATCTGCCCTGGACGCCCGCGCAGGTGGAGCAGCGTATTGGACGTGTGGATCGACTCGGACGCACCGGAACGGTACTATCTATTGTACCCTATGCCACGGACACACTTGAGGCAGATCTGTACAGGCTATGGCAGGAGGCGTTCCAGCTCTTCACACACTCGATGAGTGGCATGGAGATCGCCTTGGAGGATATCCAGAGCGAATTATTGTCCTCGCTGCGCCAGAGCTCGCGATACGGCCTAGCCGGAATCTTACCAAGTATGGGGAAGCGCGCCGAGGAACTGCGTGTCCAGGTTGAGGAAGAACGCTATTTTGAGAAGGGTAGCTCCATCTCCCGACCACTACAGCAGGAATTTGCCCGGGTGAGCGAGCGGTATAGAGACGGACGCCTCCTATCCAGAACCTTCCTCAGCTGGGCCGATGTAGTGGGGCTCGATCCCAGCTACAGCCAAGACACTGAGAGCATTGTTTTCGATCCGCGCCGCTTCAATCCCGCCAGCATGACCAACGCTAAAATCTTCACGTTTCCCAATATGGAGGAGGCGGCGAAACGGTCACGACGCAGCCGTGACATGAAGATACGCGGAACCTTCAACCGCGACGTGGCAGTGTGCCGGGAGGATCTAGTCTTCTTTGCACCAGGCAGTGACCCATGGACCGATGCGCTAATCGCTAGCGCGCTGGAATGCGACCGAGGCCGCTCCTGTGCAGTGAGCAGAGTTGTGCCCGGACTCGCCGAAGAATGGCGCGGGTTCGATCTGTTCTACACAGTGGGCATCGACCCTCGGCCTCTTTACTCAGCCGGCTACGGTCGAGCCCAACTGTTTCGGGCACAAGGCTTTCTTACGGTGGCGACCCACCGACTGCTTGTCAGCATTGATGGGCATGTGGAAGCCCAAGGGGGCATCATCTGGAACCACATCACCCGCGACCAGCCCAAAAACCACGACAAACACCTGGGGCAGCGAGGGGGCAGCCGTCCGATCGAGCGGTTTCGCGCCGAGTACAGCCCTCAGGGCTGGCGCCAGATTCTCGAGCGCGTTTGGGGCGCCGCCGAAGCAGCCCTACAAGAAGAATTCTCCTTTACATGTGACCTAGCGGAAGAGGCTCGAGAGGAGTTTGAACGCCGAGTTGCCGGTTGGCGGGCCGGACAGCAATAGAGTTGTTCCTTTATAAGAGTTGGGGTAGACTCCTGCAAAAAGGTATTGGAGAGGAGTCGCCCCATGGTGCTAAAGATTCGAGATGACCGGCAATGGCGGGCATTAACTGGCTTGTCCCAAGCGCAGTTCGAGCAACTGTTACTGACCTTTACCGTCGTCTGGCAGGCGGACCGCCAAGCCGCCTATGAACGCGATGCCGCGGCCAATAAGCGGCGCCGCCGGGTGGGGGGTGGGGCGAAAGGCAAACTGCGCACCTGTGCGGACAAGTTGTTATTTGTGCTGTACTACTACAAGACCTATCCGACCTTTGATGTCTTGGGGACCCAATTCGATATGGCGCCCTCCAAAGCGCATACCAATCTGTACAAGTTATCGCCGCTCTTGTACCAGACCCTGGTGCGGCTGGAGATGCTGCCGCATCGCGAGTTCAAGACGCCGGAAGAGTTGAAGGCGGCCCTCCAGGGCGTGGATCAAGTGATCATTGATGCGACCGAACGGGCGTATCGGCGCTCGCAAGACGATGCCACCCAGCGGGAACACTACAGCGGGAAACGCAAACGGCATACGGTGAAGAATACGGTGCTGTCCACGGTGGACAAGTTCATCATCTTTCTGGGGCGGACGTTCACCGGGCACAACCATGATTACAGTATGCTCAAAGCCGAGTTGCCGCCCGAGTTGGACTGGTTTGGCGAACTCAAGGTCTGGGTGGATCTCGGGTATCTCGGCATCGGCACCGATTATGCCGGCGACCAGTTTGCCATCCCGATCCGCAAGCCGCGCAAGAGCAAGAACAACCCCGACCCGCACTTGACGGACGCGCAGAAGGCCGTCAACAAGGCCGTCAGCCAAATCCGCATCTTCGTGGAGCATGCCATCGGGGGGATCAAACGTTATAATATCCTGGTACACCGCTTCCGCAATCATAAAGAGAACTTTGAAGATGACGTCATTGGCATTGCCGCCGGTTTGTGGAACTTCTCGCTCAGTTATTAAGGAACAACTCTAATATCATTAACACTGACGGTGGCGGCGGCGCAAGTCACCATGCTGCTGGCCGAGGCGCGCTTGCCCTTTCACAACGAGCTGTGCGTGCAGGTCGAAGATAGTCGCTACAGCACACCGACCTTCTTGCATGCGGTGCATACGCCGGCACAGCACGCCAATCTGGTCACCATCGCCCGCCTGCGTAGCACCCGCACGCTGTATCGTCAGGCCACACCGGTAGCTGCGGCTGACCGTAACGCGGGGCATCCCCGCTGGTACGGCGCGCCGTTTGACTTGGATGCCCCCCAGACGTGGGGCCCACCCGCCGAGAGCGCCGCACTGCCCTACACGAGCCGGCGTGGCCGCACCTACACCGTGCAGATCCAGGCCTGGCATGACGTGTTGATGCGGGGCAGCCGGGACCATCCCATGCAAGACCAGCCGTTCACCTTGGTGCGCATCCGGCTGCTCGATGCCGCCGGTCAACCCGCCTTCAAGCGTGACCTGTGGCTGGCCGTGCTCGGCGCCCGCCGGCGCGAACTGACGTTGCTCGACATCCGGCACGCCTATGCGCAACGCTACGATCTGGAGCATTTCTTCCGTTTCGGCAAACAGCGTCTGCTGCTGGCCGAGTTTCAGACGTCCGACACCGAGCGCGAAACCAACTGGTTACAACTGGCGCAATTGGCGTATGTGCAGTTGTACCTGGCCCGCACCCTGGTCGGCCGGCACCGCCGGCCGTGGGAACGTTACTTGCCGAGCCAACCCGCCGCACCGGCCACACCTTCGGCCACGCAGCGTGGCTTCGCCGAGATTATTCAGCCGATTGGCACACCGGCTGCAGCGCCCAAACGCCGGGGTATTCCCCCCGGCCGTGCCAAAGGCGCACACCCCAAGCCGCGACCCCGCTATGCGGTGGGCAAAAAGACGCCCGCGGCGGCAAAAAAGCCGCCCAATCAGCCGCCAATCGGCTGATTGCCACCCGTAGACCCGTCTACCGACCTGTACCTGACTGGCCCAGACAGTTCAGGCTAACCCTGGTTGTCCAAAGTCCAATATTTCAATACCTTCGCCATTATGTGGCGTTCACAGCCCCGATTAGGGCGACCTTGGCGGCGATTTGCTGAATCACAATCGGGTCCGGCATTTGCGGGAGCAATTTCAAGGTTTCGGCCACATATTTGAGGCCTCTGAAGTGCGCCTTGAGGTCGAGCACGCTGAAATCGGCTGGTTTGGGCCGCATTTGGCGCCGGAGGATCAGCGCGATGTTGACCATGCAGAACGCCAGGTTGGCGGCGTTGGTGACCGGCGTCTCTTTGACATTCATGAAGTCCTCGAGGCCCCAGTATTGCTTGGCATCGCGGAAGACGAACTCAATGGTATGATCACAAATGACAAATTCTGCCTGACTCGGCGGGGCGCGCTCGAACTGTCGTGGTGGCGGCGGCCCCTCCGGTTGCGAAATGCGGCAAACTGACCGACGGTAGTATCCTCCCAGGGGTCCAATCACCCACTGGGCGGAAGCATGAAGTCACGATGGCGCGTGCGCCGTTCCGTAGCCAGCCGCAGCGATGGTCAACGCCGCTGGGATTACGTCTACCAGTCTCTCCTGCGTTGGGTGATGGAGCATTCCGCAGGTGTTGTACCTGCCCCATCACACCTTCAGGAGGACCGTCATGGAGATTGCTTTGTACACTCGGGTCTCGACCAGCCGCCAGCAACAGACGCAGACGATTGAGCAGCAGTTGGACCGGCTGCGGGCCAAGGTCGCGGCGGTGCCGGACTGGCACTTGGCTGAAAAACACGTGTACCGGGACGACGGCTATAGCGGCGCATCGCTGAATCGTCCGGGTCTGGATCAGCTGCGCGATCATGCGGCGCTGGGCGCCTTTGAGGTGGTACTGATCACCGCCCCAGATCGTCTGGCGCGCAAGTACGTGCATCAGGTGCTGCTGATCGATGAAATGCAGAGCCGGGGCTGTCAGGTTGAGTTCCTGGATCGACCGATGAGTGATGACCGGCACGACCAACTCCTGTTGCAGATTCGCGGCGCCGTCGCGGAGTACGAACGGAGCCTGATCGCCGAGCGAATGCGCCGGGGGCGCCAGGCCAAACTGCGCAGCGGGACCCTGCTACCTTGGACGTCGGCACCGTATGGCGACATTCTGGATCCTGAGCGCCCACGTGATCCCAGTCGCGTCCGGCTGGATCCGGTCAAAGCCGAGATCGTCAAGCAGATCTTTGCCTGGTACACTGATCCGGCGATCCCAGCGACGCTGTACTGGGTCGCGAAAACCCTGAGTGAGCGGCAAATTCCGACCCCGCGCGGCGGTCTGCGCTGGAACGTCGCCTCGGTGCGCGGCATTCTGCGCTCGCCGGCTTATACTGGCACCGCCTATAGTGGACGCACCCATCCGGCGCCCGCCCGGCGGCGCAAATCGGCGTTGCAGCCGGTGGGGCACGGCGAGAGCCAGCGGCCCGCCCCGGTGGAGGATTGGATCGCCGTACGGGTACCCGGCATTGTGAGCCAAGAGACCTTCGATCTGGCGCAGCACCGTCTGGAACACAACAAGCAGCTGGCCCGGCGCAACAACAGCGAGCATGACTATCTGCTCCGCGGCTTAGTCAGTTGTGCCCAGTGCCAGCTTGCGTCCACCGGTCGCACGCTGCCGCTGGGCTATGCCTACTATGTCTGTCGCGGTCGCACGGAAGCCTTGCGCGTGGCCAAAGGCGAACGTTGCACCGCCCGCTATGCGCCGGCTGACGAACTGGACCAGTTAGTCTGGCAAGACTTGTGCCGCCTGCTGACAGATCCGGCCCTCATCACCCATGAACTGGCACGCGCCCAGGCGGGTGAGTGGCTCCCCCAAGCGCTGCAAGATCGCCAGCGTGCCCTGCGGACTGCGCTGGCCCAATTGGAGCGCCAGCAAACGCGCCTGCTCGAGGTCTACTTGGCCGAGGTCATCGATCGCGCCGAGTTCGAGCGCAAGCGGCAAGAGCTCGTCCAGTCCCAGAGCGGCCTGACGCAACAAGTACGTCAACTCGAGGCGCAAGCCCAGAAGCAACTGGACACGGCCAAGCTCGCCGCCAGCATCGGCGATTTCTGTCGGCGCCTGCAGCCGACACTTGAGCAACTCGATTTCGCCCAACGCAGACAACTGGTAGAGTTGTTGATTGACCGCGTCATGGTCGACAACGAAACGGTGGAAATCCGTTACGTGATCCCAACGGCCCCCGCAGGCGAACACGCGCCCTTTTGTCATTTGCGTAAAGACTATTTCGATCTGGAAGCGCAAGGTATAGTAGTCAATGATCTGATCCGCGCTCTGGCTGAGATCGCTGCTGAACAAGATCGCGTGGGCGCGGGCGCCCGTCTGCAGGTTGGTCTTGACGATGATGACGACGTTCAGTGTCTGGGCAAAGAGCTTGTGTAACGCGTTGAATTGGTAGATCTCAGTACAGATGCCTTTCGCGGTCGTCGTCTGCTTGAGATAGCGCGCGGGCAGCTGGGCATAGTTGACCTTATCACCGTACTTCTTGTGCGGTCCGCGGCCACCGTACAGGCCATCATAGCGGAAGAACAACGCGGAATTGACAGCCAGCTTAGAGATCAAATCGAATTGGCAGCGCCGCACCATTTGCAAGGCATAGTTGTTGCCGAAAGCGCCGTCGAGCACGACGTAGCTGACGCGCAAGGTTGTCCCCAGCACCTGCTTGACCGCCTGCAGCAGGGTCAGGATGAAGCTCAAGTACGGCGAGAGTTCGACCGCGGCCTTGTTGCGATTCTTGCTGCCCTTGGGGCGGCCGGGCCCCCGCTTTGCCGGTGGCGCCACCGGGGCGGGCGCGGGTTCGGCTGGCGGGTCGGGGCGCAACACTTGCCCAATGCGCAAGGGATGGGCCGTGCGCTGCTCGACGTTCACCAAGGCGAAGGCGAAAAAGGCCAGCCCAGGTACGGGTTTGCCGAACAGCGACGAAAAGAAGCGATCCAGGCCATGCGTTTCATCACCCGCCTTGGTGACGACGACCTCGTCACCGGCCAAAAGATAGGTCGCCTGCGGCTGGAGCAGCTGCGTTTTGACCAGCAGCCAGTGCACTTGACCCCAGTCCACCACCGTGTTGAAGAAACGCTGCACAGTGCGGTAGCTGCCGCCCGGCTCGGTCCAGCGGGCGATGCCCCGCATCGTTACCCGGCCGGTCATCGCCAGCACGGCCCGAATGATGTGGCTGAATTGCCGCCGCGTAGTCGGCGTTAGAACAGGTGCCAGGCATTGTAAAAGGGCGAACATGTCGGTCATGGGCTTTCGTGGCCTTGAGTTGGAGTGTTCATGCATCACAACTCTACTACGAAAACCCGATTAGTTCATAATTGGCTCATGTCCGTTTTGGCGAAGGTATTGGGAGAAAACCCATGTTCCTTCCCGCAGAGATTATACCGGTCTTGGCGTACTTTGCGCCAGTCTTTACGGCGCCCACCTATCAGAAGGCGCTGGTGCTGATTATTGGCACGATCCTGGCTAAGGGCCGGCGAACCGTCACCAGCGCCTTGCGGGCCGTGGGCCACACGCAAACTGCCGACTGGGCGAAATACCATCACGTACTGAATCGCGCCCAGTGGTCTGGGTTGGCGCTGAGTGCCCGGCTCCTGCTCTTGCTGGTGGCCACTTGGGTACCCGCCGGCGGCATCACCGTGGACGTGGATGAGACGTTACGTTTGATGTGAAATGACGGCTGGACATTTCTGTCCAGTTTTGGTACAGTAGCGGTATCTTGAACGGGAGGTGCCGCATGTCTATCGCCATCGAAGAGTTGCTGCTGGTCGTGTTTTGCCTGGTGGATGACTGGTATCAGCGCCAAGGCGCGCAGTTGCTGGGGCGCACGGTCGGGGCCAAGCCGACGTTCAGTGACAGCGAGATGCTGACCCTAATGCTGGCGATTGACTTCTTCGAGTTCACCAGCGAGCGGCGCTTTGTGGCCTTCGTGCGGGCCAACTATCGGGCCTTGTTTCCCCAGTTGCTCGACCAGAGCCAGTACAATCGGCGCGCCCGCAGCCTGCGTTACTTGCTCAATGCGTTGCGGGCGGACTGGGCGACCGACTTGGGGGTGCAGCTCGAAGAACACTTCCTGCTCGACACCACCCCCGTCATCGCTGTGGGTTACAAGCGGGATAAGAGTCACAGCGACTTTCGCGGTTCCGCCGACTATGGCTACTGTGCCGCCCGCGACTTGCACTACTTCGGCTACAAGCTGGTCATGTTGACAACGCTGGACGGCACGCCGTATGCCTTTGAACTGGTGCCCGCCAACACCGATGAACGCGCCGCGGCCGCCGAAATCCTGGATACCCTGCCCCCCGACAGCAACGTCTGGTCCGACAAAGGCTTCATCGGCGCCGACTGGCAAACCGAATGGGCGGAACAGGATATCCATGTCTGGACCACCAAGCGCAAGAATCAGAAAGTGCAGAATCCCCCCGACTTCGACCGCCTGCTCAACCGCGTCCGCGAACGTATCGAGGGTACCTTCGACAGCTTGAAGGAAGGCGGCCGGTCGCTTGAACGCACCCTGGCGCGCACCGTCGGTGGCCTCTGCGCCCGCGTGATCGCCAAGATCGCCGGCGGTACCCTCCGCTTGTACTTGCGCCGGTTCTTCGGCATTGACACCCTGACCTACACCGTCAACGCATAGTATTTCACATCAAACGTACGTTGGAACGCCGCTGGGGCCCGCGGATTCGCAAACGCGGGCATTGGCGCGACAGTCTCGCGTCGAGCAAGCAGGTCAACGTCAGCAGCAGCGGGCTGCGTTGGCTGGTGTTCGCCCTGGTGGTGAACGTGCCGTGGACACCCTATGCGCTGGCCTTGCCGTTTCTGAGTGTCTTGTTGACCACGCCCAAAGTGAGTGCGCAACTCGGCCGCTCGCACAAAACGGTGGCGCGCGTCACCGGCCAAGTCGTCATCTGGCTGCGGCGCACTTTGCCGGGGCGGGCCATTCAACTGGTCGGTGATGGCGCCTATGCGGTCATCACGCTCGGCGTCCAGTGCCAACGCCAGCAGGTGACCTTGCTGGCGCCGTTGCGGCTGGATGCCCGGCTGTTTGAACCGCCGCTGCGCCGGGATGGCACACACCGGGGCCGCCCGCCGGTGGTGGGCGCCCGCCTGCCGAATCTCGCACAGGTCGCGGTCGCCCCAACCACCCGCTGGCACCGCAGTCTGGTGCCGTGGTATGGTGGCACACACCAGGTCGTTGACTGGACGACCGGCACGGCGCTGTGGTACACCACGGGCACGCCGCCGCTGGCCATCCGCTGGGTCTTGGTGCGTGACCCGCACGGCGCGCGGCCGACGCGGGCCTTCTTCGCGACGGACACGGCCCACGGCGCACCCGACATGATCGCCGCCTTCGTTAACCGCTGGCCGCTGGAAGTGACCTTTGAGGAAGCCCGCGCCCACCTGGGCCTGGAGACCCAGCGCCAGTGGAGCGATCGAGCCATTGAGCGCACCACGCCCGCCCTCTTGGGCCTCTTCTCGTTGGTGGTTTTGCTGGCCCACGCCTTTTACCCGACCGGCGACTTACCACTGCCGCAAGTCGCCTGGTATCCGAAGACGCACGCCACCTTCCATGACGTCCTGGCACTCGTGCGTAGACGACTTTGGCAGCAGTTCATTTATCAGACAGATGCGCCGCCGGCTGATCTGCGCTTTATCAGCCCGCTCCAGGTCGAACACCTGCTGTCTGCGGCCTGTTATTAGCTTGTTAATGGGGCGCGCCAGCCTATCATAGGCGGGTGCGCCGCATCGCCAGCCCAATGGCGCATTCTGCATGTCGAGAACAGTCATGCCGTTTGATTCTGGGCATCCGAAACCGGTTTTGTATCGCATAACCGTACATCTGATTGCCCAGAAACCACGCATCCCGCCAGAGGCTGGAGAGTCGTTAATGTACAAAGTCGAGCTATGCCCCCACCCTGAAGGTGGCCGATACCCTGCGGGAGGAACTCACGGCCATTTTTGAGCTCCCCTTGACCCAGTTGGACTTTGGACAACGCCATCTTTGACAGAGGTCTCCGGGCGCATGAACACAGCTAAAAAGCCGAGCAGAAAGACTCAAACCGCGCTTCTGTCTGGTCTGGTGGCGCTCCTGACGAATTATTCGGCAGTTTGAGCGCAAACCGGCCGTGCTCAAACCCCCGAATAATTCGGTAGCGTGGCTGAAGCCTCTTTCGCGAGTGTCCGAAAGCCTACAAATCGCCCGAAACCGATCACTTGCGGCATAGTTGACGGCTCAACGCTGTGGGTCGGATTGTCCAAAGTCCAAACCCAGGCGCAAGCCAAGAAACGCCTGCTCAAATGGTGCGCCAAAGTTCGCCGCAGCGCCTTAACCTGGTTCGACCCCTTTCTGAAAACGTTAACCAAGTGGCTGGCTGAGATTGTCAACTACTTCGCGGAGCGGCGCAGCAGCGGTTTTGTGGAGGGCCTCAACAACAAGATCAAGACCCTCAAGCGGCGCTGTTACGGCATTGGTCGCGTCGCCACGCTCTTCCAACGTTTGTATCTGGATCTCAATGTCATTAAGTTAGCGTTGGACTGAGAGTGAATGGTTGTGGTATGCTTCCTGCAACCCAATCAGGAGGCATAAAATGCCTGAAACCACCGCGGTTCTTTGCACCGGATTACTCACGGCCTTACGCCAGCGCTTGACGGACCGCGATTTTTTGGAGCGTCAGCGGCGGTCGGACAAGGATTTCACCCGCCAGCGCTGTTTACCTTTTGTGGTCGTGATCTTCTTTTTGCTCAACTTGGTCAAACGGGCCCTGCAGGACGAACTGGACGAGTTCTTCAACCTGGAACGTGGGGCCGCCGTGGCCGCCCAGGTGGTGACGAAAAGCGCCTTCTGCCAGGCGCGGCTGAAACTGAAAGCGGAAGCGTTTGTCGAGTTACAGCAAGTGCAGGTTGCCTACTTTTACGCTCAGTATGCCCCGCCGACCTGGCACGGGTTGCGGTTGTTGGCCGGGGATGGGTCCACGGGACAGCTGCCCGCGACGCCCGCGATCATGACATACTTTGGGCTGCACGGCACGGTGCCACTGGCCCGTACCTCGCAGATGTTTGACACGCTCAACAAAGTCACAATCGACGCCCTGATTGGCCCCCCAGCGCAAGGGGAACGCGCGTATGCGGCGCAACACTTTGCCCACATTGGCCCGGGCGACCTGATTTTACTGGATCGTGGGTATCCGGCTTTCTGGCTCTTTAGTCTCATTCGGACCCGGGCTGCGGATTTCTGTGCCCGCATGCCGGTGGGCCTCTGGGGCGTGGTGGATGCCTTCCTGGCCACCGGGCTCGCGGAGCAAATCGTGACCTTGACCCCGTGCGCCACAGCGCACGCTGACTGTCAGACGCACCAGGTGCCGAGTCGCCCGCGCCAAGTCCGCTTGGTGCGCATCCCCCTGGACAGCGGGGAAGTGGAAGTCCTCTGTACGTCGCTGTTGGATCAGAAACGCTATCCGTATGCCGTGTTCAAAGACTTGTACCATCAACGCTGGCCAGTGGAGGAAGACTACAAAGTGCTGAAACTACGGGTGGAGGTCGAAAACTGGTCGGGCAAGTCGCCCCTGAGCATCTATCAAGACTTCCACGCCAAGGTCTTCACCACCACCTTGACCGCGATCCTGGCCCAGCCGGCCCAAGCGGTCGTGGCCCAACAGAGTCAGGCCAAAAAGTACACCTACCAGGTCAATTTCGCCCATCTCCTCTCAAAGATGAAGAATACTGTCGTGCTGCTGCTCCGCCGCACACCGATTGCCGATATCTTGGCCAGCCTGTGGCAGATCATGCTCCGCACGATCGAACCGATCCGCCCCGGCCGCAAGTATCCGCGGAACAAAACCGCCCAGCGCAAACGCTTCGCCCTGACCTACAAACCGCTGCGCTAACTTAATGACATTGATAGTCCGCCCAGTTGCGCAGGTCGAGCAGCTCCTCGAACGAATCGAAATAGTCAATCTGGATGTTGGGCGAGACGCGATGCACGAAGGCGATCTTGCCGCCGATGCGCTGCGGGAAGATGAACGCGTCCTTGTCCCAGGCGTAGTGCCCCACGAACCCGAGCTTCTCGGCCGTGATGAAATCATCGGTGCGCGCGATCCCCACGCGGGCGCGATCCTGCCCCGCGGGCGCGGCGTCTTTATCCCAGCCGCAGTAGATCAGGTAGTACGCGCCCTCGAACGGGATCACCCGCGCATCCTGGCAGCCGGAGACGTCCCACGGCTCCGACGGCGCGAGGAGCGTCCGCTGCGAATCGAAGAGCACCGCGCCGGTCGGGGTCAGCCGGGCGTAGCGCGTTTCGTCCACTGCATAGTTGGATTGCGTGGCCGGGTCGAATCCTGCCCTGAGCCCAGTCGAAGGGTCACCGCGCCACTCTGTATAGCGATAGACCATGTGTACGACATCGCCCGCCAGGGTCATGTCGGCGTTGAACTTGGCGACGGTGTAGGGTTGCGGGTCTGCGGGCTGCAGAGCGATGCCGAGACGGTGAAGTTTGAGCATGGGAGAACCTCCGAATTGGTTTTGTTGAGGCGTTACTCGGCCCGCTCGGCCAGCAGCGCCTCGGCTGCGGCGAACGGATCGGCGGCCTGGCATGATCGCAGGCATACGCTCCCCCGCGTAGATCTTGAGCTGCGGCGCCTCGCCTTAATTCCCCGCGCGCTATGCGTTCGTTTCTCCAACAATTTCATCCAAACCGAACAACAGAACCCCTTCCCTGACCGCTTCGGCCTCCAACGGCTCGGTGAACCCGGCGCGCGAAAAGAGTGCCAACACTTGATGGCGGCCGCCAGGGATGCGCGCGGCCTTGCGCTTGAGTTCGATCAGGGTGTCGGAGCCGAGGGGCCGCGAACGCCAGCGACATTCGCCCAGCAGGATGTACTCCTCGTCGAGGGCCGCCACATCCACTTGCGCCTGCGCATCCCACCACATCCCCACACGTTGCGGCCGAAAGGGAATGCGGCCCACCGCAGCCAACTCCCAGATCCTTGCGCGACAGATCTCCTCGAAGGCCAGCCCGGCCAGCGCATCCAATTGCTCGCTGACGGTTTGACGCACCGTGGCCGTGTCCCCGCGCTCCAGGTGGACGCGCTCGCGATAGACGAAACGGAACCAGAAGCGGAAGAATGGGTCGAGCAGACGATAGCGGCCCTGCCGTGAGTGCGTCGGGTCGGCGTCCGTGACCGGCACGGCCCGTTCGAGCAGGCCGAGATCGCGCAGCGTGTTCAGGTAATAGCCCAGCGACGCGCCCTTCACGCCGATCGCCTGGCTGATCTCATCCTGGCGCACGCGACCGGTGGCGATCGCTTCCAGAATGGCAAAATAGACCCGCGGCTCGCGTAGCTCCATCTGCAAGAGGAAGCGCGGTTCATCGTAGAGGAACGCGCCCTGGCTGAGGATTTCGCCTTCGATGTTATCCAGCAAGGGTCGGCGGTCGGCGAACTGGCGCAGGTACGCGGGCACGCCACCCAACATGGCGTAGGCGCGCACCTGGTCTTGCAGGCTATAGCCGGGGAGGAAGAGCCGGGCATCGGCGAAGCTCAACGGTTGCAGATGCCACTGCGCGGTGCGCCGGCCGTAAAGCGGGGCCTGGTAGGCCAGCACCTCGCGCTCCATGATGCCGATGTAGCTGCCGCTCAAGACAAGCATCAGGCGCGTGTGTTGCAGTGTCTCGTCCCAGATGCGCTGGAGGATCGCGGGTAGGGTGGGGCTGGTTTGCAGCAGGTAGGTGAACTCATCGAGCACCACGATCAGCCGCTCATTGCCGGCCTGGCGCGCCAGGGCCTTGAACGCCTGATCCCAAGTGGCAAAATGCGTGCTTTCGGGATCATTGTGAAATAGTTCGCCGTATCGCCGGGCCAACTCAGCGAGGGTACTTGCCTCGGTGCCCAGGTCGGCCACATAGAAGAAGTGGCGCTTGCCCTCGCAGAAGCGCCGCAGGAGCTCTGTTTTGCCCACGCGCCGCCGGCCGTAGAGCACGATCAGTTCGGCCTGGTCGGACGCGTGCCGGCGTTCCAGGAAGGCCAACTCGCGCACGCGATTGATGAACATGGCGCACCTCGACTGAGAAGATAGGCTGGACTAAGCTAGTCATGGCTAGATTATAGCACGGGGTCTTCAGAGGAGCAAGCTCAGTGATCGTTCACCAGGACTTCCACATGTTCGGCGAACCGTGGCCGGGGGTCGTCTACACCAACCACGACTACGCCGATCCCGGCTTCGTGGACGGCGGCCCATATCCGGGGATCAGCCGCGGCCGGTATGTGGAAAAGAGGTTCTTGAGGAGACCTTCGCCACCCGCTCGAAGTACATGTTCGAGCACAAGCTGCCGGTGTGGGTGGGCGAGTTCGGGCCGGTTTACACGGGCGATCCCGCAGCCGACGCGATGCGCTACCAGATGGACCCGCTGCACAGCCTGCTGGCGGCCGAGTTCCCCGGTTGGCAGCCCGGCCCCTTCGGGGCCAACTGGTACGCCAAGCGCCACATCCGCACCTGCTGATCTCGGAGGCGCTGCTGCCAGAGTTCGCGGCGCTCTTCAAAGGGCTGAGCGAGGCGGAGATTGACGAGCTGATGCAGTCGTTCCTGTTCCCCAACTGCACGGTGCGGCCGGAGTTGGCTGAGACGTTAGCGGCGTACGCATGACCCGATGAGATCTAGCTCGGGCCGGTCTCCGACCGTGCCCGGCTCGGTCAGAGACCGGCCCGAGCGGAAAGGGTGAGACCTCAAAGGTCTTCTTCCCGCCGCGCCCGCACCTCGCGGCTGCGGCCGCCGCCCTCGTCCGGGCCGACCGCGCCCATCTCTTCGAGTTGCTCCATCAGTATTGCGGATCGTTTCCCGCGATATGGTAGGAACTGTATCGCTGTCAACGCTACACACGATGGGCACCAAACGCAATCGTTCCACAAATAGCAGAGGTTGCTATGGCACCCACTTGACGCTCTGGTATAGACTCCAGATGGTTTCAACGCTTCACGGCCTTCGGGTCGGCTCTGGGTGCGTTTCAGTTCTGGGGCGCGTTGTAAGCCTGGGCCCAGACGTCGTCGAAGCGGTGGCTCAGAATCGCCGAGCGCACGGGCAGGAGCTTTGCGGCGCCCGGCCGGCTCCACCGCATACCCGGGCCGCAGAAACGGGCCTTGTACTGTTTGGCGGCGCTTTCGACCATCCCACTCCCGATCGGCCATTCCTCTTCGCGCATTTCCAGGTAGTTCATGCGGTGTTGGTTGCGCTCAAAGTAGCCGGCTTCGCGGCGCAACACGTCCTCGTGCGTCAGGGCTGCGGCGGCGGTGGGCGGGGCCGTATCTTGGCCCGGCGGCCGCGCCGTGGCCGTGCTGGGCGTGGCGGTGTCCGGGCTCAGCGGCGCAGCCGTCGCGGGCTCGCTGGCCGGTGGGCCGGCCGCCGCAGCTAACTCGGCGGCAATGCGCGCCGCCTGGCCCTGGTACAAGAGGGTTTCACGACTGTTGAGCCAGCGCTGATAGGCCAGCGTATCCGCTCCTTTGAGCGCCTGGCCGCCGGCCGTCAGATGTTGTTTGCCATGATACCAGTCCACAAGTTGGTGACTGTCGGGAAAATGCAAGGCGGCTTGGTTCCAGATCCACACGGCGCCATCGCCCAACACCTCCGTATCCTGCGCCTGTTCCCAGCC
>Ga0351930_1019_pt2 | contig 30907 bp, 30 predicted proteins | sample BONcelT113001E10_FD_205823 | JGI IMG/M metagenome (GOLD analysis project Ga0351930, IMG submission 205823) | Enriched cells from coal bed in the Powder River Basin, Montana, United States - BONCAT cells T11 rep2 HSBNCT.T11.300.1.E10 ...
ATGACGATTTATCGGAATTGGTCAAGTCTTTCCAAAATGTGCTGATTACACTCGGTCAGATCAAATCGCCAAACCGGCGTATTGAACTTTTTGATATATTAAAGCAGTTGAGTGCACGTTTTCCGGTGATTGAATCCCCCCTATCCTATATTTCCCCGCATGCCCAAGTAGCGGAAGGAACAATCGTGATGCACCATACCCTGATCAATGCCGGTGCGAGGGTAGGCAGGAACTGTATCATCAATACAAAAGCCCTTGTGGAACACGATGCCGTTATAGAAGATCATTGTCATATTTCCACAGGGGCAGTCGTTAATGGCGGGGTAACAATCGGTAGTGGCTCTTTTTTCGGCAGTGGAGCAGTATCAAAGGAATACACTTCAATACCATCCAACAGCTTTGTTTACGCTAACAGCTTATATTTATGAATATTGCCTTGCTAAGTGTAATCCATCCCAATGCTCTTCCCTATTTTAATGAGTTTTTAAATTCTCTCGTAGATCAGACCTGTAAAGATTTCACCCTTTTCCTCCTGAATGATGGAGTTTCAAACATTGAAGAAAAGATTCACAAATTTGATTTGAACATTTTATTGAAAAACCTCAGTGGCATGCCTTCGGCAATTAGGAAAGCAGGCATTGAATGGGTTTTACTGCAAGGTGCAGACATCATAATATTTACAGATACAGATGACTATTTCATGGATAATCGGGTAGAAGTCTCCAAAAGCATGCTATCTTCTTACGATATCATTTTCAACGAGCTTATAATTATCGGCGAAAACATTCGACAGCCCATTCTAATGTTGGAACAGCGATTTAAAGAAGATACAGAACTTTCGATAGATAACATCAAATATTCAAACTGTATGGGATTAAGCAATACAGCAATTAATACAAAGTCCGTTACAAAATCACTCTCTCAAATACCTGATGATATCATAGCCTTTGACTGGGCCTTTTTTTCGCTCTGTTTGCACGAGGGAACAAAAACTGTATTTACTAATAAAACAGCAACATATTACAGGCAGTATGAAAATAACATTTCTTCGCCACAATCATTTTCAGAAGATCAGATCTTGCGGGGGGTTCAAGTAAAACGTGATCACTACCGATTCGTTTCACGATTTTTCAATAAATATGAATCAATAACAAATGAATTTGACAAGTTGTTTGAAAGGGTCAATACAGATACCACATTGAGAGTTAAATATTGCCATGAGGTTAAAAATCAAGCACCAAAATTACCTTTATGGTGGGAGTCTATTAAAACATTAGAGGAATTGGGGCTATGAAGTTAGGCGATCGAGAAATCAGAAATTTTAGCATACCCTATGTAATCGCAGAGATTGGGTCTAATCACAACGGCGACATGAATTTGGCCAGGAAAATGATTGATGCGGCTAAAACCTGCGGGTGTGATGCGGTAAAATTTCAGTCGTGGACACCGGAATCCTTAATTGCTCAGAAAGAGTATGATCTTAATCTGCAATACGATGACTCACCAAAAAAACATTTTGGTTCTCTGAGAGCGATGGTTGAAAAATACTATTTACGGGAGGATCAACACTGGGAATTAAAGCGATATTGTGACAATCTCAGTATTGAGTTTTGTTCCACTCCTTTTTCCAAAGAGGAAGCAAATCTGTTGGAAGAAATGAAGGTGCCGTTTTATAAAATTGCTTCAATGGATATTAATAACCTGAGTTTTCTTGCTCATGTAGCGCGCAAACAGAAGCCAATTCTGCTGTCGACCGGAATGGCTTCATTAGCTGAAATTGAAAACGCTGTAAGAGTAATAGAGTCTGAGGGAAATTCCCAAATTATATTACTCCACTGCATTGCCATATATCCACCTGCCTATGAAGAAATCAATTTAAACAATATACCTATGCTTCGCCAGACGTTTGGTTTCCCCGTTGGTTTTTCAGATCATACTATCGGTATTTCGATACCCCTAGCTGCTGTAGCCTTGGGCAGTTGCGTCATAGAAAAGCACTTCACGTTGGACAAAGACATGCCGGGTTGGGATCACGCGGTGTCCTCTGACCCGGAAGAAATGAAAGTGATAGTTGAAGAATCACGTAATATTACCAAAGCACTTGGAGCATTTCGTAGAACAGTTTCACAGGCTGAAGAAGAAAAAAAGTTGAAATTTAGAAGGAGCATAGTGTCAAAAGTTGATTTAAAGAAAGGACATATAATAATTTCGAACGACATAACGTATAAACGGCCTGGATCAGGAATACCACCTGATAAATCAGATTGCGTGATAGGCAGGAAGTTGAAGAGAGACGTTGGTATTGATGAGTTGATGCTTTGGAACGACTTTATCTAGCGATTACTTAGATGGTTTTCCAAACTCATAGGAAATACGGAAGAAGTTGATATGAAGCACATTGATAAATACAAGGTAAGGTTTGATTCGAGCATTAAAAAAGGCATAAGGCAACTGGATATAGGGGGCATTGGTTTTTGCACCGTCGTTGATAGTGAGGACAAGGTTATCGGTATTATCACAGACGGTGATTTCAGGCGATCCATATTGAACGGGATTGATCTCGAAGGAAATATACTGGAGATAGCTAACAGGCACTACGAATATTTGATTACGGATTATTCTAAAACAGAAGCAGAAAATCTTTTCATGAGGAAAAAAAATATCGAATATCTGCCGATTCTAGAAGATGGCAAACTGGTTGACCTTATAGCTAAGAATGATCTTGTTTCTAAAGATAATATGAACAGCAGAAAGAAGAAGCTTGATAATTTGGTGGTAATAATGGCTGGTGGACATGGCACCCGTTTGGATCCATTTACTATAATCCTTCCCAAAGCCCTTATCCCTATTGGCAATAAGAGCATTATCGAACTGATCATTGAGAAATATCTTGAGTATGGAATGAATGATTTCCTGATATCTGTAAACCACAAGGCTAAAATGATCAAAGCCTATTTTGAGGAACAGAAAAGCAGTTATGTTATACATTATATAGAGGAAAATAAGCCTTTAGGTACAGCAGGTGCTTTAAAAAAACTTGAACATAAGACTAAAAACCCTTTTTTCGTTTCTAATTGCGACATAATTGTTGATGATAATTATGCTAAAATATATGATTTCCATATAAATGGTGGTTTCGAACTTACCATAGTCGCTTCCATGCATTATCAAACAATTCCTTATGGGGTATGTGAAATCGACAGTGGCGGAGTCCTAAAAAAGATCATCGAAAAACCAGAAGCAAATTTCCTCGTGAATACAGGGATGTATATCCTGAATCCCGATATACCGGGACTGATTCCTGATAATACCTTTTATAACATGACCGACATTATTGACGCCTTGCAAAACCAGAACCGCAAGATTGGTGTTTACCCAATTTCTGAAAAATCATGGATTGATGTAGGGCAATGGGAACAATACAGAAATGCTATAAATAATCTTAAGATGGGTTGATTAACCAATATGAAAAAGATTAAAATAATAGCAACTATTCCTGCAAGAGGCGGCTCCAAGCGAATTCCACATAAAAATATTATGCCGTTCATGGGGAGACCTCTGATTGCATGGACCATTGAGGCTGCCATGGAATCAGGCATTTTTGACAGGATTGTTGTAAGTACAAATGACTTCGAAATTGCAAGGGTTTCAGAAAGCCAGGGCATTGAGGTTCCGTTTCTACGCAAGGAGGCCAATGATGATATAAGCCCAGTGAGCATGGCTACAATCACAGCAGTGAAGCAGGCTCAGGATCACTGGAAGGAAGTATATGACGTTGTGGTTCAACTAATGCCTAATTGTCCCGTTCGTGGGAACCTCGAAATTTTGGATTCGTATCATTACTTTGTCAAGGCAACAGTAGATTTTCAGATCAGCTGTTTTAGGTATGGTTTCATGAATCCTTGGTGGGCTGCTAGGCTTGATGCGAATTTCAAGCCCGAATTCATCTTTCCCGAATCATTGAAATCAAGGTCGCAGGATTTGCCTGAGTTGTATTGTCCTACCGGTGCAATCTGGATTGCAAAGATATATGCACTGTTACGGGACAAGACTTTTTACGGACGGGACCACATATTTTATCCTATAGACTGGAAAGCGGCAGTGGACATAGATGATTGGAGCGACGTAGAATTTGCTGAGGCGGCTTTTAATCTCAAAAAATCTGAGATTGCTGCCGAAGATTGAAAGCAACAGCCGAAGTAACCTATGGGCGCACTCGTCATGAAAGATTTAATCTGCTTATTTTGGATTAAGAAGACAACATGAATTATTGCAAGATATGTGTTCAGCCGGATACTCGTCCGAATATAAAATTCAATAAAAGCGGGATTTGTCCCGCATGCGAGTACGCGGCAACATTGAAGGAAGTGGACTGGCAAGCGAGGAGGAAAATCCTAGATGAGATATGCGATTTCGGACGGAACAACAATTCATCGGGCTATGACTGTATTATCGGCGTCAGCGGAGGTAAAGACAGCACGCGTCAGGCTTTGTATGTAAAACATATATTGAAGCTGAAGCCATTGCTAGTTTCCTGCGCATTTCCTCCTGAACAGATAACACATCGCGGCGCCTACAATGTTCAAAACCTGATTTCACAAGGCTTTGATCTGATCTTCATCGGACCAGCACCAAAAACGTGGAAAGAAAAAATGAAACAGGGTTTTTATGAATTTGGGAACTGGCAGAAGTCAACCGAATTAGCCCTTTTCAGCTGTGTTCCAAGGCTTGCAACGGCATACCAGATACCACTGATATTTTGGGGAGAGAATCCCGCCTTGACTTTAGGCGAACTCGGCATACAGTCGCGTGACTTTGAGGGTAACAACATGAAATGGGGCAATACCCTAGCGGGCGGTGATCCATCGTGGATGTTTACGAACGGCATCGAGTTAAAGGATGTACTGAGTTACAGTTATCCCTCTGATAAAGATATGCTGCGGGCGCAATTAAGAATCGTTTACCTTGGTTACTTCTGGCGGGTCTGGTCGAAAAAGGAAAATGGAGTTTTTTCTGCATTACACGGTCTCGATGTTCGGGATGACAAACCGGACGAAATAGGGGACATTTACGGTGTGGATGCACTGGATGAAGATTGGATGAATTTGAACCAAATGATCAAATACAGAAAGTTTGGCTTTGGACGTGTGACCGAAACAGTCTGCGAGGAAATTCGGTTCGGCAGGATGTCGAGAAAAAAAGGGGTTGAACTTATTAAGAAATATGATGGCAAAATATCCGACGCAATTGTCGCTGATTTTTCTTCCTATTTGGGAATATCTACGCAGGAATTCTGGAGGGTCGTGGACTCATATACGAATAAAGACATCTTCCATAAAGATTCCAGTGGAAATTGGACGCTCATTTATCCTATAGGTGGATAGGTGGAACGAAAAGTTGCAATCATAGACTATGGTGTGGGGAACGTACATTCCGTTTCTCATGCGCTTATGTTTCTGGGATACCGGAATGTGATCACGAGAAAGCACGATGACATTCGGAAAGCCGCCGCACTGGTTTTGCCGGGGGTTGGTGCCTTCAGCCAGGCTGTTATCAATCTGAATGATTTCTGTCTCACTGATGTTCTCAATGAAGAGGTGATCGTTAAGAGAAAACCTATCATAGGAATTTGCCTCGGCATGCAGGTTCTGGGGATAACCTCGGAAGAGTCACCCGGATACAAGGGGCTTGGCTGGATAGCGGCTGAGGTGAACAGATTTCCTCACATGCACAATCTGAAAGTGCCCCATGTCGGGTGGAACACTGTTGCCGTGTATCATGATTCTATATTCCGAAATTTGGAAGAAGAGCCGCATTTTTACTTCGATCACAGCTTCTATTTTAATTGCAGTGATTTATATGCAATTGCAAAGTGCGATTATGGGTTTCCATTTCCCGCTGCAATCATGCAGAATAACATCGTCGGTGTCCAGTTTCACCCGGAAAAAAGCCAAACGAACGGTCTGAAGCTTTTCAGGAATATTTTCAGATATTTTGATATTTAGATATGCTTAAAAAAAGACTGATTGCCACGCTGATTGTTCGCAACGGGATAATTGTTCAAAGCGTGGGTTTTCGTAAATACCTGCCCGTCGGAAAGCCGGAGATTGCAGTTGAATTCCTCAATTCCTGGGGTATCGATGAAATCGTTTTGCTCGATATTACGGCCTCGAATGAGAAAACCGGTCCGAATTTCGCTATCATGGACAATGTCACGCGATCATGTTTTGTTCCGCTTACGATCGGAGGCGGTATCACTTCAGTCGGGCAGATACAGCGGTTTCTGAACCTGGGTGCGGACAAGGTCTGCATCAATTCCGCTGCTTTGGAGAAGCCCGAGTTCGTAACAGAAGCGGCAAATGTATTTGGAAATCAATGCATCATCGTGTCAATAGACGTCATCGGTGCCTCAGTGGCTGATTATAAAGTGTTTGACGCGTATAGGGGATGTGCAATGCGAATGGGGCCGATTGATTGGGCAAGGGAGGTTGAATCTATGGGTGCGGGTGAAATTTACCTCACATCGGTGAACCGGGACGGGTCGAAGGCGGGATACGATCTCGACCTGATCGAACCGGTCGTGCAGAGCGTCGACATCCCCGTCATTGCGAGCGGCGGCGCCGGGCATCCTGGTCATGTCCTGGAGGTATTCAAGAAAACGAATGCCTCTGCGGTCTCTGCGGCAAATTTCTTCCACTTTTCGGAACACAGTGTAATCACCACGAAGGCCTTGCTGAGAGATGCATTTCACGGTATTCGGCTGAACACACATGCCGATTATGAGGGATGCTCCTTTGATCCCGGCTACCGTCTGAAAAAGAGGTCTGACGATTACCTCGAAGACCTCCTCTATGAAAGAATCGAGGCTGAAGTCATATGAGGTTTTGCAAGCGGTGCTTATATCCTGATATTCATCCTCTCTATTTGACATTCGACGACCAGAACGTGTGTTCGGGCTGTCGCGTTCACGAGGAAAAGGATGAGATTGACTGGTCTGTGCGCGAAGAGAAGCTGAGGAATATATTCGACGAGTATCGGAATAAATCGGGCAGGAACTATGACTGCATCATTCCGGTCAGCGGGGCGAGAGACTCATATTTTATCGTGCATGCCGTGAAGAACCAATTCAATATGAATCCTCTCCTCGTATCCTACAATAAGCACTACAACACCGATTTAGGTATCCGCAATCTTTCGTATCTCAGAACAAAGTTAAACTGCGATTTATATCAATTGACGGTATCTCCGGACATCGTGAAGAAAATCACACGCGCCACGCTTCGAAAAAAAGGAAGCATCTATTGGCATTGCCTCGCGGGCCAGACGGTTTACCCGGTACAAATGGCGGTAAAATTCAAAATCCCCCTGATTGTCTGGGGAGCACACCAGGGGGTGGACCAGGTCGGTATGTTCTCTCACCTTGATGAGGTCGAGATGACTCGGAAATACCGTAAAGAGCATGACTTGATGGGTTTGCAGGCAGAAGATTTGATTGATGAGGATGACTATCTCGGTGAGCGAGACGTCTCGCCTTTTGCATACCCGGATGACAAGGAATTAGACAAGGTCGGCGTCAGGGGCATTTATCTCAATAATTATATTCGGTGGGATTCCAAAAAACAGCACGAGGACATGATCCGCCTGTATGGATATGAAACGGCGGTTCAGACCAGGACATTCGACAACTATAATGATGTGGACTGCTTCAATTACTCCGACGTGCACGATTACATCAAATTTACGAAATGGGGATACGGAAAGGTCAACGATCATGTGGCCAGGGAAATCCGTTTAAAAAGGCTCACTCCCGAAGAAGGGATCGAACTGATAAACCGATACCTGTATAGAAAGCCGAAATACCTGGGGATATTTCTGGACTGGCTGGGCATGACCGAGCGAGGATTCAATTTTGTCATCGACCAGCATAGGCATAAGGATGCATGGAAAAGAACGGACGATTGGACATGGGAATATCGCCTGACCTTATCAAGGGAAATGATTGACGATTCTTTCAAGACCGTCGCGCTCGAGAGGAAAGAGAAATGTGAATTTACTCTCACACCGTCGCGCAGGCCTGATTACCTTGACAACAGCTATGTCTTAATTGGGAAAGGAGACACGGTCTGTTGAAACAAAAAAGCATTGATGCATTAAAAGAGACCGATATCAGGCCCGATGAAATTATCGAAAAGCAGGGCAGATACATCGAGATTGACCGTAAACGACTGCTAAGGAACAAACAAAAATTTGTTGAAGTGGATTGTCCGGCTTGCAGCGGCGGGAACACCAAAAAAGCCTTTGTAAAAAATGAGTTGACCTATGTTGTTTGCGTCGACTGTGGAACCTTGTACGTCAATCCCAGGCCGACGGCTGAGATCCTGGGCAGGTTCTATGCCGAATCCGTCGTTTATGAATACTGGAACAAATTTGTCTATCCAGCTTCCGACAAGGCCAGGCGTAAGTTCATATTCCGGCCCCGCGTGGGAAGAATAATAGAGTTCTGTAGAAAATATCGACTCCGGGACGTAACCTTGATGGAAGTAGGTGCAGGGTTTGGCACTTTTTGCAATGAAGCCCAGGCATCTGGATTCTTCAAGAATGTCATTGCAGTCGAACCGACAAGAGCCGGGGCGGAAAGCTGCAGGAAGAAAAAGATTTATATTTTAGAAGAGCAGATCGAAAATGTTTCATTAGATCCGGAGACCATTAATATTATAGTTTCATTTGAAGTTATTGAGCATTTATTCTCCCCAAGAGACTTATTAGTTAACTGTTTCCGATTGCTGAGAAAAGGCGGCTTAATTGTCCTTTCATGTCCTAATATCATGGGATTTGATAACCTAGTCCTGGGATCTACTTCACCCTCGATAGACCATGAACATCTGAATTATTTCACTCCATGCTCATTAGCGCATTTGGTTAGGGATTGTGGTTTTCGTGTCCTTGAAACATTAACGCCAGGAAAGCTTGATGCAGAAATTGTAAGAAAACAAGTCCTGAAAGGTAATTATTCTTTGTATGATCAACCATTTTTGCGTCATATTCTAATAGATAAATGGGATGATGTAGGCTTGAATTTTCAAAAATTTCTAGCCGATAATCAATTATCCAGTCATATGTGGATCGTTGCGTCAAAGAAATAGTGAAAGAATATAATGTGAATCAACAAATTTACAAAGAAATATATTTAAAGAATATCAGAGCAACCGCACTTGATGAATTCTGGGGCACGGAATACAGTGACTCATTATATTTGTGGGAAGGGGCAAAACATCAACTCACGTTAAATGAGATGGAAAAAATAAAAGAGGACACACTGGAAGATCTTTTTGATACTCCGGAAAAAATTACGATCGCAAGTGAATATTGCCAAGAGGTTTATTACAAGATTTTGCCCAAACTTGCTGTAAGGTTAAATGAAATATTTGAGATAAATCTGCCTGACACATTTTGGAGGACAGCCTTCGGCTACTGGCTCTTCCGGCACATTTGTATAGCATATGAGAAATATGTATATCTTTCCAAGATCGATATAGATCGGACGAGTATTAAGCTACTCGATAAAGAGTCATTCTACATTCCATATGATCATTATGAGTATGTGTACTGCTTTTGCAATGATTTTGGAGTGCAGCAGCTCGTTAGCCATTATTATTATTTATTTAAAATCGGCACCTTTCCTTCTATACCGATGACTTTTGAGATACCACGTTTGAAAGAAAATCAAAACACTGTTTCTGAGTGCTTCACGCTCCGTAAAAGGTTATCCAATTACGGAAAGAGTTTGGTGCGGCTCACATCAGATGCCACTAAATTTCTGTTCAGAAGTAATTTGCACGATGTTGAACCTCGAATAGTTCTATGTGGCGTCTGGTATACGGCTGAGGTAGCTTTAGCACTATTCGACGGTTCAAACGGAATGATTGGTCCTCTTCACCCACCTACTGTAATTAAGAACTATGCTGTAAATACTGAAAGCCGTCAAGAACTGTGCAGCATCAAATCTGAAAACGATTTTGAGTATTTCCTTGTTCAGACTTTTTATTATTGCCTGCCCCAGATGTTTCTTGAGCAATTTCGTGATTACTATGATGCCTTCTTAAAAGATATCAGGAGTAAGAAGTTTACCCACATTGTATCCGAATACTGGATAAGCGATATCCTCTCGTCAATCTATATCGCCATTGCCCAAAATGAGGGAAGAAAATTGATATGCTATGAGCATGGTTCCGGCACCGTATTCGATAGTACATCCTTAAATTGGATTGAACTACTGGTTGCCGATAGATACATGACAGTTGGGTGGAAAACCAATCATAAGAAAATAATACAAGGTGGTTTTATATCAAGAGATATAAAATCTTACCAGTTCCAGTCAGGGAAAACGAATATTCTTTATATAGCGCGTACAAATTTCCCATATCTTATGGAATTCACTATCTATAACGTTCCAAATACGAAATCAATTAGGGAACTTAAGAGAATTCGTGATTTTTACGATTTATTGCCGGAATATCATCGAGATTGTTTTGTTCTCAGGCCAAGGAAAGAAGATCATCTTTGGAATACAGAGCATACATTAGAAGTTAAAAAGAAAAATATCCGTGTTGACAACGGGAACTATTTGAACTTTTCGGATAGCATATCAAATGCGAGGATAGTGATAATTGATCACCTCTCTACGGGTATCGCAGAAATACTACTTATGAAGGTGCCTTGCCTAATAATGCATCACGAAGAGGATAAACCTCTCATTGAGGAAATTCATGAGATATTTTATGAACTGAAGCGTTGTGGTGTTATGCATAATTCAGTGCAATCTGCAGTTTCCCATTTGACTGCTATATATGATGATGTTGAACAATGGTGGACAAGTGAACCCGTTCAAACCGCTATTAACAAACTGATATCGGCAACTTTGGCGCCTCCCTCAAAAACAATAAATTATCTCATGACATGCTTAAAGGAAAAAGCAGCTTGATATTATTAATACAATGCAGGTTGTCGCAAATCCCATGTCTATAAGCACGTAAGAAATTGTAAATATCCAATGAAAGCTATTATACTAGCAGCCGGCGCAGGAAGCACTTCCCTTGACACAAGGGAACAATTTCCTAAGTGCCTTCTCCCCTACAATGAGTCCTCTACGGTGCTGGACACCATTCTCTCGGCCGTCCGGGCATGTGGCATCAACGATTTCTGCATCGTTGGTGGGTTCGAGATGCTGAAGATCATGCAGGCATATCCTGCTACGAAGTATTACTATAATGAGCGGTGGGAAAGCACGGGAAGTCTGTATTCGCTTTTAAAGGCGTCGGCAGAATTCGACAGCGATCTGCTGATTAGTTTTTCTGACATTGTCTACAGTCAGGCTGCCGTTGAGACGATATCCCGCTCGGAAGCAGATCTGACAATTGCGTATGACAGCCAGTGGGAGACAAGGTATGGGGGACGGGGACCATTGATTCTGGCCGATGCCGTCAAAGTGTATGTTAGTGATACTAGAACAGTGGACATAAGCAAGCATTCCGACAAAGGGTGCTGTGAAGGTGAATTCGTAGGTGTTATCCTCGTCAAACGAAAGGTGGTGAGTGAGCTAATGTCTCTTATCGGTGAGTTACTGAAGAGGGACCTGCAGGCTCACCTCGGCCCCCTCATATCTGATCTGTCGTTGCGCTACAGTGTTAGCCTAGTTGACGTGGAGGGCCACTGGGCCGAACTGGATTCCCCCCAAGATTTGTTACAGTTCAGGTTTGGGACAAAGGCTGAGACGCTTGAGAGACTTCAGAAGCGGATCACAAAGGGCAAGATACTTGAGCAAGTTGTCTTTACAGTTGTAGACTATAAGCAGAATGCATCAGAGATTATCAGGCGTATTCGGGACCGCTTTGTCTCGGGTCGCGTCGTGGTGCGCAGCTCGGCGTCGAACGAAGACACTTTCGAGTTTTCTATGGCCGGCAGGTACAAGAGTATCTTGAACGTGCCGTTAGATTCAGAGTCAAGCATCCGCCAGGCCATTGATGCCGTGTATTCAAGTTATCGGCAGGGTGGTGAGGCATCACTTTCCCGGCATCAAATATTTGTGCAGCCTCAACTAGAGGGATGTCTTTTCAGCGGGGTTGCGTTCACACAAGACTTAGAGACGGGAGCACCCTACCACATTGTGAACTATGCATATGGTGAGAGAACAGACTCGGTGACGTCCGGCAGTTTCGAGAGTCTGCATACGTTTATCTGTTCAAAAGATTCACTCGAAGCGGTTAAGGACCGTCATTTAAAACGGGTACTCGAAGTCTTGAAGGAATTGGAAGCCGTGACCTCGCACCAAGCGCTAGACGTCGAGTTTGCAGTAACAGAACACGACGTTTTCGTGCTTCAGGTACGACCGATTGCTGCTCAAAAAGATGCCTACAGAGTTTACGGTAAGGACGTGTATAGGGAGATTAGGAGTATACAGAAGTACTTATATGACCGGGATGAGCAACCGATGCCCGGGTTGGTTGGAAAGAAAACCGCCTACGGCGTAATGCCGGACTGGAACCCTGCGGAGATCATAGGAATAAACCCGGCCCCGCTCGCATTAAGCCTCTATCGCTATATTATAACGGATACGGTATGGCCGGAAAGCAGACGACTGGTCGGATACAGAGACACGACCTATAATCCCGGTATCGTCTCGCTCGGAGGAAAGCCCTATGTCGATGTCCGGATGAGCTTCAACAGCTTCACGCCCCGGGCCCTTCCGGACGCGACAGCGGCTAAGTTGATCGATCATTACCTGGATGTCCTGCAGCAACATCCGGAATACCATGACAAGGTGGAGTTCTGTGTCGCCATAACCACCTATGACTTGTCCTTCCCGTTGAAGATGGAGCATCTCAGACAAGTTGGCTTCAGCCTTGCAGAGACGGAAATGATTGAGGGAGAATTCCGCTCCTTGACCAACAACATCTTCTGCGGGCGATCAGTGACAATTGATGAGGCGTTGTTGGAGGTCGGCAAACTTGCGGGAAGGAGGTCGGAGGTACTCAGTTCCCTGATACCTCTGGAGAGCAAGATTGTCAAGTTGCTTGAGGACTGCAAGACGTATGGAACTCTGCCATTCTCCGTATTGGCGAGGTACGCATTCGTCGGCTCCATCCTTTTCAGGTCAATTCTCAATGAGGGATATATTTACCAACATGAATACGATGGGTTCTACCAGTCGATCCACACGGTTGCCAAGGACTTCCTTGAAGATGTTCAGCATGTTGCAGACGGATGTCTGTCTGAAGGTGAGTTTCTCAACAGACATGGACATCTGAGACCAGGCACATATGACATTCGATCAAAGACCTACCGTGAGAGCTATAAAACATACATCGATGCAAGCAAATCCTTCATATCATCTAAACACGATCACGTTTTTGTATGGGAGCGTGTAAGACTGGAAGAAATTACTCATGTCCTTAGTGAACATGGTCTTGAGTTTGATGCCTTTAAATTATGTGACTTTTTTCGGGCCGCTGTTGAGGCGAGAGAACGGGCTAAGTTCGAATTCACAAAAAATTTGAGCTGCGCACTGGACTTGATTGTTGAGTTGGCAGAAAGCTTTGGGTTGACTCGGGATGACGCGGCATACCTCGAAATCGGAGATATCGTTTCGATAGCTGCCGGTTCCCGGTCACCAAACTTAGAGAACGAACTACACACGAAGAGCCGTTACAACAGAGCAAAGCATCGTTTGACCGTGGCAATAAAGCTACCAGAACTCGTGTTCAGGCCAGAGGACGTGGAAGCGTTTCGCCTAGCAAAAGCCAAACCGAATTTCATCACACAAAAATCAGTCACAGGGAAACCGGCGGTGCTCCCCTCGCAACGAACGCCTCAACCAGGGGAGATCGCATTCATTGAGAATGCCGACCCGGGCTATGATTGGATTTTCCGTCACGATATTGGTGGGCTGGTTACCAAGTATGGAGGTGTGGCGTCACACATGGCCATTCGATGTGCTGAACTGGGGCTTCCGGCGGCAATAGGCTGCGGTGAATTACTCTTCGAACGTCTGCGCAAATTCTCACGTGTTCGCCTTGAATGTGCAAGTCAAACCATAGGGCCGGTAACGTGAAAAAGGTCGTCATGTCAATGCGGGTGGCCGAGGCCGCAGCATACAATGAAAGACGGAACTGCATTGCCTACGACTATGTAGAAACCATAGAGGCAAGGGGGCTTCATGTCATTCTCGTTCCCAACAACACTCGATTGGTTCAAAAGTATATGCAATGGGATGATATAGCCATCGTATTATTAACCGGAGGTAATTCCATTGCGCAGCCTGCTAGGACGAGTGCAGATGTCGAATTAGACGTATACCCGGAACGTGACGAGATAGAGTTGGCGTTGCTTGAACTGGCACTGAAGCAAGATATACCCGTGCTGGGTATTTGTCGGGGTTCTCAATTCCTCAATATTTATTTTGGTGGCAAAATAACCCGTGGGATTCGAGATCATGTGCGCACATACCATAACCTGATTAGTCCGTATGGGTTTATGTCTGGTAAGGTTGTGAACTCCTTTCACAATGACGGAATTGCTGAGCGTGATTTGGCAAACGTTTTAGAACCGCTTGCTTTTTCTGAAGACGGTTATATAGAAGCATTTCGTCATCGGACGCGGCGAGTTGCAGGAATCCTGTGGCACCCAGAGCGATATAGTGCGGAGATAGCGATAGACTTATTGGACGACATCATGTGTACAGTCCTGAGAATGGACCTGGCAGAGGAGCAAGAACGAATGGCTTTTAGGAACGATAGGGAATGAAGGCCATCATACTTGCCGCAGGAAAGGGAACCCGTCTTGGAGAACAAGGGGCGAAGTTGCCCAAAGGCATGTTGCCGTTCATGGGTAAACCGATCATTGGTTGGCAACTTGCAGTTCTCAGGATGGCCGGCGTGGAAGATATAGTTGTTGTGACTGGTCACTGCAGAGAGGCCATAGACTTTCCCGGCGTGCGTTACTATCACAACAGTCAATACGCAACGACCAATATGGTCGAATCCCTCATGTGTGCCCGATCGGAATTTAATCAAGACTTTATAATGGCTTACGCAGACATTCTGTATGATATAAACCTCTGTAGATTAGTTATCAATAGTCCGTATGATATTGCAGTTGCCGTCGATACGAACTGGCGCGATTACTGGAATTTTCGATATGGCACGACAGAAAAAGATCTTGAGAGTCTGAAGGTTTCCTCCGACGGTCGGATTGAGGAACTGGGGAGTCCCGTTGTCGGATCCGCCGGTGTAGATTATCGGTATATAGGGTTGATCAAGTTTTCAGTTAAAGGTGCAGCGCAGGCAGCAGAACTCTATGATGAGAAGAGTGTGCGGCAAGAGAGCTGGATTGCATCAGGGAAAAGTTTTCACCAAGGGTATATGACCGATCTTCTAAATGAGCTAATTCAAGCCACCATCAATATCCGACCGGTGGTGTCGAGAAATGGCTGGCTTGAGTTCGACACGGCAGATGACTATAAATTGGCATGCCGTTTAGCTGGTCAGGGTGGGCTGGGCAGGTTCTTAAATCTAAACACATTATGATCATAGGACAAAGAAGGTTATCTCCACCTTCCAATGCCTGAGTCCGGAGAATGTCCGGCGACACCGAGTCATATGTTACTGAAGAAACAGATTACGGGGTGCTTCTGCCTTGTTGCTGCTGTTGTGTCTTTAGGTTGTTTGATCTCATGGCGATGCGCGGGTTACTTCTTAATTGTATTGGTCCTGCTGGAAATACTCGCCTTCTTTTTTGTGCATTACCTCCGCTCCAAGTTTCAGTGGCTGATAACGCCACGCGATTTCTACCCCGAATTAGATAAGCTTGGCTTAAAGAAGTTTATACAACATGGCTACGATCCTGAACTGGGATGGGTCCGGAAGCCATGTACCGTGGGAGAGGAGTGGAGTAGAGACGGAAAAACAAGATACGGAATTGACGAGTTGGGCAGCCGTTGTGATCCCGGCCACGAAGGTTGGCCGCAAGTCATCTCGTTTTACGGGGATTCATTTACATTTGGGCGACAGGTCAACGACAACGAGACATTCACGTGGCATCTTGCAGAACAGACGAGGACACATGTACTAAACTTCGCGGTTGGCAACTACGGCCTTGATCAGGCATTGTTGAGATTGAAACGGGAATATCTCCGGCACAGGACTCCCATAGTGATAATAGGTGTGGTACCCTCGACCATTGTGCGTGTGTTGTCAGTATGGAAGCATTACAACGAATTCGGCAACACTTTTGGTTTTAAGCCGCGGTATGTTGTACGGCAGGGCTCGTTGGAGCTCATAAAGAACTTCATAGACAGAGAGGATAAGTTTTTTTTATATAGGCAATATCTTTCCGAAATCCAGCGATATGACCCGATGTATGAGATGAAGTTCAAGAAAGATATGCTGTGTTTCCCATATCTCACATCAATTTTAGCGGATCCAAGAAGGAACATCCCTCTTCTCTTGCTCGGCGCCTGGGATCGGTGGTTTGGTAAAACGGACACATCGCACCCGTACCCGATGCCGATGAACGTTATCATGAAATCCAACCTGAGACTTCGCCGCGATCTCTTCAGCGGGAGCCGGGAAGCGTTTGAGATTATGGAGAATCTTGTGGCAGACTTTGCGTTGTACGGTAAGCGAGAGGGCTTCGTACCTGTTCTCCTTTGGACACCACAGAAGGATGACCTGGCCTACATTGCAAAACACGGCAACTACTGTGCTGATTTCCTTGAATACGTAAGTAAGGAAATGATGCTGATCGATCTGACTGATGGGTTATTATCTCGCGACGATCTTGACGAAATGTATAGTGACGATAATCAGTACGGCGGACATTTGAGCAGGCAGGGCAACGAATGGGCAGCGGAATTTATATATGGAGCTCTCAATGAAATGGGTTTTCTGAAAAGTCTGACAATTGCGAAAAAGGAGCAAGAATGAATACGAAGATATTCTATGGTGATGAACATCCGAAGGCTTTGACTTATTTGGAGTTCGGTGAAATCAATCTGGAAAAGCAGACAAAGACTGTATGGGAATTTCAGCTTCATCAGAAGGCGTACGACTGGATTATGCTTCCCCGCTATATGAACGACATCTTAGCCTATCAGGATATGTTGAAGGTGTTAGGGAAGGTTCCAGACCAGGCAATCTTCGATATATACGACAGAGAAGTGCACCACGCAGACGATGCATCCACGCACCTGAGCAAATTGTCAGGTTTGGCAGTAGCACTAGACAAATCAAGCGATTTATCTTTTTATGAGTTGGGCCAAACACTTTTTGGGTGCATTGATGGGATGACGTTTTGCCAGAACCTGCTGAAGGCTAAAGGGATCGAGTTTCCCTCTGTGCAGCTAAAGGAAGTACAGTGGTATGGCGTGGACATATCAGAGATGTTCAACCGTATTGCGGGGGTCATTCACAGTGACCACCATATTGTTACAATGACTGATTCTGCTCTCTTGCCGGAAGCAGTGGACGTTTTTTTTGCAAAGGGAATTTCCCTTCTGTACGTGGTTCGCGACATTACACAGTTTTTCGCGACCATTGAGAAAGGAGAATGCTCGATCTTTGACTACTCCTTTTCGTTTGCGGATGTGGTGGATACGACGATAGGAAGTGGCAAAACTGTACGGTATCTTCCGATCGAAGAGTTCTTACAGGCATATGCTGGTCGGGGTCGTAAGATGTTTGTGAATGAGCGAAACTCGCGATTCATTCCTGAAACCGAACGACTTTGGGTGGATTGCATATATGCGTCCGAGGATGTATGCGCTCAATACACAGCAATGGATACTCGGATTCGTCGAGAACTTGAGGAACGATTTGCTGCCATTGACAATGCGACACGTTTTCTGAATGGGCGGCAAGCGACTCAGTGGGTCCCTGTGGAGGAATTCATAGAACGAATCAGGGCTGCTAGAACCAAGTAACTAAGGCATATTTTGCAGCTCAATCCGTGAGTGCTTGATGTTTGTAAAGATTAAGTGGGGTATAAGGCATGCGTAGTTACAGAAAAGATATTGTATGGCGTATGCGGCGCCTGATTGATTGGTTTGATAGAGGTGATTCTGCTAAGGCAGAGAGAGTCCAATTCAACGTGGAGACGTTTTTGGATCGAGAATTCATAGATTATTATGGTATGGACAAGAAAGGTCGTGATAAAAAGTGCCTTCTTAAAACCATGAAGGTCGGTTGTGACGTACTGGATAAGCTGGGTGTTTCATATTGGGTTTCCAGGGGAACTCTCCTGGGTTGGTATCGAGGTAATGATTTCCTTCCCGGCGAATTAGATATTGATATAGACGTTCATACGGAACGATATGTTTTCGATATCATTCGGCACATGCCATTTGATCTTTTATTAATTACCAATCACCAGCAGAGCGGACATTTCACGCAGGTTGCATTTCTTGATAGAGAAACGGATGTCATCTTTGACTTGTTTTTCTACCATGATGAAGAGAACGCGATTGTGAGCCCGCTTAATCCTGGTCGGTTCGTGCTCCCCGAGACAATTCTTGGCAAATTGACCACGATGCGTATCGGATTAAGGGAGTATCCTGTGCCGGATCCAGAGTGGTATTGTGATTACTGGTATGGGTCCAACTGGCGTGTCCCTGATAGATATAGGGTTGAGGATTGGGTTGAGGCATATAAGAGATCCTGTCGTGGCTTCCAGCACCAAATTGGTAACACGACTAAGAGATTGATTTATTTCAAGTAGAATAGAGTGTTAGAAATGAATCATACAAAAGAGCGCCTGATAGCCTTTTATCTGCCGCAGTTTCATCCTGTTCCTGAGAATGATGAATGGCATGGTAAGGGATTCACGGAGTGGACCAATGTGGCCAAGGCAAAACCATTATTTAAGGGTCATTATCAGCCCCACATACCGGCCGATCTCGGATTCTACGATTTGAGAGTTCCCGAAGTGCGTGAAGCCCAGGCTGAAATGGCGCGGGCATACGGAATCGAAGGTTTCTGTTACTGGCATTATTGGTTTGGGAATGGCAACAGAATTCTGGAACGGCCATTTAATGAAGTCTTAAAATCAGGCAAACCTGATTTTCCATTCTGCTTGGCTTGGGCAAATGCCTCTTGGACGGGTGTTTGGTACGGCATGGCTGATAATGTTTTGCTTAAACAGGAATATCCGGGAATGGAAGATTACGTGGCTCATTTCTATGCAGTACTCGATGCCTTTCGGGACAGGCGCTACCTCAAGGTAAACGGGAAGGTTCTGTTTTTCGTCTACAATCCCCGCGGACTTCCGGATGCTGCGGTATTTATCGAACTATGGCGTAGCCTTGCGGAAAAAGAAGGTCTTAAAGGCATTCACTTTATTGGGGCAACCCATCTTGAAGAGGAACCTATATATGGCGGTTTTGATGGAAGCACGCAACTCGCACCTTTTGAATGTCTGCCGAGAAAGTTGAATTTGAAGCAGAGACTACTCAACATTATTCTAAAAAGAGAATCCATAAAATTACGCCGCAAACATTCATATCAAGAGCTCGTTGATTATTTAAACAAGAAGAAATTATGGAAAAATGAATATCCGCTGGTTATGCCCAATTGGGACAATACACCCAGAAGCGGTATCAACGGATCTGTCTTGGTTAATTCGACCCCTGATTTGTTTAAAAGAATGCTGCATAATGCACTTCGGAAGATAGATCATATTCAAGCTCAAGATGAGCGCATAATATTCGTGGAGTCTTGGAACGAATGGGCAGAAGGCAACTATCTTGAACCTGACAGGCAGTATGGCCACGCATACCTACAGGTTGTAAAAGAGGTTCTTTCAGAGGGTAAGATTGCATAAAAGTATATTGAACCCAGATTTTCCATTAGGAGATTTTAGCCATATCAGCGAGGCGGCAGTGATAACAGTTGCAGGGATGGTCGTAACATGTTCTAATGGAAATCATTAGAGATACGTTCTTGATTACGGCATGTTACGGAGAGAGAAGATGGCATACCAGCTTCGGGGTGACGGATTCACGGTCGGGTTGCGGCGATCACCAAGTGGCCTCATTACGGCGATCACGTCTTGGTTCCATAGCACCGATCATTAACAATTGAGCAGTTCATGGTATCGATTTGGTGTGGAGCCTGCCGGTTTGCCCATGCGGAGATGGTTCGTTTGGATAACGTGCTGTGCCGTCTTTTTGGATGGCCTTGCGCTGCCGAGTTCAAAGCGATCATTCGTCTTTTCGGGCGGTTTGACATGCTGACGAATGAGCGTGTGCAGGGGAACATGTATCGATGGCTGTTTGGGTGGGGTTGGCGTCATGCTCTTCCTTCTTCTCAAATGCCTCTACCAGAACCTCGTCGTCGGGAAGCGGTAGTCCTTTGTCAAGCCACCCCTGCTGGGCGGCAATGGCCCGAACCTGTCCGCATTTTATCCGGCCCATCAGCCTTGTCCGGGCAATGGTCCGGTCGCTCTCTCCCATGCGCATATGATGAATCACTTGACGGTATTGGTACATCTCGAACCTCCTGTTGCTCACGGCTATCCTCCCGACGTCGTTTTTTGTCGGCAGTATAGCCAAGTTGCTCACATGGTCCGAGACCCCTTTAACCCCTTTTGCGAAGATCCGCCGCTGGGCTGGGTGGCTCCATTACGGCGATCACAAACTGGCTCCATTGCGCCGATCATCAACTGGTCCCATTGCGGCGATCACCAAATGGCCTCATTACGGCGATCACGTCTTGGCTCCATAGCACCGATCATTAACACTATCTGACGATGATCCGCAAGATCATGGACGAGCGTGCTACTTACGGTTACCGAAGGGTTACGGCCCTTCTCAACAGGCAGCTTGGGGACGTTGCTGTGAATCACAAGCGGGTTTACCGGATCATGAAGAAGAACGGGCTGCTTCTGCAGCGTTACACGGGCAGGCCGGTAAGGGTCCATGACGGCACGGTGCAGATGATCCGGAGCAACCTCCGTTGGTGTTCCGACGCCTTCGAGATCGCCTGCTGGAACGGGGAGCGGGTCCGAGTGGCCTTCAGTATGGACTGCTGCGATCGGGAGATCATGAGCTACGTGGCCACAACGGGGGGCATCTGCGGGGATATGGTAAGGGACCTGATGGCCGAGGCGATCGAGGCCCGCTTCGGTGCCGTGGACCAGCTTCCCACGAAGATCCAGTGGCTCAGCGACAACGGGCCCGCTTACACCGCCCGAGAGACCCAGAATTTTGCGCGGATGATGGGCATGGAGGTCTGCACGACCCCCTATTACAGCCCCGAGTCCAACGGCATGGCCGAGTCCTTCGTCAAGACCTTCAAACGGGACTACGTTCATATGAACCCTTTGCACGATGCCAAAACCGTTTTAGCGAAGATCCCTTGCTGGTTCCAGGACTATAACGAGTACCACCCCCACAAGGGGTTGAAAATGAAGGGCTCCTCGCCAAAAAGTATGGGTAAACCGGATCAAAGAGTTGAAGGCCGATTTCGGGCTCGATGCCTTCAACATGGAGGCGTTCTGGGCGACCGAGGCGGCTTTATCCTTTGCCATGCTGGCGTACAATCTGATGAGTCTGTTCCGTCAGGCCGTGATGAAGACCCGTGTGAAACACACCCTTTCCACTCTGCACGGGATGGTACTGGCTGTCGGTGGCGCATGGAATGGCGGCAACGGCAAGAATCACTTGCTCTTGTCTCTCCCCCGAAAGAAGCGGGCCTGGTTCAGCGGTCTGTGGGCCAATGCCTCAGACCTGACATGCGGCGAAACCTGACCCTGCAAATTCTCTAATGGAAAATCTGGGTTGAATTTTGATGAAAAAGGCCAGTATCAAACATGTATTTCTTAAATACGCCCTAGGCAAGATGCCTGAGCGAAAGTTGTTTTGTCCTATACCGTTCAAGCAGATGGAGATAATGTCGGGGGGTGATACAAACCTCTGCTGTTATATCCACAAAAGTCCGGGCCGGATATCCAGCGATAATATCGAAAATGTATATAATTCGCTTTCTGCACAGCAAATCAGAGAGAGCATCCTTGATGGAACATTTAAATACTGCAATCTCGATGCCTGTCCCCATTTCTCCGGTGGGGATTTATCACTTCAGAAAGACTGTACGGGGAGCCGGTATGGGAACATCGTAACAGAGAGATTGACTGCGCTTGATGATATGAACCTCTGGCTTTCGTTTGACAGAAGGTGCAATCTTCGCTGCATTTCATGCAGGAAGGACTATGTTAAATATTCCGAAGAGGAAAACGCAGAAGTGGAAAGGCTGATCAATGTTGTTAAAAACAATCTGTCGCGAATAAAGGGGCTCGGCTTTTGTGGAAACGGAGAACCTTTTGCAAGCCCTGCAATGAGGGAATTCCTGTTCAGCCTCGACAGTTCACTATACCCGGACCTTAAAATTACATTGCTGACAAACGGCCAGCTTTTCAACACGCGGACATGGGAGTCCATGCGGAAAATACAGCGTGCCGTCAAATCTGTCCAAGTCTCGATAGATGCAGCAACAAAGGAAACCTATGAAGGTTTGCGCCGCGGAGGTTCGTTTGACGCCCTCATGAGGAACCTCTCTTTCATCAGCGACCTCAGAAGGCAAAACCTTATCGGAGAGTTCATGATCTCGTTTGTTGCAAACTCACGAAATTTTATGGAGATGGATGACTTTGTGAGATTAGGCCTCAATCTGGGTTGTGACACTGTCTATTTTTCCGCCATGATGGACTGGGATATCCTTACGGCAGAGGAGTATAAGGAACTGGCAGTACATCTTCCCGAAAATGAGCTGCATGAAAAATTCATGGAGAAACTGAAAGATAAGATATTTGACAACCCAGTGGTCATGTTGGGAAATATCAAGAGATTCAAACCTAATAGGTTTTTAAGGAATTCGATGTTTTCTTGAGAAATATTGGTAACATACATTATCGACTGCAATGGTCTTGAATGATGCCATTCTCCGCGGATTTAAAATAATGAATACCAAGGAATTCAAGATATCGCTTGTCGTTTCTGTATATAATGAAGAGGTAATTCTCAGCAGATTTTTAAAAGAATTACAAGAAGCCATATCGTCCGTACCTGAAATTACGCCAGAATATATTTTTGTGAATGACGGGAGCACGGACAATAGTGGCAAGATTCTGGGTAATTTTGCAAAGAAGTCAAAGAACAGCCAGACAATCCATTTTTCGAGGAATTTTTGACATGAGGCCGCAATGATAGCTGGCATCGATCATTCGACCGGTGACGCTGTTATCTGTCTGGACAGCGATCTACAGCACCCTCTCGCATTAATTGGAACGATGACGCGCAAGTTTCTTGATGGACATGAAATTGTCAATATGACGCGAAGTGAAAACAAGGACGGGGGCATAATAAAGAGGCTTGCCTCAAGCTTGTTTTATGCCTTGTTAAACAGACTATCGTCCGTGAGGTTTGAGCCTAACGCCTCTGATTTTTTCCTTATATCGAAAAGGGTAGCTGATGTTTTAAGAACGAACTTCAGGGAGAGCGCCCGTTTTTTAAGAGGCTTCATTCAGATTGTCGGCTTCAAGAAGGCTTCAATCGAATTTATTGCACCTGCGCGGGTGGGGGGAAAAAAGTAAAAGAATGCTCGTAAAAATCAAAACAGAAGATAAGCTTATAGCTATCATTATCCGCGCTGATTACAGTAAGGAAGGTATAGAGTTCTTTACCCCTGACGAATTCTCACAGCAGCTTGCCTATATGAATCGACCCGCAGGATATACAATAATGCCTCATGTTCATAATCCAGTGCCGAGGGAAGTACATTTCACTCAAGAGGTGCTTCTGATAAGGAAGGGTAAGGTTAAGGTGGACTTCTATACACAGGAAAGAAAATATCTTGAAAGCAAGGTGCTCTCAACAGGGGATGTAATCTTGCTTGCCGATGGAGGTCACGGTTTTACCATTCTTGAACCCACGGAAATGATAGAAATCAAACAAGGGCCTTACTTGGGTGAGCATGACAAGACGAAGTTTGACCATGATACCTGTTAATGAACCACTTATCGGAGCGCGGGAGCAGGAATACGTTGACGACTGTCTCCGTACGGGTTGGATATCATCTGCCGGTAAGTATATTGAACGATTCGAGACTGGATGGGCTCAGTACTGCGGACGCAAGCATGGAGTGGCTGTCTGCAACGGAACCATGGCGCTGGAGTTGGCGTTGTCCGTGTTGGATCTTCCCGCAGGCAGCGAAGTAATCCTTCCATCATTTACTATTGCCAGTTGTCTGGAAGCCATTTTGCGGAACGAACTGATCCCTATTCTCGTGGACAGTGATCCGAGAACCTACTGTATGGACGTCGAGCATATGGAATCCAGGATCAGTTCGCGCACGGTTGCCGTGATGCCGGTTCATATCTACGGTCATCCGGTGGATATGAACGCACTGACACGGCTTGCCGTCCGGCACGGATTGAAGATTATCGAGGATGCCGCCGAAGCGCATGGCTCGGAGATATTCTGGAGAGGTGGGGACGGAGGTATAAAGGACGAAGGAGGTTCTTGGAAACGTTGTGGCTCCTTTGGTGTGGTCTCTTGCTTCTCATTCTACGCCAATAAAAATATTACATGTGGCGAAGGCGGTATGGTGCTGACTGATGACGAAAACCTGGCGCGATGGCTTAAGGCGCGTCGTAATCTCTGCTTTGGCAAAAAAGAGCGTTTTCAACACGAAGATCGTGGGTGGAACTTCCGGATGACCAACGTTCAGGCAGCGATTGGTTGTGGTCAACTTGAGGGAATCGCCGGTTTCCTGGAGCGCAAGCGGACAATGGCAAGGTTGTACGACGAAGGACTGCGCGGTTTGCCGCTGCAGTTGCCACATATAGAGCCGTGGGCGAAATCGAGCGTGTGGATGTATGCGGTTGTCCTTGATGATCGGGTTTCTTATGATGCCGCTGAGTTTGCGCGACGTCTGTCTGCTGAGGGTATACAGACGCGACCGTTTTTTCTCGGTATGCACGAACAACCCGTATACCAGCAAATGGGATTCTTCAAGAACGAAAGGTATCCGGTTGCTGAACGCATTGCCCGGCGCGGACTATACTTGCCCAGTGGGCAGGCGATCACAGATGAACAAATCAGGCAAGTCCTTGCGGTGATGCGCAGTGTGTTGGTGGGATGAAGACAAGACATGTCAGTATCTATCTCCTTAAGCGGGTCAAGCCGCAACTGTCAAAAACCACGAACGCAACACGAGTGGAAGACGAGGAGTTATTAAATGTCCGATGTTTTTGATGTTTACGCGGATTATTACGATCTTCTCTACACCGACAAAGACTATGCGGGAGAAGCTGGCTATGTGGGTGATCTGATCAAGCGTTTCGCACCTCACGCCAAGAGCATTCTTGAACTGGGATCAGGCACCGGGCGACACGCTACATTGCTGGTTGAACGAGGCTATACGGTCCATGGTGTAGAACGAAGCGAAGCGATGCTGGCTCGTGCCATACCGCTGGCTGCTAAAGATGCTCGATTGTCATTTTCCACGGGGGATTTGCGGGAAGTGCGTCTTGGAAAAATGTTTGATGTGGTGATTTCGCTATTTCATGTAATCAGCTATCAAACATCGAACCAGGACCTACGAGCGGCATTTGCGACAGCGTGTGAGCATCTGAAGGCGGGCGGGCTCTTCATCTTCGATTGTTGGTACGGTCCTGCTGTTCTGACTGAACAACCATCAGTCCGCGTCAAGCGCATTGCCAATGAAACCATAGAAGTGACACGTCTTGTTGAACCCTTATTACGACCCAACGAGAACATGGTTGATGTCAATTATCAAATGTTTATTCGCAATAAATGCACCGGTCAGGTCACAGAGGTGCGGGAAACACATCATATGCGTTATCTCTTTGCACCTGAAATAGAGCTCCTACTTGAACTGGCTGGCTTCAATATCATTGCAGTGCAAGAATGGATGTCGGGTAAACCGCTGGGATGCAATACCTGGGGTGCATGTTTTGTGGGTTGTTTGGTATGAAATCCCCGGTGCCATTTTTGGGGCGTATTGCTATTGCTTATCGGGGAAGCAATATTGACTCGATTCCGTGTCTGTGCAATCTGCTGTGGGCGCTTGCTGAAACAGGATACGAGGTTGATGTATTTTGCCTGCAGGATTCAGTTTACATTGCGCCCTCGTTCTCATCGAGTGCGATCAATGTATTTGCGAATTATCCGGGTTGGCGTGCGAGAGGGTTGCTTGGTTTTGTTGGGAATAGTAAAATCCTCGCCTTATTTGCATTACGAAGGCATATGCGCAGGCGCTATGTTTCTTTGATCGGCGTTGATGCGCAGGGGTTGATTGATGCCGCCGACTTCAATCGGTTTTTGAAGGTGCCAGTTATATACTTTTCGACAGAAATACTTCCTCTCGATGAAATTGATAGTGATAGCTTACGCGCGGCCAAAGAACGTGAGATTGAAATATGCAAAGATGTTAAGATGGTTGTGATTCAGGATGAAGAGAGAGCCGAACTGCTCAGAAGAGATGTTGATATACCGCTCTCGAAGTTTGTTTTCCTACCGAACTCTCCACGAGGTTCCTCAAAACGTCGTCGCTCTTCGTTCTTACGTCGTCGTTTTGGACTTGCGGAAAATGATCTTATTGTTTTGCATACCGGGACAGTAGCGTCATGGGCATGTGTGCATCAGTTGGTGGTCTCTACATGGGAATGGCCCAAAGACGTCGTACTTATAATTCATAATCGCCGCAGGGGAGCTTGGAGCAGTGAGTATGACCGCGTGTTACGGTTTCTTGCAAAAAAATCGCGTGTGTTTTTTTCCGATGAACCCGTGTCAGCAGCGGTATATCCAGACATAGTGGCATCGGCGGACATAGGTATTGTGTTCTATGAACCTTCATTTGATGCTCTGACCAATGGGAAAAATATTCAACATATCGGCTTGTCTTCTGGTAAACTTGCGTATTTCCTTCAGGCGGGAATTCCGATTATTGCTAATGATATTTCCGCCGTTGGTCGCATTGTGAGGCAATACAAATGTGGGATTTTAACAAGTGATCCGGCGAACACGTGTCCGGGACTTGATGAGATCAAATCGCAGTATGAAAATATTTCAAAGAATGCATTGGTGGCCTTTTCTGCAGAACTTGACTGTGAAAGGGCACTGATAAATGTAGTTAATCGGATCAAAGCACTCATGTGATTTATGAGTTCTCCAACCCTATCCTGTTAAGGCTCAGAAACTCCCGGTTATAGTTTCTAATAACCAACCGCTCGATCCGGAATAGCGACAAGGGAATAATGGATAACCGAGTTGCGCAAAGGTCTCAAATAAACCAGGTATCAAAATCTCTATCCATCATTACGGTTTGCCGGAATGAAATTTCCCGGATACAAAGAACGATTGATTCAGTCATACAGCAGTCCGACTCAAACCTTGAGTGGGTATTGGTGGATGGTGCCTCCACGGATGGCACGCTGGATCTGCTTCAACACTACCAACCTCACATATCCTACCTCGTTTCCGAACCCGACCGCGGGCTGTACGATGCCATGAACAAAGGCATAGGAATGGCTACCGGTGAGTACATTCTTTTTCTGAACGCGGGGGATTTTTTGCAGAACCGGGAAGTCGTCAAAGCGTTTCATGAAAGAGCCGGTACTGCCGACATTGTGGTTGGCGACATTCACATTGTATATCCAGACGGCCGTGAAAAATGCAGGAAGAGTTCTGAAAAAAATTTGGATAGAGAATTGCTCTATTGGCGTTCCTTTGACCATCAGGTCACCTTCATCAAAAGAGAACTATTCGAGAAATTCGGCACCTATGACCTTTCTTTCAAGATCTTGGCCGACTGGGAATTCTTTGCCCGGGTCGTTGTTAATCATAAGGCTTCCGTTGAGGCGTGGGATCATTGCGTATCCGTCTACACTTTCGACGGAATCAGCGCGCGACTTGAAAACAGACAGCAGCTCTACCTTGAACGGCAAAGAATCCGGAAGATGCATTACCCAGCACGCTATCGCTGGCGAAGGGATTTCAATGAGGCTTGGGGCGCAATGATCCACAACATCCGCCAACAAATCCAACAAATCAGAAAGCCCCAATGTCCATGAATGAACAGAGGCCAACGGTGTCGGTGGTGATTCCATGCCACAACTATGGGCGATATCTGGGTAAAGCCATTGACAGTGTACTGGCGCAGACGGTGAAGCCTCTGGAAATTATTGTGGCGGATGATGGCAGTACGGATGACACGGCTGAGGTGGTGGCGCGTTATGGTGCCGCAGTCAAGTACCGGAAGTTTGACCATCGTGGTGTGTGCGCCATCCGCCAAGCACTGCTGGACGAGCCCAAAGGGGAATGGTTCCTGAATTTGGACGCCGACAATTGGATCGAGCCGGATTTTTTGGAGAAAGCACTGGAAATCGTGGTGCGCCATCGGGATGATGAAACATTTGCCTTCGTCTATCCGGATCTCCAGTGTTTTGGAGACACCGTTGGCCTGAAGAAAGTTCCCGATTTCGATGTGGCACTGCTGAAGAGCAAGAACTATATAGACATGAATTCGCTGATCCGCTTGAAGGCAGCACGCATGGCCGGTTTTGACTCCATGTTTTGTATTGGAATGGAGGATTACGACTTCTTTTTGACTTTGGTGAAGGGAGGCTTTTGGGGGCAGCGTCTTCCGGGTGGGTTGATGCGTTATCGCGTCCATACCGGCAGCGTTACGCATACGGCAGTCCGAAAGTTTCGGCAGAAGGAAATTATACGCCGTATCCTTTTGAAGCATAAAGGATTTTTTACACCGGAAGAAGCTAAAACGGCGACAGCGTCGGCGAACAACCAGACCCTGGTGGCACTGGTCATGAGCCGAACGCCATTTGCTGGGTTTGGGCGGCGATTGGCCGATTGGCTCTTGTTTGCGCGCCTGGGTTGGAGGCATGCGGAATTCCTGAAGCAGACAACCTATTGCTTTTTCCCATATCATTTCTTCAAAAGCCAGGTAGATCCAGTGGAGGTATTCTATCTGTTTCGAGATACCGAGGCACGGCGCCACATGGTGCGGCAGGTGACGGATGGCGGCGAGAGCGGTCTGGATGGAGGGCAGCTTTTCGGGTTCGAGGAGCTATGGAAAAAGGGAATGTCGGCGGATTGCAACCTGCAATTTCCACGTACGGGGAGCTTACGAGAGACGATGCAGGGATGGATAGAGCGTCGATACGTGTCGCATACGGGAGTTGGCCTCGGCGATATATGCTCCGTGCTCGCACACCGCTGGCAGATGAATCGGGCAGGGGTGGTGGTGGCGACATCCGACAATGTGGGGTTGCCGGCTACACGCCTGAAGGCGAGTGGCCGCTTGAAGGTTCCGTTGGTATATGTAAGCATTGGTCTCTTGGAACGCTTGACCGCGTTGGAGACAAGGAGCCCCGTGCGCTCCTCACGCTATCGAAAGCGCTTGAAGAGCGTGGCTTGCTTTATAGCGTATGGGCATGCGGAAGCGGAGGGACTTCGGCGTTGGATGGGCGATGATGCGGATGTACGCTTCATCCCTTTTGGTGTCGATACGAATAAGTGGCTTCCAGAGGATGTATCGGCCGAGGTTTTGGATGTCTTGAGTATCGGTGCTGATCCAATGCGGGATTTCGGACTGCTGACGGAGTATGCGCAGCGGAATCCGGAAGTTGGTGTGAGCCTGGTGACAGGACGGGAATGCGCGGCGGAACTGGGTCCTTTGCCTCCGAACATGAGGGTGCGTATCCGGGTTCCGATCGAGGAGTTGAAAGGGATGATTGCCAGAGCGCGGGTGGTGGTTCTGCCGGTGAAGGAAAACACTTACAGCGGTGCAACGACGACGTTGCTCCAGTGCATGGCGATGGGCAAGGCCGTAGCGGTGTCACGGGTTGGCGCAATCCGGGAGGGGTATGGATTGCAGGATGGGGTGAATGTCCGCTGGATCGAGTCGGGATCTTTGGAGAGTCTGTCCGCGGCGGTGAACGGATTGCTGGCGGACAGGGGGTTGCGGCGCCGGCTTGGCACGGCGGCACGTCGGCATGTAGTGGAGAATTTGAACTGGGATCGGTATGCCGCAGAGATGGAAAAATGTCTCGTCGGGAAAATGAAATGTAAGGAAGATGAATAATTTGCGCCGATGATTCTGACACTCAAAAGACTCGAATATCTGCGGCGCTGGCTGGTCAACGTGGCGAGGCGAAACCACCCTCAACTGAATCCCCGCCGGTGGTCCAATGACGAATTACGCCGGTTTGCCCCTTGGTTCAGCGGGAACGTGGTCAATGTGTCCGCCTGGCGCGATGCGGACAAAAGCGGAGGGCATTACCGGGACTACTTTACCGGTGCGGATCAGTATGTGCTGACCAATTACTGGGGATCGGCGAGAGAGAATGACGGCGCCGAAGAAGCGATCTTCTTCGATCTGACCGCCCCTGTGCCGGACTCGCTGCACCAACAATTTGATGTGGCATTTGCGCATACCGTTCTGGAACATATTTATGACATCCCCATGGCTGTGAGAAACATTGCGGCCCTGACCAAAGATATTATGATTCTCGTGGTTCCCTTTATTCAAGACGAGCATTATACCGATACAATCTTTGGCGATTACTGGCGCATGACGCCTCTCGGCCTATGTCGCACCGTTGAAGATGTGGGCATGAAGCTGCTGTATTTAAACGCCAATGACACGCCGTGGCATCCCATTTACCTGTTTGGTATTGCATCTAAACACCCTGAAAAATGGGCCGGCCGGTTTCCTCCCATCGATTGGCAAAAACGTTTGGCCAGGGATGTGTTCGTCTATCCCAACGCAGCATGGTAAAACATTTCAACAGCTTTATGGGGTTCCCAATCAGACTTGCA
>Ga0351930_1020_pt1 | contig 29976 bp, 28 predicted proteins | sample BONcelT113001E10_FD_205823 | JGI IMG/M metagenome (GOLD analysis project Ga0351930, IMG submission 205823) | Enriched cells from coal bed in the Powder River Basin, Montana, United States - BONCAT cells T11 rep2 HSBNCT.T11.300.1.E10 ...
GTGATATAAATGATTTGAAGAGTTTTGCCGCATACGGCCATGTCAAAAACCGTGTCCGGACTTGCGGTGATCTGGACGGGACCGATGACATCGACATAAGACCCGTACATCCCGCTGATGTCATAGGCAAGGGATGCGGGGATTAGGCCGTTCGCCGGAAGCAGCAGCATTCCGGCAAAAAAAACAAGCCTGATGATTTTCATCATTGCGGATCGATTCGGCATCATTGCTTTTCCTTTTTGATGATCCACTGGCCGTCTTCGGTCTGGATGCGGGTGCCGGCCGCGGACCGTTCAGATTCGACTTTCGCAAATATTCGGGTAACCTGGTCTAAATCCGCCTCCGTGATGGACTCGTTCATGTAGATCACATGGCGCATGATCTTTTGCCGGGATTCATTGACCTGGTTAACCACGCCCAAAAATTCGTCATGGCTGAATCGCAGGACCGATTCCCTGATATCGTCCGGAACGCTTTGCTGGTTGCGCTCGAAGGATTCGACCAGCCCCCGGTTGTTTTCGCCGACCCAGCCGGCCTGCTTGAAAAGATCAAGGTCATCGGCGTGAAAATCAATGGTCTGCATGGCGGCGATGACATTCTGTTGTTCGCGGCTGGATTCAGGCAACCGGGCGATATTGCCCTCGGAATCAACGCCCCGCACCGAGGCTGTCAACAGCATCTGTGTATCTAAGGCATTGTAAGACCCGAGCACCTGGTTTTCCAGGGCGGTCCGTTCGCTGAGCATTTCCACCTTGACTTCGGCCAGGGTGCATCCCCCCCCAAGGGCCAGCAGAATGGCCATCATAAGTATTTTTTTCATGAGCGCCACCTTTGTGGTTTTCGAATGTTTGATGTTTCTGCTAAATTTTTTATTTTATAAATATGACCGTTTGCCCGTCCGGTCTGATTGCCAGGGTTTCCGCCGCCAGTCGGCCCAGCAGCATGGCCACGGTCTCCATCGGCCCAAGGGCTGCGGCAAAATTCTCGATTCCAGGCAGCCGGGCGATGTTGAGCCGCTGGATGGTAGGCAATGGAATGGTCAGCGTTCTGACCGTCACTTCCCCCAGGATGGAAAGAAACCCGTCCCGGACATCGATGCGGATCCATTTGGGAGATCCGTTTTTCAGGATGCGCCGCTGGGCCATGATGGCCTCGTTGCTTTCATGCGGATCAAGGGCGTAAAGAAGCCGTTCAATGGCCCGGGACCCGATTTTGGTGAATTCAATGGAGAAAGCCATATTTTCCAGCAACGCCGGCATCTGGTGGGTGATCGGAATATCGGCGTATAACATGCCCCGGATTTCGGCATGGGGATCATCCCGGCCGGAATAGAGTTCCGGGAAAAAAGCCGCCATATTGATGCCGGAAAAATTCAGGGCCGACTGCACACGGAAAGCCTCCGAACCCTTTACCAGATTGATATTTCCATTTATGGTGCCGCCGAGCAGATCAAACTGAAAATAATTGATGCCGGGCAACCCATCCACCATATCAAACAGGATCCGGGACTGACCCGCGTTCATGGGCAGAGGCCCCCGGTGCAGGGCAACGGAATCAATGGATATTTTCGAAGACGGATTCGTGCGTTCCTGTAATTGTTTCATTTGCCGGTAAATGCTGTTGTCGGATCTTTCCGAAAGGCGTGTTCCCGGTGTTTCGGGCCGAAGGACCTCCTGTGACAGAAGATGCCGATCCATGCCAGGGTCCTGACGCCCGTGATCCGGGATAATCAGCTTATAGGTTTTGCCGAAGTCAATGTCCGCATTGGCGTTGGTGACCGTCAGCATATCCTTGAGATTCAGATTTGCACGGTTAAGATCGATGCGGATTTCGCCTGAGATACGGTTGCCGGGAATCAGGTGGAGACCGGTCCGGGCTGATAAGGCTCCGCTCAGATCCATGTCGGGCATGCCGCCGATTCCCAGTGTTGCCAGTTTCGAGAGATCCGCAATATCAACCCCGGCAGACATCGCGGCGCGGACCCGGGACAGTGCCGAAAAAGGCGCGCCGGAATTTCCCGAAACCAGTAAACGATCGGCATTGTCCATGGAAACCGCGAGCACCTGCCGGATGCCGACCGGATCGATATCAAGGCGCTGGTTCAGGTCAAAGGCGGACAGGAATCGATGCTCGGCATCCAGAACGAGACTGACGGAAAGGGGGGATCGCGGCGCCATGCCGGCAATGCCGTCGATATTTTCCATCTGCAATCCGCAAAGCAGTTTTCCTTCGCCGGACGATCCTTTCAACGTATAAGAGAGCAGGGGATCGCCGGAAATGCCGCTGATGAGGATGCGATTTTTATCATCAACCCCGATGCTGAGTCGACCTTCGGCCAGCAGGGCTTTGATGGCCAGTGATGTTATAAAATCCAAATTTTTATCGAATTTCAGGGCGGCAAGGTCCGCCATGACTTTTTCATCCGGCAACTTGCCGTCAATGTTCAGTGAGAGATCAACGATACCGGCGCATTTGATATCAGGACCGATAAAGTCTCCGCCTTTTTTCGTAAGCAGATCCAGGTCGGCTTTCAGGTTGGTCCGGCCACGGATCATGGATCGCCCGGCATCCTTAACATCAGCGATGAGGGTTAAGGAAAGGGCATTGTCAACGGCCAGTTCGGCCCGGAAACCGGAAAAATCAACGGCAACGGGATCTAAGCCCGACAGGGTAAAATCCGGAAGCGCTGCATCGAGCCTGAGCCCCAGTTCAAGGGTCTTCCGGTCAATGGGAGTGACGGCCGTATGGTCGATATTGAGATGCAGGCCGTCAAGGGCGGCCTGCAAGGTACCGTCAGGATGCAGAGACGCTCTGAGTCCAAGGGTTTGATGAATCCGATCGATTTTTAAAAGGGGCGCAATCGAAAGGGATCCCACATCCATGGATTCAGTCAGCGTGAATGTGCCGGCAACGGCAAAAGGCGAATCCGGGGCTGTTCGGATGTTGTCGCCGCGGACCTGCAACTTATCCATGTTTACATTTTTTATGGATAGGTTCCGGTCATCGGATGTCAGCGTAAAGTCATCAGCTTTGATTCCAGCGGTGAAGGCGGCGGATACCGGCAAAAACATCACCAGGTCGGCCTCAATGCCGAAAATATCAAGGCGGCCCCCGGAGACCGTAATATGATCGGATTTGTCCGGCGGCGTGATCATCAGTTGGGGCAGTTCAATCGAGATCTGTTGGCAGGCGACGCTGGCCGGCCCGGTTTTGAGCCCTCCGGAAAACGCAAGATTTCTGACAAAGAAAAGGGGAGGGCCTTTTGCTTCATTGCCGGAAAATTGAAGTATGTCCGGTATAAAATCCCTTAAAAAATGGGCAACCTCATCGATATGGACATCTATGGACGTAAGGGTTACATTCGCCGATGGATCCGCCGATGCCAGGCCGACAAGCCGTCCGGAAAGAGTCATGCCCGTGTTTTCCAGAAGCCGGATCTCTCCGTTATCCAGCAACAGGCTCCCTTCCCGGGCATCATATGTACCGGCGGCATGGATCCGGATGTTGCCGGAGGAAAGGGACCGGTTGTCGATGATGGAACCGGAAAACCCCATGCCGTCTCCGGCAATACGGACATCAAAGGAAATCGGCGCATCCGGCATGCCGGACGTGGCGGCAATGAGATGAAGTTTCCCCGCGGGTTGCATCTGCTCGGCCAGGCCCGGAAAAAACAGATAGGCCAGATCGGCAAGGACGTTCAGGTCGGCGCTGATTTCGCCATTGATCCCCGCATCTTTCATATCACCCGCCAATATTGCCGTAAAACCCGGCAGATCGATTTTTGACTCCACGGCGGTCTTGTGAACGGTAAGGTTACCCGCCTTGTCAAACAGGTCGTGGATGTTTACAAAAATCGAAGAGCGGGGCACCGGTTCATGATCAACGGACAGGTCCATGTGAAAAGACACTCGGATCGCTTCGGTTTTTACCGAAGGCAGATCCAGCAAGATACCGGCGTCGGTGACGGCGATGTGCCGCCCGGCCTGGCGATCATCCAGCACCAGTGAAAAATCGGTCAATTCGAATGTTCCTGCAATATCGACGGGCATGGAAAAGGATTTGGCCGGGGCTTCGGTTTGCTTTTCAGGTTCCGGTTCCGCCGGCAATACGTCTTTTTCCGAAGGCTGGGCCTTGGTAGCTGCTTTGGCAAATCCGTCCACGATATTGATTCGACCGTCTGCCATGCGGATGATGTTGATCCGGGGTGCGACAATGCGCGCATCAAAGACGAGCCTGCCACTGATCAGCCGGGTCCATGCGATTTTCAGGCTGATATGGTCCACCGCCGCCAGGATTTCATCGGAGAAATCCGGATGGTCCCGGAGGGTGACGCCGGACACCGTGATGCCCTGCCGCAATGACCAGTCGATTTTATCAATGCGGATCTCATGCTCCAGGTTATCCTTTAGGAGGGATTCAAGGCGGTTTTTAAATGCCGTGCCCGATACCACATGGGGCAAGGCAATCAGGCACACCGCCGTCAGGACGATTATCCCGACAAGCACGGCCGCAAATATCAGAAATATTTTTTTGATGATCCGCATCATGATCGCCATCATATAATTTTGTCCGGATCAATGCAATTATTAAAGGCCCCGCCGCGATCGAACCCGCCCCAGGCAAATTGCCGCAGTCTGGTTCTCCGGCTCCGCCCGCCTCGGTTCGATGCCTGAGTTCGCCGGGCACCGCAGGACCCTTAAAGGAAAGGGATTCCAGCAGGGAAAAACGGAAAAATACTTGACTTTTGGTCATGCCGTTGTTAAAAACCAGACACTATGATTGTGGTTGGACGCTTCTGATGTCCGGGATTATTCAGGCAGTGTCCTTCCGGAAATCATAACTTTTATGAAGTTTCAAGAGCACATGATTTAACGGTTTGAGGTGTCACGTGAAGAGTTTTCAACTCACAAACAAAACTGAAAGGAGGGGAGAAAAAGAAAAGTAATTAGGTCTTTGATTCAAGGTTTGAGGTGTCACGTGAAGAGTTTTAAACTTAAAACAGTAAAAGGGGGAAAGAAATGAAGAAGTCTTTATCGATTTTAGTGGTTGCAGGATTCCTGCTAACGATGTGTCTGCCGGTATCTGCCGCGGATTGGGGCCTCTACGGCCAGGTCAGACTGAATACTTTCTGGACGAAATACAGCGATGAGAGACCCGGTCGTTTGTCGGACACGACAAGATTCTCGGGAGCCAGGGATGCTGCCGTAGGCGGCTCGATGCTGATGACCACTTCACGGTTCGGTGGTACTGTTGCGCATGAAACCATCAAAGGCGGTTTTGAGGTCGGCTCCGGTGGTTTAACCGCAATGAACATCCGTTTGCTCTGGGCCGCGGTGAAGCTGGGTGATGGAGAACTGTTGGTCGGCCAGCACTATGCGCCTTACGGAATGGGCGCCTGGTTCAGCAAAGATGTCTACACGCATCATAGCGGCTATGATACAATGGGTCTGCAATTTGTCGGCTATACCTGCCGGGTTCCCATGATCCAGTATTCAGTAAGCGGCTTTAGATTCGCTTTTACCCAGCCGGATCATACCTTCAGCAATGATTTTTTTGTTGACCCCGAAAGGCAATTGCCCCAGATGCAAGCCAGCTACGACTATGCTATAGATAAAACAAAAATGAATTTAGCCGTTGCATACCAGACCTACAAAGAGAATGCTCCCGTGGCCTGGAACGGTGAAAGATTGGACGCATGGGGTGTTGCTGGAAGAATTCAACTCACCCAGATGGATCCCATATACGTAAATCTTGGCGGCCAGTATGGACAGAATTTAGGGCCGTTGGGCCAGTTTGATGGTATCGCCGGTCGGGGTGGGTTAGGTAATGTATACCCGAGCCTGGCGCCTGCTATCGGGCCTAATAACAGAATCGAAGATACGGATACCTGGACGGTTCTCGGTACAGTCGGTTTTCAGAACCCGGGCCTTGGCGGCGAAATCGGCGTAGGCCATCTGGTATCCGACAACGATTTGTGGGCCAGCAAAGATAAAATGAGTCACTACTACGCTCAACTCAGAATTCCCCTAACACACGTAGGACATGCTCAGTGTATACTCCAGGTTGGTATGTTTGATTATTTCGACGATCTTGCTGGTAATGACGCCGGTGATGCAATTTACGGCGGCGCCGCCTGGCAGGTATTCTTTTAAAATCTAAGCTTAAGATTTAAATCTTATCGGCACAAAAAAAGCCGGGGATCATATCCCCGGCTTTTTTTCGCTTTGGGATCACGGCAGGGTAGATATGAATGACTGGAAAGCAAAAGTGAACGCGGCCCTTCTGGCCACCAGAGGTATAACGGATGTAGGCTGGCTCACTGAAACGGATCGTCGTGAGATCCGGAAAATGGAGGAAATCGTCGAGAAGGAGGGGCTGGCCGTGGCCGGCACATATCGTAACGACGGTATTTTTGAAGTGCTCCAACGGCGGTATGCCTGCGCGGTGCTCAATAACAACGACTTTCGCCATGCCACGGAACCGGCGCTGGCATGGGTCTGCGGGGATGTGGTCGTCGGGGAGGAGATCGTCGATGACTGCCGCCTGGAACAACTTCGCCAAAACGGCGGCATAAAGATCCTTGGAAAAAATTTTGTTCTCTATTTTGAGCGGATTCGAGAAGCGCGGGGCCAGAAGCCCATTGTCGTCGTAAAAGGGCTGGCCTTTCCGGAAATCGAGCATCTGCCTTTTGTCAGTGACGTGATTTCGGCCTCACCCATCGGATCGGCCGATCTGTACCTGAAAAAGCGGTTCGGATGGGCGTCCGACAAGACGGCGCTGGGCACCATTTTAATCGGCTTCAACATGCGGTGACGCAGGGGCAGGGGCCGCGTCGCGTCGTGAATTTGCGCAACGCCTGCCCGAAGGCCGGACATGCCCGCCGGTGCCCTGACGGGAATAATACTTTTGTGTGGAGGAAAGGGCTATGATGCCGGATCCGGGAAAAGGATGTCGCGAGGAAGCAAGGCTTCCAGGTGCGGAAAATGGTCCTCGGCATGGGGAAGGGAAAGCGCCTTGAGGAATTGTTCCTTGAAATCTTTCTGACGCGACAGCTCGACGTTTTCCACCTTCCGGGCGATCCAATCCGCTTCGGCCCGTTTCCCTGCGCTCAGCAGTGCGCCGATCGCCCCGGTCCCCGCCGCGTTTCCGATGGAAATAATTTTTTTCGGGTCGATGTCCGGAATCATTCCCATGATCAGGATTTTGACCGGATCCACATGGAGGCCGAAACCTCCGGCGATTTTCACTACATCCACCCGATCGATCCCCCATTTCTGAAAGAGCAGTTTGCATCCGGCGTAGATGGCCGCCTTGGCCAACTGGATCTGCCGGATGTCGCGCTGGGTGATGGTGATGTCCTTTCCAATGGCGGTCTCCTTGGCCCAGGCGATCACGAATTCCTTCTCTCCGGTGTCGGGGTTGATGCGGAACCGCATGGATTTCTGGCAAGGATGAAATGCGCCGTTTTTTTGCACCACGCCTGTCCGGAAAAGCTCGGCCAGCAGATCCAGTATCCCGGAGCCGCAGATGCCCGAGGTGCGCAGATCCCCCGGCGCTGCATAGTTGGACCAGGTCTCGTTGGCCACCACCTTGTAGGCGACTTCATGGGTTTCAGGGTCGATGGCAATCCGTTCGACGGCCCCTGGCGCGGCCCTCATGCCGAAGGAGATTTCCGCACCCTCAAAAGCCGGACCTGTGGCGCAAGAGGCCGATAAAAGCCGATCCCTGTTTCCAAGAAGAATCTCTCCGTTCGTGCCGATATCGATGATGAGCTGAACCTGGTCGCCGCGGTATGGCGCTTCGGCAATGAGCACCCCCACGTTGTCGGCACCCACAAACGCCGCTTGATTGGGAAGCAGATGCACGTAGGCGGATGGACAGATGTCTATCCCCAGTTCTTTCGCCTTGACGCGGAAGCTTTTCTGAATGACCGGGGGAAAAGGGGAGCGGGCCAGATATCGCGGATCGAGCCGGAGGAGCAGGTGGTGCATGACCGTGTTGCAAACAATGACCATATCCTCGATATCTTCGGCCTGCAGGCAAGGGGCATCCGGGGCTCCGGCGTCGCCTGCCGTTGCCGCGGCGTCCGTTTCCGTTTGGGGCGGCCACGTGCTGCGCAGCAGAGCCGCGATAAGATCGTTTAAGGTGGAGATGATGCTCCCGCTCATCTGTTCGAGACCTTGCGGGTTTTGCATGTGGTAGTTGATCCGGGAGATGACGTCCTCGCCGTATTTTACCTGGGGGTTCATGGCATCCCGGGTAGCCATTATCCGTTTTTCGTTGAGGTGCACCAGAGACGCCACCACGGTGGTTGTGCCGATGTCCACCGCAATGCCGAAGAGATCCGGATGCCGGCCCGCGCTCACCCGAATGATGTCGCGATCCATCCGGACGCTGACCGTGACCTGTCCGTTTTTTTCGCGAAGACGCCGCGGCAGGACCCGAAGCACATCGATATCGAGCGGGTTGACGCCGTTGATCACGTCGGGCATGTCCCGGAGTCCGGGATTTTCGGAAAGCACGTGCATGAAACGGTCGTAATCGCCCCGGGCATCTTCCGCGGTGGGCGGCGGCAACTGAAGTTCGTATTTTTTGACGGCCGGGTCGAATTCGACGGACATGAGGCGGGCCTTTTTGGAAACAACCTGCTTTGCCGCGCGGGAGGTCTCCGGAATAAAGACCAGCACATCGCCCTGAATCCGGGCACAGCAGGCCAGACGAAAACCCTCTGTGCGCTCTTTTTCAGAGATAAACCGGCCTTCTTCCTGTTGCCATGGAGAAAGGTGGGAAGGACTGGAGACAATTCCGAACTTGGGAAAAGAGCCATCGGCAACTATCAGGCGGCATTTGCCGCACCGGCCCTTGCCGCCGCAGAGGGTCTCGATTTCATCGCCGAGATCCCTTGCGGCGTCCATAAGGGTCAGCCCCTTGGGAACGCGACCCCGGTGTCCGGATGGCTGAAAAATAACCGTGGCTTTTCCCAAGGGAATTGTCTCCACCGCGATTTCAGCCTCAGGCCGGTTTCTGCCGGGCGCGGAAACCCTTGATCCATCGCATGCCGTGGTTATCACGGGCAAGGACGATATCAGCGGCCTGCAGGGCGATAACTTCCTGCATTTTCATCGGGTTGCAGATGGGGGCGGTAAGTCCCACGACCGATGCCATGGCCATGAAGAATGAGGTCAGATTTTCCCGGTCGGGCATGCCGAAGGAAATGTTGCTGGCGCCCATGGTGATGTTGACGCCGTATTTTTCAACGATCATGGCAATGGCGTCCAGAGCGATTTTACCGGCTTCCCATTTGGCGCCCAAGGTCAGCACGAGACAGTCGATTACCACATCTTCGGGTGGAATGCCGATTTTCGCGGCTTCATCCATGATGCGGTCCGTGTTGGCGAGGCGCTCTTCTGCGGTGGCCGGAATTCCGGAATCTCCACTGGCCAGGCCGATGACCGCGGCGCCATACTGCTTGATGAGCGGCAGCACTTCCCTGAGGCTCTTGGTTTCAGCGGAGACACTGTTGACCAGAGGTTTGGCGCCGTCCTTGCAATAGTAGGCGAGGGCCGCTTCAAGGGCGACCGGATTGGCGGTGTCGATGCAGATGCAGGGGTCGTCGGCTGCATCCCGCACTTCCTTGATCAACTGGACCATCAGGGCGGCTTCGTCTGCCCTCGGAAGCCCGGCGTTTACGTCCAGAATGGAGGCGCCCGCGGCAATCTGGGCCACCGCATCCCGGCGCACCATGTCGAATTTACCTTCCTTGAGCTCAGCCTGGAGCACGCTTCGTCCGGTCGGGTTGATGCGTTCACCGATGATGACATAACCCTTGTCCCGCGATATGGAGACCTGTTTCTTGGGTGATTTGATAACGGTTGTGAGGTTTTTTACCATGTCCTTTTCTTCTCCTTGTTCCTTTTCTTCTCCTTGGTCTGTTTTAAGTAAAGTGCCCGCGGAAACGATACCCCGCGGAAACGATATTGCAAATATGATATTGGTAAATTGTGCGAGATATAAAATTTTCGTGGCGGCCCGGAAATCCCGTTTGGGTTCCAGACCGCCACGTCAATTGGTTCAGGCTCCGAAGAGCTGTTGATTGCTATTGATTAATAGAGCTCGGAGCCGTAAAGCACCGCACCTTTTTCCTTCTGGGCTGCTGCATAGGGATCAACTGCCTGGAAGGTGCCGGGGATCAGATTGAAATGACCGTGGCGGTTAACCATGGGATAGCCAAGCTCGATCCAGCCGCGGAAGCCGTCGGTCAGGTTGTATATGGGGCCGGTATAGCCCATGTCGATCATGTGTTTTTTAACATAGGCGCCGCGGATGCCGCCGTCCATGGGGGTACCGCTTTTGCACATCAGGTAGTAGGTGGCATCGGGCTTGGGCGCTACGCTCGGCAGCAGCCAGTAGTCAAGACCGGTGTCAAGACGTCTGGCTCCCGGCGGTCGACCCTGGTGGAATTCGGACTCCATGCGAAGATCCAGCAGAATGTGGTTGGGATCCTTCCATTTTTCTTCTTCGACCCAAATCTTATGGAAATCCTTCATGCTCATGCCCACGCCGTACTGCCACATGACCGGCAGCCAGACGTTTTTTCCGTTCTGGTAAAGTTGTGCCGGGGTCAGATCCTTGCCCGTGGCCCGGGGCTGGAGCAGGTCTTTGTTGAGAATGTAAGCATCCTTTCCCATCTTCGCCTTGTCTGCATCGGTCCATGGCTGCTTGGCAAATTTTTCGATTTGTGCCGGGGTCCAATCATAGGCACTGCTGGCCTTGTCATTCGGCATCTGGGCCGGCAAAGGCGCCAGAGCGTCTTGGGCCATTACGTTGCCGGCAAAAGCCAGTGCAACGAGCAGGGTGATAATCAGTGTCAGGGTCTTTTTCATGCTTTTCATACTTTTCCTCCTAAATACGCTAGCGTTAGAGTGATGAAAATGGTGCAATAAAATAAAAGGATGACCTCAAAAAATCTCTATGGCGGACGCCTCACCTCCTTTCTTTTGGTTTTATGTGTACAGCCTCCGGCCAAGTAGTTACCGGTCGGACGCCGGTTGCGAAACATTCGCGGCGGCAACATATGGTACCAGAGAGCCCGGTGGAGACATAAATAGGATCAACATCGCATATGCTTCAACGATATTCGGCGTTATCCACATCCGATGGGAAGCACCCCGTCCAGGGCGCCGTCTTTAAAATAGCTCAAAATATCGATGATATCCTGGGGTGAGAGTTTTTCCCATTTATCAGCGCAGGGGTAACAAGTGTATTTTTCCTTTTCAAAGGCGGCTTCCCATTCAGCCTGACTCCTTGAAACCGGGCCCAACTCCCCGCCCGCTCCACTACCGCTGTGGCAGGAGCGGCAGTTCTGGGAAAACAGCATTCTGCCTTTTCTGACGTTTCCCTCAGCGGCCATGGCGGCGGCGACAAAACATACCGCCACAACGAAAATCGTTGCCGCGAGAAGAATATTTCTGTTTATTTTGTTCATGATGATCCTTTCCGACTTTTTTGTTAAATGCGCCGGCGTACCGGCATCACAGAACCAGATAACGGTCGCAACCCTCTATCATTTCGGCGTTCCGGGCCTGGGTGGCGAAGTCCTTGAACCCGACGCCGGGGACGTCGCCGGAAAGTTCGTAGGCGCGAAAGCTGACATCGCACACCGAAAGCTTTGCCTTTCCGACGAGTTTTTTAAAGTCCGGCGACTGGGTATGGTAGACGCCGTATCCTGAAAAAAAGATTTGAATGGTTTTGCCCTTTGCATGGGCAGCCTCGGTCAGTGAAATCACGTAATCAAGGTGCTTTTCCGAACTGACTAGAATCCCTAAATCGGCCATTGGTTGTTTTCCTTTTCGTATTGTATATCGGTTCGCGCATTTTTCCCCGTGCCGGCAACCGCCGAATACCGGGGTCGCGGACGCCTTACCACCAGGAGATGACCCTGTCGTGGGAAAAGATGGCGTCGACGAGGTCGTCCCAGTCTATGTTTCCCTCGTACAGGCGAACGACGGTGTCGCCTTCTTCGGCGGAAAGCGCACTTACGAAGCGCTCCACCATGTCGTCGGGTTCGGACCGGACAATGTTGAGTGTCGTCATGGTATAGCTCCTTTTTCAAAAGGGAATAACAAATTCCGCTTTCTTGATTCTTTCAATAATTTCGTCGATGGTGACGTGCTGGAAACCGTATTTTTCTACGTTCGCCATATTGTTGGAGAAGCGTTCACCTTCCATTTCGTCGATGAACTCCATGTTTTCCCTGTAGGCTTCGTCCATGACGGCAATCTCGTGATTCAGCACGTACATATGCACTTCGGACGCTTCCAGCAGCAGCCCGAGGCTGACTCGCAGTCCTTCGTACTGCTGTTTGACGTCTTTGATTAAAACGGCAACGGCGGACATGGCGTTATCCTTTCTTGATGAGGTAGCGGGTATAGCCTTCGGCAACATCCTCCATGCCGAGAAGCTGGTGTCCACCCTTTTGTACAAAGGTCGGGATATCGTTTTTGGAGCCCGGGTCGGTTCCCCAGACCTCCAGTATAGTTCCGGACGCCATGTCCTTGAGGGTTTTTTTTGTTTTGAGCATTGGCATCGGGCAGGTCAATCCTCTGGCGTCCAATACTTTATCAGATGTAATACCGCTTAAATCCATGTTGTAATGAGCTCCTTTTCATTTTCTCCTTGGGTTAAAATTATGTACTTTCGGGTTAAAAAATAACGAGTTTTTCGGATTTTTCGTTCCACAACGCGATCAGCACCCACAGAAGGAAGAAAATCCCGTACAGGGGCAGCGTCCACTCCCATGAAAAAACAGCCGGCAGATACACGGCGCTGCCCAGTTTGTCGAACCACCCTGCGTTTTGCAGAAGCGGATAGAAAAAGGACATGGAAAGACAAAACGGCACCAGCGCCACCCAGAGTTTCGTGTTGCCTTCACCGGCGCGCCACAAAGAACTGCTTCCGCAGCCGCCGGCCAGAACCATTCCGAAACCGAAGATGATGCCGCCGCCAAGTCCCCCCAGCCAGAAACGGTTATAAACGCCGATTCCATCCTCGGTGATATAGAGCCACTTCAGGACGGCCATCAGCAGGGCATAAGCAACGATGCTGAGCGCGACGGCCCGTACCATTTTGGATTCACCCGTCATGAAAACGTCGCGGAAAGCAGCCACGAAGCAGAACCGGGATCGGTGCATCACCAGCCCGACAAGCATCCCAAGGAACAGAAAACCCCCCAGCATGGTCTGATCCATTGCGCCATAGACGTAAAACAGAGCGATGATCACCAGAATAATGGCGCCGCCGATATATGGCTGCACTTTATTCCAGTCGATTTTACGGGTTTTTTCTGATGCGGGGGCAGCAGGAGGCGAAGCCTTGGAGGGAAATTTCTCTATTTCCCACAGCAGATAGCGCAATGCGAAATAGGTGCCGATGATCATGCCGGCCATCATGGCGAAACCGCTGGCCGAGAAGGTCCCCACCGCGATATAGAATCCGCCCACGTTGCACCCGGCGGCGACAACCGAGCCGAATCCCATGAGGACGCCGCCGACCAGGGCTTTGATATATTCGATGCCGGGCTGGCGATTGAACCGCCATTGCCGGGCTAGTAGCGAAGAGGCCAGCGCCCCTCCGAGGAGGCCGATGTTAGAGAGAGAAAAATTGTGCATCAGAGGCGACAGGGGGCGATCCGCAAACGTACCTATTCCGTAAAAAAACCAGTCTCCCCAGTTGCGGTAGCCGGCGATTACACCCCACGGGTTACGCCAGAGCACGTATACGGTGCATATCACAGCGAGCAGGAGCCCGGCCATCCATGGCGGCCAGTCCTTATCGAACAGGGCGGCGTACAGGCCCCGGGCCTCTTCCTTGGTACTGCTCCAGAAACTGTTATTACCCACGTCCACCTCCATGCGCGCCCTGATGGCGCCAAACCCATCGATTCTGCATAAGATACCTCATATATTCCTCCGAAGAAAATATGTTTGTTTTATACGATACAAGGTTTTATGTATCGCTTAAATCGTCTTGTGTGTCAAGGGGAAATTTGCGTCTCCGTCCTTCGTGCATTGCGTGAATCGCCTTATACGTAGAGAATGAATTTGCATTTTAATCTTTGAATCTCTCATGCACCTTTTACTTTGAATTTTTGGTACCTTCTCTGATACCTCAATAGCTTAATATATTGCATGATGCATCTCTATGTCAAGGTGGCCGCTCATTTTTTAATCGCTTATTTTTCGGTTGTTTTGACAAAATTAAATATTATTTCGATATGTTATATTTAGAAATATTTGTGAGTCGCAGCGTTGTCTGCGATGATCCGGTTACATCGCCGCAGAGGATGGTCTTGTCGGAAGCAGGGGAAATTCGGATGCAGATTCAGGGGGATACGGCGCCAAGCATCGTTAAGGCGACGACACCGCCGGCGATGGTGATGCCGCAGACCAGGGCCAGAGCACGTCCCCGGCGGCCCTGATCGATAAACGGGATGGCCGCCAGAAGAAGAAAAGCCGCGGCGGGCAGCAGGACGCTGCCGATGACGATCCATCGTCCCGGAAAATACCGGATCAGTTCGTAAATCCACAAAAAATACCATTCAGGTTTGGGGCTGAAGGGGAGGGAAAAATCGATCCGGCGGCCGATTTCCGCGGGAAAAACAAGCGACAGAAGCGCAACCAGTTCCACGGTGAGAAAAATCACCACGAGAATTTCCAGGAAATAGTCGGGATAAAACTCCATGCGCCGGCGTTTCACCCTACAGCCCCCCCTTGACGCCCTGCTGTTTGACCAGGTGGAAATGGATCCAGAGCAGCAGGCACATGATAAGGGGCAGGCCGACGACGTGCACGGCGTAAAAACGCGTCAGGGTGGCCCCGGAAACGTCGACGCCCCCCCGAAGCATCAGCATGAGCGCGGACCCCACCCCGGGAACCTCGCCGGCCATGGCGGTGCCGACTTGGGTTGCCCAGTAAGCTTTCTGGTCCCATGGCAGCAGATATCCGGTGAAACCCGAAGCCAGCGCCACCACCAGGGTCAGCACGCCGACGATCCAGTTGAGCTCCCTGGGATGGCGGTAAGCCTTGTAGACGAACACGCGGACCGAATGGAGAACGATGGCCACGATGAACAGGTGAGCGGACCATTTGTGAAGGGATCGGACAAAGGTCCCGAGCCGGACTTCCCGGTGAAGATGGACGATGCTCCGATAGGCGTCGGCCTCGGATGGCACATAATATATGGCAAGCATAAACCCCGTGGCGAAAAGCAGTAAAAACAGGGTAAAGGCGATACCGCCCAGACAGAAGAAGTAATTCACCCCTTCGGGGAGGGGCCGGTGAAAAACCCGGCGGTGCGGTTTTTTAAGGCCGAAGAACCGATCGGACCGGTCAAAAAGCCAACCCATTGCTACACCTTCACGCCGACATAAATCCAGCCGTTTTCGGTAAAGAGCGGAAGCCGTGTTAGCGGAGCCGGAGGCGGACCCGCGACGACGTTTCCCTCCATGTCGTACTGGCCGCCGTGGCAGGGGCAGAGAAACCGCTCCCTGGACCAGTGCCAGGACACCAGGCAACCCAGGTGAGTGCAGACCGGAGAGAGGCAGAAGAGTTCCGTTTCGCTCTGCACCAGAAAGACGTTGCGTTCGATGGTTGTCTCTCCCCGGGGAAATGCAACGGGGTATGCGCGCACACCCCGGCCCGGCAGATCCCGGACGTCGCAGACCGGCACCCGTACAGTTATTTTTTCCCGGACGCGGCGCGGGGTGACAAACAGCGCTGCGATCACGGACGCTACGGCAACACCCAGAACAACCAAGCCCTTGATCAGGCGTTCGGCAAAGGCGCGTCGATCCATCGGCTCGGGCGACCGCTTCATGGCGCTTTGTCCATCCATTGCTCCAGTGCGGCGAGCGTTTCCGTCACTTCGTAGGCATGAAGGGCGGCGGCCCGCAGTTCCCGGTAGCGACGATGGCCGTCCAGATCACGGTTCCGGGCTATATCGTCGATAATTTCGATCTGCCGCAATCGTGCGTTGTACAAAAGACGCGAAGCGGAAACCTTTTGAGCCGAGCCGGGAACCTGAAAATCACCCGGAACCATCCAGTGGTCCTTGACATGCATCCAGGAAGCAAAGTCGCTCAGATCGTAACCTTCAAACGGCGTCACGGGTCCATCGGCCCGCAGATCCATCACGGCCAGGCCATGGCCGTCAGCTACAATTTCATAGCTCCCCGTAAAGGTTTCCATCGCTCCCTGGTCTTCGATAAACTCCCAGGTCGATCGGCTGCGCTGCTTTTCCTGGTGACAACTGTCGCAACCGCGACTCGGACCGAAAGGATGAGAGACCTGCTGGAATTCAATCCAGAGCAGGTGTTTGTTATTCGCCGGCAGCCCGTCCACCGTGCCGATCACGTAGTATGGATCACGGGTTTCCCCATCGGGCCACCGGAAGCGTATGCGCTCAGAAGGAGGCACATCCGTCTTGATGTTGCCCAACGACTGGGGCATGACCTTTACCGGCATCCAGACATCCCGCTGGTCCCGCATCAGGATAGGGGGGCTTTGGATGCCGTAATAAAGGCCGTACTTGTAAAACGGGTTCCAGTCAAACCCGACATATCCCGGTCCCCAGACCGTCAACTGGTATCCCCCCAGTTCATTGACATGGCAAGTGGCGCAATCCATATTCTTGTGGATGCTTGCGGCATGTGCTTCTTCGATCGCCACGTGGCAGCCGCCGCAGGTGGCACGGCGTTCCATGTCGCCCATTCCTTTTTCGCCCATGAGATGGCAGTCGGCGCAGCTGATGCCCAGACCGTAGTGCACATCCGGGGTCATGCCGAAGGGCACCGCGTAATCGCCGCCCACATAAGTTTCTCCGCGACGGCTGTGAGAGGCCCCGGCATGGCACATGCTGGTACTCCGACCGCCGCCGCCGCAGGTTTCCGGAGATGGCTTCCGCTCGAAACGGTGTGCCTCTCCGGTTTGTGGGGAGAAATGGCAATCGAGGCATCCGGTATGGCAGGTGTTGCAGGTGCGCTGGCGATCCTCGGCCTGTTCCCGGGAGAAGGGCATGTTGAGGTCTGAGGCGATGCCCAGGGTGTTGGCGTAGTCGAATCCAGCGGCCGTCAGAATTTCGGCCGGCGGCAGATCGGCAAATGACGGCCCGCAGTTGTGGGGACCGTAGGGATCGGTCCATGTGCGCATGGTCCGTTGCCGGAGGTTGGTTCCCATTACGGTCGTGGTAAATTGTTTCAGTTGATCGGCGTGACAGCCGGACTGTCCACAGGTGCGGCGGGCGATGTCCGGATCGAAATTAAAGGTGTCGGGATCACGGTCATGCCAGAGCAGATTGCGCACCGGCAGGGTAGCGAGGCGACCGTCGCGCTCGACCTTTGGGAGCAGTTCGAAGATGCGGTTGTCTCCGGTGCGGGATAAGGAACCGGGATAGTAAGTGCCTCGATCCTTGGCACGCAGGTCATCGCCCACAATAATCATTTTCAGCATCCCCTGGTGGGCCTTGTCTTTGTCCGCGCTGCGGCCGTCACCCAGGTGACAGTCACGGCATTCGGCCAGGTAACAGCCGCTCTGGACGGCCACCATCTCCGGGGTTACCACCAGCTCGGGGTGTCCGAGACGTGTCATTTCTTCGGCGTCGGCATGGCAGCGGATGCATGTGGCCGAACTTTGCCGCCATGATCGATGACCGGCAAAAGTCAGCAGGACCAATGCTTGAATTATGATAAGGGCGACCCACTTTTTGTTGATGGCGGCACTGAGTGTGCCTGGCGGTTTATGCAGCATGTCGATTTTCAGGTGGCTGGTGTCATCCGGGTCCAGGTTCGCAAACGCGCGTAACAATTCCTCCATAAACATGACAGGGAATTATTTTTTTAAAACAAACTATTTCAGATTCCGGGTTGTGTGTCAAGTCAAAAGAAATTTAAAATAAATTCATTATGTTGTAGTAGTCGTGCGTCGTGTTTCCCGTCCACCATCCGGAACCCTCTTAAAGCCGCATCGGTCGGGTCCCGCGCAGTCATTGCAACCGTCTCATCGGGGACATCCATAGTTTCGAAAAAAGGAAAAATGATGTGTTGCAACTCCGGATGGTTTCTCTGGTCTCCGAAATTTTTAAAAAATTATTGACATCCGCGACCAAACTTTATAATTTTCATATTCTCTTAGCACAATCTGAGATAATTTTATCGGGTCTTCTCTCATCCGGAGCGGAGGAATCGGCATCTGACGTACCGGTAAAAAAGCAAAGATTCAAGGCCCAATTTTTTTAAGAGTCGCTTTTAATGTGGCGCAAGGCTTTTCAGGCAATTTTCCAGGAATCGCCGGGTGAATAAAAAATGTTCTTTGACACTTTGACAATCAATAAAGATATGATTATCATTCGCTTCAGTAGCGGGTGATAATCATCATGCGGATCCGGATTTATAGTTATCCATTCGCCGGTTATCCGGCAAATGGTAATACCGATGGCATTTAATATCGAACAGAATCTAAAGATTTTAAATCCTTACGCAACAGTTATCCGACGGCGGTTCGCCTTTCATATTCCCATAAGGCGACTTTCAATCCGCTTTCCACAGATAGCTGTTTCGTGTTTCAACCAATCCAAAATGTGTTCCAACCGACCCAGAAACAAGTTCCATTCAACCCAAAAAACAAATTAAGGAGTTTGAAATGAGCGTAACGCCCGATACTCTCGAACATGTGACGGTAGTATCGCCGCAAAATGCATTGAGAATTCAGTCCGAAGGGGGCCTTCTCGTCGCCGCCTTCACCCATATGACTGACTGGTGCATGCGGCGCGCCCGAGGTTCAGTACACATCACCATGGATGTTCCAAAGGATCACAAGAAAGTCGATTTCGATCTTTCTCTGGCCGAGTTCGACGTCGCGGCACTGCCCAAAGAAAAGGATATTCCGATCGTCTTTTACTGTGCCGACGACCTCTGATGGAAGTCTTATCATGCCGCCAGGTTGGCGGTTAAAAACGGCTACACCAAGGTCTGCTGGATGCGCACCGGGATGAAGGGCTGGATGGACGCTTTTCTGGCCATCGAGACCGATTCCAAGCTTCTTCAGGATGTCATGCTGGCGAATAAGAGCAAACCTTCGAGTTGGGTGATCGGAATCGAGGAAGCCAAAGCCTTGAGAAATCCGGTCTTTGTAGATTTTCGAGCAGAGGATGATTTCGCGAAAAACCATGTGGAAAAGGCAATCAACATTCCCTACGAAAGTGTGTGGTCTTTTGCCAATCTCGAAAAGCTTAACAAGAGCAAAGAGTTGGTCGTCATCCACAATGATCCGGCGATCGCCGGCATTATCGCGGTTTCTTTCCGGCTTCTCGAGTACAAGACTTTCATTCTCAAGCAGTAAAGGCCCTGAAAATGAGGCCGCCTGCAAGAAAGAAAGGCTTTATGTATAAAGGCTCATTGGTTTATGATACATCAGAAAATCATTGTGGGCCGAAAAGGTTACATGGAAAACCGTTGTTGATTCATATTGCAGCATGATAATTGAGTTTGGTTTTGTGGTGTATTTAATCACAAAAGTGTAGGCGAAAACGATGATCAGGCGGACGCAGAAAGTCCTGGTCAGCAAATTAAAACGATGGTCAGGCGGACGCAGTAAGTCCTGATCAGCAAACACGAGAAGGAGAAATGAAAAATGGGACATTACATGTACAGCAACACAAATGAAGTTACTCCGTACGCACGACTGTTCGCGGCCCTTAATGGGGAAAAAGCCGACCGGGTACCGGTACACATTTATCCCAGGTGGGCTGCTCTGGAATTTCTTGGAGTCACCTTCAAACAGGCATGGGATAATCCGGACCTTTATGTTAAAGCCCAGGTCCTGGCCCAGGAGCGGTTTCAATATGATTGCGTCATTGACTACGACATGATGGGACCGGTTGAAGAGGCGATGGGCGCCAAACTCAAATACCCGGAAAACGATGTTCCCCAGATCGCCGAACCGCTGATCAAGACCAAGGAAGACATGAAGAATGTCAAGTGGAAGATCGATCCCCGCAAGGACGGCAATATGCCCAAGGTGCTCCATGTGGTGCGCGAGCTCAAACGGGAACTGATCAAACGCGGAAATGGAACCCAGCAGGTGCCGATCATGACCTGGGGAAGCTGCCCCTCTCGAACCGCCGCCTGCCTGACCGGTTTCAAGGAATGGTTCCTGATCGTGGCCAAGGACCCGGACTGGGCCGTGGAACTGATGGAAAAGGCTCTCGACGGCTGGCTGCAAATGGTCAAAGCGGCCTGGGAAGAAGGCGTCGACTGTGTATGGATCAATGATCCGGTTTCTTCCCGCGACTGTATCTCCCGAAGTCACTACGAAAAGCTGACCCAGCCCTATGAGCGCAAGTTCATCGAGGCGATCCGCCGGGAAACCGGCATGAAGATCATCATGCATCCGTGCGGAAACTGGCATGACCGGATGGATCTGGTCTACGAAAACCAGGCAGACGGTTATTTTCTCGGCCCCATGGACATTGATATGTGCATGAACGTGGCCAAGGAAACCCGCGAAAAAGGCACCGTTCCTTTTCTGAAGTGCATCAGCGGCAACATCGGCGCCGCCACCAAATCTACTTTCGACGGTCAAAAGGCCGTTCCCTACGGAACGACCATGAAGAAGGGAACGCCCGCGGAGATCGAGGAAGAAAGCAAGTACGTGATTAAAGCGATCGAAGATGCGGATCTGCGTTGCATACTCGGCCCGAACTGCTGGGACACCAAAGATTCCCCGTTTGTCAATCGGGACGCCATCGTATACGCAGCCAGAAAATACGGACGTTATTAATAAATAATCTGCTTTGACGTTGCCATCCCGGCCCTCACTTTTTCGAAGGTGAGGGTCGGGCAAAGCAGTGACGATCCCTTCCCGATCCACCGGAAGGGTCGATTCATAATACACGCAAATAAAATAAGAGGAGAATTAGATACTATGACTTATCTTGAAGATATCACCAAAGCCGTCTTCGACGGCGACGAGGCGAAAACGGCTGAGCTGGTTCAAAAGGCGATCGATGAGGGCAAAGATGCCCAGGAGATCCTGGACAAAGGACTGGTTCAGGGGCTTCGGGAATGCGGCGCCGGTTTTGAAAAAGGGGAAAAATTCATTCCCGAAATGCTTATGTCGGCTGAGTGCATGAAGGTGGCCATGGCGATCATCAAGCCGCTTCTGGTTGCGGATGTCGCGGCCGCGGACGCTGGCGGGCATGCCATTCTGGCCACGGTCGAAGGCGATGTGCACGACATCGGCCTTGAACTTGTCGCCACCATGCTGGAAACGGCCGGCATCACGGTCAAAAACATGGGCCCGGATGTACCGACCACCGACATCATTGCCGCTGTTAAGGCAGAAAAACCGGATATTCTTGGTCTTTCCGCGCTGCTGTCCAACACCATGGATGTCATGCCCGAGATTTTGGGTATTCTGGAGAAAGAAGGAATTCGGGATTCCGTGAAAGTAATGATCGGCGGTGCGCCGGTGAAGCAGGACTTCTGCGACGAAATCGGCGCCGACGGCTGGGCCTACGATGCATCCAGCGCCGTGCCGAAAGCAAAAGAACTGCTGGCGATGCGGGGTTGATCGACTCAGTACCGCCTGTTGTTTGCGAATGCCGTCGTCTGTGTTCCCGGTGTGTAATCGGGAGCGCAGACGACGCCGATTGGGAGGTTCGGGGTAAGGTTTTTTCAGATATCAGGCAGGCCATGCACGCTCTGCTCGGAAAGCGGCCCGGACGATGGATGCAGACCTTGAAGCGTGACGACTTGCTCAACCCCATGGCATACATCTGAGAAAACCGAAACAAGATAACGAAACCTAACACGAAAGGGGAAAGTCATGGAAAAAAAGGACGAAAACAACAAGGAAAAAAAATCATTGATGGGAACGCCCGTTTCCCGGCGAGATTTTTCGCGTATCGCCATGGCGGTTGGAGTTACCTCCACTCTTTTTGCATGGGACAGCTTCGCCCAAGCCGGCACCTCGCCGAGTGCGACGATGCTGGCGCAGAAAGCCAAGGATATAGAAAAGGAACGTACCGCTACGAAGGCTAAATACCGTTTCCGTTACGGCGCCGCCGGCCACAGTGAAGATACGACCTGGGTGGCCAAGTCCGGCTCTCTCGATTTTGTTCGAGAACTGGAAGAACGGAGCGACGGTGAGATCCGCGTTGATTACCTCGGATCCAACACCATCTGCGGCGAGATGGACTGCGGCGAAAAAGCCGCCCACGGAATCATCGATTTTTACCTCGCTTCCACCAATAACGCCTCCACGACATTCCCCTATCTGCTCAACCTGGACTGGGGCGCTCTCTGGCAGAACCGGGCTCAGCTCTACTCCTTCTGCTACGATCATCGCAGCGAAAAACTTTATCGCGAACCGATGCGTCGTCTCTACAACATAGAGATGCTTTTCGGCGATTACGGGCTGCGGGGCTTCTTTCTGGGCAAGTCCAAGTACGGCCCGGGTACCCCAGTCGTTGATACCCTTGAAAAACTCCAGAAAACCAACGCCAAAATTCGAACTACCGGAACCTTTTTCGGTCTGGAATCCATGCGGCTGATGGGAGTCAATCCGGTGGCCATCTCCTATGAGGAAGTGGTCGATGCCGTCCGTCAGGGAGCCATCGACGGCGCCGAGGCCTGGGAGGTACCGTTCAGCATGATCCGTTTCACCGAGTACACGGGGCAATATCTTTATCTGAAGTACTGCTCCGGAAACTGGATCACCGGAATGAACTATAAAAAACTCAAAAGCCTGCCGACCAGCGTCCAGGAAACCATCATGGAAGCCGCCTATCTGACCCAGGTGGGTGTCCACGGTAAGCAGGAGGCCGCCATTTACATCAAAGCCGGTTCTGGAGATACCGAAAATCCGCCGGTCGGCAGCGAACACTGGATCAATAACATTCGTAACGTCATCTGGTCCGATGAGGAGTATGATAAACTGGAAAAGCTCATTTCGCCGAAGTACAACCCGGATCCCTGGAAAACCCACAGGGAAAGGCAGAATAAGCTTTACGGCCAGGGCGACATTTTTGAGGAGATGTACGCCGTCGCCCGTGAGGTTCCGGCCAATGCCTATGCGATCGACGTGTCCCCGCACCGGTGGTGGAAGCCGAATCCTTCCTGGTGGAAAGACGGGGTCTGGAAGCGCGGCACGGGCCTCTTTGTCAAGCGGACCCAACGCGCGTAATCCTGTAAAAGTCAAAGGCGGCCACCCTCTTCATGGGGTGGCCGCCTTTAATGTATTTGGTCTTAATGCATAGGAGTTGACGGTGTCGTAAAAGTTCAACTTCCGTATCGCGCGAAACTCCTCCCTGTTTCATTTTACGATAGCCATCAATTCTTGCTGGGGATGTGCTCATTTTGAATTTGTAACTGTTTACTTTATCATCCAAAATTAACTTTATACGTATAAAATTAAATTTATACGTGAATATGAGAATATCAGGAGTTAAACCACTATGAGAAAAATTATCTACTGGCTGGACGAAAACATTGAAAATTCGCTCATTTTTCCCATGTATTTCGCCATGATGGCGATTATGGCCATTGGGGTGATTCAGCGGTTTGTTTTTGCTACGGCCTGGCACTGGGCGGTTTACATCTGCATCGCTCTTTTTGTCTGGTTTTCCTGGATCGGATGCGCGTGGAACATCAGGGAACGGGCGCATTTGCGGTTATCCTTTTTTCGGGATCTGATGCCCAGGCCGGTTCAATTCGCCCTGATGATGATGGATTATGTCTTATGGATGATCTTCGGCATCATCGCGGTCTACTATGCCGTTCACCACATTACCCGGCTTCATGAAACCGGGGCCATGATTTATGGGACGGGCAATGTTCCCCAGTGGGTGGTGCCGCTCTGCATCCCGGTGGCATTTTCCCTGCTTTTCATCCGGGTCATCCAGTGCGCCATAAGGGATATCAAGGACTTTAAAAGCGGCCGTCCGCTGCAGACCCGACCAACCAGCACCGTACACGTATAGCCTAAATCTATTAGAAAGGGAATTTTAAATGTTTGGAATACCTGATAATATATGTATTTGGATTATAACGGGTCTCACCGCCACCCTGTTCGTGGTGGGGACACCGATTTTTCTGTGCATTGCCTTCTGGTCGGTTATGGCGTCGATCGTGCTTGACTTCACACTATCGAACATCGGGAGCACAGCCTATACCGGGCTTAGCTCCTATGCCTTGCTGGCAATGCCTTTGTTCATCCTGACCGGCGACCTGATCGGCGCCGGCGGCATCGCGGCCAAGCTGGCCAATCTGTTTACCAAGATTACCGCACCCTTACGGGGCGGGCTGGCCCTGGCGTCCATCTTTACCTGTTCGTCGTTTGCAGCCATTTCAGGGTCCAACTCCGCCACGGTGGCGACCATCGGCAAGATTATGATCCCCGAGCTTAAGAAACAGGGCTACCACCCGGAATTCGCCGCCACCAGCGTGGCCTCCGGGGGCATTGTCGGCATCCTGATTCCGCCCAGTATCCTGATGATCGTTTACGGCTTTACCGTCAATGTGAGCGTGCTTGACCTCTTCAAGGGCGGTATCTTCCCGGGGCTCCTGGTGAGTTGCGCCCTCGCTTTAGCGACATACTACTGGTCACGCAAGTTCGGCTGGGGCACACCTGAGCGCTTTAGCGGCGGGGCTGTCGTACGGGGGGTCTGGGATGCAAAACTCGGGCTGGGCGCCGTTTTTATCATTCTCTACATCATCTACGGAGGCATTTCTTCTCCCACCGAGGCCGCCGCCATCGCTGCGGTCTACTGCCTGCTGGCCGGAACCCTTCTGGCCCGGCAGATCAAACTCAAGGATATTCCCGGCATATTTTTGTCCAGCGGCCGGGTGAACGGGCTTCTGGCGCCGGTCATCGCGATATCCATCGTGCTCCAGCAGGTGTTCTCCGTCCTCGGCGTGCAGGCTGCTGTTGCCGATTTTGTTCTCAGCTTCGGCAGCACGGTACTGATCCTGTTGGCCATGATGTTTATGATCACCTTGTTTGGTTCCATTATGGAGTCGATCTCCGTATGCATTGTTCTGGCCCCGATCCTGGCGCCCATTGCCGGGCAGCTCGGTTTTGATCCTGTCCATTTCGGGTTGATTTTCATCGTGGGGCTCTCCCTCGGTTTTATCACCCCGCCGTTTGGGCTCGACCTGTTTGTGGCGTCGGGAATCACCGGTATTCCATACGGTGATCTGATCAAGTGGCTGCCGCCGTTTTTGATTTGTATTTTGATCGCATGGTTGATCATCGCCTTCGTTCCGGGGATCACCTTGTTTTTTCAATGATGTTTAGCGCATAATTGTATTTCAATAAAAACCCCGCGGTTCCGGCAGAAATGGCCGGGGCCGCGGGGTTTTTATTTTTAGCCGATAATCGGAATCGAGGCCCGAGATGAAATACTGGTCGTTTCTTTCGATAGCGATTGTAGGTGAAGTCATCGCCACCGCGGCTTCAAAGGCCGGCGACGACGCGGTTTATTATTCAATCTTCGTCGTTTCGGGTTTACTTTTCAATAACGGGAGACAACCTGTCGGGATCGCATTAATTCCCGGATTATTTTCATGTCCGGCTGGAAAGGCAGGGGCTTTGCCGGAGGCTCTGGGAGCATTTGCACCGGAAAGGCGTGCATGGTTTCCAGGTGATGATTGCAGGCGATGACCATGAGTTTTTCCAGGTTGACGACATCGGCGATATTGTAGGCGAGCAGGGTATGCAGAGCTTCGATGCGCCCGTGCCAATAATAGGCGTCCCACAATCGCACCGCGAAACTGCCGTCAAGGCCGTCCAGCTCTCCCCGAAAAATGCCGGCTTTCTTTTCGCATCCCTTGAGCCCGCCGGAAAATCCGATGGGTTTTAGCACATAACGGAGATCAATATGGGCATGGTTAAGGGTGATGTTGAAAAACGATTCAATGATGGGCACGTCAAAACGTTTTCCGTTGTAGGTGATGATCAGGTCGTAGCCGCGGATGTCTGAAACAAAATCATCAAGGTTGATGCCGTTGACATAATGGCGGATCTGTTTTCCATCATATAAGGCGATGGTGGTGATATCGGGGTTGTAGAGTCCCGTGGTTTCGATATCGACAAACGCGGCTTTTTCCCTGAATTCCGGAAACAGACGCCATGTCTGGGCCGGCGGAAGCCGGTCCGCGAAATAGGCCGGGTTCTGCTGCTCCAGATGGAAAATGGACGCGTTTAACTCCGCTTCGATGTCGTCCCGCAGGCGTTTATTAAACCCGCCGTAAAACGGCAGACGGGTCAGCAGGTCTTCCCAGGTCAGTACTGCCTTGTCCCACAAACGCTTTTCGCGTTTTAAGCCGATGTGGCTGAGATGACAGAAAGTGTGTTTGAGCATAAATACTCCGGCAACTGCGCCAGGTTAGTGATTACCGGGCTTGATGTCATGTTTATGTGATCCGGATCATTTCCACATAGCCGCAGGAAATGGCAATCCCCGACAAAAGGCGATTTTCATCAGCTTACCGCTTGACATAGCGGACGGGGTCGGCCATCCCTGCTTCGATAAACCCGTTTAATCGCAGGATGCAGCTGTCGCAGACACCGCACGCCAGACCGTCATGCCGCGGATCATAACAACTGTGGGTCAGGCCGTAATCCACGCCCAGCCGAATCCCGGTGCGGATGATGTCCGCCTTGGACATATGCAGCAGGGGAGCGTGAATCCGGATGGTGATGCGTCCTTCCACCGCGTCCCGGATGGCCAGGTTGGCCATTTGTTCAAAGGCCGCGATATATTCAGGCCGGCAGTCCGGGTAGCCGGAATAGTCCACGGCATTCACGCCGATAAAGATATCCGGGGCGCTAAGAACTTCGGCCCAGGCAAGGGCATAAGATAGAAATATGGTGTTGCGGGCCGGCACATAGGTGAGGGGAATACCGACGGCAATGGTCTCGGGATTCCGCCCCGCTGGGACATCAATATCAGCGGTGAGCGCGGACCCGCCCACGCGGCCCAGATCCACGGGGATGATTTCATGCCGGGCGATATTCATGGCGGCCGCGACCCGTTGGGCCGCCGCGATTTCTACATGATGGCGCTGGCCGTATTGAAAACTCAGACAAATGCATTCAAATCCATCACAAAGGGCCAGGGCCAGGATGGTGGTGGAATCCAGGCCGCCGCTGGTCAATACCACGGCTTTTTTGCGGCCGGTCTTGTCTGAAGAGAGATTTTTTTGCTCGGTCATTGGTTTTATCTTCCGCGCGCGGCTTCCGGCCAGAGGAGTTTGTGCATCTGCAGATGAAGCCGGACATTTAAATGATCCGCAAGGATCCATTCGGCCAGCTCGGCCGGTTTGAGGCGGCCATGCACGGGGGAAAACAGGATGGGCACCGGCACGGGTATGGGCATCGAAACCGGGAGCGTGTCTTGTTGCCATGTGTCAACGATCAGGTCCCGGGCGAACTCATAATCCGTGCGGCCGGTCAGCACAAATTTAAGCTGGTCAACAGGGCTGAGCCGCTTGAGGTTGGCAAGGTCGTTTTGATCCATATGGCCGCTTCCGGGACATTTGATATCAACGATCCGGACGCATTTTTTACTGACCCGATTGATGTCCATGGAGCCGTTGGTTTCCATTAACACCAGATATCTTTTTGCAAGGAGCGCGTCCACCAGAGCGGGGGCTGCATCCTGGAGCAGCGGTTCACCGCCGGTGATTTCCACCAGCGGGCAGGAAAACCCGTCAACGCGGTCAAGAATTTCGTCTATGGACATGGCTGTTCCGTCGTTATAGGCATATGGGGTGTCGCAGTATGCGCACCTGAGGTTGCACCCGGACAGACGGACAAACACACAAGGCAGGCCGGCATAAAGTGATTCCCCCTGGATGCTGTAAAATATTTCACTGATGTTTAAGTGCATGCGGGTTCCACAAGATAGATGATCAAATTATATCGGCTTATATCGGCACGCCCGCCTTGTAAATGCAGGCTTCCCCGTTTATGTGGTATGGATCTGTCTGGGCCGGGATGATAACGGAATCTCCGGGTTTTAATATAATCTCGTCAGCCAATTCCGGATGCGTCAGCCGGGCCGTTCCGCCGGTGCAAAGCAAAATCTCCACGCTTCGATCCGCTGGCGCGGCATAGGCTGCTTCGTGTTTCAGCGCGATCTTCGACAATACAAATTCTTCCGCATGAACAAGATACCTGGATTCATTCGGGGCCACGGTTTGGAGCGCCAGAATCTCTAAGGGGCCGGGATCAAAGCGGGCCGCGTCGAGCAGTTCTTCGGTATCCACATGTTTGACGGTCAGTCCTGCCCGCAGCACATTGTCGGAATTGGCCATGATCTCGATGCCCATGCCGCAAAGATAGGCGTGAAGCTCGCCGGATTCAAGGAAAAGCGCCTGGCCGGGTGTTAAGGTGACCAGGTTCATCAGGGCCGGGCTGAGAATGCCGATATCTTCAGGATAATATTGGGATAGCCGGTGTATCCAGGCGCAAACCGGATCTTTGGCCGCGGCCTGCCGCGCGTTTTCAAGGGTTTCGGCGATGATGCGAATTTTTTGATCAGGCGGCAGGCAAAGAAGCGATACATAAAGCTTTCGTATAAAAGGAGCGGCGGCTGCCGCATCCGGAATCAGAGCGGTGATGCCATCCGGGCACAGCCGTTTCAGAATGCCCGTGATATCATTTATATCCCGAAAACCTTTCAAGGCCGTAAATGGCGTCAGCGCGCAGATGCATTCGGGTTTATGAGAAGGATCGCGGTAATTTCTTGCCGGATGATCCAAGGCAATGCCGGAAGCTGTTTCCCGGACAAAACCGGCAGCAGCACGGGTTTTATCCGGATGGGCCTGAATGGAAAGGGGGTGTTGGGCGGCAAGGATCTTAAAAAGGAAGGGGAGGGCGCCGTTAAATTTTGCTGTTGTGGACGGGCCGAGAATTTCATTCGGGAACTGCCGGATCAGGGCATCCAAACCCATCCATTTTCCATCAATCTTGACTTGTGAGGGCGCCTTGGGATGGGTCCCCATCCAGAGTTCGGCCCAGGGTGCTTTTGTCTTCGGGACTCCCATAAGTTGCTGGATGGCGGTATGCGAGCCCCACAGATATTCCTGGATCGTATTTTTCAGAGTCAGCGGTCGCCGGACGGCTTCTTTTATGGCCATTTTTAATTTCAGGGTTATGATTGTTTTTTGTTACAGGGTGAAATTTCCGTTCTCATAAATCACGCGCCGGCTCTGATCGGCAAGATGAGCCGTCACCCGCTTTTTTTCGGTGTTGACGATATCCCAGTGCAGGGCGGAATCGTTGAACCCGAGTTCTTTTTTGATATCTTTTGTCAATTCTGAAGGATTCCCGCTGTAGGTATCCGAATAAGAAGCACCCAGAGCGATATGACAGTTTCCGTAACGGCCCCCGTAGTTTTCGTCATAAAGGGTATTGGCCATAAACCGGTTTATCTTGGAGAAAGATTTGTCGGTTAAGGAAAATTCGCCGATTTTGTTGGCGCCCGGGTCCATGGCCAATTGCTTTCTGAGAAAATCCTGCCCCTGTTTTGCATCGGCGCGGACGGCAATGCCGTTTTTAAATTCAATGCGGATGCCCTCAACATAATTTCCGCTGCGATAGGACGGCTGATCCGCAAAATAGACGCCGCGGGTGCCGTGCCAGTCCGGCGACAAAAAAAGTTCGAAGCTGGGTATGTTATGGCCGGAGATGCCGATCCATTTACGCTGCCGGCCGGGTGTGATTTCCAAGTCAATGCCGGCGGATTCGATGTAAAATTTTTCCACGCTAAGGTCATTGAGTCTTTTCTTGAGGGCCTGGGCCTTCTGAAAAACTGCTTCCCATTGCGCCACGGGGTCGGTCCGGTTGAGATAACAGGCTGCGGCGACCTGGCCGGCATAGGTTTCAGGGTCGAGATCGGCATGACGGGCCAATTCTT
>Ga0351930_1022_pt1 | contig 28726 bp, 22 predicted proteins | sample BONcelT113001E10_FD_205823 | JGI IMG/M metagenome (GOLD analysis project Ga0351930, IMG submission 205823) | Enriched cells from coal bed in the Powder River Basin, Montana, United States - BONCAT cells T11 rep2 HSBNCT.T11.300.1.E10 ...
ACCAGATCCCCACTTATTGTTCCGCTATTTGACTTAAAACCTTAAAACCTTTGAAATTATATTAAATAATGACTTAACACCACCCTTAACAGTGGCTTAACACCCGGTTGGGGCCACTGGATTGAAAATTTTTCCCCAAACCGGAAAAACCGCCCTATCACCCTAACACCTTTGATATAATAATATTTTTCTGCGATTATACCGATAGGCTCATGTCTACCAGGCTATGAGCGAACCCGTCAGTCCAATCTGGAAAATAAATTCCGGGGCGCTTTTGACATTGCATGTGCGGGGCAGAAACGAAAATTGACTTCGGGGATTAAACGGCAAGGATGCCGGCAATATCAGCACTTAAGTGATAATGAATTAATGCTGCGCGGATTGGTTTTAAAAATGGTGGTTTTATGGTGGTTTTTTAGAAGCCAACAAGCAGACAAAGCAATCAAGGGGTTATGATAAAATATCATAACCCCTTGATTTTATTATGGTGCCGGAGGCGAGATTTGAACTCGCACACCCTTGCGGGCGGAGGATTTTGAGTCCTCTGCGTCTACCAGTTCCACCACTCCGGCATGTTTATGTGTGGCCGCTTTCTAAAATTGATGGCCTTTATTTCAGGTCTAAGCGCTCTGGACTGTTTTACTCCAACGCAGTTATGTCGCTTTAGCATGTTTCAAGCACATCAGGCAAGAAATTTTCAACGGATCGGAACCAAACCGGATCAAAATATCGCCGTCAGCTCTTGCATGCAAACTTCTCCTTCCCGCAATACCTGCGGCGGATCAATGGTGACATCCACCACGGTGGAACCGATTCCGATTTTTAAATCGCCGGCATCTAAAACCAGATCAACATTTTTTATGATGGCTTCGGGCAGATCCGAGATCCGATGAACGCCCGGCATGCCCGACAAATTGGCGCTGGTACCGGTGATGGGGCGGTCCAGGGCGGCTGTGAGGGCCACGGCCGCCGGATGTTGTGGAACCCGGATGCCGATCTTTCCGGTGCCCGCGGTCAATGCCGGCGGCACCTCGGGCCGGGCCGCAAACACGATGGTCATCCGGCCGGGCCAGAATCGGTCCATCAGTTTCCGGGCCGCGGCCGGGATATGGGCCACCAGGCCGTCCACATCCGCGCGGGACCGGATCAGAATGGAGACGGGATTGTCCGGCGGTCGGCGCTTGATGCGAAACACCCGGACCACCGCATCCGCATTGAAAGCGTCCGCGCCGAGGCCGTAAAGATTTCGGGTGGGAAACACGATGACCCCGCCGGCTCGGATGATATCAGCCGCCGCAAGGATGACCGACGGGTCCGGCGCAAGGGGATCAATGGTGCGAATGCGGTTCGGGTACGACGGCATTTATTTGCCGAGCTGGGCGGCTTTCTTTTCCACCGCCTCGGCCATTTCCTTTTTGAAAGTTTCCAGGTGTTCGGCCAGGGCCGGATCAGCCAGGGCCAGCATCTGGGCGGCCAGAATCCCGGCGTTTCGCGCCCCGGATTTACCGATGGCCATGGTGGCCACCGGAATGCCCGGGGGCATCTGGACCGTTGACAGCAGCGCGTCCATGCCTTTTAACGCCGACGAATCAATGGGCACGCCGATCACCGGCAGGATGGTGTGGGCCGCCAGGACCCCGGCCAGATGGGCCGCGTGTCCGGCCCCGGCAATAATGACTTTCATTCCCCGGGAAATGGCGTTGGCGGCAAAATCCATGGCACGTGCCGGGGTCCGGTGGGCCGACGCCACGGTGATCTCAAAAGGCACGCCGAATTTTTCCAGCACATCGGCTGCTTCCTTCATGACCGGATAATCCGAATCGCTTCCCATTACAATGCCCACCAGGGCCGGGTTTTTTTGTCGTTTAATGGCTTTCATGCCGATATCCTTTCGATAATAGGCGCCGTCCCATGTGATTTTCGCGACGGCCTTGTAAGCGGTTTGAATAGCGGCCTGAACCGTATCGCCCAAGGCCGTCACTCCCAGGACCCGGCCGCCGCTGGTGATGATTTTGCCTTTTTTTTGAGCCGTTCCCGCGTGAAACACCACCACGTCTTTCATGCGGCCGGCTGCCTCCAGCCCGGATATGGGTTTGCCTTTGGGATAGGACCCCGGATATCCTTTGGATGCCATGACCACACAGACCGCGGGCCGGGGATCGATTTCAATGGCGCATTGATCCAAGCGGCCGTCGATGACCGCGTTCATGACCGCCACGATATCGGATTTCATGCGCATCAGCAGGGGCTGGGTTTCCGGATCACCGAAACGGGCGTTAAATTCCACCACCCGGACCTGGTCTCCATCGATCATCAACCCGGCATAGAGCACCCCTTTATAAGGATGGCCTTCGGCGGCCATGGCCTTTACCGTGGGAAGCATGATGGTGTCCATGATTTTTTGATGCAGAGCCGGGGTCACCACCGGCGCGGGCGAATACGCGCCCATTCCGCCGGTGTTGGGGCCGCGGTCATCATCAAAGATGGTCTTGTGATCCTGGGATGTGGGCAGAGGCAGCACATGAACGCCATCGGTAAAAGCGATAAAAGAGGCCTCCTCGCCCGCCAGGCATTCCTCGATCAGCACGGTTTTACCGGCATCGCCGAAACCGCGGTCCGTCAGCATCAATTTCACGGCGGCCATGGCCTCGGTCTCGGTCCTGCATACCATAACCCCTTTGCCCGCGGCCAGGCCGTCGGCCTTTACCACGATGGGGGCCCCTGTTTTCCGGATATAGGCGGCGGCCTTTTCAACATTGGAAAACGATTTTCCCTGGGCCGTTGGAATGCCGTATTTTGTCATCAGTTTCTTGGCAAATGATTTGCTGCCTTCGATCCGGGCGGCTTTTTTCGAAGGGCCGAACACCCGGAGACCGCTTTTTTCAAACCGGTCCACAATGCCGGCGGCAAGTGGGCCTTCCGGGCCGACCACGGTCAGATCAATGGCCTGCTTTTTGGCAAAATCAGCCAGGGCTGAAATATCTTCCGGGTCAATGGCCACGCATTCGGCCAGTGCGGCAATCCCGGCGTTTCCGGGTGCGCAATAGATCTTGTGGATTTCCGGGCTCATGGCAATTTTGAATGCCAGGGCATGTTCCCGTCCGCCGCTGCCGATGATCAGCACTTTCATATCATATTCCTTTCCCTGAGACGGCATCGCCGCAAAAACTGGAGTTAATGAATTCTTTATTTTTCAAGGAGGTTAACATTTTTATTTTTTGACAGGGTGTTAACATTCAAGCACCAAGGACTATCGGCCTCTATTTTTTCCTGCATGCCGGTGCCGCTCCAGCCCGAGTTCGATCAGGCGGTCCAACAGCATTGAAAATGGCATGCCGGCTTTTGCCGCGGCCTGGGGCAGCAGGCTGGACGTGGTCATGCCAGGGATCGTATTGGTTTCCAGCACATACACGCCGCCGTCCTTCACGATCATATCCGTGCGGCTGTAGCCCTGACAAAAAAGCGCGCGGTGCGCCCGCACGGCAAGGTTGCGTGCGGTTGCCGCCGCGTCATCGGGAATCCGGGCCGGGCAGATCTCAGTGGTTTCGGCATTGTCGTATTTGGCCGCATAATCAAAAAATCCGCGATCCGCGCCTGGAATGATCTCCACCAGGGGCAGGGCTTCGATATCATTATTGCCAATGACGGCGCCCGTGATTTCCGTGCCCTGGATGAATGCTTCCAGCAAGATGGTGTCATCCTGAGCAAACGCGGACGCCACCGCGTCGGCCAGTTCCCCCGCCGAATAAACAATGCTCGTTCCGATGCTCGATCCGCCGCAGGCCGGTTTTACCACCAAAGGAAGGCCCAGTCGGCGGACACAGGAGCCCGTATCTAATATTTCATGAGCTTCCATGGCCAGGTATGCCGGATGCGGAATGCCGGCCTGTTCATACAGATGTTTGGAGGTCAGCTTGTTCATGGCCACGGCGCTGCCCAGGACGCCGGAGCACTGGTAGGGAATATTGAGCAGGTCGAGAAGCCCCTGGACGGTGCCGTCTTCCCCATAAGGACCGTGCAGCATGATCATGGCGATATCAATGCCGGGCGCATCGGAAATGAGTTTCGGGATATCGGCGCGGGGATCATACCGGAGCACATGATACTTTTCCTTATCCAGGTGTTGAAAAACCTGGTCCCCGCTTTTAATGGAAACGTCCCGTTCGGATGATTCACCGCCGGAAAGCAATGCCACGGTTATCTTTTTATTCATTTGGCGCAATCCCCGACGTCAATTAAACAACTCTTTTTTTGCCTGAAGATACTCTTCCTTAGAGATCAGATTCTGCTCCAGCAGTCGGGCAAGGGTCAACAGCTCCCGGGTTCGTATGGCGTTTTCGTCCTCGATCCGTCGATCCGGAGGAATCGTAAAATCCGGCAATTGTTCCATGGATTCATTGCTTTTCCCAATTTTCAGGGAGGCCAGCCCGCCGAAAAGATTGACCTCCACGCTTCTGCCCTTAAAATCAGGACTGGTCAATACATCACGGAGCGCTTCACCGCCGGCGCCCCTCAGATAACGCAGGAACAGATATCCGCCGCCCACGGCCAGCACCAGGATTCCCCCTATTATCCAGAGCAGATAATTAACGATAATGTGAAAAAACAGAACCAGAAGGCAAATCGCCGCCAGCAGCAACACATGAAACAGGAGAATGGCCATCGTCATAAAAAGACCACTGACGATGCTCTCATCCTGATTTTTTATGTTAAGCATCCCCTTGAACATCCGCATTCAGTGTCCAGTATCTTGCCGCCCGAGGGTTTTCGGTCATAATTTTTGTCAGACCGGGACCGCCGGAAAGGCACTCATGAATGTCGTCCGGCGGTTTTACCCGACGATAGCCGGTCCATCATCCGACTCTCATATTTTTGAGGAATCTCGAACAGAACGGGCGCTTTCCGCAGCGTGTTGATTTTCATGATCAAAAAATTTAATTTCTTGATGGTTTGGTATCTTTGTTTTTCATCGACCAAGCTTTCCAAGAGCATTTCCGTCCGGATGATCTCCTTTTTAATGTCGATTTCCGGGGGGAGGCAATCGGCATTTTTGAGAATCCGATAAGCAAGGCGGAGTTCCTCGGGGATTCTGCCGAAATCATCCGCCTTTAATGGTTGCCCCGCTCCCGGCAGATTTTGGAAGTCTCCATTTTTTATGGATTGCTGTATCCGTTCTTCAACGATTTTTTCAAATCCGCTCAGCATGACCTTAAAAAATGATTTCCTGTAAACAATTAAGCCCCTCTGGATGAGCAGAGAGGCTTTTTGTCGCCCAATGGTGGCGATGCAGGGACTTGAACCCCGGACACTGCGGATATGAGCCGCATGCTCTAACCAGCTGAGCTACATCGCCGTATTTGAAAACTTCATAAAAGACCCAAGCTCCCACGCCACGTGGCGAAAACAAAACCGGCCGGCGCATCCCATCTTTTGAGGAAACAAGCCGGGAATCGGGTATTTTACGAAATCTTCATCTCCCATTGAAAAGAGATTTTTTTAACAGCTCGATTTTTTCAAGTCAAGTCAAATCCGCCAAAATCCTCTTTTAAGGGACGGATGCGATCACTTCAACCGTCATTTCATCAATATTTTCAGGCAAATTCGAAAATACAACCGTAAAGGGGACCCGCGCGCCGGGTTTCACCCCGACATTCGCGTTTGCGTCCCCTCCACGGTTGGCCAGACGACGGTTAATGGTTTCAAGATCAAGAGCGGACAGATCTGAATCCGACAGCATGTTCCCGCAGTACGCCCCGGATGTGACGACGACCGCCCCCGCTGCATCATAAATAGTCGCCTTGACCTGCATATGGCTGCGGGGTTGGTCGTATCGGTTCGTAACATGACCGGTAACAACAAGGAGTTCACCGGCGCTGTCATTTACAACAAAAGCATATTCCGGATTTCTGATCATTTCGATCTGAAGCTTGCCCATGGGATCCACAACTACCGGTACGTCTTTGGGCGCACGGAAAAACTTAATACCTGCATAAATCAACACACCTGAAAGCAAAAGAGCGAGAATGATCAAAAGGATCGGTTTTAACAGCCTGCGCCTTTCCCTTTCCGGGACCGCCGCCGCAACAGCGGTCACATCCGTTTCGAACGCTTCCTCAGCCCAAACTTTCTCGACTGCTTCCCGCGGTTGTGGAGCAACGGCCTCTTTTCGGTATTCCTCGGTTATCCGCCGTGTTCTCTCCTCAGTGGTTTCCAGGGAAACTTCCTTTTCCATGCCGATTTCTTCATCGATCATTGTTTCCAGATCGATATCGATCTCGCCGACTTCCTCTTCCTCTTCCGGAGCGGTTACGGTCTCGAAATCAAGATCCATATCCATATCCAGGGATTCGCTTTCCGCTTCAGCAATCCTTTCAATTGATGCGGATGGTTCAACGATTTGCGTCTCTTCTTCATCCTCGCCGAAGTCAAGGAAATCCTCGATTTCGCTCAGATCGAGTTCTTCACTCGTTTTCTTTGAAAAAGCGACTGCTTCATCGCCGAAATCCAGATCTTCTTCAGTCGCGACAAACCCTGACTCCTCGGCGACCTCTTCAAAATCCAGTTCGAATTCCTCGGTTTCCTTATCGGTTTTTGCCTCCGGCTCAATGTCGAGATCAAGGACGAAATCATCGGCTTCATCGGCAGACTGATCTTCAGACGCCAGCTCAAGATCAAGGTCAAAGGTTTCGTCTTCGGAATCCGCTTCGGCGGTTTCGGCAATATCGTATAGTTGGGTCTTTAAATCGATATCTTCGGGCTCCAGGCCAAGATCAAATGCGTCTTCCCCGGTATCCTCGGCATCCATTGTTTCCAAATCCAGATCTAGATCAAAAGCATCCAAATCCAGGTCCAGACCGATATCTTCGGTTTCGTTGGTTGGCGATGAAGCCTTCGCTTCCCCTTCAAAATCAAGGTCGAACTCATCTTCAACGGCCGCCGTGTCCAACGCCGCCTCATCCAGATCGGCTTCGAAATCAAGTTCAAAATCTTTTGTGTCGGCTGCTGTTTCCCCGATGTCTTCTTCCCCCTCAAGATTCAGATCGAATTCATCCGTAATGGCCGCCGTATCCAACGCCGCCGTCTCGTCCAGATCAAAATCCAGTTCGACATCCTCTGCCTCTGATGCTGTTTCTATGGTAACCGCCTCTTCCTGATCGGATTCGAAATCAAGTTCAAATTCCTCTGCGTCGGCCGTTTTTTCCTCAGCCAGCGCTTCATCCAGATCGGCTTCGAAATCAAGTTCGAATTCGGCTGTCTCGGTTGTTTTTTCCATGGCAACCGTGTCATCCAGATCAAAGTCCAGTTCAAGATCCTCTGCGTCGGCTGCTTTTTCCTGGGCCGGAAGCGCTTCCTCCGGTTCTTTTTTAACGGTCACATCAGCAGCTTGTTCAGAGGGTTCCTCTCCTTCCGGTTCCTTTTCCGCTTCAAATTCCTCCAATTGCGCCTCAACACCTCCTTTCATATCGGTTTCAACATCCGTAAATTCAACCGCCCCAGATTCTTCTTCCACGGCGGCCGTCTCCAGGCTTTCAAAATCCAGATCTTCTTCGGCATCGACGGTCTCCAATGAAATCACGTCTTCGCCTTCTTCTGCCTCAAGGTCTTCGAAATCGGCAAATTCCAGTTGTGCAACGTCGTCTTTCCCGATTTCGAAATCCTCGATGATGATGGTTTCATCCATCTCCGATTCCGCCGGTTCCAGGCTTTCAAAATCAAGATCTTCTTCAGCATCGACGGTTTCTGAAGAAATCGTTTCATACTCTTCTTCGTCCTCAAGGATTGTCAGGTCGACGACTTCTTCATCCTCTTCGGCACTTTCCACGGATTCAAGATCATTGAGGAAAACATCTTCTTCCTCTTCATCCACTGTTCTCACCAGACTGCCGATATCAACGATGTCGTCGGCCTCCGACGCTACCAGGGCATCCAGCTCAACAGCGTCTTCCGTTTCTTCTTCGAGATCCTCCAGATCGATCATTTCCCCGTCTTTTTCTTCAAAATCAGACAGTAAAATTTCCGGCTCATCGGCTTCTTGTTCGGACGCGTCAAACCGCATTTGGCTTTCATCAAACAAATCATCTGTTATTTCAGCGGATAAAGCGCTCATGTCCGCATCGATTTCGGCTTCGAGGTCTCTCAGAGATTCGCTGCGCTCGGGTGCGGCAACCAACTCCTCTTCGCCTTCTTCACCAAAAAAATCGGACAGGTATTTTTCATCCGCTTCTTTTCCAAAGGCATCATCAATAGATGTTTCAATATCTTCATCCGGCATCAATTCTATGGGTGTGACAGGCTCGGCGGACGGCGGGTAGGCGATGAACAGATACTGGCACTTGGAGCATCTCACAGTAGATCCGGTTTCCTTGATCAGGCTGGATTTGACTTTAAAACTTATGCCGCAAGCATCACAGGTTATAATCATTTTTGTTCCTCGCTGCTTATTTTTTTAAATAGCATATATCCGGCAGGTTCCTATACTTTTCCGCATAATCCAACCCATAGCCCACCAGGAAACCACTGTTGACCGTATGGCAGACATAATCCGCCCTGATATCCGTCTTTCGTCTTTCAAGCTTATCGATCATGGTACAGGTCCGGACGCTTTTAGGGCCTTTTGATTTCAAATAATCAACAAGAACGGCCAGCGTCAATCCAGTGTCGACGATATCTTCCACCACCAGGACATGCTTATCTCTGATATCCAAGAGAAAGTCTTTGCGAATCAGGGGTGTGCCGGAGGAAATATCACTGTTACCGTAACTGGAGAGCTCAATAAAATCGATTTCCACAGGAATCGTCAGATGTCGCATGAGATCGCTCAAAAAAACAACGGCGCCCTTTAAAACACCGATGAGCACAAGATTGTCTCTCTGATAATCAGAGGAAATTTTCCGGGCCAGCAGCGCTACCTTATCGCGTATCTGATCTTCCGTCAAAACGGGAATGAAATCGACCATACCATGCTCACCATTTTCAAACCGAGGCGGGAAATGGTTTCCTGTCAAAGCCTGCGCTGCATCAGAAGGGATATGGCTTGTTGTTCCGTACTCGACTTCTTTTTCTGATGCCGATCAGTCTTTTTTCATATCCCATATGGATGAATTTATCAAACAGATTTCCCATCTTTTTTCCTATATCCTGGAAACCCTACTTTTGTCAATTAAATTAATGTATTTATATGATAGTCTTTTGTTTTTTAGCGGATATACATGGGCGTGGTGAAGGGAAACCGTAGCGCAAACAGATACGGGCGGCACCAGCAAAGGATGCCGCTCATATACCCGTTTCAGCGAGTTTTTCAATCAATCTGCGCTGTTCGGCGGTTAATTTTTTCGGCATGTTCAGCAGAATTTCAACATAAAGATCGCCTGATCCGCCGCCTTTCATCCGGGGAATTCCGTGGCCGGAAAGGCGCATTTTGCTTTTATGCTTTGTACCCGGCGGCACTTTCAGGCTGAGTTGTTTGCCGTCGATGCCCTGCACCTGGATCTGGGTACCCAGCAGGGCCTCGGTCAGCCGGATTTCCCGGCTGATATAAAGATCATTCTCCTGTAAGGAAAAAACCGGGTCCGGCAGCACCTTGGATATGATGTATAAATCCCCGGATGGCCCCCCGTAGGGCGACGGCTGGCCGCGGCCGGAAATCCGGAGTTTTTTGCCGGAAATCATGCCCTTGGGAATTTTGACCGTCAGGGTGTCCGCAGGGCCCGACGGCGTCTGGAGGCTCAAGGTTCTGGTGGTGCCCGTTGCAATCTCTTCAAGCGACAACGGCAGTTCGTACGAAACGTCCGAACCCTTCATCTGCGCTGCCTGTCGGCGTCCACCGCCGCCGCCGAACATGGAATCCGGATCAAATGAAAAGCGGGTTCCGCCGGCCTTGGATCGTTTTCCCTTGGAAAACCCGGAAAAAAATGACGCCCCGCCGAACCCGAACTCCCTTAAAATATCCTCCAGATTCGATCCTTTGAAGATGTCTTCCTGGGAAAACCGCTGCTGAAAACCTTCGGAACCGTAGGTGTCATACTGCTTGCGCTTTTCCGGATCACTCAGTACCGCGTAGGCCTCACTGATTTCCTTGAATTTTTCTTCACTTTCCTTGCCCTTGGCATGATCCGGATGGTATTTCATGGCCAGCTTGCGGTAGGCTTTTTTGATCTCATCCTGGCCGGCGTCTTTTTTGACGCCGAGCATGGCATAATAATCCTTCTGGGCCATTTTCGATTTCCCCGTTTACTTTGTTGTTCTTTAACCGTCGGCTTTATTTAAAGTCCGATTACATCCTGACTAACCATCTGAATAACAGCAATATTCATATGCAATACAATAAGATCGTCACCGGCAAAGTCAAGCAAGGCATGAAGCCATCCGTCACAGCCGGACCATGCGGTTGCCTATCCTGTCGGCCGTTGTGATTTCAGGGCCACCATCAATACGGAAAGGGCCGCCGGCGTCATGCCGTCGATCCGGGAAGCCTGACCCAGGGAAACCGGCCGGATCCCGCACAGCTTTTCCCGCAGCTCATTGGACAGGCCATGAACCGTGGTAAAATCAAAATCACCGGGAATTTTCATGTTTTCCTGGGACTTGAATTGTTCGATCTCCTTTAACTGCCGGCGGATATATCCTTCGTACTTGATCTCGATTTCCACCTGACGGGCCACCCGGGGATCCGGGGCCGGATCGGCAGGGGCCAGCACCCGGACCGCGTCATAATCCAGCTCGTTTCGCTTCAGGAGCTGATCCAGATGGATGCCGTTCTGGATCGGACTAGAACCCTTTTCGCCCAGATATGCGTTGACCGCATCATCGGGCTTCACCACAACCCCCCGGACGCGGTCGATTTCGGCAACGATCCGATGCTGTTTGTCCCGCATATCCTTGAGTGTATCCGCATCAATGAGGCCCAGCGCGTGACCGGTTTCCATCAACCGCAGGTCCGCGTTGTCTTCCCGGAGCATCAGCCGGTATTCGGCCCGGGACGTAAACATCCGGTAGGGCTCTCTTGTTCCGCGGGTAACCAGGTCGTCGATCATCACCCCCATGTAGGCCCGGGACCGCTCCAGAATAAACGCCGGCCGATTCTGGACCCGGGACGCCGCATTGATGCCCGCCCAGAGGCCCTGAGCCGCAGCTTCCTCATAGCCGGAGGTCCCGTTGATCTGCCCGGCCATGAACAGCCCGGAAATCCGCTTGGTTTCCAGCGTGGGCAAAAGCTGTGTGGGGTCCACGTAATCGTACTCGATGGCGTATGCGGGCCGCATGATCTGGGCGGATTCCAGCCCTTTCACGGACCGCACCACAGCAAGCTGGATTTCCATGGGAAGGCTGTTGCCCAGGCCGCTGACATAAATTTCATCCGTATCCAGGCCTTCGGGCTCCAGGATCAACTGGTGGCCGTCCCGGTCGGCAAACTTGACCACCTTGTCCTCAAACGACGGGCAGTAGCGGGCCGAAACCCCGGCGATCCGGCCCCCGTAAAGGGCGGAAAGAGACAGATTCCGGGAAACGATGTCAATGGCGGCCCGACCGGCCCGGCCGATATAACTCGGCATCTGGAGAAGTGGAAACCCGTCGGATCGACTGGAAAACGGTTCCCCGACAATATCGCCGTCCTGGCGTGTAAAAACGGAAAAATCAATGCTGGCCCTGTGAACCCGGGGAGGGGTGCCGGTTTTCATGCGTCCCATCCTGAATCCGAGTTCCTTAAGTTTTGCGGCAAGCGCGTAGGAGGCAAACTCCCCGGCACGGCCGGCTTTAAAAGACTTCATGCCGATATGCACAAGCCCGTCCAGAAACGTGCCGGTTGCCAGAACCACGGTCCTGGCTTCAAATATATAACCGGTCTGCTCCATCACCCCCAGGACACGGCCGTTTTCAATGATCAGGTTCTCGACCATGGCCTGCTTCACGTCAAGACCCGGTGTTTTTTCCACAACGGCTTTCATGGCCATGTGATACCGCTTCTTGTCGTTCTGGGTCCGCGACGACTGGACCGCCGGGCCTTTTTTGGTGTTGAGTTTACGAAAATGAATGGCGGTCTGATCAGCAATCCGGGCCATTTCACCACCAAGGGCGTCGATTTCCCTGACAAGCTGCCCCTTTGCCATCCCGCCGATGGAAGGGCTGCAGGGCATGGCCGCGATTTTATCCAGATCAATGGCCGCCAGCAGGGTCTTGCACCCCATGCGGGCGGCCGCCAGGGCCGCCTCGCACCCGGCGTGGCCGGCTCCGACAACAATCACGTCATATTTTTCCGGATATATGCTCATGTTTACCCGCGTCCCTTATCTGGTGACGGTCTGCCCTCGGGCCAGTGGTTATTTTTTCGTTTTGTCCGCATTTATGGTATGCTATATCAATCATACGGAAATTTTTGCAATCACTTTTACCGGCTTTTTAAATAGCGATGGCAGACAGATATTACGATTTTAACACTTATCTTCGAAACCGCTTCGGCTGCCGGGTCCAGAAAATTTCACTGGATGCCGGCCTGACCTGCCCCAACCGGGACGGCACCCTGTCTTCCGCGGGATGCATCTACTGCAATCCACGCGGATCGGGCACGGGTGCTGCAGGCATAGGGATGTCCATCACCGACCAGATTTTGGCCGGGATGGAAAATCTCGGCCGGCGGTACAAGGCGAAAAAATTTATCGCGTATTTTCAGTCATTTTCCAACACATATGCGCCGCTGAAAACCCTGAAACAACTCTATAACGAAGCCCTGGCCGTTGACGGCGTGGTCGGCATCGCCATCGGCACGCGTCCGGACTGCATCTCCGAAGACATTTTATCTCTGCTTAAGACTTATGCCGACAAAACCCTGGTCTGGATCGAATACGGCCTTCAATCCGCCCATGACCACACCCTTGCCCGGATCAACCGGGGGCACGATTTTGCCGCCTTTCAATCCGCCGTTACCACGACGAAAAAACAGGGTATCCCCGTCTGTGTTCATGTGATTCTGGGACTTCCGGGTGAAACCCGGGCACAGATGATTGAAACCGCTAAAAAACTGGCGGACATGGATATCGACGGTCTTAAAATTCACCTGCTTTACGTGATTCGGGGCACCCGGCTGGACGAGATGTATCAAATCGGAGAATATGCATGCATGTCGCAACAGGAATTTGTGGATAACGTATGCGATTTTCTGGCCCATACCCCCGGGCATATCGTCATTCAGCGGCTGACCGGAGACCCGCACCCCGAAGAACTGGTCGCACCCGATTGGGCGATGCATAAAGCTGAAACCCTCCATCTGATCCGGGAGAGACTTGAGCAGCGGAACCTGCGGCAGGGGTGTATGCGGCCTGAAAGAAAAAACCCGGCGGTTTAACACCACCGGGCGGTTTTTCAAATGCCGGAAATTGATCTATCAAGAAGCTCCCGGATTTTGAAAGATACCCTGTTAATATCAAAAGGCTTTTGTATAAAGCCGCTTTGGTCGTTTTTTAAAATCATTGATGCTTCTTCGGACAGGCTATATCCACTGGAAAGGAGTACTTTGAGATCAGGCTTTATTTTCTTAAGAAGGGGATACGCCTCATCTCCACTCATTTCAGGCATTACCATGTCAAGAATAACTAAATGAATCTCGTCTTTTTTCTCAGTGAACAGTTGAACCGCTTCGATTCCGCTCCTGGCAGGCATCACCTTATATCCCAATTTTGTAAGCATCTCCGTGCATATTTTAAGAATATCCTCTTCATCATCAACAACAAGAATGGTTTCATTTCCCATAAGCAGTTCTTCTGAAATATCTGAAATAAAGGTTTCTTTAATGGACGCTTTTTCCGAAGCCGGCAGGTGGATGATGAACTGACTGCCGCAGCCAACCTCACTCTCAACATTAATAAAGCCGTTATGAGATTTAATAATGCCGTAAGCAGAAGCAAGTCCAAGGCCGGTTCCACGGCCCATCTCTTTTGTTGTAAAAAATGGGTCAAAAATCCTCACTTTTGTCTTCTCATCAATTCCAACACCCTTATCTTTCACGATTACCCTGACATACCTGCCGGATTTGAAATATTTGTTTTGTTTTCCATTTTCAGCGATTGAAACATTTTTAGTTTCAATATGTATATTACCGCCTCCAGGCATGGCTTGCGCAGCATTGAGGTAAAGGTTCAGAAGAACCTGCTCAATCTGCCCCTGGTCGACTTCAACTGTCCAGATTTTCGTTTCAAAGGTTGTAGAAATAGAAATTTCTTTTTTTGTACGGCCGAACATCTGGGAGCTTGTTTGAATCAGTTCATTTATGTTGGTCGGCTTGACCTCATATTTGCCTCCCCGTGCAAACCCAAGTAATTGCTTCGTAAGGTCCGATCCGCGAAGCACATACTTTTCTATATTTTTAAGTTTTTCATAATGATCGTGACTTTCTTTTGTGCTCAACAGCATCAGAGTAGCATATCCCTGAATGCCCATCAGCAGGTTGTTAAAATCATGGGCCAGACCACCGGCAAGCGTCCCAACCGCTTCCATCTTTTGCGCCTGTCGAAGCTGACTCTCAAGGTCTGCTCTTTTTGCTTCCGCCCGTTTTCTTTCCTCAATTTCCTGCATTAGATTTTCGTTCGTCGCCCTTAAAGCAAACTCAGAATTTTTTAGGTCTGTAATATCTTTAAAAATTCCCAAAACACCGATGACGTTTCCCTCAGAATCTGCGTCCGGCGCGCCACTCATGTAGAATAACCGTTCTGTGCCGTCTTTGTGGATTATCGGGACGTATAAATCGGTAATTGTCTGCTTGTTATTTATTATGTAGCTGAATACAGAGATAAATCTTTCCATATCTTCGTTTTTTAAAAAATCTGTAAATAATTTGCCTATAACAATTTCTTTCTGATAACCAAGAATTTTCTCCCAGGCCGGATTGACATATAAAAACCTTCCGTCAGTGTTGAGGGTATAAATTATGTCAGGGGCGTTTTCACTGAGCGCCCTGAATTGTTGCTCTCTTTCACGGATTAACTCGTAAGATCTGGCATTATTGATGCTGATGCCAAGTTGCGGCGCTATACCTAAAAAAAGATTGATATCACTTTGGTTCAGCGGTCGCTTGGAGTGATAGTTGTCCACGGCCAGAATGCCTTCGGATATGCCTTCATATATGATTGGAACGCAAATAAATGATTTGACCCCTAATCTCATCGCGAATTCTCGACTTCTTTCCGAAACGATTTGCTCGAACTCGCCTGGATCGTTAATCAAAAAAGACTGCTGTTGCTTAAAGGAAACTATGAAAGGCCCTTTTGATTTTGGATTATCAAGATGGAACTCGGTGTTTTTCAACAGATCCTCTTCATTTTGATTATATCCATATCCGACTTTATAAACCAGGCGGGTCCTCGCCCGATTGGAAAGCATTATCAGTCCGCGGTCGAAATCCAGCCGCTTTTTAAAAGTCTCCATTGTGAATTCAAGTAATTTGTCAATATTGAGTATGTTGGAGGTTGCTTGCCCGATCTCCTGAATCAGCTTGGAATTGTTATATCTGACATTGATCTCATCAATAAGATTGCCCGCGGTATCCCCGTGATCCTTAAAAGTCGTTTCCAGTTCATTTTTTTCCAGATAAACCTGATATAAGGTTATGCTCATGGAAATAAGGATAACAGCCAAGACAACTGTGATGCTGTAAGTTAAAGGTAGGGAAAAAAGAAATAAAAGGCAGATGATTAAACCCAGCAGGTAGCTGTAACCGGCAATCCTTTTCCAGGTAAACGATGGCATGGTCTTCCATCTGATATTATAAACACAACGATCGCCGGAAATATGCATGCAGGTATCATGCTCTACCACGGCGAATTCATTTGTGAAGAGCTTGGCGATGCCCTCAAGTCCTCCCAACCTGTTTTCGCACTGGTAAGGCTTTTCTTTAACACCGGGATTCTGAATGGCCGTAATTTCGGCATGATTAGGTCCAACCTTTCTGGTTTCCACGCTTGAACCCTTGCTCGCATGGGGATAAAGTTTTCCGAGAACAGTATAAGCAGCGGATGGCGTCATATACCATAATAGATATTTCGAGAAACCACCTGCCGTTTTGCTAAAAGGTGCATATTGTCCTGCTTTTCTGGCGATATCCGGATCGCCCGTGGCTTTAACGGCGATTTCATAAAACCGATCAGCCTGCTTTTGTGTAAACCAATGCCCTTCATCCTCAAGCTGATATTTCTCGATTCCGGCATAATCCAGGATTGGCTTTATATCAACCCACGGATGATATTTGCTTATGTATTCAGTAAAACTTCTTATTATTCTCATGTTATATAGGGGGGCCTCTTCCATTTCCTTCACCCCATTATTGCTACTATTAGACATACTTAATCCTGAGGTGCTTTTGGCTGTATTCCATGAATTGATTTGAATATCGCAAATTAAGGATCCAAAGATGGTATTGCTTTGTACAGGAAATACCGATGGATTTAACGGCAGAAGCGGGGTAGATAAGTAAAATAACTTTGTCAAGGTTATATAATCTGCATAGTTTTGATACGGCTGAAGAAAGCATCTCCGAACGCAACCCGGCGGGATCGGTAATAAAAACTTTTGTGCTGTTTAACAGATTTGACATATTTATCGCAAAATCGGACTGCTCGACTATAAAAACGGCTTTAAGACGATCCTGATAAATAAGAGAATAAATCCTGAGCTTTCTTATAAAACCCAATTGGTCGAAAATTTTTTCCAATGACGCTTCACCGGTATCAGACGCTCCAAAACGCAAAATATTAGGTAAAAGGCCACCGGAATTGTGTCTGTAAAATTGCCCCAGTTCCCATAAATCTGCAGGCATGCTCTCCCTTAGGAGCCATCCATCAGGAAGGTCTTCTTCAGATGCTACGACAGGCATTGCCGAATAAGAAAAAAGATCAAGCGAGCAGGCCTGAGGATTGTTAAAATCTCTTGCGAATCCCCCAAAAATACGGTCCGGTAATTTGTTTTCAGGGCGATAATAACAGATAACATAATCCATGTTCGCTGACGACAACTGATACATGCCATTCAAAAAAATCATCATCTGCCGCAATACGGCAAACCCCGGCATCTTGCAAGTTCCCATCGACCTTGCTGCATGATGATGAATAAGCCATGTCCGCTCATATGCCCTTAACATGGATATATGGCCGTAAATCCGTCCGTTTTGTTCAAAGGTAATATGCCTTGCTATTTCAGGATGTTCCTGATAGAGCTTCCGGTAAGTATTGATAAAATCCTTACGATATGACATGCAGGAGCCATATTTTTCAGGATAGATGAATCCTGTCTGGAAGAAGAATTCCCAGAGGGCGTCCATGTCGACTTCCATGGAGACGGAAATTTGGGGGTCCGAATTAATGCAAAGAATATGGTTTAACCGGCTGTATGAATGGATATCCATATCAAGAATGGCGATACCGTAACGGGCATCACTTTCTTCCATCCGTCTGTAAATTACCTGTACTGCACAATTTGCAATTGAAATGCCGGCAAGAAGAATGGAAAAATCATGAATCAGCATTCCCGGCATTAAAAGATCGTCATCAAATTTTTGGATTATCGAAAAACCTGTTGTTGAAATATCGAAAATATCTCTATGAATTTTTTTCTTTGTAAATGGATGTTCGAATGCAGCGGTCAGCGCTGGGGATATGAACTGCCGGGGATTGCGAATTTTTTTTGCCGGAAAACGGCTGATATGATCATTTTCCGCGGCAAATACGATTTCTTTCGATAAATTATGATCATCCTGTCGGCGTATGCACCTGCATAATTCCGAATAGATTAATTTCTCATTGGAAAACAGGCGAACCGATGCCGGAGCATCGGGATTGAACCAGTTATTATGTTTAAATGCTTCCGGACTTGCCCTGATTCGGAATGCTCCAGAACTGAAATCTACCAATTGGCCTCTTGCGACAAAGTCACTTTGCATTAATTCAGCAGAGACATCCCTGCAGGGATATCTCTGCACCCCTCTTTGATTCAGAACAAAACTTTTCTCAGGAATCCGGAGCGTGATGCCGCTTTTGCAACTGCTTATAATATCGATTGGCGCATAAATGACTGCCTGTTTCTCTATAATGACCAGATGAATTGGCTGATAAGATTCTAATTTGTATTGAAAGTATGACTTATCCCACTTGCATGTCAGCTGATCGCCGAGACAAGGCTCTGGATAGACTTTCGCGAGAAGCCTGCCGTTATAGTCCGGATGCTGCAAGAGAACAAAAAGAGGTACTTCGGTGAAATGAAGATAATTCAGGGTGTTAGCGAGCCCTATCCGATCAAGCGTATTTGCAGCATTAAAAGTTTTGATCAGGTCTTCATGTTGAAAAAAGGGCGGAGGATCGGATTTATTCGTCTCAAAAAGGTCTTTTTTTTCTTCAGAGTCCATCTTAGGACATCTCCACCCTATTCGACCTGCAAAGAACTTAATCTTCGACTACTGAATATATAAATTTGGATTGTGTGTCAAGAAAAATAAACCACAATATATCGTGGTGATCCCTGAGAGTAAATTTAATATAAATCCGAATTTTGCCCGTTTTCATTGGGAATTGCATCCCTTTCCGGGTTAGCTGATACTATATTACAAAAAGCGAACCTTTACAGTTAAATGATCGCGGATTTCGCGTCCCGGTCCCTTATAAAGGTACAACTATTTTCAGGAATATTTTTTCAACTAACGGGAGGTTCAAAGTTCCGAGCCTTAATGCATTATGCACGAAGGCATCGATCATCAATGCGGCCAGGATGACAACTGCAAACGGGCTGAGCGACGTACGTTAGCGGAAGCCGCTTCAGCCCGAATACAAGCCGGAAGAATCCGACGACAGGATACTTGAAAATGAATCGATTACCGCCCGCCGGTCCTGGGAGGCCTCGGCAATTCTTTTTTCAAGGCTGTGTCGCAGATTGAAGAATTGCTTCTTTTGTCCGGGTGCAAGCGCGGCCAGCATTTCGAGGTTGTCCCCGCTGTATATGGGGCCGGAATGCCTGATCTCGCCAAACGCTTTTCGAATAAGCCGCCGGGCCGTATCGGAATCCATGGAAAAATGCTTCCAGCGATCCATGTACCCGGACAAATCATATAAGGCCCTTTTGGAGGGCTCGTACACAGGGCTGAGGGGCGCCAGGAGAAACGAAAATATCGTCCAGCAGAACAGCCCGGATTGGCCGGGACCGGGTATGCTCTCGATGAAATCCAGGGTTTTTTGAAACGATGCTTCCGTCTCCCCCGGAAAGCCTACCAGAAAGAAGCAGGAGCAGTTGATCCCGGCATTCAAGAGGTCTCCGATCACATGAATATACATGTCCGGATCAGCCCGTTTGTTCATATTTTTTAAAATGTTTCGGTCCGCGGACTCCACCCCGATCTGCACATCGATGCAACCTGCCCGCTTCAGCAGTTCCAAATCCGTATTTGCAAGGGTTCCGGCCCTGATAAAGCTCATCCACCGGATATCTAAATTTGTCCGGATAAAGGCCTGGCACACCGTGTTCAGGTCATTTTTACCGAGCCTGAAATTGTCATCTACAAACCGGACATATTTCACACCACGCCGTGAAAGGCCTGAAAGCTCCGATACCAAGGCGTCAATGGGTTTTATATGCGTGTCTTTTTCATCTTTTACAAAATTGCAGAACTCACAATGGAACGGACAGCCGCGGCTTGCCTGAACGTTCATGACCCCGGATGCGAAAAACCGTTCCGGGATAACGTCCCAGTCAACCAATAGGCCGCTCTGACGCCCGCCATATTCCCCTCGGGGGGAAAACACATATTCTCCGTCTTCCCAGCGTACATGATTGGGTAGATCGGAAAAGGTCCTTCCCTGTATGATCCGATCCAGAATCGCGGAGAGTATCCATTCCCCCCTTGCATCAACGATAAAAAGATCCACATCGGGACGGTCATCGCCGGTGAGAAACAAAAAGTCCCGGGCAGGACTCGCGGTGTCGTAGTCGCCGTCGCCGGCCCGCTTCAAAAGAAGATAGGAAGAATATACGAAAGGTCCTCCCGCGATAATATAAATATCGCCGGCCAACAAGCGTATATCTTCAACAAGGCGGGCGAGCGTGCTCTTATTGATTATAAACGTAGTAGAAATAATGACTGCTTTAGGGTTGCATTTGAGATGTTCGACAAATCGATCCCGTTCATCATAATAGGAATCGATCAGCTCAACAGTGAACCCCTCTTTGAGCAGATGGCTCATGAGGACGATGCCGTTGAGTTTTGGCGCGCAATGCCAGTGGTTTTCATTTTCCCCTTTTACGGGATCAACGATTCTACCGTTATTTTCAATATAATTGCGGATATTCTGAATGAGGGCGGGTCTTCCGTCCACCTGGAGCCTGAAGGAGCTCGATACGGCATAAGTGTCGAGTCCGGAATCGGCGATGATGATGGCATCAAGCATATCGAACTCTCTGATGGATTGTGTCGAAAGAGCCTGCAATGGATAACTTCCGGCGCACGTCAATAAGACTGTCCTGATGATCCTCCATCAGTGTCAAAATATACTCATCTGGAACCAGGCCAGGGGTAGACGCCGCAGTTTTGGAAGCATTCACCAGGTTGTCATCCATATTCAGCGCATAATAAAAAAAATCCTCGGATATCCCCAAGAAGTGCAATGAAGCCCTCAATTAAATGTCTTCCGGGTGCCCTCTTGCGTTTCCGCCAAGATGTATGGCACGAATCCACCAGCATGTCAATTTGTAAAAAAGTCTTTGTTCAGAGCGCATTGGTTATAAATTTATTGACATATGTTGAATAATCTGTAATATTAGTTAATTATTATTAATTATTTCAAAATTTTGCATTTCAACGCTTATTTAAATTCTACTGCCCGGATTTATAATTCGGAGATTAAAAATATCGAAACTTTTCCATTCAAACCCTCTGAGGCATATCTTATGGAAAGCACAGAGGAAACATTTCGACTGGAGACCAAGACCGATCCGGAATCAGTTCGGCAACAGGCCACCTGGTGTGGCCTAAGACCCGGCATGAGAGTCCTTGATGTCGGATGTGGTCCCGGAAAAACTACATCTATTCTTTATGAAATGGTTCAACCGGGAGGAAGCGCTGTCGGCATCGATCTGTCTATGGATCGCATCTCTCATGCAAAAAATCATTATTGCCGGCAACCAGGAATTGATTTCAAAGTTTGCAATCTAAAGGAACCATTGACAGGCATCGGTCAGTTTGACCTGATTTGGGTTCGATTCGTCTTAGAATATTTCCGTAAAGAAAGTTATGATATAGTTTATAATTTAAGTCAAATACTGAAACCCGGAGGTTATCTATGCTTACTCGATCTTGACTACAATTGCCTTAGTCACCATGAACTGCCTCCGATGATTCAAGATTTCCTGCCGAAACTCATCGCCCTGGCAGAAGAAAAAGGCAACTTTGATGCATATGCAGGTCGAAAGTTATATTCATATTTGTTTGATCAGGGGTTTCATAATATCCAGGTTAATCTCATGGCACACCACTTGTTTTATGGCTCCATAAGCGAGACTGACTTTTTCAACTGGATGAAGAAGATCGAAATGATCGTAAAACGGTTTGAGGATTTATTCAGTTATTATCCTGGTGGATATGAATCTTTTATAAATGATTTCAAGAATTTTTTAATTGATTCACGACGTTTTACCTATACCCCTCTTATTTTGTGCAAGGGAATGAAACCGCTGGATCATTGATCGAGAATTTGCATAGCGCGCCCTTTTCCGGCCTTCTGCCTCGGCGGACAGGTCGCTCATTAAAAACGGTTTCCGGAGAAAGTGAACACCCGCGTCAAGCACGCCGTGGTGGGCGATGCCGCCGGCCACCCCACCGACTCCATCTGCTGGGACTGAAGCAGCTGTTCCTGAAACTTTTTCCGCTACTCCTCAGCCTGCTTACGGTCGGTGATGTCGTTCGCGATTCCGTTCGACCACTTGGCCGTCCTGCAGGTGACGGCGGCGGGGGCGATCTATTTATTTTTAAAGGTTTTTATGGAAACGTCGCGATAACGGTTTGGGTATCCGCGTACCCCAACAACCATGCGATGCGGTTCCGGCCTTTCTCCTTTGCCATGTACATGGCCGTGTCGGCCCGGCAGATAAATTCGGTCAGGGTTTCACCGATGATATATTCAGTAACACCGATACTCACTGTGATCTTTTCACGGTCCGGAACGGCAAGAAAATGCGTTTCAACGGTCTGCCGCATCCGTTGCGCTACATGTATGGCCGATGAGCAGTCGGTTTCCGGCAGGATCACGGTAAATTCCTCTCCGCCATAGCGATAGGCCGAATCCATTTTCCGCATGCACGAGGTGATTAGTTTGGCCGTTTCCCGCAAAACTTTATCTCCTTCGAGATGTCCATAACAGTCGTTGTATCTCTTGAAATAATCGACGTCGATGAGCAGCAGGGTAATCGGATGACCGTAACGGTTGAACCGGTCGATTTCGATTTCCAGCTGGTGATAGAACTGGCGACTGTTGAAGAGGCCGGTTAAGCCGTCGGTAATGGCGAGTGTCTTGAGCTCCATGAGCGCGCGGTCCCGTTCCCGGGTCATCTCGCGTTCCCTGAGCACCCGCTTCAACCGCAGCAGCAACTCCTCAGGTTTGAAGGGCTTGAAGACGATATCGTCCGCACCTTTGCCGATGGCATCCTCATAGGAATAATCACCGGTATAGCCCGTGATGATGATGACGTCGGTGTCGTAGCGTTCCTTGATTCGCATGGTCATATCGAGTCCGTCCATTCCGTTCATGATGATATCAGTGATCACCACGTCTATTTTTCTGGATTGCAGGATGTTCATTGCCTGCTCGGCACTTTCGGCCGCATCAATAGAATAGCCGGAGATTCGCAGATACTCGCTGATGGCCTTACGGATCAGTTCATCATCATCAACGATCAAGATGGAGGGAGAGATCATAAAATTAACGCCTGGTCCAGGAAGAATCGAGATAGTGCCAAATATTTATAATAATGTAACATACAAACCGGCAATACAATCCTCTTTTGCCTGATTATTATGTCGGAATTATCCTATATTCTAATATAATAGCTTGATTCAATTAAAAAAATATCGAAAATCAGCACTAAACCCTTCTCATGGCAGAGACCCTCTATCGCCGCTTGTCCGGTGGCAACGGCGGTACAATTTTTACAATTGAAATAACAAGGGATTCACGCTTCATATGGATGCTGATATCCAAGTTGTGCAAACGGGGCGGGGCGGGAGAAAGCCATTTGGGTACCACGCAATACGCCACATGGTCGCCCCGATCCTTATGGATAGGCATTCTGCTGTTTCGATGGGGCAAATAACTTCAGTGGGTGGCGATAAATAATAAAACCGCGGAAAAAGGGCTGCCTGGCTAATCCTTCTGCCCATAATTCAGATTAGCCTCATCCGTGAGTTACCAGCCGGTTCCCGTATGAGATGATCGATAATTCATGGCGATTCAATCCGGCCGGCATAGAATGTCTCGCATTTGTAGTCTGTGAAAAAACTGATGCCGCGTTGGATTGTGTCGATGAACGGGCCGGCCAGGGTTACCAGAAAGTTTGGATCTGAGATCACCGGGTCGTGGAATTTGCCCTGAATCTTCTGTTCCACGAGCGCGCAACCCTCGACGTCGATCACAGCCACCCGCATGTTCTTGAACTGTAAGTTCACAAAATCCAGCCCTCCGACCAGTGCGATCCGGTTTTCCGCGGTTGACATGGCAACATCGTGGGCTTGGGCTATCCCGTTGACAATTTTCCACTCTGAAATCAATTCCCGGATGAGCGTCTGACTACCGGTATCGGCAAAAATGCTGGCGAAACCGTAGCCTTTGGTAACTGCCATACCAATTGGCCCGGCCACAAAGAAGGCGACGACATCCACAAGTTTGAACGCCTGTGTGGATTCGTACCTGGCCAGTTGTTTATCCATGTCCACTCCGTATAGCACAAATTCTGTTCCCGACAGTTTCGCGCGGCCACTAAGGCTTCCCACCATATCCGAGGTCGCTGTGCCTGTACACCTCAATTGCGCGGTAAATACGGCCAAACCTTCTGCGCCCTTATCCTCCCGGAAAGTTTGGACAAACCGCTCAACCCGGAAATCGGAGAGTTCCAGTTCAAGGGAGTGGTTTGGTGAGTTCCCGGAAAAATCACTTTCCAACCGGCCCTTTAACCGGCCCCCCAGCACCTTGCTGGTGATCGGGCTTATTTCAAGTCGCCGGTCCTGACAGGATGCCCTGACCTGCAGGTCTATTGCCTCCAGCTCATCGTAGATTATTTTTCCGCAGCTCAGATTGCCGCGAAAGTCGGGCATATTCAGTTCGAATGTCTTCGATGCTGCAGCTTTCCACTCAAGATCTTTTATCAGCAATTTGCAACTTTCGATTTTTACCTGTTCACCAGACTTCTGATCGGTGAAAGTCATATCTGCGTCTTGAGCCCTAAACCGCCTGGTTTTGAGAGGCTTCCACTTTTCGGAGTCGCCAGGCAAACGCTCCGGAATAAAATTATACCCCCCCTCGGCATCCCGTTCTATTCGCAGATTCGGTTCCACGAGTTCGACATCCCCAATCTCGACCTTACCGCAAAGCAGCGGTATTATCCGGATCCGAAGATCCATAGCCGAGGCACTTAGCCATTCTGACTCACCGTTACGTACGTGAAAATCCTCAAGTCTCAACCCCGGGGCGGGTAACAGCAGTATTCTGGTCGGTCCCTTGACTTCCACCTGCATTCCAGTGACCTGGGATAGGACCTGCTCAATGCGATGTCGGTATTTCTGGGGATCCGCGACAGACAAGGCAATCAGCGCCAACAGCCCTGCCAGGGCAAGAAGGCCACCGGCGACAAGCAGAAACTTACGTATAATATTAAACATGGATTAGACCTCTATACCGGGTCAACGCCGGTGCTTGAGAAAAAAACCATTTTTACGGTTCCCGTTCTGATTTCTGTGGTTTAAATAAACCAGCATGGAATGCAGCAGCCGATTGGCAGTTGTCAGGTTCTGGCAAATAGGCGATAGTACCCGGTGAAATTTTTTGGGATCATACAGGAAATTAAAGGAGATTTCAATCATATAAGACGCTGTTCTGAGACAGCGCCCAAAAAAACGCCGGGATCTCCCGTGGTAGGGAAGCCCGGCATGGCACGATTTAAATAAATTATATAAAAATCAGCATATTACTTTTTTTCGCAACCGACACGTGGAGTGCCTAAAGCAAAAAGACACGGTTATTTTCTGAATCATTGGTATTATTAGTGCTATAGGAATCATTCATTGCAGCGTAAATGGAAAATTAGCTTCAAAAGTCAAATCCATGGCGACAATACCGACATTGTATTCAGGAAAATCCTAAATGCAGGTCCCCGCAATCAAGATACCGGAAAATCACCTCCTGCAGAAAACAATGTAGTTGATGGACAGGTCCCGGGGGGCGGCGGAAGGTGCGAAGCAGCGGATTGTAGGTTATCCCGCATTGCTCAATAACTGAAAGCCCGGCGCTTTCGACGATTATCTCCCGTAATAAGCAATGATTGACGCCTTCGCGATGGTATGCTGATTCAGAACAAATCCCACCATAGCCGGTTGCGTTGTTTCATTTAATTCCAGTTTCTCGACGTTAAGAGCATACACCGTGAAGATGTATCGGTGAGGTTTGTCACCGACTGGAGGGCAGGCTCCGCCAAATCCAGGCTTTCCAAAATCTGTCACGCTCTGGACACTGCCCTTGGGTGCCAGATTTTTACTCAAATTTCCCGAATCTTCCGGCAATTCGCCGGTGTCAGCGGGAATGTTAAACATAACCCAATGCCACCATCCGCTGCCTGTTGGAGCATCAGGATCATATACCATAACGGCGAAACTTTTTGTATTTTCAGGAGCGGTGATCCATGCGAGGTGCGGTGAAATGTTTTTACCGGTGCAACCGAAACCTGAAAAAACCTGGGATTCTGTTAATTGCCCGCCCAAGGAATTGCTTTTCAATGTGAATGTTTGCGCATAAACATTCCCGGCAATAAAGGTCGCCATCAGAATCGTTACCAAATTAAATTTTTTCATCATGAATCTCCATTTTTTTGTTGGGGATTATTGTTGCCTACCGTAAGCATAACCTTCGAAGATAAAACTGATGTCGTTTTTGTTTCCTCCATTAGCTTATGAGTCGCTCTTACTCTTGATTGTATGGCTCATGGCCGTTAAACCAGAAGACGAACTGCCAAGAGATCCAGGAAGCACCGCCGCGCCACGATGCATTCCCCAGGGGTCTAAGAAGATATTTTTTTTGTCTACCCTGACCGGGCTTGTTCAACTACCTGATAAGATTTTGGTTTGTTTCACTCACACGATCTATCCTTGTTCGTTTGCCGCAGCTGCTCTTGCCTGGCCGCCGCGGGGCGGGTAGCGCCACCATGCCAGCAGCACCACCGCAGCGAATGCTGTGTAGGCCGCAGTGAACACCCATAACGGCGCATCGTAGTAAATAAACTGCTGGAACCAATGCTCGATGAAGCTCTTGCTGTACGCCGACGAACCGGCCTGAACGCGGAGCCATGATTCGAGTGTTGTGAGCGGACAGAGCTGCCCCAACCATGCTTGAACCGTGACGAAGGCAATGGCTGCGAGATGAGCGAGCCGGAACCACCAGTGGTTGACCCACCGCCACTGGAGCCAGTTACCTGCGACAACCACGAGAAGGCCACCAACGACAAAGAGCACCACCCCGAAGTGAAGGAGGAGAACGGCATCAGCGAGAAGCTGGTACGGCATGGCTGGTGTCACTTGCAGCACTTTATACATGGGGCATCAAATCAGGCTACTCCAAGTCTCAATATTCGGTATTTTTTTTCTGAAGTGGTGGCCAAAGCCTTTTTAAAACAAAATAGCCCGGTTCGAAAACCGGGCTAACTTATTGAAATGGCGGAGAGAGAGGGATTCGAACCCTCGGTGCAGCTTGTCACCGCACACTCGCTTAGCAGGCGAGCGCCTTCAGCCGACTCGGCCATCTCTCCGGAAAACAGATACCATCAGTCTGATGGCGGAGGGAGTAGGATTCGAACCCACGGAACTTTCGCTCAACGGTTTTCAAGACCGCCGCCTTAAACCACTCGGCCATCCCTCCAGACAATAAAATAAACGTATAGCAGAATTTAAAAATGCCGGTCAATATTATTTTTCGTCCGCCTGCATCAAAAGAGCTTGCGTTTTAATCGGTATATGGCTTAATTTGCCGCAGCCACCGGTTGACATACGGCTTTTTTCACTTATTATTACGAATATGTTCCATTCGGATCGGTTTGACCGTGCACGGCGGCAGGTCCGGAAAAAATATGAGACGTCTTGGATCGGGAGAGTGCGAATGAAACAGAAATACTTAATCTTTAAAAATAAAACATCAGACTGCCTGATCATTCAGGAATTCGCGGAACTGGACAAGGATATGTTCTCCCTGATCTGCGAGGAGTCCTACGAATGGCAGGATATTCAAAACGCCATGGCTGAAAGCAAGGCCAGGCTGATTGCAAAACTCAGGACCCCCAATCTTTATCCCATCGCCGAATACGCCGATAAAATCGCCGATACCGTTATGGCGATCCACCAGCAGGACGGCGCATCGGAAGATCCCGTTGAACTGGTGTTTGACGATGTGGTTCAGATGCGCAAGACGGAACCGGTGGACCGGGATGCCTCATCCGAAAATTCTTCCGACGACATCGACGACCTGCTCGATGATGTCGACACTGAAGAGAAGCCGGACGTTGAAGAAGACGACGATGAACTCGATATGTTTGATGAAGATGCGGAAGAATAACATCCCGCCATATCGGCCTGATGACAATTCTCGACTAACCGCCGACTCAATTGATAAGGAATGAAAATGACCATTGAGACCAGAGAACAGGCGCTGGAAAAAATCATGACCCAACCCAGACCGCTCTGTCCGCACTGCAACAAGGAGATGAGCATATGGGAAGTCCCGCTAATGACCTTCAGCGACGGACTGGGATGGGATTCGCCCTATATGTATATGTGCTTTAACGATGAGTGTCCGCTGTATGTCAGCGGTTGGGACAACCTGTGGGAAAATTATGCCCAACGCGCATCCTACAGATGCATTAAAAGTCCTAAAAGCGTACATTTTGACACCATACCCGTATTCAGTTCCGCGGGGGCAACGGGACAGATCATCGACGAACAGGTCCTTGCCGAACAGGAAGCCCTGAAGGAAGCGATTAAGAAGGGTTTTTCCATACTGGCGGAATGTTATGTGGCCAAAGATGAAGTGACGGTCGTTCAGATGCTTCTGGATCCCACGCAACCGTCGCGGGTTCGAATTAAAGCGGCTGAAATGGCGGGGGACATAGCCGGAATCGACGCCGTTGATCTGATCAACAACCATCGCTTCGGAAACGATCTGCTGACCCAGGCCAGCGAAAAGGCGGTGGCCAGAATCCATGAACGGTTTTTTACGAGGGAATGTCCTTTCTGCGCGGAAATCATTAAAAACCGCGCTAAAATCTGTAAACACTGCGGCAAGGATGTAGCCGGCGAATAGCCGCTGTTAAACGCTTTTTAAAAAATCAACTGCATCCATCATTTTCTGCGCCCATTTTGTGTCGAACCTGAGATGCACGGAATAATCATCAAACGCCTGGGGCTGGGCGGCGATAACGGTCATGGCCTGATCGATCCTGTGGGGCTTATCGTGGTTCT
>Ga0351930_1024_pt1 | contig 28382 bp, 16 predicted proteins | sample BONcelT113001E10_FD_205823 | JGI IMG/M metagenome (GOLD analysis project Ga0351930, IMG submission 205823) | Enriched cells from coal bed in the Powder River Basin, Montana, United States - BONCAT cells T11 rep2 HSBNCT.T11.300.1.E10 ...
GCTTATGAAAATGGAAACCATAAAAGTCGGCAAACGCGGAACCATCGTTATTCCAGCGGGCATCCGGCATCACTATGGGTTTGACGAGGGAACCCAGGTGCTGGTGGAGGCATCATCACAGGGCATTTTGTTGCGGCCGATGGTCTCGTTGCCCATCGAACTCTATTCCAAAACACGAAAAGCCGAATTTTTACTCAATAACGCCGTTACACCGGAAGATTATGCCGCGGCTGTTGAAAAAGTCAAAAAAATGGGGCTTGACCCGGATGTGATACCCCATGAAGCATTGAAAATTCAATGACGCCTGATAAACTTTTTCTCGATGCCAATATTCTTTTTTCTCTCTGTTACGGCAGCCGGGGCCTTGGGCGCCTGCTGGAAACCGCCCGCACCGGACAATGCCGTCTGATGGTCTCCCGCTATGTTCTTGAAGAGGTCCGGCGGAATCTCGATGAACCTGAACACCTGGTGGTACTTGAAAATCTTACTCTGATGCTTGAGATTGTCCCTGAGGCCGACCCGTCTCTTGAATGCCCCGTGGATCTGCCGGATAAAGACCGGCCGGTTTTCATGGCGGCCGCCGCCGCCGAAGCCGATTACCTGATTACCGGGGATATGACCCATTTCGGCCGATATTTCAAACAAAGATTCATGGGCGTGACCATCTGCATGGCGCGGCATTATCTGTCGCGGTGAAGCGGTGAAAAGGAAATCATTTTTTCATGTTTCGGTTCATTCATACCGCTGATATCCACATCGACAGCCCGCTGCACCGGCTGGAGGCCTATGACGGAGCCCCCGTTAGTGACATCCGGCAGGCTTCCCGCCGGGCTTTTGAAAACCTTATCGACCTGGCTCTGTCCGAATCCGTGGATTTTGTCCTGATTGCCGGGGACCTGTTTGACGGCGACTGGAAGGATTATCATACCGGGCTTTATTTCGTCAGCCAGGTGAGACGACTCGGGGAGGCCGGGATCCGTGTATTTATCGTTGCCGGCAATCATGACGCGGCCGGCCGGATGACCCGCCATCTCCCCTATCCCGACAATGTGCATGTGTTCTCCGCCCGGAAACCCGAAACCGTCATCATCGAACCGTTCAAAGCTGCCGTCCACGGCCAGAGTTTCGCCTCTGCCGCCGTCAGCGACAACATGGCCGTTTCTTATCCCGAACCCGGGGGCGGTTATTTTAATATCGGCCTGTTGCATACCAGCCTCAACGGCCGTCCGGGCCATGAAAATTACGCACCCTGCACCCTTTCGGACCTGGCGGCCCGGGGTTATGATTATTGGGCACTGGGTCATGTCCATCGGTTTGAAATCGCCGATCATGAGCCCATGGTTGTTTTTCCGGGGTGCATCCAGGGACGTCATATCAGAGAAACCGGTCCCAAAGGGTGCGTGCTGGTCACGGTCCGGGAAGGCCTGCCGCCTGAAACGGTTTTTCATCCTCTTGACGTGATCCGCTGGGAATCCATTGATGTGGATCTGACCGGGGCCGCCGGGCCGGAGGAAGCCATAGATATCCTAAAAGACCGGCTTGAAGCGCTTGTTGTTGAAAATGATCCCATCCCGCTCATCGTGCGCGCGACGTTTACGGGAAAAACCGCCATTCATGCCCGCATTGCCGGAGACCCGGAATACTGGCGGCAGGCCGTGCGGGCATCGGCCCTTTCCGCCTTCGGCGAGCGGGTCTGGATGGAAAAAATCAGAATTGAAACCCAACCCGTGCAGCCGCCCGGCCCAAAAAGCGCTGATCCCGGACCCCTGCGGGAGTTAGAAGCGTTGACGGCCGCCATAAAAAATGATCCCCAGGTTCTTCAAGACCTGGCCGAAGAGCTGGGACCGCTGTTTCGCAAACTGCCGGTCGAATACCGCCAAGACATGGAGGCGCTGCAACCCGATGATGCGGACCAGATGCGCCGGATCATCGACCAGTCCCATGATCTGCTGGTCCGGCGCCTCATGCGGGCCGGAGGCGGGACATGAAAATCCTCAAATTAAATCTGATCGCCTTCGGGCCTTTCCAGGACGCGGCCTTTGACCTGTCCGGGGGCGCATCGGATTTCCATATTCTCTTCGGTCCCAATGAGGCCGGAAAAAGCTCGGCGTTACGGGCATTGCGAAATCTGCTCTTCGGCATTCCGGTCCGCACCGCTGATAATTTTCGTCATCCGCATACGGCCCTTCGCATCGGCGCGCGCCTGGCCGGGCCCGACGGCCAGGAAATCGCTTTTATCCGGCGCAAAGGCCAGAATAAGACCCTTCGGGCCGAAGACGACAGGACCCTGCTGGCCGAAGACGCTCTGGCGCCGTTTATGGGCAATATCGGCCAGGATTTGTTTGAGCAGATGTTTGCCATCGGCCATGACGACCTTGTCCGGGGGGGACAGGAAATCATCTCCGGGGGCGGCAGGGTGGGCCAGGCCCTCTTTTCCGCGGGCGCCGGTCTGATCCGGCTCCAGGCGGTGCAGCAGGAGTTAACCCTTGCCTGCGACGACCTGTTTAAACCCGCGGCCCAGAAACCCCGAATCAACGCCCTTTTATCCCAACTGCAGGAAACCCTGAAAAGCCGAAAAGACGCCCTGCTGCACGCAAAGGAATGGAAAGACCGTGAAAGCGCGCTGCATGAAACACAAACGCATCTTGAAGCCATCGGCAGCCGGCTTACGAACCTGAAACAGCAGCGAGCCAGGCTGGAGCGCATCCGCCATGCCCTGCCCCTGATGGCCCGGAAAAAAGAAATTGACCACGCCCTTGTTGATTGCCGGCAAGCGCCCGCGCTTGCCGATGATTTCGGCCGGCAGCGCATCGACGTTGAACAGGGTCTGGCCATGGCGCGAAACGACCTGGCCAGGGCCGCGGCCGACATTGAAAAAATCAATGGGCAACTGGCGGCCCTGACCGTGCCCGAAAAACTGCTGGAACATGGCCCCGCTGTTTCGGCCATCCAGCAGGATCTGGGCAGTTATCGCAAGGCCCGACAGGACCGGCCGGGTCTGGAGGCACGGATGCGGCTCCTGCAAACCCAGGCCGCCAACCAGCTCTCAGAAATCGGCATTGATAATACCGAAGGTAAGACCGAACATCTGAAACTGCCGCCGAGAATCATGGCCGCTATCCAGGATCTCGCCAAAAAATATGAACAGTTAACCATCCGTTTGGAAACAAACCAGGACCAGCTCGATAAAATCCGCAACCGCATGGCGGCTCTGGCAAAGCAGGAAAAGGCGCTTCCGGTTCCCGTGGATCTGACCCGTCTCCGGGCGGCCCTGGAATCCGCGCAGCAAGCCGGCCCCATTGAGAAAAAACTTGCTGAAAGCCGCCGGGCCGTATCGGAGATGGAAACCCGGCTCCACAACCGTCTCAACCGCCAGACCCTCTGGACCGGCGATATGGCCGCACTGGATGCCCTTCCCCTTCCACCCATGGAAAGCATCGATTATTTTGCCAAACAATTTTTGGACGCGGCCCGTGAAATCGACCGGCAAAAAACCGACAAAGCGGCCATAGAAGCCGATCTGGTCAATATCGATATCGAACTTACGGGCATGGATCTGGCCCAGGAAGTTCCCACGGAAGCCGATCTGGAAGCGGCCCGGCGCCGGCGGGATGCAGGATGGCGGCTTATTTCACAGCAGCTTGCCGGCCATGCGCCCGATCCTTCTGAAAACCGGGAATTTATCACTCAATTTGAAAAGGCCGCCGGCCTGACCGATGCCTTTGAACAAAGCATGCGCCAGGCCGACCGGATGGCCGACCGGCTCCGGCAGGAAGCGGCCCAGGTCAGCCGCAAAGCCCTGCGCCAGGCGGAAAAAGCCCATAAACACGCCTTAACGGATACCATTGGCGCGGCCCTGGACGCGGCTGTCGCGCAACATGACGCCCTTGCCGCAAAATGGGCGACACTTTGGGAACCCGTGGGCATTGTCCCCTTATCTCCCCCGGAAATGCGCGCATGGCTGGCCGACATGCAAACCAGCATCACCCGATATGCGGATTTACGCGCCGCCCGGTCAGCCGAAGCGCTCATGACAGCCGAACTTGAATCCTTAAAAATTCTTCTGGTCCGGGCCCTTTTCAGCCACCACAAGGCCCTTGAACCGACGCGGCCTTTGGAAGAATTGACGGCAGCGGCCAAAGCCTGCATCGCCGCTGGAGAAAAAGCAGCGGAAGAAACAGCGACCGTCCGAAAGGAACTGGCGGTACTGGAGGAGGAATCATCAGGCTTAACGTCCTCAAGGGCGCGCCTGGAGCAGGAACTGGCGACATGGAAGGAAAAATGGAACGCCGGCATTACGGCCCTTTCTTTAACGCCGGATACGGGTCCCGGCGCGGCCCAATCGGTAATTGACGGCATTCGGGATGCAAAAAAATGGATCAATGATGCCGACACATTAAGAAAACGCATTGACGGCATTGACCGGGACTGCGCGGTTTTTATCAAAAAGGTCAATGACCTGAAAACCCTGCTCGCGCCGGAGCTGGATGCCGAACGTCCCGATATTGTGGCCGAATCCCTAAACGATCGACTGGCGGCAGCCCGGGAGGCCGCAACCCTTCGCAAAAATCTGATTGACCAGCTTGAAAAGGCCCGCCGGGATCAGGCGGACGCGGAAAAGCAGATCGCTGAAAACAACATCCGTCTCGACTCCCTTTGCCGGGAAGCCCTGTGCGACGAACCGGAAAAACTCGCTGAAATTGAACAACAGGCGCGGCTGAAAAAACAGCTCTTCGATGAAAACGAAAAAAACGAAAAAGACCTCCGGCATTTAAGCGCCGGGGCCACGGTGGATGATTTTATCGCCGAGGCCGGCTCCATGGATGCCGATGCTATCGGCCCTGAGACGGAACGCATGGATGCGGAAATCAACACCCTTGAAAAGGAATCCGCCGCCCTGAATCAAAACGCGGGCGTCTTGAAAAAAGAACTGGAAAGCATGGACGGCAGGGCCGCGGCAGCCGGTTATGCCGAAGAAGCCGAGGCCGTTCTGGCTTCCATTGACGCGGAGGTGGCCCAATACTGCCGCCTGAAAATCGCATCCGCCATCCTTTCGCGCACCATTGAACAATACCGGGAAAAATATCAGGGACCCATGATTCGGCGGGCCAGTGAGCTGTTTAGGCAAATGACCCTGGGATCATTTACCGGTATCCGGGCCGAATACGATGAAAAGGGTGATCCGGTCCTGGTGGGAATCCGGCCCCACACCAACGAACAGGTCCGGGTGGAAGGCATGAGCGACGGCACCGCGGACCAGCTTTACCTGGCCCTTCGCCTGGCCGGCCTGGAACAGTACCTGGAAAACAGCGCGGCCCTGCCCTTTGTGGTGGATGATATCCTGCTGCGCTTCGATGACCGCCGGGCCGCGGCCACCCTCAATGTCCTGGCCGAACTCTCGAAAAAAACCCAGGTCATCTTCTTCACCCACCACCAGCACCTGGTGGATCTGGCAAACAGCGAACTGCGGGCTGTTTTACCCGTGATTCATACCATGGCCGTATAAATCTCAGACGTCTCAACGCAGTTTTTCCTGTCCATCCCAGACGGGTTCGGCCGGCGGCAGCAGCGGCAGGTACTGGAGCCATTTGTGGGAATCCAGGTGGGCTTGGCTCTGCTGGAGTTTCCGGCTGTGTTCCATGATGGGCGGCACGATGTCCTTGATATCGCCCTCCAGCTCCGGACCGATGGCGTAATTGGCGGCCTGAACCGCCAGGCGGACGGCCTCAGCGCTGTATTGCTGGCTCCGGGCCAGGGTCTCCATCACTTTGACCGGGTTATGGAATCCCACACTGTTTTCCGCAGAAACAATATCCCAGAACCACTGTCCTTTGCGGGTCAATTCCCGGGCCCGGATCATCAGCGATTCATAGTCCGGGTGGCGTTCTCCTTCATATTCGGAGGCCAGCCGGACGGCCTCATGGGCCCGCACCGAATTTTCCTGGGCAATGAGCAACTGCTCCCAGGTTCGTTTCTGGGTAAACAGCACCCGCTCCTTGAGGTATTCTGGCTGTTTGTCCGCGTGGCACTGGAGGCAGGACTGTTCAATGGTCTTTAAAGGCGAGGTCCAGTGATGGGAAGATATCTTTTTCTTTCCGTCTACCCGGATATAGGGCATATGGCAGTCGGCGCAGGTCACGCCCGCGGCCCCGTGGGGCCCGTCGATCCAGGTTTCAAATTCCGGATGCTGGGCCTTGAGCATGGGCGTTTTGGACACCGCGTGGGTCCAGTCCACGAAATTGCCTTCAAAGCCCGGCGTGGCGGTGGATCCCTTGTCCTTGTAGTATTCATACATGTCTTCGGGCGTAAACCCGTTGTCCCAGGGAAACGTCACCTTGGCGGCCGGCCCATGGGCCTTGTCCTGGAAATAATATTCCACGTGGCACTGGCCGCAGACATAGGCCCGCATCTCATTGCGGGAGGCCTGCTTCCAGTCGATGCCGCGTCGCAGCATGGCCTCGTTAAAGGGTGCGCTGGTGATGCGCAACTCCATATTCCGGGGGTCATGACAGAGGTTGCAACCGATGGTGTTGTCGTCAATATCCACCTGGGTCCGAAATTCGTGAAATTCCATGGCCCATAAATCATCGCCGTAAGTTTCATGCCATTGGGGCAGCTTGTTGGTCTTGCAGTTCCAGCAGGTGGCCGGAAGGCCCGCCTGTTCGCTGTAATTATTGATGCGGTCGATGTGCAGGATATCATAAATCGCGTAAACGTGACCTCTTGCCCGCTTGTACTCGTAGCTGAAAGGATATCCCATCCAGAGATTTTTCAGATAAGGCTGGGCGTGCTTATACCCTTTGGGCAGGGGGTTAATGCCGTCATGCTTGTCATGGGGGACCGAGCCCGCGTATTCGGTCATGCGGGTGTCGTCTTTATTGTTGAGATAACTTTGATAATGAAGAGGAAAGTCCTCTGAAAAGGCTTTATTGCCGGTTTCAGTCACCTCGAGCTTTGTTTCATAACTCGGCGTCTGGGGTTCGGGTATCTGGGTGCAGCCGGAAAAGACAAGACTGACAACAAGAAAGACCGCAGCAGCCGGCATGGCCGGGACAGCGGAAAACAGACGCCTGATGCTACTCATTGGCTACCCTCCTCTGGTCAATGGGTAATTTTTTAAAATGGGGAACCTGGCGATGACAATCCGTGCAATAGGCCTTGGATTCCATATCGATATTAAGAACGGTCATTAAATGACAGTGTTTGCAGTTTTGATTGACGACCTCTTTTGTGGCGGGTTCCGCCTGGATGACATCGGGAACCGTGCCCAGGGTGTTCACGTAAATATCACGCATGCCGGCCCGGGTTTTAAAAATCATTTTGGAAACCAGGGAATCCTGGGGAGCGTGACATTCGTTGCAGGTCAGCTTGGCGTGAATCGATCTCTGCTGGGTTCGCACCACCTCATTCATGACGTGGCAGGAACCGCAAAACGGCGGCTTATCCGTGGCCCGCATGGAAAAACCCGCGCCCGCGTAGGTGATGATCAGCAGGGCCAGGGCAATGGAAACCAGAAACCATTTGTTATTAAACGGCATGGGGCGCTTTCCTCCTTTTCGGGTTTACGGACGACTTACAGCCCGCATGCCTTAATGGTTTCCGACATTTTTTTATAAACATCTGAGAATCGCAGCAACCCGACGATTTTCTTTCCATCAACAACAAATAAAGAATCATGACGGCCAATGACAAAGCAATCAAAGGCCCGGGTCAGGGGATCGTCGATGCCCACGGTCTGTCCTTCTTCCGCGATTCGGATAAAATCCTTTATTTTGATATCCACGGCTTTGCGGCACAGATCCTTAAAAGGCGTCTGCCACAGACGGTATTCATCCTGCATGGATTTCCGGGCGAAACTCAGTCCGAATCGGGTGATGGTTTTTTCCACCGCCACATCGTCATATTTTCGCTCCAGCCCGCGAATCAGATCAATGGGTGAAATTTTGCCCGCAACGTTTCCGTCCTTGTTTTCGACCAGAAGAATTCTCTGGTCGTTTGTGCCGGCAAGAAACTTATCCTGTGCGTCCTCCAGAGCCTGGAGTCCTTGGTAAAACGTTGCCGTGTCGGCGATTTTAGGGAACCGCGCGACCGGCACCATGAGTTCGCGAACTTTCATTTTGTCCATACGGCCGCCTCCTTGAAACTATTTTTGGGATTTAAAAAAACCAGTTATGATTCCATACGGTTTAAACAGTCTTATTTTAAAAGGCCGTCCATGGCCCATCAATTAATACGGCCAGAAGTACATGATGAGCGGTACGGCCATGATGATCGTCAGCACGGAAAGGGGAAGACCGAGACGCCAGTAATCGCCGAAGCGATAGCCGCCCGGCGCCATGACCAGCATATTGGACTGATGACCCACCGGCGTTAAAAACGCGCATGAAGCGCCGATGGCGACCGACATGAGCAGCGGATCCGCCGACACCCCCATGCCAAGGGCAAGACTGATGGCAATGGGCGCCATCAGCACCGCGGCCGCCGCATTGTTGACCATGTTGGACAAAAGCATGGTGCCCGCCATCAATGCCGCAATGGTGACCACCGGGGGAAAGTGATGGGAAAGAATCAAAAATTTCTGAGCAATCAGTTCGGCCCCGCCCGTGCTTTCCAATGCGTGGCCCAGAGGAAACATGGCGCCCAGAAGAACGATAATGGGCCAGTCGATGCTCGTATACATTTCATCTAAAGGAACCAGTCCCACCAGCACCATGATAACGGCCGCGGCCATAAACGAAACCTGGACCGGCAGTATATTGAGGGCGGCGAGCGCCATGGCGCCGCCGAAAATACCAACGGCCGGAATGATCTTGCGGGGTTTGTCAAGACTAAGACCGCGTTCAGCCAAGGGCAGGCATCTAAGTGATTTCAGGGCGGCCTGGATTTTCTCCTGGCTGCCCTGGAGCAGCAGAATGTCGCCGACGACAAATCGGGTTTTATTCAGCCGCGTCTCCAGTCGATGCCCCTGGCGGGCCACGGCAAGCAGGTTGATGCCATAATGATGCCTGAGATCGATATCGACCACGGTTTTATCAATCATCATCGATTCCGGTGTGATGATTGCCTCGACCATTCGGATATCATCGGAGCCGAGAATCGCCCGGCAGTCTCCCTTGCATTCGGCAAGCTTGAACCCCATATCTTCCAGCAAAAATTTCAAATCCTCGGAATCAGCCTCCACCAGAAGAATATCGCCGGCTTCCAGGGTCTGATACCAGGAAGGCGCCGGGATATGACGTTCCCCTCTTACCAGTGCTACCACCGTCACATCCCTGTCCTTGCCAAGATCAGAGGTCAATTCATAAATGGATCGACCGGCGATTTTGGCGTCATCAGGTATCAGCACTTCACTGATATAATCTTCGATCTGAAAAAGTTCTTCCGGTGAACCCTGTCCTTCCCGCCTGGGGGTTAATCGCCATCCCATCAGGGAGATAAAGATCAATCCCGCGACAGCCACGCCAAGACCCACGGGAGCGAATTCGAACATGCCGAACGGCGGTGCGCCTGTTTCAGCGCGAAAAGCGGCGATAATGATGTTGGGCGGGGTTCCGATAAGCGTAATCAGGCCGCCGATCAGTGAACCGAACGCAAGTGGCATGAGCAGAAACGAGGGCGAACGGCCGCTCTGGCGGGCCATCCAGATCGCCACCGGCATGAGCAAAGCCAGCGCGCCGACATTGTTCATAAATCCGGAACAGAGGATCACGATGCCGGTCAGTGTGGCCACTTGAATCATGGGACGGTCCCCCACCCGGGACAATAATCGCGACAGACTGTCCACCACGCCGGCATTCAGAAGCCCGCGGCTGAGAATCAGAACAGCCGCCACGGTAATGACCGCGGGGTGTCCGAAACCCAAGAAAACCTGACCCGCCGGAACCAGGCCAACAGCAAAAACGAAAAACAGAGCAACAAGGGACACCAGATCATATCGCCAGCGGCCCCAGGCGAACAGGACGAGCGTTCCCAGCAGAATGATAAAAATCATCCATTGATCAAGGGTCATATGACCTTCTTTCCCTAAAGAAGGGCCAGAAAAACACCCGCGGCTATGGCGGAACCGATTACGCCGCCGACATTGGGTCCCATGGCAAACATCAGCAGATAGTTTGACGGGTTGGCCTGCTGGCCCACGGTCTGACAGACCCTGGCCGCCATGGGAACCGCGGATACGCCGGCCGCGCCAATCAGGGGATTGACCTTGCCTCCCGTGGCTTTGCACATGACTTTACCCATCAGAACGCCTGCTGCCGTGCCCATGCCGAATGCGATCAGGCCCAGTATGATAATCTGGATGGTTTGTACCGTCAGAAAATAATCGGAACTGCATTTGGCGCCCACGGTCAGGCCCAGAAAAATCACAATAATGTTGTTGAGTTCGTTTTGGGATGCTTTGCTCAAACGTTCGGTCACGCCGCACTCACGGAAAAGATTTCCGAGCATCAGCATGCCCAGCAGCGGCAGTGCCGTTGGCAGAAACAGGCCGGTGACCAGGATGACAACGATGGGAAAAAGGATTTTTTCGCGTTTGGAAGTTTCGCGCAGCTCCTCCATGACGATTTTCCGTTCTTTTTCCGTGGTCAGCAGTCTCATGATGGGCGGTTGAATAATGGGAACCAGAGCCATATAGGAATAAGCGGCAACAGATACCGCGCCCAGAAGATGAGGGGCTTTCTGGGACGCGAGATAGATGGCGGTGGGTCCGTCGGCACCCCCGATAATGCCGATGGACGCCGATTCCGCGGGGGAAAAACCCAGGGCCAACGCGCCCAGGAATGTGCCGAAGATGCCGATCTGGGCAGCGGCCCCCAGCAGCAGGGTTTTGGGATTGGAAATCAGGGGTGAAAAATCAGTCATGGCCCCGATGCCCATAAAAATCAAAGGCGGATAAATACCCAGTTCAATGCCCATATAAAGATAATAGAGCAGCCCCCCGGGCTGGCCGCTGTCCGGCGGGTTCATCAAGGGCGACAGGGGAAAATTGACCAGGAGCATGCCGAAGCTGATGGGAACCAGCAGAAGGGGTTCATATTTTTTGGCAATCCCGAGATACAAAAGAAAAAGGGCGATAAGCATCATGATCAGACTCGACAGGTCCATATTTAAAAACCCCGTCGAATTGATGAAATTATAAAAACTTTCCATATGTTACGTTATTCCTCCCGCTTTTGCGACACCCGGCGTTACGGTTCTTTTCCGGCATCGTCGTTTTTTCCGCGCTGCTCCGGGGGTAATGAATCGACTGTTAACCCCGATATCCGAAAAAAATTAAGTCGATGCCTTAGTGATTTGCAAAGTTGTAACTATTGCGGATAATGATGGAAAAAGTCAATAAAAATGGTTGCCGGTTAACGGATGCACCACCTTCTGGAAACGATGCACGAAACGGCTAAAACGGGATGTCGTCTTTATCGTTTTTTTTGCCTTTTTTCCCTTTTTTCAACGATTTGTCCTTAGTCATACCCTCTTCATAGTCATCAGCATCTTCGTCATCATAATATTCATCATCCTCGTCATAATGATCCGCCCGGTAAAAATCATCATCACATTCATCGTCATATCCGGAATGGGCTTCCGCCATGGCGGAAAAAAAGACACCGAGAGATTCGCACAGGAGTTTAACAATTTCGGCCTGGGTTTTCTTTTCATCGATGCTTCTGCTCTTTGACATGGCTTTTATGTTTCGGTTGATTTCCTTTGCCAACGCATCAATCGTGTGATCCATCGATTCCATCTCTTTTCTCCTTATTTTTTAAATCAGTGCCGGCAGTATAGACAAAGGCCCGCATTTTTAAAGGTGCGGGCTTATATCTTCGATTTTATCTCCGCTGCATACTGCTCAAACAAAGCCATGCATTTCGGGTTTGCGTCAATTATGGGAAACAGGTCCGTGATTTCCCGGCGGGCATGATCTTTGAGATCATCGAAATAGTTGCCGATTTTTTCGAGCAATTCCTCGCGCCCCTTTGTTTTCCCCACGCGTTTCTCAACTGCCTGTATGGCCTTGAGACGGGTTTCGAGAACGCCGTGTTCCCTTGTGAGATTAAGAACCAGAAGGCTGGTGGCATAAGACGGATCGCCGTTTAACGCCGCCGGATAAAAAACAAGTTCTTCCAGCCTGAAATGGTTTTGCAAGTCTTTTTTTAAAAAATTCAGAAATGTTTGAAGATCATCTGCAAAAGCCGGGTCCGGATTTGCGCGATTCTTTGAAAACCGGGTCACATAATCAGTGATGAGTTTATGCTCATTGGAAATCTTAAGTACAAGATTGTCGATATTTGGGATCTGGCTCATCGTTGTTCTCCTTTTTCCGCTATTCAATCACGTGCAGACCGCCGATATCTAATATCAGAAATCGATCCGGATCAAGTTTTCTTTCAGCTATGGTCCGCCTCAAATCAAGGCCCGGGTATCCCGGGGGATTATCTCCAAGTTTGAAGGCGCCCCACTGGGTGGGGATGAAAACCGCCGCGCCCAGATCGTCAAAGGCGGCGATGGCTTCGTTAACATCCATATGGGCATAGTGCATGAACCATCGGGGATGGTAGGCGGTGGTAGGAATCAGCGCATAATCAATGCCGGGAAATAAACGGCCGATTTCCCGGTACCCGATGAAATATCCGCCGTCGCCGTCGAAATAAATGGACGTGTCCGGCGAAATAATCAGAAAACTGGCCCACAGCAAGGTGTTATACCCCTGCCCGATTCTTCGGGACCAGTGCTGCATGGGCGTGCAGACCAGACGGGTGCCGTCTTCAAGATCAAGCGACTGCCACCAGTTCATTTCAACGACATCGGTCTTTCCCATCCCGACAATACAATCCTTCATCCCCAGGGGAACGAAAAAACGGGTGTTGTCCGGAAGGGCGGACAGGCTTTTTTTATCTAAATGATCATAATGATTATGGCTGATGACGCAATTGATCCGGTCCGTGATGGAAAGAATCTCATCAATACTTATTCCCGGAGAGGTCCGGCGCTTCGGCAGCAGTGCCCTGTCCGAAAACATGGGGTCCGTAAGCCAGTACTGGCCGTTGATGCGCATAAAAAAAGTACCGTGCCCCACCCAGAAAATAAAATCCGCGTCTCCTGCCGCCCTGATCCGTCCCACAGGATCAGGCAGAACATCCGGCAGGTATTGCAGTTCTTTATCAGTGTAATCTTTAGACGGCGACAGCCGCCAACGCAGCAAGGTCAGAAAACCTTTTTTTTCCATGGGCATCCAGGGGTTATAAAAGGCATCACCGTCGTGATTCGGCGCATACAGATCTCCGATTTTGGCCGCCAAAACCTGTTCCCGCCATTCATCCTCGTCAAAAACAGGCTTGAACCATGCACAGGATGTCAGCACGCACCATGCGCCGGCGACGACGATCATGAAAAACAGATAGTCCCGCCACCGGTATCTGATTGAAAATTGTCTCACAACATTTCCTTTGCCTTGCAATTCATAGCGCAATCCTGTTCATATATCGTATATGATAGCGACTTTCAAATGATTTTCGCGCGTGGTTGCTCCAATCCCCAATTCGGCGGGCGCTTGTCCGAATTTTTCATTTAAAAAATACGGATAAAAGCGTAAAAAGCCGTTTATTCCGTTATGCGAATTTTTTGCGGAAGGGAACTTGTGATAAGTTCCCGGGAAGAGCCGACTGCGACGGAGACTGAACATCTTTCAAAAAGGCGCACACAGATTGCGGAATCCGACTTTTTACAGCGCCGTCAATTTAAATATGGATTTTATTTTTGCCATGCCAACATTGTCGCCCGGACCTCGTATCTTTTACGGCTGGTATATTGCCGGCGTCTCGTTTTCGGCCTATTTTCTTGCGACGGGCACGGGATTCTATGCATTCAACGCTCTTCTGGAACCCCTGTGCATGCTGCGCGGCTGGAACCGGACGGACCTGAATATGGCCCTGGCCATCGGAACGATTTTCGGTTTTATCGGCCAGTATGTGTACGGCACCGTTCTGATGCGTATCGGTGTCAAACGGCTGATGCTGTTCGGCGCCGTCACCGGCGGGATCGCATTCATCTTGATCCCCAGAGTCGAACATTTGAGTCAATTTTACCTGGTCTACGCGCTGCTCTATGTGGGAAACGGCGCGCTGGGGGGAATCGTGGCCGGCACGGCCGTCAACAACTGGTTTATCCGTAAACGGGGAAAGGCCATGGGCATTGCTACGGCCGGAATGTCGTTATCCGGCGCGCTGCTGCCCTTATCGGCCATGATGCTGATCCGTCAGATCGGCCTGACAAACGCGACCCTGTGCATCGGTATGATCATGATCCTGTTCGGTCCGGTTGCCTGGCTTGTTGTCAGGGACTGGCCGGAAGACATGGGGCTGGGACCGGATGGCGACAGCGCCGCCGGCAAGATAAATCCGCCTCCCATCGGGTGCGGGATACCTCCGGTTACAACGGATACCGCTGAAATGCAATGGGGCATTCGTCAACTGGTACGGAACGAAGCCTTCTGGAAACTCGGGATCGCGTTTGCGCTGATGATGATCAGCACGGTGGGCGTGATGTCACAGCTCAAGCCGCGGTTTTCAGGTGTCGGATTTACGGACATGACGGCCATGCTGATGATGGGGGGAACAGCCCTGGCAGGGGCCGCCGGCAAGTATGTGTGGGGAAGCCTGTGCGACCGGTTCGACACCCGGCGTGTGGCTGTCGTTATGGCCGCCGCCAATATTGCCGGTCTATCGCTTGCCCTTTTCCGTCGTTCCACGCCGGCCATGATGCTGTTCATCCCTGTTTTCGGGTTTTCCATGGGCGGAATCATGTCCATCTACCCGATCATCGTGGCCGGGATCTACGGCCGGAAAAACTTCGCCGGCGTACTCCGTTATACCTCGATTTTTTTAGTGCTGCAACTGTTCGGCTACATTATCGCGGGCATGAGTTTTGACCGGACCGGTTCCTATGACGCCGCATACATGGTCTTTATCGTATTCGACTTGTGCGCGGCCCTGCTCCTGTTGTCACTGCGACACCGAAAGGATTAGAAAGCATATCTTAATGAGCGCCATGTAACGATGTGGATTCATGAAACACCGGCCGATAGATATGTATCAAACCGGGACGTCCAGAACAGCGCGAATGATGCGGGAAAAATCCAGGATGCGGTAAGGCTTCGGCACAAACGCCTTGATGCCGATGGACCGGGCAGCTTCCTCGGAAATGGCTTCACTGTGACCGGTGCACATGATAATGGGAATGTCGGGTCGAAGATGCAGGATCTCTGTGGCAAGCACATCGCCGGTCATGTCCGGCATCACCATGTCCGTAATGATCAGGTCAAAGGAACGGGGATCACTCTTAAAACGCTCCAGGGCCGCCTTGCTGCACGTTTGAATTTCAACGACATATCCCAGATGTTCGAGCACTTCTTGTCCCACATGCGCAATACTTTCCTCGTCATCGACAAATAAGATCCTTTCGTTTCCCGATGAGTGCGCATGGGAAACCTCTTGGAAACCATCAGCGGCATAAACTGTTTCAGCAGCGTCGACGCAGGACCTCGGAAGATAGACATGAAACGCCGTCCCTTCACCCGGCGCGCTTTCGACCGTCACCACCCCGTCATGAGCGATTACGATATTACGGACAATAGCCAGTCCAAGGCCGGTCCCTTCATGGGTCTGTTTGGTTGTATAATAGGGATCAAAAATCCGCTCCATCACATCCCGGGACATACCCGGTCCCGTGTCCCTGACACAAATCCTTACATACGGCCCCGGTTTCAGACCGGGTACGGCTGAAACATCGGTTTTTGTCACGTCGACGGGTATCACCCGGACGTTGATATTGCCGCCGCCGTCTTTCATGGCATGACACGCATTGGTAAAAAGGTTGAGCAATACCTGCTGAATCTGTACAGGATCACCATCAATCACACCGGATGCCGGAGCGACGGAATCGCGGATCCGGACATTGGGCGGCAGGGACGGAGACACCATTTTGACGGCGTCTGAAATGACCGATACGACCATCAGGGGCATCTTAACGGGATCAGTCAGGCGACTGAAGGCCAGAATCTGACGGACCAGCTCCTTTGCCTGCAGGCAGGCCATGTCCATTTTTTGCAGATAGCGGCCGACGTCGGATGTGTTCGGAACATGCAATTGAGACAGCTCGGCATATCCGATAATCGCCGAAAGAATATTGTTGAAATCATGAGCAATGCCGGCGGCCAGCGTCCCGATGGCTTCCATTTTCTGAGATTGCCGCAACTGATCCTCGAGCTTTTTCCTTTCCGCTTCGGCCGCCTTCAAATCCGTGACATTATGGGCCACAATAGTGACCCGGACCGGCCGTCCGCCTTTAAAAAAATACCGGGAATTCACCATGGCACAGATTTCTTTACCATTTCGGTTTTTAATCCGGTACTCAACGGTACCGGAGATATCCCTGCCCTGGCGGACCTGCTTGACGCGCTCAATGAATTGCATCCTGCTGGCATCGCTTAAAATATCCGCGACTCTCATGGAAAGCAGTTCTTCCCGGCTGTATCCGGTATATTCGGTCAGGATGTCGTTGGTACTGGTAAATTTACCCGTAGCCACATCAATTTCACAGATGGCCGCCGGTGCAAAATTAACGAGTTGGCGATATCTTTCCTCGCTTTCCCGGAGAGCCCTTTCCGACAGCTTGCGGACGGTGATGTCCCGTGCAACTCCCTGAAAACCGATAACCCTGCCGTCTTTACGGCGTTTCAGCGATACCGATGTATCAAGATGACGCCTTTCGCCGTCCTTTTTTACAATTTCCCAGTCAAATCCCTTATCTGAGACACCGGTCCGAAAAACACGGTTGAATGTCTCAAAAACTTTTCCGGCATTTCGGGAATCCATGAAAGCGCGGTAGTTGAGACCCATCAATTCGGATCGTGAATAGCCAAGAATGCGGCACAGGGAATTATTGAAAAATGTGAGTTTGCCCCCGATATCAACCTCGAAATATCCGTCTTCGATGCTGTCGAGAATCGTTCGGTATTTTTCCTCGCTCTCGATTAATGCCTGTTCGGAACGGTCAAGGCGAATGGCGACTCGCAAAAAGAAGAAAAGAAATACGGGCGCGACCATCAAGGGGATCAATATACTGTGAAAAATTCCCTGGATTGTGACGCCGCCCGTCAGATTGGATACGAGCAGATAACTCGTTAATGACGCAAGCGTGATCAATCCCGTAATAATCAATATAATTACGGTCATTCCGGATTTTCGGATCAGCCTGCCAAACATGAATATCCTCGAATGCGTTTTTCTCGTCCGTTCCGATACAGAAGCCAATGTCGCCCATCCGTCGTCTGGGACTTTTTATAATTTATATCGTAAAATCAAAAAAAATACAACTGGTCCATAAATACTGATTTATTAATAGTTTCGCGTATAATAAAAAAGGCATAACGCGGGCTTGACTTTTCCGCACAATTAGATAAAAATTCCGCATGATCCTGAAAAAAAATAAAATTATGAGTCCTTTACCGCATGCCGGTCGCTGTAATTTCAGATAAGAGATCAGACATATGACACCGATGAAACCGCATGACAATCTGTCTATTGACCATTTAAAAAATATCTCTCAATGGATTTCCAATATCTATGACCTCAACCAGCTGCTGGAGCTGGTATTGGAAACCGGAACCCGAATCATGCGTGCCAAGGCCAGTTCACTGCTTCTGCTCGACCAGAAAACAAAACAGCTGTATTTCAAGGTAACCACCGGCGACAAAAAGGATGAGATGAAAAATTTTGCGATCAAGCTCGGCCAGGGGATCGCCGGGCATGTTGCGGAAACCGGGCAACCACTGCTGATTGAAGACGTCGCGAAAGATCGGCGATGGTACCGAAGCATCAGCGATCAGATCGGTTTTAAAACCCGATCGATTCTATGCGTGCCCATGAAAGTCCATGATAAAGTCATCGGCGCCATTGAATTCATCAACAAAACAGACGGGGAATCTTTTCACCAGAACGATCTGGAACTGCTGACTGTTTTTGCGGATCTGGCGGCCATAGCCATCCTGAATGCCCGGAAATTCCAGTTTGTCGAACGCGACAATACCGGTTTGAAGCAGACCCTCGATATGAACCATAGCATCATCGGCAAAAACAAATTGATCATAAAAGTAATCGCCGATGCCAGGAAAGTCGCTGATTCAACGGCCAGCACGCTGATACTGGGAGAAAGCGGAACCGGAAAAGAACTTCTTGCCAGACTGATTCACGCGGCCAGCCCACGGAAAGAACGCCACATGGTCACGCTCAACTGCGCTGCCATGACGGAATCCTTGCTCGAATCAGAACTTTTCGGCCATGAGAAAAGTGCTTTCACCGGCGCCTCTGAACAAAAAATCGGAAAGCTGGAACTCGCCGATGAAAGTACCCTGTTTTTAGATGAAATCGGTGAAATGAGCCCGGGCATGCAGGCCAAACTGCTACGGGCGCTTCAGGACGGCATTTTCTACCGGGTAGGGGGGAATACTCCCATTTCGGTCGATATCCGCGTGATTGCGGCCACTAACCGCGACATTGCCAAAGAAATCATCAAAGGCAATTTCCGGGAAGATCTCTATTACCGGCTCAATGTTGTCGAACTTCGCATGCCGCCGTTAAAAGACCGCAAAGAAGACATTCCGCTGCTGGCCCGACATTTTGCAAGCCTGTTCAGAAGGGAAAAGGCCGATTTTCCGATCGAATTTCCCCAAGACACCATCGATAAAATGATGACATATGACTGGCCCGGCAACATCCGGGAACTGCGAAATGCCATTGAACGCGCGGTTGTCATGGGAAATGGTCGTCAGATCCTGCCGGAAGACCTCTCCATGATCAGCGCGGAGCCAATTCGTCAGCATATCCGGATCGGAATGACCCTCAAGGAAGCGCTCGACGATTTCAAAAAACGCTTCATTGAAATCAATTTGAAAAACACCATGGGCAATCAGAGCAAGGCGGCCGAGGTCATGGGAATCCAGCGAACCTACCTTTCCCGCCTTATTTCACGATACCGGATTCCCAAAACACTCTGAAACATCGAAATGAAGGCGCCCCTTTTGATAATGGGATCTCTTTGGTGGGTGTTTCATTTCGTCGGATGATATCCGCACAGCAATGGTATACGATTCCGCCCTTCACCACCGTGGCCATATAGAGGCAAACGGCCGTCGATCCGGTTTTCACAATTTTTTCGGAATTTCCCGGACCGCGGCAAATCCCGGATCGTGCAGAGGAATGAGGATATCGGCGGTTTCCTTTATCCGCCGCATGATGTCATAAGCCTCATAGACATTCACATGAGTTCCCGGCGGAATCACGTCCATTTCCATGGCGCAGATCTCTTTGGGCGGATAAAAATTTTCCATGATCACGCAGAACCCGGCGATGACCGCCGTTCCCTCGGAGGTTTCGATCAGAACCGACAGGCCGCCGTCGGTGTGAACCGGCGTGTGCATGACGGAAATTCCGTCAACAATTTCCCTGTCATTGGTGACCGTCTCGATCTGGCCGTTTTCCTCGATCTCTTCGATATAATCCTCGAGATACCGGTAATCGAGAGGATGCGGGTTATGGATCCGGGCCAGTTCCTTTTCATGCACAAAAAACCTGGCATTTTCACATTTGTAGTCATTTTCGCAATGGTCGTTGTGAAGGTGGGTATGGATGACGATGTCGATATCCAGAGGCGTCAACCCCCAGAGGGCCAACCCCTCCTCAAACGTATAGATTTTGCCGCCGATGGCCTTTTCCCGGTCAGGGGACACAATGGGATTCATTTCACCGGTGTCCACGAGGATCTTTTTGTCGCCGCCTTCGAGATACCAGGTATAAATCGGTATGGTATAGGGTTTTCCGTAATCGTGCTGATAGGTCATCATGCCTTTGTCAAAAACCTTTGTTCCCATGACGATGGGATGAATTTTATACGTTTGCATCATACCTCCGGTTGAGATGAAACTGGAAAGCGAATGTCAAAGTAGGCCCCCCTTCCCGCCTGGCTGGTACACAGAATCCGGCCGCCAAGGCTCTGGGTGACCAGATTGTAGACCAGGTGCATTCCGAGACCCGTGCCGCCGTGAGATCGTTTGGTTGTAAAAAATGGTTCGAATATCTTTTCCAGTGTGTCCGGGTCCATGCCCTTTCCATTGTCTGTATAACCGATCCGGACCTCATTGTCGGTCCGGGCGACATCGATGGTGATCTCCCCGCCCGCCTTTTCATCGAACCCGTGAATAAAAGAATTCATGATAAGATTGGTCAGAATCTGCGCCAGAACTCCCGGATAACTATCAATCTCGAGCATATCTGGACAGTTGACCGTAATGTTGTGTCTGATCTTTTTAAACTCCGGACGGACACTCAACAGCACCTCTCCGATATACTGGGCCACATTGAATACCCGCCTGGCTTCGACGGACTGGTCCACGGCCACCTGTTTAAAGCTTCTCACCAGGTCCGCAGCCCTCCTGAGATTTCCCAGGATCATCTTTGAGGCTTCCGCGGCCGTCTCTAAAAATTTTACGGTCTCTTGAGCATCCACAGGATTCCGCGACATTCTCTCAAAAATATCGGCGGTTTTCTCCTGAAGATACGATGCCGCGGTCACGGCCACGCCAAGCGGTGTATTGACTTCATGGGCCACACCTGCCACCAGACGTCCCAAAGATACCATTTTTTCAGATTCCACAAGATGTTTCTGTGCCTGTTTCAGGGTGTTTAAGGATGACTCCAATTCAGCGGTGCGTTGCCGCACACGTTCCTCCAGTTCTTCATTGAGTTTCCGTATTTCGTCTTCAGCCCTTTTCCGTTCCGTGATATCGGTGACCATGGCAAAAGAACCGACCGGAGACATCCCGTCAAAAAGAGGCGTTGCCTTGATCAGGCAATGCACTGCAAAAGCATCGGGCCGATGGAATGTGATTTCATAGGTGCTCCGTTTGCCCTGGCTGCGCAAGGAGAGTTCTTCCTTAAAAACAGCCGCGTTTTCAAGGTCAAGGGTGGTCAGCAGGTTTCTGCCGATAATCTGGGTACGGGCCATGCCAAGAATTTTGCACATTTCCGGATTGACATCCCGGATAAAACCCGCACTGTCTAACTCAATGAACCCTTCCTTTGCGGTACGGATCAGGTTCCGCCATTTTTCCTCTGCCCCCTTGAGTTCTTCATACAACAAGGCATTTTCAAGGGAGACGGCGGCCTGTGAGGCGATAATCGACAGGGTTTCCTGCCGATGCCTATTGAACACGCCGGATGCGAGATTGTTCTGCGCATAAAGGATGGCGACCAGATTATTCTGGTGAATAATGGGCATGCAGAGTACGGATTTTGTCTTCTGCCCGCGGACAACTGGATCTTCGGAAAAAAATTCGACTTCGGATGCATTATCGATAAAAAGGGGTTCCCGGGTCCTTTCCACAAACCGGATGATCGATTGCGGCAGGTCGGCGGATTTCAGCGGTATGGCACAGGATATCCGGACTTCCTCGTCGGCTGCTGTTTTCTGGGCTTCAACAAACAATTCTTCCTTGCGCTTGAGTAAAAGGCTCCCGGTTTCGGCGCCGGCATTCTCAAAAACGATGATCATGAGTTTTTTCAGTAATTCCTCAAGGACGATTTCCCCAGATATTGCCTGGGACGCCTTAATGACGGACAGGGTATCGATAGCGCCGGGGACCCAGTCGCTTCCGGTGGTGTCCACCGTCGGAGAGGACGAATCGCCGGCCGTATCCCCTGGCTGATGCCCGATCAGATCCGGATAGGTTGCATCCAGGTGCGCGACCTTTGCGGCGGCCCCCCACAGCTGATAGGCCTGACGCGCCCGGATCATATAAAGCCGGGCGATATCAGGCTCTTCTTTTTCCATCCAGAATTGCGCAAACAGTTCATTGGCAAGGGCGCGAATATGATAATACTGATGTCGCGTGGCCGTCTGAATGGCCATGTGGTATGATTTCCGCGCCTTTTCATCATCTTTTTGTATCCGGGAATATTCGGCATCGATCAGATGGAAGGCATGTTCAAAATTTTCCGGCACCTGAAGCGCCCATTGTTTCATTTTTCTTCTGTCCCGCATCACCCTCAGCAGCAGCAGGCGTTTCCGGTATACCGCGACATTCCTGCATAAGGCAAGCCTTGCAAGGCTCGCGTAAAACACCATCAGGGGGACATAAAGCATGCTGGTAACACCGTCCGCATATCTTTCGGTCTCCGCGGCCATTTCAACAGCCGTCTCATGGTCATGAAACAGATAAGCCAGAATCAACTGGTGGAGGCGGACATCAAAAATGGATGTCCTGTCATTTGCCTCCAAGTGCACGCACAGCATTTCGTCGACGTCGTAAATCTCGCCGCAAAGTCGCTCGGGAACCGAATTTTTTCCCGTCAGATTCAGCACGGATTGATGCCATATGCGGTGAAAATTATAGGCTGTTTTCTGGTTCAACCGCCGGATCTCCTCCCCACGGGTCTCGATCTGCTGAAGCAGATCCACGAGATTTCTGCCGATGCAGTAACTGTTGCAGCAATAAACATGTACCGCATAGGCCGCATATTCCAGATCGCCGGTTTCCAGACCGATCTGATGGGCTTTGAGCAGGGGTTCCAGGGTGGTTTTAGCATGGCTTTTCCAATGCCGGATCTGTGAATTATAGATCACGTGAACTTTGGCTGCCAGCTCGCGGGCTTTTAACTGATCGAGAATTTCCATACCCCGGTCTCCCGCGTGGATGCCCGCGGTCATGTTGCCGAAAACGCCGCATTCGATCAGACCGTACATGGCAAAGGCAGTGGCGGAATCTGAAACAATGCCGTGCTTTAAGGTCAGCCGGATCTGCTCAAAGACGATCAGGGGCAAAAGCATTGGAAGGGAAAAAAAAGCAGCCGAGGCCGTATGGGTTAAGATCCTCATGGTGGCGATGACCAGCGGGTCATTCATGATTTTTTGATCAGCCGGTTCATTTCCGGCCCTTTTAAAAAGACGAAATTTGGTCATGAGAAGGCCGGAGAGGATGGCGGTCATGTCCGGTTTGCGGGGTAACGTGATTCCCAGCTTCTTTAAGGCGGAAAGGGAAGTTTTAATGGCTTCGCCGAGCCGGTTCCGGGCGATATCGGCCATTATCTGTACCTGGTAGACCTTTGTCTTATCTTTAAGGGTTCTGGCATGATGCAGCACATCTCCTGCCAGCCGCTCCATCATTTCAAAATCGGAATTCAGATAGGCGGTTTCCATGCATTCCGTATGCAGATCCAGCACAAGGTCATACCGGTGATCCCATTGATCCCCCTTTAAAACTGCGATTCCCGTTTCAAAATAGTGATGGGCGGATTCAAAAGCCGCCGAAGATCTGGCTCTTCTGCCGGCAAGGAGATTCAGCATGGCGTGTCTGAAAATATCCTCGTCATCTGTGATATGCGAGACGGCCAGGTTCCAGTGAGTAACCATTTCAAACAATCGGCGTGACCGCTCCGGTTCCGGTCCCCTTTCCAGCATCATTTTGCCAATCCTGAAATGCGTTGTTCCGCGAACGTCTATGGCCAGCATGGAATAAAAAGAATGATGGACGCGGTCATGGGAAAAGGCGTAGCGCAAACCTGATAATTCATCTCCGGCATCTTGATGCGCATCATCATCGTCAGCATCGAAGAAAGGATCAATGATGCCCTCCCTGAACGGATTTTTTAATATTTCAACAATATCGGCAGGAGGCATATCGATCACCGCGGAGAGTGTCCCCACGTCAAAGGAATTCCCGATACAGGCGGCAAAAGTCAACACCCGCACGGTATCCTCAGGCAGCTTCCGGATCTTGGCGATCAGCAGATCCGCGACATTATCGGTGATCTTGACCTGCTTGAGTTTTTCAAAATCAAACTCCCATCGACCCTCCTCCGGATTGAAGACAATCCCGCCGTCATCATGCATCAACTCAAGAAGTTGCTTTAAAAAAAGGGGATTCCCCCGGGTCTTTTTAAAACATATTTCCGCAAGGGGGGTGACATTTTCCATATCCAGTGACAGCGTTTCAGCCAGAAGCCGTTTGATATGGCTCAAATCAAGCGGTCCGGGTTCGATGATGCCGACATTGATGTTTTGCTCGCGGATATGCTTGAGAGTTTTCTTGACCGGATGATCCGCTGCCGTATTTATGTCGGGAAAGCCGCCAATGACTAAGAGATAAGCATTGTCGGGATTGGTGATGATGTTTTCGATTAATTTCAGGGAAGGCTCGTCAATCCATTGCAGATCGTCTAAAAAAATAACCAGAGGATGATTTTTTGAGGCAAACACTCTTACAAACTGCTGAAACGCCATATGAAAACGGTTCCGGGATTCAACTGCGGGCAACTCAGGCAACGGCTGCTGCGAGCCGATAATCAATTCAAGCTCGGGGATCACGGCCACAATCAGTTGCCCGTTTGCGCCAAGTGCCTTTAGCAGGGATTGTTTCCAGAACTCGACGGCTTCATGACTGTGAGACAGCAATTGCCGGATGAGTTTCCGAAAGGCGTGAATCAGCGATTCATAGGGAATATCTTTTCTGAGCCGGTCGAATTTTCCGGAGATAAAAAACCCGCCTCTGGCCGCGACGGTTTTTTGTATCTCCTGCACCAGCGAGGTTTTACCAATGCCGGCAGGGCCGGTGACGATTACCGCCTCATTTGCGCCCAGACTGACGCAATCGTAGGCGGTGAGCAATTTTTCAATTTCCTGTCCCCTATCAAAGAGTCGCTGGGGAATATGAAACCGACCCACGGCTTCTTTGAGGCCCAGGGCGAACACGGGGATCTTTCCATTCTGCGTCAACCCCTTAAGGCAGGTTTCCAGGTCCACCCTGACACCGGCGGCGCTCTGGTATCTGTCTTCGGGTGTTTTGGCCATCAGCTTCAAAACAATATCGGACAGGATTTGTGTAATTTCCGGATTGATTTCCCACAAAGGGATGGGAATTTTGGCGAACTGGGCATGAACCAGTTCAACGGGATCCCGGCTCAAAAAAGGCAAGCGACCCGTCAACAACTCGTAAAACGTCACGCCCATTGAATAAAGATCGGTCCGGTAGTCCACGGCCCGGTTCATGCGGCCGGTCTGTTCCGGCGACATGTAGGCCAGGTTTCCTTCAAACGCATCAGGCGTTACCATTCCCGGGGTTTCTTTAGACATTGCCGATGAAATACCGAAATCGATCAGCTTCACCTGGCCGGTGAAGCGATTGATGACGATATTGCCGGGGTTAATGTCCTTGTGTACGACGGACTGAGCGTGAAGCGCTTCCACAATTTCGGCTATTTTCACCGACAAGGTCAGAAGCCCCGCGAGATCCGGTCTTGTTTCGGCAATGCTTTTGTCTAAAGATACGCCGCCGAAATCCTCCATGATAATAGCCAAACGGTTTCCGACGGTTTCCATGGCATATGCGCGGACGATCCCGTAAGATCCGAGATTCCGGAGCATCGTATATTCCTGCTGGAACCGGAGGGTGTCGGTAAATGAGGAGTCTTTGTCTTTTAACACCTTGATGATTACGGGAAGGCCGTCCATTTTCCGGCGGCCCTTATAGACCATCGAACGTCTGCCTTCGTGGATGCATTCACCTATGATATAACCGGGGATGTCAATCATGGAAATACTCCACCGGAAAAACCGGCATCATTTGAACCGTGAGAATGCAATGCAACCCGGGTAAAACGGACGGCTGCCGGCAATACGCCGGGCAGGCTTCTGACCGGGAAATCCATGTGTCGACAGTTTTAACAAATGTTAAAAGAGTAATCTAATCGTTGAATTCTGTCAATAACACAACATAACACGACATAACACGACCCGTCATAGCTCTTTTTTTTATTGCAGCACCATAACAATTGGGGTTAGATATAGTTATTTTTTTCGTGCAATACGACCAGCGCCTGGAAATCATCCGGGGCGGTGCCGACCCTGTCCGTTGCTTTAGTAATCCAGAATCCGTAAATGCGCATAAAACAACTCGAAATCACGGGCTTTAAATCATTTCCCGATAAATGCCGGATTGAATTTCCACCGGGTATATCCGCTGTTGTCGGCCCCAACGGCTGCGGCAAAAGCAATATCATCGACGCCATCAAATGGGTAATGGGAGAGCTGAGTATACGGCAGCTACGCGGAAAATCCATGGGAGACGTTATTTTTGCCGGCTCCGGCAAAAGACCCGCGGTCAATATGGCTGAAGTTTCCCTGCTCCTTTCCAGTGACGGCGCAGTTCCCATAGAAGGCATGGATGCCTATACCGAGGTCATGATCACCCGGCGGCTGTACCGTTCCGGGGCGAGCGAATACCTGTTAAACCGCCGGCCCTGCCGGTTAAAGGATATTCTCGGCATTGTCCTGGGTTCCGGCATGGGATCAAAATCCTGCGCCATTGTCCAGCAGGGAAATATCGGGGCCATCACCGATGCTACACCCGAAGAACGCCGGACCTTCATCGAGGAAGCCGCGGGCGTATCCAGATATAAAATCCGAAAAAACGAGGCCGTGGCAAAGGTCAGTACCGCCGGCCAGAACCTGCTGCGTTTAAACGACATCATCGATGAAATCAAAAAAAACATGAACAGCCTGTCCCGCCAGGCTGCCCGGGCCAGGCGGTTCCAGGAACTGCGGGACCAATGCCGACAGACGGACGCGCTGGTTTCGGTATATTATCATGAAAAATATTGCGCCCAGATCAACGCGGCCAAAGACCTTGCCCATGACCTGAAAGAAAAAGACGACCTTTTTGCTACACAACTGAAAACGCACCTGGATTTACTGGAAAAACTCAATACTGAGCGATCCCGAAAAGACGTCGATATTTCCGGAAAACGGGCAACCCTGTCCGACAACCAGCGGGAAATCGATCGTCTTGAAACAAAACTTTCCCATTCAACGGTCGAAAAAGAGCGTTTGTTTGAAGAAATCAGGGAACTCGAATCCGCGCTGGTGCAACTGGAAGAAAAAAACCGGCAAATTATTTTCGAAATTTCGGAAGAATCCGAAAAATTAGACCGACAGGACGCCCGCATCGCCGAGATCAGCGAAGTAATCAAACAGGAAATCGAGAAAGGCAATGCAATCCGGACACAGCGAAACGACCTGAACCGGAAATTAGAGGAATCAAAAAAACAAATATTTACCATCATGACCCGCAAAACCCGCATGGAAGATATTGTGGCCCATGCCCGGTCCAACCAGGCCACCATCAGACAGCGGCTCAAAAGACTTGATGAGGAGGAGGCAAAGTCCGTCCGCAGCCGTTTTGAACTCGACCAAAAACGCTCTGATGCCGCCGGGGTGCTGAAGGGCTGCATTGCTGAACGAAGCGATCTTGAAAATAAAATCACCTCCACCAGGACAACCCTCGATACCCGGATCAAATCTCTTGCAGACCAGATAAAGCAGGCGACATCCCTGCAAAACGATCGGAACAAGGCCCGCGCCAGATACACCACATTAAAGAAAATGGATGACAACCACGAGTGGTACAAAGACGGCGTCAAGGAGATCATGAGTCAAAAAGAGGCATTTTCAGATGATACGGACAAACCACCGGCAGCGGGCATTGCCGGTATTGCCGGCATCATTGGCGATGTCATCGAACCTGCCCCGGGGTTTGAGCTTGCCGTTGAAGCCGTGCTCGGGGAAGCCCTGCACTATATTTTTATCCATGATGTTGACGCCGGGATTGCCTCCATCAACCACCTCAAAGAGCGCAACGCGGGCCGGAGTGGTTTTATCCCCTTATCCCTGGCTCCCGACAATCTAAATCCCCTCCCTGCTCCCGCAATTTCGGGTACCCACGATCTGCTCTTAAACCATATCGTCATCCATGCCGGCTATGAACACCCGGTTCGGGCATTAATGGAGAAGATTATGGTCGTCGATGATTTTTCCTCAGCCATCAATTTATGGCGCACACACGGCGACGTTTACAAAATCGTGACCAGAAACGGCGACATCATCACGCGCGACGGGATCATGATCGGCGGCAGCAGGGACAAGCTGTCGGGGATCTACGAAAAAAAGCGGGAGTTAAAGGAACTTGGCCGGATTGTATCGGAACTTGATGCAACCATTGAAACCGCCCGGCAATTGCAGGAACAACTGGAGCGCGCGGTTAAACAACTGGAAAACGATATCTCCCGATACACCATTGAAAAAAACAACACGGACCGAAAAATTCTGGATGCGGAAAAACATCTTTATACCATTGAGGAAACCTTAAAGCATGCCGCCTATCAGCATGACGTCATCCTTCTTGAAAAAGAAAAACTGATGGGAGAAGAAAGCGATGTTAAAGGCAGTCTCCTGCAACACGACCAGGCCCTGGCCGGACTCAAACGGGAAACCGCCGCGCTGGAAAC
>Ga0351930_1025_pt1 | contig 28377 bp, 24 predicted proteins | sample BONcelT113001E10_FD_205823 | JGI IMG/M metagenome (GOLD analysis project Ga0351930, IMG submission 205823) | Enriched cells from coal bed in the Powder River Basin, Montana, United States - BONCAT cells T11 rep2 HSBNCT.T11.300.1.E10 ...
TCTTGGAATATCGCCTATTTCCCGCCATGTGACGCCTCCGTCATCGGTGACGATAACAATTCCCATATTTCCAACCGCCACGGCTCTTTTGTTGTCCCATGCCTTGATACCCTGCAGATCATTGCCCACGGGGGAACGCTGCGTTTCAAAACTTTTTCCTGCATCCGTGCTTTTCAATATTTTACCATTATTGCCGACCATCCAGATAATGTTGTCATCCAGAATATCGAAGCTGAAAATGAAAATATCCTCCGGGCATGCGGACTGGAGGGAACGATTCTGACCACTCATGACGGTGGTCAGACATGGGAAATGTATCGGCTTAACACAAGAGAGCATTTGCTGGCGCTTCTATACACCGGTGATAAATGGATAGGTGTCGGAACCGGAGGAATTGTTTTTACAAAAACGCCAACTTCCTCTTGGAATTTTGGTCGCTTATCTCCACATGAACTGGCCTGGCATACCGACATCGCAGAGCTTGATGAAAATCAGTTTGTCATCGTCGGACAGACAACCGGAATCTGGAATAAAGTTGACTGGAAACTTTTACATTGAGAAGAAAATAGGGGATATTCATGCTGGACTTCAAGCAGAAAATCGCGCAATTTTGCATCAACCAAAGAATCGCCGTCCTGGTTTTTCTCTCCGTCTTCACAGGAATTTTTCTCTACCAGGCGATGCAAATGAATATTAAAACCGTCTTTAAGGATCTCATGCCGAGTGAACATCCGTACATTGAGACCAACGAGAAGTATGCGGAGCAGTTCGGCGGTCCGAACATGGTATCCATTCGGGTCCATGTGAATGAGGGTGATATTTTTCAATTCGATGTCCTCAAAATCATTCAGGACCTTCAGCAGGAACTGCGAACGGTTACCGCCGTCAATGAATTCCAGATCGTATCGCTGGCTTCGAAAAAGCTGAAGCGGACGAGCGGGTCTACATTCGGGATTGAAAGCGTACCCCTGATGTGGCCCGAGATCCCGACAACGCCTAAAGAACTGGACGATTTACGAAAAGGCGTTCTGGAAAACCCCCTTGTTTATGGGAGTTATGTGTCGCTTGATTTAAAATCCGCCCTGATTACGGTCGATTTCATCGATCGACTCGTTGATTATGATGCGATATACCGCGATATCAGCAGGCTCATTGATGGCTTTGATAATCATAAAGTATCGATCACCGCCGTCGGCGAACCTGTTTTAAGGGGTTTGATCAATGGATATCTTCCCCAGACCACAATGATCTTCTTTGGAAGCATCGTTATCATGTGCGTGATCCTTTTTCTGGGTTTTATGAGATCTCTTCGGGGCGCGATTATCCCGTTCGTTAATGCGATTGTCAGCGGGATATGGGCTTTGGGCATCGGAAACATGATCGGACTGGCGCTGGACCCACTGGGAATTGTTATCGCCTTTCTGATTACGGCACGGGTGATTTCCCATTCGGTGCAGTCCATCACCCGATTCGACGAAGTGGTTGAAGCGCGAACGGAAGCCGGTGAAACAAAGGATATCAGCAAAATTGCGGCGGAAGTTACCCTTGGATCCTTGTTACGGCCGGGATTATTGAGCGTGTTGACCGATGCCGGCGGCATTATGGTAGTGGCCCTTGCGCCGATTCCGTTGCTTCAAAAAACGGCGATTCTCGGCGCGATCTGGGTGACCTGCATCGTAGTCACCGGCGTCATTATGACTCCCGTTCTTTTGACTCTGGTCAAGAATCCCGACCGTTACCTGTTCCCATTTAATTTAACTAAATTTTACAGTCTCTTGCTCAGGAAAATGGGTAACATGGTGATCGGGCCCGCCCGATGGTCCATTCTAATCGTTGTCATCCTGATCTGTACCGGTGGGCTCTATTATGCCAGCACAATAACCGTCGGCGACGCACATCACGGGACGCCACTGTTATGGCCGGACTCAGACTACAACCAGGCGGTGAAAAAAATCAACGATGAGTTTCTCGGCACCGACACCATGTTTGTAGTTGTAAAAGGAGAAGATAAAAACGCCATCACGCAACCGTCGGTACTCAAAAATATGCTTCAATTGCAGCGATACGTGGAATTGCAGTCCAGCATCGGCGGAAGCGTATCCATAGCAGACCTGATTCCGAATATCAATCGTATCCTGCATGAAGGCAACCCACGTTATGAAGATATTGGGAAAGATGATCTTTCCAATGCGGAACTGATTTATATGTATCTGGCCGGTTCCGATCCCGGCGACCTTAACCGATTTACCGATCTAGATTATGAGGATGCCGCCATCACCATCTATTTTCGTGATCATACCGGTGAAACGATCCGAACGGCGATTTCACGCATCAAGCATTTCATGAGCCAGGAGATGGAAGAGGATATTGAATATCTTCTGGCGGGCGGGATGATCGGACTTCTGGCCGCGGTCAATGAAGTTATTTTCGTCGGACAAATGGAAAGTATCGCTTTTGCGCTATTAGTTGTTCTTTTAACATGCACGGTCACTTATCGTTCCAGCACCGCCGGACTTTATTTCATGATCCCCGTGCTTATAACAAATATTCTCACTTTCAGTTTCATGTCTTTCAACAAAATCGGTCTGAATATCAATTCGCTGCCGGTGGCGGCGATAGGAATCGGTCTGGGTGTCAATTATTCGATATATGTTGTTGACGCCATTAAAGAATATTTCGAATTTAAAGGTGATAAAGTTGAAGCAGTATACTACGGGTTACGATCAGCAGGGCGCGGCGTATTAAATTCATCTATTCCTTTGATACTTTGCACAACATTCTGGTTCTTCTTCTCATCACTTAGATTTCAGGCCGAAATGGCTATTTTGATCGCCATATGGATGGCCCTGTCAGCCATCAGCGCTCTGGTGGTGATGCCCGCGTTGATCATTTTGTTCCGTCCTCGATTTGTATTTAACAAGTAAGATGGAGCAAACTACTTCTGATGCCAAGGAAGCGCTCGTGGGATTAAAAGAGTAAAAAGAATTCAGCGTCCTTTTCCCATAGTCCCTCTTGGACTCCATAAAGTCAGATGGACAGATTGCAAAAGTAATTTGAATGCTGGTAATGCAACCGGAGGTTTTTAGAGATGTCTTTTAACTTGGCAAAATGTGATTATTGTGGAGAGTGTTTTGAATCCTGTCTCTATACTTCATATGATAAATCGGGCGCAGCTGAGCAGATGCATAACCTGGTTGCCGGCCAAAAAACCGATATTATCACAGACTGCGTCACCTGTGCCGCATGTAACGCTTACTGTCAAAAGGGAGCCAACCCTTTTGATCTTTTATTGATGCGCCAGGAAGAAAGTGGACTCTATCAGACAACCGCTTCCTACAAGATGCTGGTCGACACCATTGATCAGCAGCCCAGCGAGGTTGTTCCCGGTAAACCTGGTTTCCCAGCAATCAATATCTGTGTGGTGGACGTCATGCCAGGAATTTTTGAGGGTCAACTATTCGACGGATTAACCTTTCTCAGGGGCGGCGATTATGAAAGCGTTCTGGGGGCGATCCATGTCGGCACCGAGCTGCCGCTTCGGAAAAAACTTGCCGCGAAAATTGAGGCGCTTGCCAGGACCGGTTTCAAGGAAATCATTATGTATCATGATGACTGTTACTCGGCCTATACCACGAAGGCCATGGAATACAGGATCTCCGTTCCATTCAAGGTTAAACACTATATCGAATATTTAAAAGATTATCTGCTTGCACATCAGGAAAAGATCCGGCCGTTAAACATGAAAATCGCCTATCAGCAGCCTTGCTCGAGTCGTTATACGCCTTGGATGGATGCGCATTTGGATGAATTGTTCGATTTGTGCGGCGTAAAACGCGTTGAAAGAAAATACGACCGCCGCAATGCCCTGTGCTGTGGGTCTCCGGTCGGGCCCCATGCGGGAGCGGAATTTTGCGCCGACTTTAAATCAAGAAACATTGAGGATGCTAAGGAAAACAACGCCGAAGCAATGGTTTTCATGTGTCCCTTCTGCTCCCTTCAAATGCGTGAAGAAGCAGCTGATGCCGGCCTGGCGCCTATTTTTTTAACCAGTCTTGTCAGGATGGCGTTGGGGGAATCTTTATCGTGCCATCCGGCCGGGCTTGGAGACGACCGTGATATGATTCAGGCCGCCGTAAAAATCGTAAAAGGCGAAATGTAAATTAATTTTAGTTTAAATAATTTACGAATACCATTTTAAAAGGAGAATCAAATCATGAAAAAAATCAAAATTATCGTCCCGTTTCCGTTTGATGAAAAAGGTGTTGCCAATCGCAGAGCACAATTACCTAATGAATTTATCCGACCGGAATTTTCAGTTGATTTTGTGCCTGTTAAAAACAGCTGCGCTTTCGGTGATGGTTATTATGATGCCCAATTGATGGATATGTTTATTTTCGAGGCTGGATTGAAAGCGGAAGAAGAGGGTTATGATGCCGTCTGCATTGATACGGTCAGTGACTCCGGAATGTACGGACTCCGATCAAGACTCAAAATTCCTGTCCTGGGTCCCGGACAGATCGTTTTTCACATGGCGGGTATTCTGGGCCACAAATTTTCCATCATCACCATGTGGGATGAGTGGTTTCATTTTTACAAGAAGGGGCTGAATGAATACGGCCTTTGGAATAAGCTTGCTTCCATGCGGTCCATTAAAACCCGACCGGATGTCAAAGAGCTTCTGGAAGGCAAAGAGGAGATTATATTTAAAAAATTGCTGGATGAATCCAACAAGGCAATCGAAGAAGACGGTGCGGATGTTATCGTTCTCGGTTCCACCACCATGCACCAGTCCTACAATTTTTTGAGGCAAAATCTTCCCGTGCCGGTGCTTAACCCGGGCCTGATCATGTACAAGCTCTGTGAAGTTTTTCTTGAACTTGGCATTACCCACAGCAAGAAAGCTTTCCCAAGTCCTCAGGTGATCAAGGATGATGAGGTGTTCAGCCGATTGCAAAAAGCATAACAATTCAAACTTAAACTAAAATAACGAGATTTAGAACATAAATTATTTCCACTACCATTATCAATCTACGGTTCTTTTTTAAATTGATTTAAAGGATATATCAATGAGTAAATCGAGTGCTTTACCGAAAACCATGAACTGCGCTTACTGCCCGGTTGTTCGTAAAATCTGTCGGATGCCGGACGGCAAGGGCCCTTCCGATTGCCCTACCGTTCATAATGCGGATATTTTGAAGCGCTCGCTGGAAAATTATCATGATGATGAAATACGGGAATTCGCCCGCCAGGCTTCGATCCAGGAAGCCGAGTGCTATGCGAATAGAAAATCCGGGCCCTATACAATGGAACCCCGAAAAACACGATTGGAGGAGATTATCGAGTTCGCTGGCAAAATGGAATACCGGAAGCTGGGGATCGCCTTTTGCGGTGGTGTAACTTATGAAGCCTCGATCTTGTCCACGATCCTGGAAAAGCATGGCTTTGAAGTGGTTGCGGTATCATGCAAGGTAGGAAGCGTGCCGAAGGAGGATATTGGTATTCTTGAAAGCCAGAAGATCCGCATCGGTGAGTATGAACCCATGTGCAATCCCATAGGCCAGGCCGAACTGCTCAATAGCGCTGATACGGATTTTAATATCATGTTGGGGCTATGCGTCGGCCACGACAGTCTTTTCCTTAAATATATTAAAGGATTTACTACCATTATGGCGGTCAAGGATCGCGTGACCGGTCATAATCCGATGGCGGCCTTGTATACCGCCCATTCATACTATCAGAAACTTAAGAAACTTGAAATGGGCAGTGATGCGGAAATGAAATCAAGAATGGTTGCAGGTAAAAAATAAACGCGGAGGAAATAATGTCGAGAGTTTATGAGTATCAGGGAAAAGAGGCGCTGAAAAAGTCCGGTGTTGCGGTACCTCTCCACGGAGTTGCCTCAACACCGGAAGAGGTTGAAAAAATAGCCAAAGAGATCGGCCGTCCGGTAGTGGTCAAGGCCCAGGTATTTGCGACTGGCAGAGCCGGCGCCGGGGGGGTAAAGTTTGCCGACACAGCGGCGGAGGCGAAACAATGCGCGGAAAAAATCTTTGCATCTCAAATTAAAGGGTTAAACGTCACAAAAGTTCTTGTTGAGGAAAAGTTAAATATAGACAAGGAATTTTATGCCGCCGTTGTTGTGGACAATTCCATGAAGATAAAAGGACCCGTGCTTATTTTTAGTACCCAGGGCGGGACGGGTATCGAAGAAATAGCCGCCAAAAATCCAGAAAAAATTGCAAGGGAGGTAATTGATATTTTAGAAGGCTTATCGACTTCCCGGGTTGTTTCAATGCTTGAAAAAATGGGAGTGAATGATCCCCATCAGAAGATTACCACTTCAATCTGCGCGCTGTATAAGGCGTTCCGCGATTTTGATTGCCGTAATATCGAGATGAATCCGATCATTTTAACAATGGAAGGGGATGTGTATGCTGCGGATTGCCACATGAACATGGATGACAATTCGGTCTTCAGGCATCCTGAGTTCGGTATAATCGTTCCCAGGGATCTTGAAAGACAACCGACCGAACTGGAACAGCTTGCATGGGATTATATCGAAGAAGGTGATTATCGCGGTACAGGATATATCACGCAATTGATAACCGATTTCAAAAAGGACGAAATCTACGTTGGATTCCACGGAATCGGCGGCGGCGGGTCAATGCTGGGCGCGGCCGCACTTCTTAAGCGGGGCATGAAAATTGCCAATTTTGCCGATACCAGCGGCGATCCCCCTGCAAGTAAAATATATAAGGTAATCAAGGCTATATTTGCACAGCCGATTTCAGCTTATGTGATGACCGGAGCGGTGTTGGCCAATCAGGAACAATGGTATCACGCATTTGCCATCGTCAAGGCTTTACGGGAGGAACTGGCCAATAAACCTGGATTTCCAGTGGTCATTCTTTTGGCGGGCAATAAAGAATTAGAGTCACATAAAATCATCAGGGATGGTCTGAAGGATCTTGATATCCGGTTCGAAATGTATGGGCGAGATTATATTTACAAGTCAAACTATATCGGCGAAAGAGCGGAGATCCTGATCAAGGAATATCTCCAGGAAAAGAAAACCGCCAGTAAATAAAGGATGGAATGATGTCAGCTGAAAAACTAACGTTCGAAACGATAAGCATGACGGTAACAATTGATTACAGCAAATGCGAACCCGCTTTGAAAAATACGTCAAATCCGAATTGCGGATTCGCCTGTGTCAAAGCAGACCGGCTATATGATCGGAATATTCTCAAAATTGAGGGTAACCGACCGGTGCTGGCCGTCTCTCCGGAAGAAGCAAAAAAACGATCCAACGAATCACTTTCCTGGGAATATGCCGATCGCATTACAGGCAATCACGCTATTGAAATCACGGTGAACTTTCCGGGGTTAAAAGAATATCGGGAAAAACTGAATCTCGTTTAATCAATTTCAGGAGGGTAAGACATTGCCTATTATCATAGAGGAAAAGACAAAGGTGATGATCCAGGGAATCACCGGCCGGTTCGGGCAGTTCATCGCGCGAAATATGCTTGATACCGGTACAAACTTGGTCGCGGGTGTAACTCCCGGACGCGGTGGAAGCAAAGTATGGGATGTCCCCGTATATAATTCGGTCCGGGATGCATGGGATGCGCATGGTCCTATAAATTCAACGGTTATTCTAGTTCCCGGTCCCGGCGCCAAGTTGGCCCTTGTCGAAGCAGTCAACTTTAAATTCGACACAATTTTGATGGAAGTGGAACGGGTTCCTCTGCACGATGCACTTGAATGCGTAGCCATGTGTCGGAAAGCCGGAATAAGGCTGCTCGGCCCGGGTTCCGCCGGGCTGGTCTCCCCGGGCTATGGGTCCTTAGGTGTGTTTGGTTCTCCCGAGGAACTGGCGAAGGTAGCATTTATTCCGGGTCGCGTCGGCGTAATTTCACGGAGCGGTGGACAGACCAGTACACTGGCATTCAATGTTTGCAGTGCCGGATTCGGTATCAGCACCGCGATTCATATTGGTACTGAGCAGGTTATGGGTACCACCCTGCCGGAAATACTGCCGCTTTTTGAGGCCGATGACGGCACTGACGCAATTGTTTATTATGGTGAAATCGGCGGTGTAATGGAGGAGGAGGCCTCGGAAATTATAAAAGAGAAGAAGTTTACCAAACCTTTCATCGGCTATATCGCGGGAAGAGGTCTTCCGGCGGGAATAAGATTCTCGCATGCCAGCGCCATCATTGAAGGTGGAAAGGGAACCGCCGAGGGTAAGGTGAAGGCCCTGCAAGAATGTGGAGCATATGTCGTTGAAGGGCCTGAAGACATTGGGCCGACGTTGCAAAAAATACTAAAATAACAGGAGTAAAAATAATGTCAAACGGAAGAATATGGAGAAGCTTGCTCTTTATTCCCGCCAATAGCTGGAGAATGCTCAACAAGGCAGCCGTTGAACAGGAAGACGGAGTGATTATCGATCTCGAGGACGCTTGTCCAGTCGGGGAGCGCGAGACGGGGAGGATTTTTGCCCGTGATATCGTGCCGATACTCAAAAATAATGGTGTGGATGTCCTGGTTCGTGTCAATTCTCTTCCGTCCGGGGTGACCGAGGAGGATTTGGCGATTGTGGTGACCGAAGGCCTTGATGGGATCATGCTCCCAAAATCGGAGGCCGGTGAAGATATCCGGAAACTTGATGATATGTTGACCCGGGAGGAAAAGAAAAAAGGGATTAAGAATCCGATCGCGATCCTGCCGCTCCTTGAATCGCCCAAGGGTATTTTAAACGCCCATGAAATCGGTAGCGCCAGTAAACGCGTGGCGGGTTTGGCATTCGGGGCAGGGGATTACATGTCTTCCCTTGGAGAAGGTTTTACTATCGCTAAACTTACGCCGGATGAATATTTCCCGATATTGTCATATCCGAGATCGGTTATTTCAATCGTTGCTACAACCTTGGGTATCCCGCCAATTGATACGCCATATTTCGGTTTGCTTATCGATGTGGAAGGCCTGGAGCGGGAAACAAGCCGTGTGAAGTTGATGGGATTCAAAGGAAAACTGTTGACGCATCCGAGACATGTCGGACCGGTCAACAAAATGTTTTCACCATCCGATCAGGATGTGGAATACGGCAGGAAGGTGGTGGAAGCCTATGAGTCCGCTGCGGCAGGAGGCAGGGGAACCGCTGTAATGGATGGTAAAATGATCGATTTTGCCATGCACAGGATGGGTAAAGACCTTCTTGCCAAGGCCGAAGCCATCAGGAAAAAAGCTGAGTTGAAGGCAAAAGTGATTCCACATGCTTAAAGGAGAAAGGTGATGATATCGAAGAAAACACTGGAAAATGTCGTTTATGACACCATTAGAAGAGGCTCCTGCTCCATTTCACCGGATGTCCAGGGGGCATTTGAAGATGCGATTCAGATTGAGACCTCGGAAATTTCCAAAAGAGGTTTCGAAGCCACTCTGGACAGCCTGAAAAAATGTCGTGAAAGGGACAGTCTGGCATGCCCTGATACGGGCTGGCCCCTGTTTTTCATTAAAATGGGGGATGATACCCGCATTGAGGGCGGGATCAGCGCGATGGAAGAGGTTACGCGTCAAATGGTAATCAAGGCCACCAAGGACGGCTATTTGCGAAAAACCATGAAACACCCGCTTACCGGTGATGATCCGGGAGGTAATGTTGGCATGAATATGCCCAATTTCTCTTATAAGTTCATGCCCGGTAAGTCCTTTCAGATCACCTACGTTGCCAAAGGCGGCGGTTCGGAATGCTTCGGAGGCAGCCGCTTGCGTATCGTCGCGTTCGCCGATGGTTTGGTGGCGATTAAAAAAGCGGTGATCGACTGGTATATCGCCGCTGCAAGGGCGGGCGCAATTTGTCCGCCCTCGGTGTTAGGCGTGGGTATCGGAGGGACAGGGGATGTGTGCATGCATCTGGCCAAAAAGGCAGCCACATTGCGTTTGATCGGGTCGAAACACCCCGAGCCCATGATTGCCGATCTGGAAAACGAATTGTACGAAGGAATTAATGCCCTTGGTATCGGATCAATGGGATCCGGTGGTGATAAATCCGTGTTTGCGGTGAACATTGAATACTCCTTGACCCATATTGCCGGTGTTGCTGTAGGAATTAGCGCAAACTGCTGGATCGCCAGGAGGGCGACCACAAAGATACATGAAGATGGCAAAATTGAAAAACTGGATAATCCTAACTGGTTTGATGGGAGATAAATATGGCTGAATATCATTTAAAGGTTCCTTTGCAGGACGAAGACATACGGCAATTAAAGCTTGGAGATATTATTTATCTTTCCGGGCTGGCATGGACCTGCCGTTCAAGGCTACAGAGATATATCTTCGATGAAGGACATGAGTTGCCGTTTTCTACAGAAGATAAAAATCTGCTGATCCACGTCGGCCCCGTCGTCATTGATGACAATGGCAAATGGCAATTGGTTTCATTCATGCCGACATCCAGCATTCGATTCGAAAAGTGGGGTGAAAAATCGATTCGTCAATTCGGATTAAAGGCAATCATCGGCAAGACGACAATGGGAATAAATACCGCGCGAACAATGAAAGAGTTGGGATGTATTCACGCAACGCCGATAGGTGTACCCGTGCAGGCTTATCTGGATCGTATTACGGTAAAGGATGTAAACTTGTTTGATGAACTTGGGAGTATTGAGGCGGCATGGATTCTGGAATTGAATGATTTAGGGCCTTTTCTGGTGGATATCGACACAACCGGTCAGAACCATTTCGACAGGCTGGATAAGGTTATCGATGAAAAACGGAAAAAAGTTTATGAAAAGTTAGGCATACCTGAAGATTTTGTATATACGAAACTTTACTAAATCAACGACTCAATGACGATAGTGATTAAATTTCAAATTATGGAGATGAAAAATGCAGGATTTTAATTTACCGATCAAGCAGACCGATGTTCTTGTAATGGGAGCAGGCGGCGCCGGGATGAGAGCCGCTATTGCAGCAGCAGAAAAAGGCGCCCGGGTTGTCATCGCTGCCAAGGACTTGTTTGGCCACAGCGGCTGCACGCCGGTGGCGAAAGGTGGATATGGTGGAATGCGGGGACCTGGAGATGACTGGAAGCTGCATTTTGAAGATACGGTTCGGGGCGGCGGCGGCATCAATAATCAGAAACTGGTCGAGGTTATGGCCAAGCAGGCCAGAGAGAGATTGCTTGAACTCGAGGAATGGGGAGCTGCATTTGATCGAGATAAGGATGGAAGCATTTATTTGCGAAAATTCGGCGGTCATTCCGCCCCACGCAGTTGCATCAGCGGCGATGTGACCGGTCGGGAAATGATTTGGGCATTAAAGCGCAAATGTTGGGGAAATAAATTGATTGAGGTGGCGGATGAAACTTATATCAGTCAGCTTCTGGTTAATGATGGAAAGATTACCGGCGCAGTGGGCGTGCAGCTGCAAACCGGAGAAATCGTCGCATATGAATGTCCGGTGGTAATTCTGGCTAACGGCGGATCCGGCAGATTATGGCCGATTACCTTTGCCACAAAAGGAAAATGCGGCGACGGCCTGCGTTTGGCCTACGAGGCCGGCGCCGAACTGGTGGATATGGAATTTTTTCAGATTCATCCCACCGGATGGAAATGGACCCCGGCTGTCATTGGGCGTGTCATCAGTGAGGGTGTCCGCGCCGACGGCGGGCAATTGCTCAATAAAAATATGGAAAGGTTTATGTGGAAGTATGACCCCGATCGACTGGAGCTGGCCTGCCGGGATTATGTTTCGCGATGCATATACAAAGAGGTCAAGGAAGGTCGCGGTACGGAACATGGAGGGGTTTGGCTTTCCATCACCCATCTTTCGCCGGAGCATATCGAGAGAAAACTCGCAGCATTCATGGCCACGGGAATGGTTGCCGGTCTTGATGTCAGAAAACAGGCTATCGAAATATTTCCTGAGCATCATTACCAGAACGGCGGTGTGAAAATTGATGAATATGCCAGAACCACCGTACGGGGACTTTACGCGGCAGGAGAAGCGGCGGGCGGTGTCCATGGAGGCAACCGGCTGGGTACCAATTCCCTGGCGGATTTGTTGGTGTTCGGGAAAATATCCGGTGAAGATGGCGCTGAATACGCAAAAAACGTGGAACGGTCAAAAATTATTAAAGACCAGTTAGAAGATGAAGTCAAGGCGATTCGCAGTCCATTGGGAACGGATTCCGGTGTCAGCCCCTATGCCCTTTCCAAAAAATTGCATGATGTCATGTGGGAAGAGATGCATATTGAAAGGAGTGAAAAAGGTCTGAACCGGTGCCTGGAAATTACCGCTGAAGTCGTTGAACAGTTCAAAAATATATCCATACCCGGCACATCGCTATACTTGAATGATGCATGGACAACCGCCATGGAAGTTCGTTCCAGAATGATCGTGGGTGAGATTATGACACGCGCATCCTTATATCGGACGGAGAGTCGCGCCGCGTTGTTCCGGAGCGATTACCCGCATGTCAATCGCAAGGAATGGGATAAAAATGTCATCGTAAAAAAGGAAAACGGGCAGATGAAGATAGAAACCACTCCGGTGATCGTAACGATCTGGCCCACCGAAAAAATCGATTTACCCAAATTCCCCGTGCCCGGAGAAGAACACGAACCCGGCGCGCGAGTTTTTTGTGAAATCGAAGAAGGTGAATATTAATACTATATATAACGATTCTGTGGCCGAGCCCAGGTCAAACAGAAAAGGAGCCAACGATGTCAGAAAATATAACGATTCAGGTTTACCGGTATGATCCGGAGAAAGACACAGAAGGTGGGCTTGTGCAATACTCGCTGCTCAAGTTGCCGGGAATGCGAATACTCGGTGCGCTGAAGGCGCTTAATGATCAAGGCCATAATATTTCATACCGGTATAATTGTGAAGAATGGGAATGCGGATCCTGCGCCGTTTATATTAACGGCAATAAATCGGTTTTGGCATGTAAAACTGAAGTTCAAGACAAAATGGTCATCGAACCGGTTCCGGATATGAAGGTTTTAAAGGATCTGATCGTTGACAGAGAAAAGGAAAATAAAAAGCAGGCAGAGCTTTATAACCTGCCGACGACGAAAATCGGATCAGATTTGGCCTACGAGGTTCAAAACAGTATGTGGCAAGCCATTACCTGTATGGAGTGCGGCATCTGTTTGGCTTCCTGTCCGGTTCTTCATCCTGCGGGCGGATCATATACCTATAGCGGACCCGAGTATATGATTCAGTTATTTCGAACGGAGCTAGATACGAGAGTAGAAAAACATACCCTTGAGATAAGCAAAAAAGAGGGTATCTGGGAATGCACGGTTTGTAGACATTGTGTCGAAAATTGTCCCCAGAATATTCCAATTCTGGATCAAATTTTATACCTGCGCAACAAAATAATTGATGAAAAAGGGGAGTTGGTTCCTCCTGAAATCCGTGATCTTAATGAACGGCTTTTCCGGACAAAGAATCCTTACGGAAAACCCAAAAAGAGAAGATCGGATTGGGCTGAAGGACTGAATGTCCCGGATATGCAGGACGGGCCGCAGGATATCTTGTTTTTTGTGGGGAGCGAGCAGTGTTATAACCCGCGGGACCAGGAAATTGCAAAGGCCATGGTTGATGTTTTCCGGAGCATGAAAATAGGTTTCGGTACCCTGGGTACTGACGAGGCGGATGCGGGTGAATCCGCATTATCCACCGGCGAACAGGCCCTTTTTGAAGAACTTTCTGAAATTAATATAAAATCTATCCAGAAAAGCAAATTCAAGGCGATCGTAACGGCTTCTCCGCATGACTACCACGTCGTTAAAAACGAGTATCCGAAATTCGGCGGCAACTTCAATGTGCTTCATTATACTGAATTTATTGATGAAATGATCCGAAGTAAAAAACTGAAATTCGCCAATAAGTGCGATAAATCAGTAGTATATCATGATCCCTGTTTCCTGGGTCGGTATAACCAGATTTTTGATGCCCCGCGAAATGTGCTGAAGGCGATTCCGGAGTTGAACCTGGTTGAAATGAATAAGAACCGCGAAAATGCCGAATGTTGCGGCGGCGGGGGGGGCGGCGCCTTTATCGACATTCCCGCCGGTGAGCGTATACCTGAACGCAGGGTCGCGCAGGCCCTAGAAACCGGCGCTCAGATTCTGGCGGTTGCCTGCCCGTTCTGTCTGGCAATGTTTGAAGATGCGGCGAAGACGCTGAGATGTGAGAGCAAAATCGAAATAAAACACATTATTGAACTCGTTCGCGATGCTCTTTAAAAATTTGTATAAAAAATCTCACATCAAAACGTGATCATTGAGGCGGCGGCCGGATAATGGATCTGCAAAAAGCGATTTATTCTCCGGCCGTTACCTTTTGCGGGAATCGGGAGTTTCATTCTCCTTCGGTTGGCGACATATCTTACAGGCGGATATTGAATGGATAAAAGTAATAAAATTCTGTTTCTTACAACGGCATGTCATGGCGTGAACCACATGTTCTGGGAGGCGATCGGCCCCCTTATGCCCTTTCTGATCATGACATACAGCCTCAATCATACCCAGGCGGGGCAGTTGGGACTGGTCTATATTCTGGTTTACGGGCTGATGAACTATCCTTCAGGCTATATGTCCGATAAATGGGGAAAACGGATTTTTATTCTGCTTTTTTTGCTTATTTCCTCGCTCTCTTTTGCAATGATTGTATTTTCAAAAATGTATTGGCAACTCTTGCTGATATTTGCCGCCGCCGGTTTCGGCGGCGGGTTGTATCATCCCTCCGGGACCGCGATGCTTTCCAATGCGTTTCCAGCAAGATTAAGGGGCCGCTCGCTGGGCTTGCATGCCTCAGGCGGAGCAATGGGAATCCTGCTGGCTTATCTGATTGTCAGCGCATTCAGTAAAACAGCGGACTGGAAATTCGCGGTAATCTGCATGTCGGGAATCGGGATTCTTCTGCTTGCTTATCTTTTGATGTTCGCATGGAAGGATCTTGAAGAAGACAATCGTCAGCCTCCTGACGGTCCCGCTGATAACTCTTCAGACGTTTCGATGCCCGGGTTTTTAGAGGTGATCAAGGCAATCCCGCATCTGCTGATCATCTATGCCATAGTCATGTTCCTTTTCAAGGGGGCGTATGTTTGGGTTCCCACATATCTAAAGGAGGTATATGCCTTAGACGTGGCAACGGCAGTATCATTCACCATCATTTTACCCGTGATGGGATTGTTAAGTAATTATATGATGGGGAGAATATCAGACGCGATCGGGAGGCGAAATAGTCTGATCATCGTTTTTTCAATGCTGGTGGTTTGTCTGTTGCTGATGTATGTCGGATTCAGGCCGATAATTATCCCTCTTCTGGTCGTGTTCGGATTTTTCATCAATTCCTTTTCAGGCATCATCAATGCATTTACGCGGGATCTTCTGCCTGCCGAAATTATGGGAATGGCCTTCGGCATTATCTTTACATTTTCCATCTGTATCAGTTCGCTGGCACCATATATAATGGGAATCATATCGGACAGGTTTTCCTTATCTGAAAGCATGTTTTTCCTTGCAATCGTTGCAGTTGCGGGAGTTGTGACAACCATTTTCGCTCCCGGGAAATCCGTCGATTGAACTCACAGAAAATATGAAAGGCCGGATGAGCTTATTTTATATGCTATGAACCCGTTTACAAAGGAGTATTCAAGATGGATCCGATTTTTGAATTAGCTGATACCATAGTAAAAACAAATTATGAGGATCTTCCCGGGGAGGCGGTTTCAGCCACGAAACGTCAGATCATGGACGCCTTCGCCGCCGGCATTGCAGGCAGTTCAGCCGAGGCGGTGGAAGAAATTTATGATATCTTTTCCCATTGGGGTGGGAAAGAAGAGAGTACGGTCTGGGTATTCGGAAAGCGAATGCCGAGTGTGGCTGCTGCGCATGTGAATGCCACAATGGTGCATGCAAGAGATTTTGACGATACGCATGACAGAGCCATTCTTCATCCGGGCGCGGTCACCGTTCCAGCGGCATTTGCATTAGGGGAAAGTATAGGGAACGTATCCGGGCAGGATATTATAACTGCCGTGGCACTGGGCGTGGATCTCACCTCCAGGCTCTGTCTGGCCTGCACCAGCGATTATTTCACCGGCGGATGGCATTATACCCCCCTGCATGGAACACTGGGCGCAACGGCCGTAGCCGGCAAGCTGCTTAATCTGGATCAGGGTAAGCTGGTTCATGCGTTCGGTATCGCCTATCACCAGGCGGCGGGCAACCTTCAATGTGTTGATGACGGGGCGTTGACAAAGCGTTGCGGACCCGGTTTTTCAAACCGCAACGGTATTCTTTCCGCATTTATGGCGAAAAAAGGAATAACCGGAGCCCAAAATGTGCTGACCGGAAAGCGGGGGTTGTTTAATCAGTATCATCGAGGACTGTTTGACCCCGTGAAATTGACCAGGGAGCTGGGACAAACATTTGAAGGCGTAAATGTGAGCATTAAGCCCTATCCCTGCTGCCGGTATAATCATCCGGCGATTGACGCCGTCCTTTATTTGATGAATGCGCATCAATTTTCTCCATCGGATATAGATGCCGTTATCATTCATATCGGCCGGAGCGGGGCCGGACTTTTAGCTGAACCTATTGAACTAAAAAGAAATCCGCGAAATGCCGTGGATACCCAGTTCAGTATTCCATGGGCCGTAGCCGCGGCGCTTGCGTACGGCAGGCTGAGCATCGGCAATTTTTCGGATGAAGCGACAAAGGACCAGAATATTGTATCCTTGAGCAAAAAAGTGACGACCGTAACGGAGCCGGAATTGTCGGTGCCAGGGATTGAGCCTTGTATTGTCGATATTCGCTTAAAGGGTGGAGAAACTTATACCAAAAGAGTGGATGTCCCATATGGATCTCCGGACAATCCCATGTCGATCGATAATATTGCCGAAAAACTCAGACATGCCGTTCCTTTCGGCGCAAAGCAGATTGACGGCAACCGGGTCGAAAAACTGATCCAGCTGGTATTGGAATTGGAACAGGTTAACAATGTTGGAATCATCGGTGACGCATTGGGATGAACATGGCGCAGGGGCAATGCACGGGAAACCTCTCAAGGCCTGAATTTAAAGGATTGAACCAAATGGATGCGATTTATAATATTTCAGAGAAATTTAACAGCATCAGTTATGATGATTTGCCCGCAGATGTGGTCAAAGCCACCAAAAAGCTGATATTGGATACCATTTCGGTGGGCATCGGAGGCAGCGGCAGTGACGGGGTGAAGCAGCTTGCTCAGCTTCTTGTTGATCAGGGCGGAAAGGAGGAGAGCAGCGTCTGGGTTTTCGGCAACAGATTGCCCTGCGCCGCCGCCGCCCAATTAAACGCCACCATGGCCCATGCACTTGACTTTGATGACACTCACGATCGTGCCGTGATTCACGTCGGGGTCTCCACCGTTCCGACGGCATTCGCCGTTGCGGATAAAGCAAGTGATATTGACGGCAAAAAGTTCATTACCGCCGTGGCTCTGGGAGTTGAAATCGCATCCCGGTTATGTCTCGCCAATACGGTGTCCATGTTTGAGCGCGGATGGCATTATACCACATTGTACGGGAATTTCAGCGCGACCGCTGTTGCCGGGAAACTAATGGATCTGGAAGTAAATAAAATGATCAATGCCTACGGGCTGGCCTATCATCAGGCCGGCGGCAATCTGCAGGGGCTGATTGACGGTACCCTGGCCAAGCGTCTGGGACCAGGGTTTTCCGTCAGAAACGGCATTACGGCGGCGCAGATGGCAGTAGTTGGGCTGACGGGTCCCCGTAACAGTTTGTCAGGCAAGCACGGATTATTCAACGTGTATCACCACGGCGATTATGAACCCAGAGCCCTTGTTGAAAGGCTTGGAGAGACATATGAAGTATTAAACCTGAGCTACAAGCCGTATCCCTGCTGTCGTGAAAACCATTTATCCATTGATGCTGCTCTGCAATTAAAATCTGAATTTGATATAAAATCAGACAACATTAAAGAGATCATCGTTCACATGAGCAGAGAGGGGATGGTCGCCGTATTCTCGCCGCTCATCGATAAACAGAATCCGAAAAATGTTGTGGATGCACAATTCAGTACGCCATGGACCATAGCCTGGGCGCTGGTTTATGGCTCAGTTGGGATAGAAGCTTTCACACCTGAAGCCATTCATGACGAAAAGGTGCTGGCGTTGTCCCGCAAGGTGCATCCGGTCCCGGATGATTCTCTGGCGCAATTGGGCGTCAGTCCAACCGTTGTAAATATCATCACCAAAACAGGCGAGACGCATACCCAAAAAGTGGAAACCGCCTACGGCTCCCCAGGGAATCCGATGAGCATGCAGGATATGGCTAATAAAATGATCGATTGTGTTGCCAATGCCGCAGGGCATTTCGGTTCAGCCGATGTTGAACAACTGACATCAATGTGCATGAATCTTGAGAATTTGGATGATGTGCGCCGGATCACGCGGATTCTATCCGCTCCGCAGGCCTGGAGCTGACGCTTCCATGGGCAGCGAAACCATTGGTTAATAATGCATAGAAGAAAAGGAGCAGAAATGAACGCAATTAAAAAGATAATGGCCGCGATTGATCTTTCGGATTATACCTGTTCAATTTTGGAAACTGCCGAGAGTTTAGCAAAGGCGCTTCAATGTGAACTGCTGATCGCCAATATCATAAACCCAGGGAATGTCGATGCCATCAAGCTTGTGGAGCAGTTCGAACATGATTTTAAAGATATTCCGCATGATGTAAAAGTCGGCAAATATCTCGAAAAACAAAAAGAAGAAAGATCCAAACAGCTTGATGCCATGGTTGAGCGACTGGGCCTGAGCCATATTTCGGCCAGAAAGATCTATAAAGTCGGTATTCCTTTTGAGCAGCTCATCTGGATCGTGAAAGATGAGGATGTGGATCTTGTGGTGATGGGGCCTAAAGGGAAAACAAACCTTGCCACCGTTTTATTCGGCACCACAGCGGAAAAAATGTTCCGGCATTGCCCGGTTTCTGTCTTGAGTGTCCGTGAAAAAGCATCTGACGATCTGCGTGCCTGTATGTTTCTGGAATCGAAAAGGAATCGGTGACTTTTAGGTGCTTGCTGCTCCGACCTTGAGTCCCGAGAAAATTGATCAAGTCATTGAAATTTTGATATTTTTGGCGCGTAATTGATAAAACAAATGAGGATGGCTTTACAAAAATTCAATTGATGACTTTATGAGCTCAATGCGACTGAATCAGCACCATAATTATGCATGGGTTATCCTGGCATTGATAACCTGCATGCATGTCATGAATATCTTTTCAGGGCGCAGTCTCATACCTTTGGGTCCTTTGCTGCAGTCTGATCTCAATCTCAGCCATGTTCAGATCGGAATGTTCACTTCCATGTATTTCGCCGGAGCGTTCTGCTTTTCACTCCCCATGGGCTGGCTGGTCGACAAAATCGGGGTGTATTGGACAATGCCTCTGGGTCAGTTGATCGTCGGAGTTTTCATTTTTTCAATAAGCCTTGCAGAATCTTTTTTTTTAATCTGTATTTTACTTTTTTTAGCGGGTATCGGCCATGCGGCAATAAATCCGGCAACCGGAAAAGTAGTAATGGCATGGTTTCCGATCAAGCGGAGAGCCACCGCCATGGGGCTCAAACAGACAGGAGTTCCCATCGGCGGGGCGATGGCGGCGATATTTCTGCCGGCTGCCGCACTTGCTTGGGGATGGCGCAATGCTTTGATCATAAGCGGACTGGTGTCGCTTGTTTCCGTCGCGCTGAGTTTGATTCTTTATCGGAGGCCAGCACATGTAAAGCAAGAGAACTACCCTGCTCCTCTACCGCCGTGTAGGCTTTCCGAAATAATCTGGAACAGGGATATCATGCTTCTTAGTTTTCTCATGATCGGTTTTCTCATGCTCCAGTCATCACTTGAAACCTATCTGGTGTTTTATTGCAGGGATGTTTTAAATTTTACGCTTATTACCGCCGGCATCATGCTTTCCATGGTCCAAATCGGCGCGGTCTTCGGACGATTGGTATGGGGTCCCGTAAGCGATATCCTGCTGCGTGCGCAAAGGAAACACGTACTCATTATCATTGGCGGGATATCGTCGCTGATGTGTATGGTATTTGCCTTGCTGACATTCCATATCCCTTTGTGGATTATCGGAGGATTGGTGCTGATTTTCGGCGCCTGCGCCATCGGCTGGAATGCCATCTATCTTGTGCTTGTTGTCGAACTGGCGGGAAGGGGAAACGAAGGCAGGGCGATAGGAATCAGCCTTTCCATTGCCTTTATCGGTCATTTGATCGGACCTCCCATCTTTGGTTATTGTGTCGATTATTTTGAATCCTACACTGTATCGTGGCTGATTTTCGGTTTCATGATGATTGTTGTTACCTCATTGATCACTTTCATTCGTGAACCTTTAAAATAAACAAATTCCTTTGGGAAAGGAGGTGAGGTCCGTTGCAAGGGATCTGCATTGATCTGATCGTAGTCTTACTATATTGAATGGCGGCATGATTATTTCTCGGGAAACTTCAGTATTTCAATATATAGCTGAAATTGTATAAATTAGCGTATAGAGTACACCTTGTTTTTGAAATTTTTACCCCCGTTGACATATGGCCCACATCACCATTTCCGCCAGTTGCTTTAATTTGTGCTGAAAGACAGGATGCGAGTTGATTTATGGATAAAAAACAAATTTCAGGTACGTTGATCCTGGTTCTGATTTCTGTCATATTTTTGGGTTGCATACACATAATGTCGCATGAAAAGGCAATTGAGCCCCAAACCTCGGTCGGAACGGGTCGTGGATATTCCAGCCAAATAAAGGTGGAGGTAACTCTGCAGGGCAACACCATTGTTTCCATAGATTTATTGGAGAGCGGGGATACTCCCGGACTCATCGATGCCGCTTTTGACGGTATCGTCCGGTCTGTTCTTAAAAAACAATCGACTGAAGATATTGATGCTGTTACCGGTGCTACCGGCTCGAGTAAAGGTGTTATGGAAGCCATAAAAAATGCCCTCGAAGATGCATGATAAGAACAAATATAAGGGTAAGAACGGCAATGTCCTGGGATTTTACGGAAATAAAGGAGGTGATGAATGAAGCGAATTTTCAGCTCCAGCAGGCAAGCATTTGCAAGGTTATTGAGAGTAAAAGGGGTGTGGTCACTTGCGTTATCTTGAAAAGCATTTAAGTGATAGGAGGATAGCAGATGAAAAAAATATTTTTGTTTATAATGATATTTTTTCTGACTTCTACAATGTTACTGGCTGGGGACAAAAAGGCCAAAGAAGCCGTTGCAGAAGATTTTATTAAAACAGATGTTGTTGTAATAGGTGGTGGAGCTGCCGGCCTGATGGCTGCCCTAAAATCGGCAGAGGCCGGCGTCAATGTTGTTTTAATGGAAAAAATGGCTTTTCTTGGCGGCAACACCATTATTAGTGCCGGTATTATTCAGGCAGCGGGAACAAGTGTTCAGCGCGAATATGGCGTTGAAGGCGACAGTCCGGAAAAATTTATCGAAGACTTAAAACATCCAGGGCGTGATTACACGGGACAGGAATTTGTTTTTTCAACCATTATGCATGAAGGATCCCGGGATATGGTTGAAAAACTGCGCGATAGAGGACTTGAATTTGTAAATTTTCAAGAGGCTAATAAACGTATGCATATCATGTATCCTGAACTCTATCGCGGCGGTTCCACCCTTATCGGCTTGCTTAAAGATTTGTCTGTTAATGCCAAGGTAAATATCATGCTTAACACCGAAGCTAAAGAATTAATCGAAGAAAATGGTGCAATCGTTGGTGTAAAAGCAAATCACCATGGCGAAATGATTACCGTAAAAAGCAAAGCCGTTATCCTGGCAACAGGCGGTTTTTCCAGTAATCCGGAAATGATCAGGCAGTATTTGCCGCAGCTGTCGGATCTCAAATCAAGAGCATCAAAAGGTATTACCGGAGACGGTATCAGGATGGCTCAAAAACACGGTGCGGAAACGGTTGCCATGAGTGCCGGCCAGCATATGTTTTATGTAAACCCCGATAAGGAAATTGATGTGCCTCTTCTTCTAGCCTTTACACCAGCCATTATCGTCAACACCGAAGGCAAACGCTTTATCAATGAAGCCATCGACTATGCCGCTGCTGCTAGAGCTGCTGTAAGCCAGCCCGGCAAGAAAGGGTTTATCGTTTTTGATGAAATGGTTAGACGAAGCCATGAACCCATGGAAAAATATTTTGAAGTAGGTATCGTGGTAGAAGCCGGCAGCATCAAGGAACTGGCCGAGAAAATGGAGATGCCGCAACTGGTGGATACTATCAATCGCTACAATGAAATGGCCAAAGCAGGTGTTGATAAAGAGTTCAACCGGGAATACAACTTTATGCCTTTAGTGGAACCGAAATACTATGCCATTACCGTGCAGCCTATGATTTACAACTCTTACGGCGGTCTGAAGATTGATACGAAATGTCGTGTACTAAAAGCAGACGGCGAACACATTAAAGGTCTTTATGCGGCCGGTGAAGTCTCCGGCTCCGTAGAAGTTCAGGAAGGCCTTAACTACACTAGTGGCATCGCCCAGGCGCTTGTGTATGGTGAAATTGCCGCCCAAACTGCACGCAATGATATGAAATAACATAATTTTCAACTGAAAAAAATATAAGGATAATTCTATTATAGCAAGGAGATGCCAATGAGATTTGATCTGATTATAAAGAATGGCGTGGTTTGCACCGAGAGCGGAATGGTAAAGGGCGGCCTGGCAATCAAGGATGGCATTATACAGGCCATATCGCCGGACGCGATGCTTCCCGAAGGCGAAAAAGTATATGATGCAAAAGGCAACCTGATTTTTCCCGGTGTTGTCGAACCGCACTGCCATCTGGGTTTGGATAAGATGACGAGGGAGCGTTTTGCCAAGGATTTGGAAACCGAAACCAGGGCAGCTGCTCAGGGCGGCATCACTACTGTCAACACCACAACCCTTTTTGGAAGCAATCCCTTATCAGAGCTGTTTGAATCGGCGTTGGACGGAATCGGCAATATATATACTGATGTTAAATTTTATGTCGCTCCGGGCAGCAGCGAACATATTGAGGAAATGCCGTCAATGTTTAAAAAGGGGGTTGTCGCATTCAAGTTCCTTTTGGCTTATAGAGGAGCGGGTGCACGCATGTTCGGGATGGCGGAGGGAGGGCTGGATACCGCTTATATGTATCAGGGGTTTTCTCAGATAGCAAAACTGGGGCCTCCTGCTTTTGCAATGATACATGCTGAGGATCCGTCGCTTTTTGAATATCTTACACCGAATGTTATGAAAGAAAAAACAAATAATCCGATTGCCGCCTTTCATAAGGCCCGACCCAATATGTGCGAAGCGATCGATCTTTGCAAAGCGGCATATATTGCCCATGAGGTAGGCTGCCGTCTTTATCAGGTGCATATAAGCGCGAAGGAGACGGTGGACCAGCTTACGTATTTTAAGAATAAAGGCTTCGATATTACAGGTGAAACCTGCATACACTATCTTATGTTCGGCTGCAATGACGAAGTTTTTGTAAACAATGAGGACTTCTGTAAGCTTGCCAAGGTAAACCCGGCGATTCATGAACGGGCGGATATGAATCGCCTCTGGCAGGGGCTGAATGACGGCGTTATCGAGTGTGTTGGAACCGATCATACCAATTACTCAATAGGAACGAAGCTAGATAAGGATTTCTGGAGCACTACTGCAGGCTGCGGAGACGGAATGAGCGTCTCTTTGCCGCTTATGTACAGCGAAGGGGTGAACAAAGGGCGCATTACCATTGACACACTAAGGAAGGTAATGTGCGAGAATCCAGCAAAGGTATTTGGCTTATACCCCAGGAAAGGCACTCTTACACCCGGTTCCGATGCCGATGTCGTAATCATAGACCCCGATAAGGAGATGATCATCGATCACCAGAATAGCGAGAGTAGCAATGAGTTCAGTTTATATCAGGGTTGGAAAGTAAAGGGAGTCCCGGTGGCAACGTTTGCAAAAGGAAACCTGGTAGTTGAAAATTACAAGATTGTCGCTACCGAGCCAAATGGCAAATTACTTACCGAAGCATTAAGAACTCGCGTTTGAACCCTTTGGGCTCTATGCCGATTTTCAATCATTACTAATGCAATCCAATTGATCTCGGGAACAAAAGCTTTTGGAATGACCTCATAGATCTATGCCAAGGGAGGTCCCTTGTATGTTCCTATCGGAAAATATTCATTTTGTTCGCAAAGCCTTTTCACGATTCCAAAGTTTACGTGCGCGAGAATTTTCTTGATCATCCCATTTAATAATGATTAGGGGCATGAGTACAAAGAATGTGGTAAAGTCATTATCTTTTAAATGGAGAATTCAATGGAACTCAGCATACAGCAGACAGATTCGCGGAAGGCTTTGCCGGACGAAAACGAATTGACGTTCGGCATGATTTTTTCCGATCACATGTTTAACATGGATTATGACCCACATAGGGGATGGTGCAACCCCCGTATCGAGCCCTATCAGCCCATTGTCATGGATCCATCAACCATGGTACTTCATTACGGTCAGTCTATCTTTGAAGGGCTGAAGGCCTTTAAAACCGCATCCGGCGAAATCCGGCTATTCCGACCCCAGGATAATTTTCGTCGGTTCAACCTGTCGGCCGAGCGCATGTGTATCCCTCAAATTGATGAGGCTTTTGCGCTGAACACCCTCAAGACGCTGCTCAATATAGACAAACGGTGGGTCCCGGGCACCGCCGGCACTTCCCTGTATATCCGGCCCACCATCATTGCCATGGATCCCTACATCGGGGTCCGGGCATCCTATACCTATCGATTTTTTATCATACTTTGTCCGGTGGGAGCCTATTACAAGGAAGGTTTCAACCCGGTTAAAATCTTGGTAACGGACCAATATGTTCGTGCTGTGCGCGGCGGTACAGGAGAAGTCAAAACCGCCGGAAATTATGCCGCGAGTCTCTATGCCGGTGAAGAAGCTCATCGTATCGGCTTTACCCAGGTGCTCTGGCTTGACGGCGTGGAACAGAAATACGTGGAAGAAGTCGGTTCCATGAACATTTTTTTTGTCATTGACGATGAAATCATCACCCCGGCCTTAAGCGGCAGCATCCTGCCCGGCATTACCCGTGACACGGTGATTGAACTGGCCGCCATGTGGGGAAAACCCGTTTCTCAGCGACGGATCGGCATTAATGAGGTTTTTGATGCCCACCACGCCGGCCGGTTGAAGGAAGTGTTCGGCGCCGGCACCGCTGCCGTAATTTCACCGGTGGGTGAGATCAAGTACGAAGATGAAGTGGTACGAGTGGGAAACGGCGGTGTTGGATACTGGGCTAATAAATTTTTTACCGCCATCACTGATATCCAGAATGGAAGTGAAGAAGGTTTGGATGGCTGGAGTGTGACCCTGTAGTTTAAAAAACAAAAGTGAAAGCGTCGCGCATCGCAGAGATACAGGCGGTGCAGTATTGACGATATTGTGGGAAAAGCGAAAAACGGCTTTAAAACCGGAAAATAAAAAGCCTTGACATCGGGCGCAAAATATACAACAGTATTGAAAAGTAAAGCTTACTTAGCAAGTCGGCCTCGCCAAAGCTTTTACATGGAAGCATAAAAGATATATTCGGCAGCGGCAGAGAGGTTAACTCACGTGACATCGCCACTTACAGTTCGGAGCAGTATAACGGGGTTTCCGTTGAGGTAATGAGGAAGCAAACAGACGGAAGCTGGCGTATTTCAACCGATAGCCCGTGGGGTGGGGCAATTTGATGCCAAAAACAAATCCCTTTGTTTTCGTTATAAAATTTTGAAAATTTTGGTTGTTTTCGTCAGGCATCAAATAAGTAATTTCGTAAAAATTTGGAATAATATTGATTTTTATCATGAATTCATACATAGATCCCGCAAAAAGGGTTTCTTAACATTTTTACGATTTTAGATATAGATTTTGGAGCAGAAAAATGATCAGTAAAATCTTAAAATCAGCAGTGAACATCGATAGCAGAAGTTCAGACGCTCCGGGGAAATTAAAGCTCATTGAAGCCTTGAAACATCTTCTTGACGAGAAAGATTTCAATTCTATAACGACCGCCGAAATAGCTAAAACCGCAAATGCCAATGAAGCTTTGATTTATTGGCATTTCCAGGATAAAAGAGGGCTGCTTCATCAGGTGTTGAGAGAATATTTGCAGGAACACATGGCATTGCTGCATACAGAATTGAAAAAAATAACAGATCCCCTGGAAAAACTAAAAAAACTGATGTGGCTGAGTTTTGATATATGGAACAAAAATACAATTTACGCAAAAATAATCCTTATTGAAGTCAGAAGCTTTCCCGGTTATTTTGAGAGTGAAAGTTACATGATTGTCCGCAATTATGCCGGTTTGATAAAACAGATTGTTTCAGAAGGGATGAAGAAGGGGGAAATACGCGATGATATCCCATCGAGTTTTATCCGAGATCTGATCCTGGGAGGAATTGAACATTATGTATTACCTGCTTTGATTTTTAACAGAAAAATTTCTCCGGACACCTACACGGAATATCTATCCAAAATTCTGTTCGAAGGAATTTTAATCCAAAAAAAACAGATAACACCGAAAGAGAAAAAAACTTGACAAAGTTAAAATCGGGCGTTAAAACAGACAATAAATAAGTAATGCTTACATAATTTAAAATACGCGCAAAAATCGACCGCGTTAATGCTCGGAAAGTACATATGCCTCAGCAAATAAAAAATACAAATCAACAAAAAGGGAAAAAGAAAAAAGGGCCCCCGGGGAAAATTAAACTGGCGGATGCCATGCGTCAATTACTGGAAAATAAAGATTTTCATTCCATTACCACGGAAGAAATCTCTCGAACGGCCGGAATTAACGAGTCATTGATATACCGTTATTTCGGAGATAAAAGGGGACTGCTCCATCATGTCATGGCGGCTTACCTGGAGCAGGCGCATGAACAAATTGTTGAAAATTTAAAACGTATTAAAGGAGCAGCGCAAAAACTGGAGGTCTTTATAAGGAGCACCTTTGACATTTACTGCAATCAAAGGGTTTTTGCCAAAATTATTCTTATTGAAGTCAGAAATTTCCCCGGTTATTTTGAAAGCGACACCTATCAACTTGTCAGACGATATTCTCAGATGATGATCGATATCATAAACGAAGGAGCGGCCGCCGGTGAAATTCGAGAAGATATTCCCCCCATGGCCATTAGAGATATGATCATCGGCGGCATTGAACATGTTTTGTTGCCCGCGCTGATTTTTGATAGAGATGTTGAATCGAACGTGTTGTCAGAACATTTAATTGCAATAATTTTACAGGGTATAATAAAGAAAGAATGTTCTGATTCAAGTCAGCCGAAAACCGTGGAAGCTGTTTACGGTTAATCGACTCGGAAATTTTTTTTTCAAACTAATTTAAGTAAGTATTACATTATATTGACTGTTGCATGCAGCCGTGTTTGAGTCCTGTGTGAAAAAACTATTCTTTCGATACAAGAAATATTTTTGAAGTTCCATCAATAGTGTAGTCAATATAAGTCAATCCAGTAGGAGGGAATACAAATCATGAATTATGAAACTATTATTCTGGAAAAATCAAATTCAATTGCAAAACTGACATTTAATCGACCGGATGTCCTCAATGCCTATAATCGGATGGTTTCCGATGAACTGATTGATGTAATTAAATTACTGGCAACAGATGATTCCATAAGAATTATTATTATTACGGGTGCCGGCAAGGCATTCATGGCCGGGGCGGATATCAACATGGTCAACGAGTGGACGGCACAGGGAGATATTGTAAAAAACAGAAAAACCCTAGAAAAGATGTTTAATCCCAATATGCTGGAAGATTGCCCGAAACCGGTCATCGCGGTTGTGAACGGGCTTGCTTTTGGAATGGGTTGCGAAATCGCCATGGCATGCGATTTCCGGATTGCATCGGAAAAAGCCAAGTTTGCTTTACCGGAAATAAAAATCGGCGTTGTCCCCGGAGGGGGCGGAAGCCAGCGGATGCTTCATCTGGTGGGCGAAACCCGGGCACTGGAGATGATCGCCACCGGAGACCCGATTGATGCCAATGAAGCGTATCGCATTGGTCTTGTCAACCGGGTAGCTAAGGCCGATAATTTATGGCCGGAAGTAGAAGCGTTTGTTGACCGGCTGATCAGCAAGAGCAGAACAGGTCTTAACGTTTGTAAAAACCTTATATATAAAGGCGGAAACCTTTCTCCCCGCCAGGGAATTGAATATGAGCGCGATCAGTTTTGTGAAATTCTTTTAACACAAGACGCAAAAGAGG
>Ga0351930_1021_pt2 | contig 28336 bp, 23 predicted proteins | sample BONcelT113001E10_FD_205823 | JGI IMG/M metagenome (GOLD analysis project Ga0351930, IMG submission 205823) | Enriched cells from coal bed in the Powder River Basin, Montana, United States - BONCAT cells T11 rep2 HSBNCT.T11.300.1.E10 ...
TGCACCAGGATGCGCTGGGTGTGAATACAGACCTGACCGCTGTAGGCAAACCCGCCGACAAGCAGTTTCTGAAGGGCCGTGGAAACCTTCAAGGTCGCCGCCGAGGAATGTAAGCGCCTTCCCCATGAAATCATCGACCTGGACTGGACATCCGCCGGAAAGGGAAAGCAGGGAAAGCTCATCTACCGGAGCGCCGGTGTGGCACTGGGGATTTCACCCTTCAATTTCCCCCTCAACCTGGTGGCCCACAAAGCGGCCCCGGCCATTGCGGCGCGGTCTCCCATCATCCTTAAGCCCTCTTCGGTCACGCCCCTGTCGGCCCTGGTCCTGGCTGAAATCGTCACGGCATCGGGCCTGCCCAAGGGCGCGTTCTCCGTGCTTCCCTGCTCTCGGGAGGTAGCCAAGGCATTGGTGGAACACGATTCCATCGCCGTGATTTCCTTTACCGGATCACCGGCAGTAGGCTGGGAATTGAAAAAGCAGGCCGGCAAAAAAAAGGTAGTCCTTGAATTGGGCGGAAACGCAGCCGCCATTGTTAATAAAGACGCGGACATGGACACGGCCCTTCAGAAACTGCTTGTCGGCGGGTTTGCCTACAGCGGTCAGGTCTGTATTCACACCCAGCGCATCCTGGTGCATGAATCCCTTTATCCAGCGTTTCTGAAACGCTACGCGGACATGGCCCGGGCATTGCCTGCCGGGGACCCGCAGGACGAACAGACGCGGATCAGCGTCATGATCGATGAGAAAAACGTCTGCAGGGTCATGGATTGGTTGGCCGAAGCAATGAAGGACGGGGCCACAGCGGTTACGGGAGCCGCGAAGGCCGGCGGCGAAGGCCGTCACTCCCCTGCAACAAACACCGGCATCGAAAGAATCGGCTCCTACGTGCCCCCCACCGTGGTCATCGGCGCCGGAAAAGGCATGAAAATCTGGGATGAGGAAGTTTTCGGCCCCGTGGTCTGCCTGCGGCCCTATGCCGACATCGATGAGGCCATCGAGCTGGTCAATGAAAGCCGATTCGGGTTGCAGGCCGCGCTGTTTTCCGACAGCCGATCCGTCATTGAGCACTGCTTCCGCCGCATAGAGGTGGGCGCCCTGATCGTCAACGACGCCACCACCTTCCGGGTGGATCACATGCCCTACGGCGGCGTCAAGGATTCCGGCTTCGGCCGCGAAGGCGTCAAATACGCCATGCTTGATTATCTTGAACCACGCTTACTGGTTGGTTAGTGCGCAACCGTTCTTTTATGACCAGGCTGTACAGGAATACACCGGCGATAATGCCGAAAAAAACAAGAGAGGCTTTGCCGACGGCAAAAATAAAAAATATAAATATCAAAGAGTTAAACAGGATAACAAGCCAGCAGACCGCTTTAAGGATTTTCGCGGACACGTTTATCGATGATTTGGCGTAGAGCTCCGGAAATCTATCCGAAAACACAAGCCCGGACACGGCGACAACGGTGATTGCCAGGATCAGTCCGAGGTTTAACATGGATCCGAAAAACATCAGAGACGGAATGGTGATCAGAGATATCACGCTGATAATAAAGGGAAGGGTCAATGCCCAGTGAGGCGTTCCAAAACGGCTGTTCACCCTGCCAAGCCAGGATGGCAGAATGCCTTCCGCCGACACGATCATCAGTCCGCGCGAAACAATTGAATAGATCGCATTTATGGTGGTGGCACACGCAACCAGAGCGCCGCACACGATAAAGTAGGCCAGCATGCGCGGACCCATAAAATTTTCCGCCACTTCAATTAGAGACTGATCTTTGAGTTCCCCCCAGTGCACGACCCCGACAGTGATGAAAAGAATCAAAAGATAAAAAACAATCACGATAATCATTCCCATCAACAACGCTTTTGGAAGCGCCTTATTGGCTTTGATGATTTCTCCACCAAGGTCGACCACAAAAAATCCGCCCGCGCAAAACGTATACAGAAGGCCTGAAGCGGCGATCATCCCGCCAACACCTTTCGGAAACAATATGCTGAAATTTGCCGCCTTCACTTCCGCGAATCCCATGATCACATAGAGTGCCAGCGCCGACATCAGCAGCAGAAAAAGTACAAGCTGTATCCTGGCGGTCTGCTGTACTCCCAGAAGGTTGATCACATAAAACAATGCCAGCACCAGCACGCCTGACAAGATTGGATCCACAGGCGCCAGCTTTGCAAGATATTTACCGACACCCAGAGCAAACAGCGGCTGCGCCCCGATAACAATGCAAATCGCGAGCGTCAGCATGGTCACCAGCGCGATGCGAGGACTTACCATCTGCATGTACCGATACGTGGCGCTGGTGACCGGCATGGCCGACGTTAGGACGCTGTAAGGCAGAAGTGCCAACACAGCGGGAATCGATGATATCAGCATGGCCAGGGGTAGAGACGGTCCCGTCAAATCTGCGGCAATGCCGGTCAAAGCAAAAAGCGCGCCCCCGATATTGAGTCCCACACACATCGCCAGCAAACCGAGAAAGCCAATTCGTCTCTTGAGCTTGTCTTCGTTATTTAAGGCATTCATGTCTGATTCCCCTTTGATTTACGAGGTGGCCGCTTTATTCAACCGTTTCATCTTTGCATCACCAGGAGATCCGATGCCATGCATCTTATATGTTAACCCCAGTTTATGGTATTTGGACTCGCCGAACCGATGGTATGGAAGAAGCTCGTAATTGGCGGGCAGGCCGGAACGTTTTATAAATTGTTTGATGGATTCAATTTCTCCAACCGAATCGTTGAAACCAGGAATAACCGGCGTTCTGACCGTTATCGTCATTAAGGGGAAATGTGTGCGCAGCCTTTGATAATTTTCTAAAATAACTTCGTTTGAAAGGCCGGTGGCCTGTTTGTGTTTTAAGGGATCCAAGCACTTTATGTCGAAAAACATATGGTCGACGTGGGGACCTATCGCCTCGATCGCCTCCCAGGCGCATATTCCGGAGGTTTCAACGGCCGTATTCAAACCCCGGCGTTTGGCCGTTTTGAGAATATCACAGGCAAACTCAGCTTGAGACAGAGGTTCTCCGCCGCTCAGGGTGAGCCCGCCGCCGGACCTGACATAGAAACCGCCGTCTTCCTCGACCGCTTTGACGACCTCTCCCGCGGTCATACAACGGCCCACCATCTCCAGAGCTCTGGAAGGACAGACATCCGCACATTCCCCGCAATGATCACAAAGTTCTCTTTCAATCCGTATCCGTCCGTTTTCATCGCGTATGACGGCATTCCGCCCGCATACGCCGATGCATCTGTCGCATTCGGACGGGCCGATGCATTTTTCAATGTTATACGCCAGTTCGGGAGAAAAAGATTGGCCTTCGGGGTTTGAACACCAGCGGCACGCCAGGGGACAGCCCTTCAGAAAAACGAGCGTTCGGATCCCCGCACCGTCATGAAGCGAAAATTTCTGGATGTTAAAAACAAGACCTTTTCGCCCGGAGTCCCGATGTGAATTGGCGGCCATGGTCTTAAAAGCTGTGCGCTGTTCTTCTGATTATTTCATTCTGAAGCCCCGGCGTCAGATCAACGAAATACGCGCTGTATCCCGCCACACGCACCAACAGATTTTTATATTTTTCCGGATTTTTCTGCGCGGCAATCAGGGTCTCCTTGTTGATGATATTGAACTGAACATGCCACATTTTCATGTCACAAATGGTTCTAAGAAGAGACATCAGCTTTTTAGACCCTTCACCCCCGGCCACTGAGGCCGGGGTGAGCTTCATGTTCAGCAGCCGGGCCGCCCGTTCCTTATAGGCCGAACATTTGGTGTTGGCGATTGATGTCAGGGTGGCGGTCGGCCCTTTTGTATCGACGCCTTGAGACGGGCTGATGCTTTCCGACAAGGGCTCGAAGGCTTTTCGTCCATCCGGCGTGGCGCCGACCACCATGCCCAGGGGAACATGAGACGTTATGGACACATACCTGACGTCCAACTCCCCGCCGAATGCGGTTTTATGGTTATGGGCGAGGCGGGCGAACAATTCTTCGATGTCATGGCCGATGGTGTCGGCATAGGGGTCGTTGTTCCCATATTTCGGGGCATTCAGACACATTTGCCGTATGGCTTCTTTGCCTTCAAAATTGGCATCCAATGCCTCCAGCAGTTCATCCATTGTCAGCCGTTTGTCGTCAAAAACCAGCTTTTTAATCGCTGCCAGTGAATCGATCAGCGTACCAAATCCCATAATGTCAAAAAATCCCAGATAGACGGCATCCTTTACGGGGCCGTCGTGTATATCCTTGCAGTCTTTCATGCAGAGGTCGTGCAGCATGGAAAACATCGGTGCCGCGATGTGCTTTGATTTCAGGGTGTCGGCAAGGTACTGCTGAATAAACGTGTGCTTCATGATATGTTTTGCCTGGAGACAAAATGCGTTCCAGACATCTTCATACCCGGAAAATGTCCTGGGGTCTCCTGTGCTGATGCCGATTTGCTGATTGTTATAAGCCTTCATCCGCCCGTCATGCAGGGCCATTTCAAGAATGGCTCCCAGATTGACCCAGGCGCATCCAGTGGCCACCGCATCCCTGTTGAGCATTTTGACTTCCGTGCATCCGACGATACAATAATCGTTGGCCTCTTCAGCCGTTGCCCCTTTGGCCAGAAGGGACGGAATAATTTCTTCATCGAAAAAGACTTTCGGAAATCCCGTGCCTTCCTTTATGGTCTCACAGATGGCGTAAAGAAATGAATCCGGCGTCCTGGAATGAACGCGTGCGGACAGATCCGGATAGTTGAGCGGAAATTCCCTTTTCGACTGCAGCATCAAATATGACAGGTCGTTTGTGGCATCCTTGCCGTCTTTGGTCTGCCCTCCGATGGTTGTGGCCTCCCAGTGCGCGTAGCCGTCCGTGTAAGAAAATTTGCCGGGCTGAAAATAAACTTCCGTATTCCGGGCCATGCCGAGCCACAAAGATTCAAGCAGCATGAGGGCGTCGTCTTCGGTGATTCGTCCTTCATCCATATCCCTTTTATAGAAAGGATACAGATATTGATCGATTCTGCCGTTGCTGACGGCCCCGCCGATGCACTGTTCCAGGCGGGAAACCGTCTGAATAAACCACTGGGATTGTACGGCCTCATGAAATGTTCTGGCGGGGTATTCCGGAACCCTTTCGCATATATCGGCGATTTCAAGAAGTTCCGCTTTTCTCTCTGCGTCTGTTTCCTTTTCTGCCAGGGAGCGGGCGAGACTCGCGTATCGGTTTGAAAAGACAACGAGTGCGTCACAGACAAGAATCACCGCATCAAGAAACGGTTTTTTTTCGACATAACTCCCGGTATCCAGGGGGTCGAGCAAGGCAATGCTTTTCTCGGCCGTTTCTCTGATTGATGCGACGCCATGCTGCAAAACCTTTTCATAATCATGGGCCCATGCCAGCATGGATCGGGCTGTTGCCGTCGGAGTGACGATCAGCAGTTTTTCCATCAAAAAACGCGTATCATCAGGCAACGCCCTCATAAATGCATCATCGTATTGCTTATCCTTCCAGTAGGGGATCACCTCGTTTTTCAATACAACGATATCTTCTTCCGTGATAACCAGTTGCTCGTCGGGGCCGCTTGGGCGAAGCCCTTCGGTATTCGTGATGAACGGGCTCTTGAGTTCGGGATAAACAATGGCATATCGCCCGGGAGGTCCGGCACTGCCGACAATTATTTCATTATCATTGATATGGATGGGGAAATTATGGAGGATGTGCGATAAAGCCTTTGCCCATCGGAGAACAACCGGCTGACCTTCCGTTTGTTTCATGGATTCCGTCAACAGGCGCGCTCTTTCGACATTCAGCTTGATGGGCTTTTCCCTGAAGCCTTCCAGCATATGCTGGATCCTGGCCCGCTTTGTTTTTGCCGACTCCCCCACGAGGCCCATGGGTTCTCCCCGCGCGATTCGTTCTTCCTGAGGGGAAAAAGATTTGACTGTCGTTGTCTCACTGGCTTGCAACATCACCGTTTCTCCCTTTTGCCTTTAAAGTTGCCATGTTGCGATATGATTCGGATATCCGCTATTCACAATGAAATGGTATGCAAGTCATCACCTTCGATTCGGTTGTATATTCAAAGAGAACCGGTTGTCAAGATTTTTTAAATGTGAGCTCACATTCAATTTGACAATGAGCATAATCAGTGCTATAAATCTCACCAAAATCGCAATGACTTCGACCTTACGCCGGATGGCATAAAAACAGAACATAGGATTCTATCTTGACACCACCAAAAGCACATAACGCCAGAGCCCGCATTACAAAGCCGGTTCAAAAACGTTCTATTGAAACCAGAAACAGGATTATTGATGCCGCAAAAGCCTTGTTTGCCGAAAAAGGATTTGAAGATACAAACACAAATCTTATTGCAAGCCGGGCCGGCCTTTCAATCGGAAGCGTGTATGCACATTTCACGGACAAATGGGAAATTTTTCATACCATTCTCGAAGACTTTTCATCAGCGGTGTTTGAATACCTTAAAGAAAGCATTCAAAAAATAATCAAAGACCAAAACAGCCTTAACGATGCCGTTGAATTGTTGATCCACGGCCTTTACAAAGCCCATATGCTCAACGGCAGGCTAAATGCTGAAATCGACAAGTTCACCATCATGGATTCAAAGGCGGGAAAAATTCGTTCCGGCTGGGAAGCGAAAACAAACCGGGAAATTTCAAATCTGATGACCCATTTCGGCGATCAGATCCGCATCAAAAACACAACCGCTGCCGTGACTGTCATCCATCGGTCAGCTCACGAAGTTTTTCAGTACCTGTATAAAAATCGAGGTCTTTTGGAAGAAAATATTGTGCTTAATGAATTCATTACCATGATACAGAGTTATTTGGCGGGCCGAACCTGACGCCATAGTGGGCGCCCTGATCGTCAACGACGCCACCACATTCCGGGTGGACCACATGCCCTACGGCGGCGTCAAGGATTCCGGCTTCGGCCGCGAAGGCGTCAAATACGCCATGCTGGATTATCTTGAACCGCGCCTGATGGTCTGTTAATCCGGGGGTCAGAGCTACAATATTGATATGTATTATAGATTTAAAGATTTATGTTGACAGTCTCCCGGCAAACCCTTATATTCGCGCATATCGCAATTTTTCCTGGACAACAAACAGACATGGCAAGCCCCGGAACAATTCCGGGGCTTTTTTTTTGCCCATTTACCAAAAGAGGTTTTATGATTTTTTCAAGTTTCAAGTTCAATCCATTTGTAGCGGCCGGTGTTACCGCCGCGGGATACACGGACCCGACCCCCATTCAGATCCAGGCGATCCCGCCGGTCATGGCCGGAAACGACGTTGTGGGCCTGGCCCAGACCGGCACCGGCAAAACCGCCGCCTTTGTGCTGCCCATTCTGCACCGCCTGATGGCCGGAAAACGGGGCCTCACCCGTGCCCTGATCGTGGCGCCGACCCGTGAACTGGCCGAACAGATCCATGACGCCATCGTCGTTTTGGGGAAAAAAACCGGCCTTCGAAGCATGTCCATTTATGGCGGCGTGGCCATCGGCCCCCAGATCAAATCCGGCAAAAAAGCTGATATTATCGTGGCCTGTCCCGGCCGTCTTCTGGATCATATCAATCGCCGAACCGTGGATCTTTCGGCCCTTGAAGTACTGGTTCTCGACGAAGCCGATCACATGTTCGACATGGGGTTTCTGCCCGATATCCGCCGTATCCTGAAACAGATTCCGGCAAAACGCCAGACCCTGCTTTTTTCAGCCACCATGCCGCCGGAAATCAGACGCCTTGCGGATGAAAGCCTTACCGACCCGGTCACCGTTCAGGTGGGGATCACCGCGCCGGCCGAAACCGTTTCCCACGCACTCTATCCCGTGGCGCAACATCTTAAAACGTCGCTTTTATTGAAACTGCTCCAGCATACCCAGGCCACTTCGGTACTGGTCTTCACCCGCACCAAGCACCGGGCCAAGCGCCTCGGCGAACAGTTGAGCCGGGCCGGATACCGTACGGCTTCGCTCCAGGGCAACCTCTCCCAGAACCGACGTCAGGATGCCATCAACGGCTTCCGCGACGGAACCTACCAGATACTGGTGGCCACCGACATCGCCGCCCGGGGCATTGATATCGCCAACGTATCCCACGTGATCAACTATGACATCCCCAATACCGCCGATGCCTACATTCACCGCATCGGCCGGACCGGACGCGCCACCTGCACCGGCGACGCCTTCACCCTGATCACCACCGAAGACGCCCAGATGGTGCGCGCCATTGACCGGGTCATCGGATCACCCGTCGAACGCCGGACGCTTTCCGATTTTAATTACAGAGCACCCGTCGTAAAAGGCGACCGGGCCGGACAGCCTGAAGGACGCAACCCGGCAGGCCGCCGATCGGCGCCGGCAAAGCAACCCGTCGTCTCCCGCAAGGGAAGTAGGCGCCCAGGCGACACCGCTTCGACCAGGTCCGCTTTCGCATCCGCCGGACACGGGAGCAAATAAAACTCCTGACAATCATTTCCGGCATCGAAAGGCGCCGGAAATGATTGTCCAAAAAAAATAGCCTGTTCAGGCGATTTTACAAGAATATATGCATTTTTATGGCAACTGGTTTCACTTTGATAAATCGACACACGGGCTACTTGTCCAAAAAGGCAACCAGATTCACTCCGATTTCAGGAATTCGCTCTTTCATAACACTGTAACTATTCCCTTCAATCATGAGATTAAATTCCTTTTGCCAGCGGAGCCCGTCTGATAGCCATGCATAATCGGCTGTTGCGTTCCGCATCAGGCTGAGATCCTCTCTGACATAAATCACTTTTTCCTGGAGCTCTTGCCAGAGACGGGTTTTGTAAGCTTTCAAGGAGAAGCTTTCCGCGGCTGCTTCATTCATCCCGATCAGCGTGCCGTCTTCGTGAATGGCCATCATTTTTTCCGGGCTTCTGTAAATGGAATCCGCTAGCATGGGCTCGATTTTCGCATGCGGAGCAAAAATCCCTTTGAATCGATCGGCTTCATATATGGGGTAAAAATAAGTGAACACCCATACCCCAAACATCTCGATGAATGGAAAAGGAGACCACACTCCTTTGCGTGCCGGATTGTTTACGGGATTGACGATATCAAACCAGTTGAACCGGAGAAGACGCTGTCCATGGATCTTGGTAAGATCGATCCCCTGGAGATTCGGCATCGCCCGGGCAATGTATTCGTAATCCACCCATCCTGAAATCAGATTTTCGGTAGTGAAAAACCACATTTCATCACAGTAGTCCAGTTGATCTTTCGCATCCTTGAGTCGCGGCTTGGCGTGTTCGTAAAGCCGCATTTCCTTTTTGAGCCGTTCATCCACCGGAACGGCTCCCGTGGCGCCGTTCATGTATAAGTTCCCTTCTTCGATGAGCACACAGGCCTTTCCGATGGATTTGTACCGGTCATCCATACCATTGATGGAGGTGTCATAAAGGTCCCGGTATTTCAACAGGTCTTCCACAAAACAAGTCAGCCGGGCGGTTTCTTCCATCAGTTTGCGGCATTTTTGGGAAACCATTTGCGCATATGACTGCAATTCTTCCCTCATTTTGACTTCCAGAGCTCTCTCCGGCATAAAAAACCTCATCCTTTTACTAAATGATGGTGAAGGTGTAAAAAATCCCGGATCGCGTCATGCCCGAGCAAGCGGGCATCCAGAATTCCTTTATCACTGGTTGAAAAGGAGCCGAGCCCGACGAAAATCGGTTGAACTCGGCCCCTTCCCATCTATCGATTCCGAACCCGTTTCCGAAACAGTTTGACCAGCATGCGCTGCCAACCATAGTTCAGGGCCGGGGATATCCGGTACAGCCACCAGAAAATCGCATCATAAAAGGGAAACGCGATCACCCCCCTGTTTTTCCGGACGCCGTTCAAGATTTTGACGGCGGCTTTTTTGGGGGACATCTGCTTCATAATCAGCTTGTTGAACGCTTCCCGGTCGCCGTTAAAAATCTTGTAACTTCTTCTTACCTCCGTTTCAATGGTCCCCGGACAGGCGACACTCACCTTGACCCCGAGATCAGCGGCTTCGGGCCGTAGCGACAAAGAAAGGCCGACCACCGCCTGTTTGACCGCCGTGTAGCCTGTGGCCAGAGCGAACGGAAAGAGCCCGAATACCGAAGATACATTCACGATGTGACCAGAGCCCTGCTTTCTCATGACCCGATAAGCGCAGTTGGTGCCGTAAACCACGCTCATCAGATCGCTGTCGATAAAATGCCGCCAGTCATCATACGTCATATCCCGAAATTCCCCGAACATGATCACCCCGGCATTGTTGAACATGTAATCCAGCTGGCCACCATCGGCCGTTGCCGTTTCGATGAGCAGCTCCACCGCATCCGGATCTCTCATGTCGGTGAATACGGCGAAAGCCGTGCCCCCAGCATCGGAAATAGCGGTCACGGTCTGATCGGCACCCTCCTTATTGATGTCTGCGACAAAGACCGTGGCCCCCTCCCGGGCAAGCGCCTCGCATAGTTCACGGCCGATGCCGGAGGCCCCGCCGGTGACGATCGCCGTTTTGTTTACAAATGTATGCATCTATATCTTTCTCCTGTCGTCCGTTACGCCTTTGATCCGGGGGGATAATCCGCGGGATAGCCGTAATGGGATTTATAGGTATCGGTGACCTTATAGGTTTCCACCAGCCAGGCGGAATCGTGATAGCTCTTGAAGCGATGGAGGTTGCCGTTTTCATCCACCAGCCAGCTCTGGACGATATAGACATCCAGGTACCGCTTGGATCCGTCGGGATTGTTGTAATAATGCAGCTCATGGATCTCGAAATCGGCAATGTTCCCTTCGGCGAATATGCGGGTGAAGTTGAACGCGCACAGGTTCCAGGTGGAGAACAGGTCCTTGAACCACTGCCTGAATCCGTCGATTCCAGAGTGCCGGCCCGCATATGGCAGAATCTCCACATCCGACTTGAACACCACCTCCACGCCATCGGCCATCTTTTCATATAGCCTGTCGAATGGAATCTGCCCGATATATGCCTGCACAAAAGTATTATAAAAGGTATCCGCCATAATGACACCGGCATTCATCTTTGCATTGGGATCGAAATCCGGATGCGGATCTTTTCCCCGGACATCGGTGAATTTCTTTCCCGGGTTTTTGACCGCATTGAGGAAGTTGGCGGTATCGAAGAACAACTTTAATGTACGTACATTTCCTTCCAGGTCGGGCTCTACCAGCGCCACAAATTCCAGTGCGAAGGTGGAGCCGTTTTCCTTGAAATAGAACTCGGACTCGCAATGCACAGCGGCTGAAAAACCATCTACGATGACAAACTGGACATCCAGAAATTTCACCTCAATGGTCTCATAAAACAGACGGTAATGCTCCGTGACCCGATTCACCCCCTGAAAAATTCCGAACAGCGGATGCATCTGCATAAACCCTGGAAACTGAACGATCGGGGTCGGATTGAACTGGTTTTTAACAAGGCCCGCAACCTCCTCTGCCGATGGATTTTTCAGGCCGTAGATGGTTTTTATCTTCTCTTCCGCCAGTTTTCTGATCTGTTCCTTGTCCATGATAATGTCCTCTCCATAGCTAAGATGAATGGCCATGGCCGGCGCCTGTCTTATCAATACCGGCCATCGGCCTGTTAAAGGATAAATGCGGTTTGCAAATACCCGGTTTTGGGTCTCGATATGGACCTGCCCGAATGGTGAAAACGCTTCTACGGGTCTGCGCAAGCATCTACCATCGGAACTGAGCGGCCTCTTTCAGCCCCGGTGCGTCGGCAAGCTGTTGCGTGGCCGCGCCGATCACCGTTATCTTCATGATATTTCTCCTTTGCCCGCCTTGACGCAAATGCCGGAATCTTCCAGCCCGAGTTCTTCTAATTTTTCCCTTCTCGGTATCCCCTTCTCCACATCCCAACCTCTTTCCTCGTAATAGTCGTCTAAAAGATGGACGATATCCTCCCCGGACAGCCTTCGTTTTTGATAATAATCTGTCAGGGGCTGGGGGCCGTCCGGCGTTTTCAGGGGTGTCATCCAGATTTCCGGGAAAGCGTCATCTTTGCGGTCAAATCCTTCCCGGACATTGAGGATCTTGTAGAGGTTGAATATCCGCTCCCCCCTCTTTATGAGCGTGTCCGGTGCGGTTTCAATCCCCGTCGCCGCTGAATACAACTCCGCCAGGTTCTGCAGATGGTTTAACCCGAATGCCGAATAGATGGTGCAGGTGCCGAGACTGTTGAGGACGGATGTAAAATCTTCGGTATACCGCGTGTATCGGCCGACATTGAAATCGCCATAGTAGGGGGTATGCCGGAAAACGCGTTCTGCGGCGTCTTCGGGCATCCCGATTCCGGCGGCCTCCATCCGGATCTGTTCCAGCGGCACCATCGGGATACCGCTGATCGTCCCGCCCCCGGTGATCGCCTGCCCGCCCCGGGGGCTGGTGATCCCCATGGTGAACCGCATCGGGTCCAAGGTTGCGGCCCTGCCCGGGTATATGGAATCGGTCCCCTTGGCGATGCCGCAGCTCTCCGCATAGTCCGTGCGGGCGTCCCGTCCCATCCAGTCGGAGGCGGCGAACCACCCCTCAGTCAGGACATTCCCGATCCCCTCCCGCTCGACGATCATTCTCAGAAGATCCATATAGCTTTGATGACTGCGCTCCAGTACGACGCCCCCGGTGTCCGCAGGGCCGATGACCTTTTCCCGGAAGCGCCGGGTAACCCAGTCCATGATGCTGCTGGCTGTACACAGACAAATGCCGTCGCGGTTCATTCTCTCAATGAGGCCAAGGGCCGCGCCTGCATCTTCGAGTTCCAGCTTCTGGCCGATAATGGGCACCCAGAGATAATGACCGGTCACGGACCGGGTGCCGGCATGCTCTCCCTTGTCAACGACCAGGTCGTCGCCGCAGGCCATCCAGCAATGGGTGCAGGTGACATTTCCCTTCTTCATTTCGGCAAGCTTGTGAAGCCCGTAGATTTCATTCCATTTTTTCTTGCTCCAGACGCCCGGGTTCATGGTGTGCAGAAACACCGTTTCCCAGGAAAATTCACTGAACCTGCCCATGGGCTTGACCCGTTGCTGATAATCCCGCCGCACGGCATCAAGTGCATTCTTAAACCGATCGTGATCCGCAATGCCGATCTTTCCATGGCCGTTGACAACAATCGCCTTGAGGTTCTTGGATCCCATCACCGCACCGAATCCGGACCGGCCCAGGGTCGATTTCTTATCAGTCAGGGCCATGCTGAACCGGCACCGATTTTCACCGGCCCGGCCGATGGCCACCACGCCGCATTTTCCATGCATTGTTTTCAGCGCATCCGTGGTCTGGTAAATATCCATTTTCCCCCAGAAAAGTTCCGCGTCCCGGATGGCAACAGCGTCATCTGCCACCAGGAGATACACCGGCCGCTCGGACTTGCCGGTAATCACCAGATGGTCGTAACCGGCCTGCTTGAGATACAGTCCGAATCCCTGCCCCCCGCTGACGCCGGTGGTGACATAGCATTTGCCGTCCTCGGCGGCCGGCAGGGCGAATTTGGTGGTGGCAAACACCTTTGTGGCCCCCGGCGCCAGGGTCCCGACCAGTGCGCCGGAGCCGATGATGATGGGATTTCCCGGGGACAGGGGATCAATGCGGGGAGGCAGAAGATCCTGAAGCAACCGGAGATTAACGCCGTGGCCGCCGACAAACCGCCTGGCGATATCCCTATCCAGGGCTTCTTTGCGGACGGTCCTCTGAGTCAGGTCGACGTGCAGAATCCGGCCTGCGTATCCGAAATATTGCATAAATTTCTCCCATGTCCTTTCGGGGCGACCTCCCCCCTAAAAAATCGAGGGTGGGTCCGAGTGGGCCTGTGATCATATGGAAATCACCGGCCGGTCGGCTTTCAGGATGATGTACTGGGCCACGGACCCGAGCAGAAGCTTTCCCACGCGGGAACGGTTCCGGATGCCGATGACGATCTGATCGATTTCATTTTCTTTTGCAAAGGAAAGCAAATCGTCTCCGGGCTCCAACCCCCTCTGCAGGAGATGCGTTTCACAGGGAATATTTTTCCCTTTCAGCGTTTCCCGGATTTTCTCAAGATGCGCTTCCGCTTCGATGATCTCCTCTTTGAACAGATGTGCGGTCCCCGCCTCCGCCTGCAGTGATGTGACGACCCAGAGTTCCCCGCCGTATGCCCTTGCCTGCTGCTCCGCGACCTCCAATGCCTTTTTGGACGCGGCCGACCCGTCGTAACACAACATGATTTTCATTTTATGGAATCCTCAATGGAGTTTCTTTGAATCGCCTCTGCCATATTTTTATATGGGCAGACGTCAGTATCCGGTTCCTGACCGTGATGTTTCCGATGGCCAGCGGTGAAAACAGATGGGATAATTCCGTCATGGTATACTCCTAATCGTCTGAAATCAGATTTCCGTGGCCACCTTGTAGCCTTCGTAGATGGCGTTGATGACGCGTCTGGGGGAGAGCGCGTCTCCGATGCGCCGGATGTCGATCCTATCTTTGAGGGCATCATAGAGCGCGGTATCGGCCTTCCGCCAATAGGATATCACCAGGGTATCGGCATCCAGCTCCTCGAATTCTTCGGTGAACACGTTCTGAATCCAGACCTTTCCCGGGGCCGCGCGTTTCACCTCATACTCGCTGATTCTTTTCACCCCTTTGGTTTCCAGATTCCTTAGCTGCACCGCATAGGTCATGATGTCGATATCGTAGGAATTATGGGTCATCATCCGGATCGGGAAAGGGACGACCAAAGTGACCGCTTTCCCCTGATCGGCCAGGTATTCGGCGGTAATCAGCCCCTTCATGTAGTTCTGGTAATCGGCGATCACCACCCGCTGCCCGGTTTCCGCCTTTCCTTCGAGTACGTCCTCGGCGGCCGCGATATCCGTTCCCGCCGCCACCTGAATGGCTTGTCCCGGCCCCACCACATCCGCACCCGGGTTACGGATGGTCTTTCCGCCGGACGCCAGGATCACCACGTCCGGTTTCTTCGCTTCGATCATTTCCGCGGTGACTTCAGTATTCAAATGGACAGGCACCCCTACCGAGGTGATTTCGTGCTTCAGATAGCGGACTGCCTGCTCCAGTTCCTGACGGCCGGGGACCTTTGCCGGAATGAGAATCACACCCCCCAGTTCCGGAGATTTTTCATACAGATCGACTTGATGGCCGCGCTGTTTGGCCACCGCGGCCGCTTTCATCCCCGCACATCCGCCGCCGATCACCATGACCTTCCGGGGATGGTCCGCCGGCGTGATCTGAAACTCCCCCTCCCTGCCGGCCTCGGGGTTCTGCATGCAGGTAATCGGTTCATGGTGGCAGAACCGCTCCCAGCAGCCTTCGTTGCAGGCAATGCACTGGCGGATATCATCCAGGCGGCCCGCTTTGGCCTTGTTGGGGAATTCGGGGTCGCACAAAAGCCCCCGGGCCATGGCCACCATGTCCGCCTCCCCGTTTTCAATGATGGCATTGGCCATCACCGGATCGTTGATACGAACCCCGGCGCACACCGGAATGTCGACCACCTGTCGGATTTCCGCGGCACAGTAAACAAACGGCCGGGGGGGGACCATCATGGGCGGCACGGCATAGGGCCCGGATTTCGAGGTGGCCACCGTCAGGTTTAGATAGTCGACATCTCCCGTCCGGGCCCACCTGGCGGTAAATTCCTTGGCATCGTCTAGCGTAAAGCCGCCGGCGATGAATTCATCCGCCGCCGACCGGATACCCAGGACCATATCCCTGCCGATGACCTGACGGACCGCTGCGATGATTTCCATGCCGAACCGCATCCGGTTTTCGAGATTCCCGCCGTATTCATCGGTGCGGATGTTGTTGAAGGGCGAGAGAAACTGCTGCTGGAGGTACCCATGGCAGAAATTGAGTTCCACCCCGTCATAACCCGCTTCTTTTGCCTTTTGCGCAAGATCCGCAAACTGCTGAACGGCTTGACGGATCATACGGCCGTCCATTTCCACGGGGACCTCGCCGAAAGCGGCATTGGGGACTTCCGAACTCGACCAGCCGGGACGCCAGGTATGCATGGAGGTGCTCACATGGCCCCCGTGCCATAATTGAAGGAAAATGGCGGCATCGTGCCGGTGAACGGCCTCTGTTATTTTCCTTAGCCAGGGCGTTATTTCCGGCCGGTACCCCTGTGGAAACATTTCCGGATGATACTGGCAATCCGGAGAAACGACGGTCGCCTCCTGGACGATCAGGCCCACGCCGCCCCTGGCCCGGGCTTCGTAATATTTCACGTGCCGGTCGGTGGGCAGTCCGTTTTCCACGAACCCGGTGATATGGGCCGATTGCAGGATCCGGTTCTTTATGGTCTTGCCGCCGATGGTCAATGGTGAGAAAAGATGAGCTAAATCCGTCATGGTTCGCACCTCGCAGGGTTGATAATATGGTAATGGTCTCTTTTAATATGGCCTTATTTTTGCGTCCTTCCGGCCAAGAAATGATCCGGAGGAATCATTTTCCGCTCCGACAAAAAGGCAATGATGCCGTCCGCCAACTGCGCCGGCGACCCCCCCAGCTTTTCCCCCGATTTCTTTGCCATTCCACCACTCATGATGAATTTTAGGCGGTTGGCCGCCGACATGCTGCTGTCGGGTGCCAGAATTTTCTTGGGCCGGAGCTTGGGCGGTGCGTATCTGCTGATAAATGTCTTGTTGATCTTCTCGCCAGGTTCTCCGGAAAAGCCGAGGGCCTCCACTGAAACGGCCTTGATAACGGCTGTTTGCGCCTGTTTTCGTGCCGGCCAGGTGGGATAGCGCGGTCTGTTTGCCACCTTATCCACGGTGAACGCCGCCGGGAGAGGGCATGCCAGAAGTTCACGGTTGCCCCTGTCCAGAGATCTCTCAATCCGGACGGTTCGCTTTTCATGATCAATATCGATACGGGCGGCGGCCGTTACTACGGGCAATTTCAACAAGCCGGCCGTAAAAACACCCACCTGGCCGCGCATGTCATCAATGGCCAGTCTGCCGAACAGAAGAAGATCATGGGGCATCTTGCTGATGGCGGCGGACAAAATAGCAGCGATCCCCCATGCATCGAAAAAATGACCGTTTTCAGAGAGGAGGTGGAGGCCGGCATCCGCGCCCATGGCAAGACCCCTCCGGAGCACGGCTTGGGCCCGTGCAGGCCCCACCGTGACCAGGGTCACCGAACCCGATCCTATTTTCTCTCTGATCCGCAGCGCTTCTTCGACGGCGATTTCATCATAGGGATTTAAAATCAGGACCCGATCTTCGGTTTTCAGCTGCCCAGAAGAATCCACCGCGTTCGGTATGTTGTATCGTGCCGCCTGTTTGATGCAGACTATGATATCCATGCAGTGCGCTCTTTAAGTTTTTTCACATCGCCATCTCGATGATTTCCGCGATGTCCATGATCTGACAGGACGCAGGGGAAGCATTCGCATTCGTCATCCCTTCCGTCAGCATGAAAAGACAATACGGGCATGCGGTTGCCGTCACATCCGGCTGATGCAGTGTCAACTCTTTTGCCCGGATCTCGTTTACCCGGCCGGTGGTTTCGGCCAGCCACATGTAGCCGCCCCCTGCGCCGCAGCAGAACGCCTTGTTCCGGCTTCTCTTCGGCTCCAGGACCCTTCGGTTTGTCACTTTATGGAGGATTTCGCGGGGCGGGTCATAGACCGCATTGTACCGGCCCAGGTAGCAGGGATCATGATAGGTTACGGACATATCGAACTTTTTTTGAGGCTGTATCCTGCCCTGAGCCAGGAGTTGATGGAGAAATTCGGTGTGGTGGATGACCTCGAACCTGCCTCCGAATCGCGGATATTCATTCTTCAGGGTATTACAGCAGTGGGGGCATGAAGAAACGATGGTCCTGACACCCTCTTTTTGAAGGACATCCACATTCTTCCGGACCAGCAGTTGATACACGTACTCGTTGCCCAGTCGCCTTGCAAAATCACCGCAGCAGTGGACGCCATCCTTCATCACTCCAAAGCGGACATCCGCCGATTGCAGCAGACGGATCACCGCCCGGGAGACATTTTTGTAGCGTTGGTCAAAAAACCCGGCGCATCCCGGCCAATACAGCACGTCCATTGCATCCCGGGTCCGGCCCCAAAGCGAGGCTTTGGTCTCCGCGATCCACTGCCGGACTTCGTCGCCGCCGTATCCCCAAGGATTGTGATATGTTTCCAGGTTCCGGAACAGCGGCTCGATTTCCTCCGGAAACCGCCCTTTCATCAACACCAGATGCCGGCGCAGGTCGATGATCTTATCGACGTGTTCGATCAGGACCGGGCATTGATCTTCACAGGCGCCGCAGGTGGTGCACCCCCATATTTCGGCGTCGCTGACGATATCTCCGGCAATCTCCCGGCTCGAAGGCGTTGAAAAAGGGCTTTGCGCGGCATAGGCATGGTCCCTGATACCGGTGATCAATTTTTTCGGTGAAAGTTCGCGGCCCGCAATATTTGCAGGGCAGGTATCCGTGCATCGGCCGCATTCAGTGCAAGTGTAGACGTCGAGTATCTGCTTCCAGGTGAAATCGTTCAGCCTCCCCGCGCCGGCGGTATCATGGGCTTCCAGATTGGGTTCTCTCCAGTCAATCGGCTTGAGTTCTCCAGGATTCTGCTTTCGAAACCAGATGTTCGGCAGCGCGGTGATCACATGAAAATGTTTGGAAAGGGGAAGCAGATTGAGAAACAGAAAAAAGGCAACAAGATGCATCCAGAAACTGACCGTGTACACCGATTTTAATGTTTGGAAAGAAATCCCGGATAACAGGGAAGCGGTCAATCGCTTCACCGGGTAGGTGGTCTGGTCCGCCGTCATCGCATAACCGCTCCCCTCGAAAAAGAGATCAGTGACCATCAGAGAGGAGATCAGAAAAAGTACGACATACGCCTCAATACGACTGCTTTCCGCATACCGTTTCGGGGCTTGCACCCATCGGATATAAAATGCGCCGATGCAGGCAAACAGAGTGATCAGTTCAAATCCGTCCTTGATATGATGATAAACTTTACCGAAAGTGCCGTTCATAAAAGACATCTGATGCCCGCTAAACAAGCCCTGGGTAAGGATATCCACGGAACGGAGACCGAGAACGATAAATCCCCAGAATATAATGATATGAATCACTCCGGAGGCAAGGTATTCGGGTTGCCGTTTTTGCAGAAATCCGTATTGGAAAAGCGCAGCCGTCCGGCTGGAAAATCCGTCAAACCGTGGATCCGGCTTCGCAGCCGCCAGAAGTCTCACCCGGTTCATCATCAAAACCGAAAAAATTGCGGTTGACACGATAAGAAGAAGCCAGGCAACCAGATATCCGGGGATACCGAAATAGATTTGGACCGAGGGGTGCATAAGTTCCATGCCGATCACCTGCCATCCATTTTCGGATCAGAAAGGCCATCCTGCGTTCCGGTGGTTCGAAATGTTTTTAACCGCTTGATCAATTCCGGGAGAATCCCGTGCATGTCACCCACCACACCCAGGTCGGCCATTTTGTGGATGGGTGCGTTTTTGTCGCTGTTGATGGCGATGATGGTCTTTGAACCCTTCATGCCGATGGTATGGGCATGGGCCCCGGAAATGCCGCAGGAAATCATCAGATCCGGGGCCACGGTTTTTCCGGACTGTCCGATCTGACGGTCCCGGCCGATACAGCCGTTGTCAACCGCTGCCCGGGACCCGGCCACGGCCGCCCCCAGACAATCGGCCAGTTCCCGGACGGGTGCGAAATGATTTACGTCCTTTGCCGCATTTCCGCCCGCCACGATAATGGAGGCATCGCTGATATCGATGGTTCTCGGGTCCGCCGGGATAAACCCCAGATGGATCGCGGCCCCTGCATCCACGTCTGCACTGGCCGCCGCCTGTGTCCGGATGATTTCAGGACCGCCGGGTCTATAAGGCTTCGATGCTTTCCCGATTTTCACGATACCGGGTTCGATGGTGGCCATCTGGGGGCGGGCTTGCGGCGTGACCTCAATCGTGTGAACCTTGTTCTCAAAGCAGAGCCGGTGCTGTTCCAGGATTCCTTTTTCGGAAAAGGCCAGTTTATCGCAGTTCTTTGCCAGCCCCGTTTGAAGTTCTGCGGCCAGATATACGGCCAGATCATTGCCAAACAGTGTCCCTCCGAACAGAAGCACATCGGGACCATGATCCCTTATCAGACCGGCAAGCGCGGCGGCGTGCCCGGCCGGTGACGGGGGATCAGCACTTTTTGTTTCAATCGCATACAGAGTGGCCGCCCCATGCTGAAGAACGGTCTCTGCAAGCCGGTCCGTATCATTGCCGATCATCACCGCCGCCAGATGCGCGGCGGCGCTTTCGGCCAGCCGGTGTCCCTCACTTAATGCTTCGAGTGATGTTTCCACAATTTCGTTTTCCACAACTTCGATATATACCCAGATGATCTTGTTCATTACGCGTCACATTACTACCGGTAAATTTTGACCTTCGCGCAGGCATCAGTCTGGCCGGTGACGGTCCTCACGCTCCAATCCAGAGGGATAGGAGAATTTAAATGAGGTCGCTCTTTCGATCCGACGGAATCCCGCACCCAGTAACCCGACGGGGTGAAATGCGCCACCATCTGCGTCCGGATCGCCTCGGCGATCCGGACGATTCCCTTACCGCATATCTTTCCCATGGCGCTCTCAATATCCGGAGCTCCCTTGACATCCACAACCTTGCCGTCTTTTCGCAAAGCCCGGATGGCGCATGCGCTGAAACATCCATTGCAGGAGGTGTGAATCCATTGTTCCTGACTATTACTGTTTTCGTACATTTAAAAGCCTCCTGCGATGATGAAAAATCCAGTTGAAAATTGAATCGAAGGCGATGTGATCAGGGCACTGATGGCTGCGCCATCTCGGGAAAGAGCATCTAAAATTCTTTCGATGCCGACTCAAAATTGAGCCGGCATCGAAAGGGAGGCCGGCGCCGGGGAAAAAAATCAAAAAACCGGTACCGATTTAAAAATCTCAGGTTCAAAAAACGCTTATGATCCCTTGAGCCATTCTACCGGTGAAAAATTTTCGTCCTTGTAAACATCGGCCAGTTTCATCCGATGCAGCACGGATTTCAATGCGGCGCCCGGATTATCTCCGGTTACCGCATCCTTTGCAGCGACATAGGTTACCGGCGCCTCGGAATGCCTGATAAAAAGCGTGTCATGCCCGACACAGAGGCCGTATATGAAATTCAGCTCCGTGCCTTCCCGATTCATGATTTCCGCTTGGGCCAGTGGATTGCAGGAAATGCCGATTTCATTTACCAGTTCATCCGGAACGCCGGTATCCTGGGGCTTTACCGCACCGATCATGCACCCCACGGTGATCACTTCAAGACCGGCGGCTTCTAGAAGCTGGGCCATTGCCCTGCCTTCCCGGAGAAGGACGATGCAGACCGCCAGGCCCACTCTTTTTGCATCAAGCTCCCTGGCAAATTCAATGCACTCCTGAACCCGGGGCCACATGAAACTCCCCTTTTGCAAGACTCTCGCGGTGGCCAGATGAATCCTGGCAATGTCCGGCTCAAGATACGCTTTTTGGGTATTCCGGATAATCTCCGGAAATTTTCCGGCACGACAATACCGGGGAATCCCTTCCGGATACTGCTGCAAACAGGATATGGTTTTACAGCGGTGACAGCCGACGGTCTCACGGGGTCTATCAGGCATGTTCTTCTCCTGCATATTTACTGTTTGCAAATGCTGTCGCGACCGGATAGCGCTCCCCCCGTTACTTCGATAATTTCGTAAATCCGGACAGGGAAAACTGATCTGCGGAATTTCCTATTGCATTCAGGACGTAATAGCAATTATCGCAGAAGATATCCTGCGCTGTCCCATGATAGGTTCGTTCATCGATCATATTCGAACTATACATAATCCCCCGCTCACTTCCCTTTTCGGATTTTGCATTGCTCCAGGTGTAATAGAGCATTTTCCAGTATTCATCGGAGCGGTCGAATATCTGCTTCCAGTGAACCTGAAAGGTTTCCTTGTCCATCCAGTGGATCTGCCGGCCGTAATTGTAGTATGAGTCCTTGTGACGTCCCTCGACGATCCAGACCGGACGCTTGACCCAGACATTGCTGGTCTGGCACCAGGGCGCCACATCCCCCTTGTAATAGTCCTTGGCGTATTCTTCATAACCGTATGCGGCATATTTTCGGCGATTGGTGAGATCGATCGTCCACTCGCCCTTTTCATTTATAACAATCGGCAATTGATCCTGCGAGGCATAACTCACCAGAATTTCCCCTTCGCCGATCAACCGCCATTCCACATCGCCGATCTTGCCGTCAAAAGCATTGTAGTTTGCATCATCACGAGCCATATCCGTACCGAACAATGCGTCGGAGCGGCTGGCGGGGGTTAGTCTCCTGACCCGCCGGATGGCCGGAATATAGCCGAACAGCATGTCTTCCCGGTTGTCCAGGTATCGCCATGTCATCAATGAAGTTCCGGCCATGTCATAAGGCTCCTTGATCAGCACCTGGTCTTTGAACTCAAGCTTGTCCGGATTGGGAATATCCCTTGCCCCTTCCCAGGCCGTATACGGATAGGTATAAAACATAACCTTGATGAATCGCTCCAATTTTCGGGTTTTACCGTCCATGAGCGTCAGCAGGAGCTGATCCCGATGCGGACCGTTGACCTGACGGACGAAGTTGCCGTTAAACATGATCTTGGCAGGAGCCATAGGATCATCTTTTTTTATTTCTGGAAATGGTATTCCCTTTATAAATTCCGGGGTGTTTCCCGTTTTTACATCGACAATCACGGTATCTTCATTTAACTCGTATTTGCCGACATTCTCGGTAAAGGACTCGGTCATCCATGTCGGGATCGCTTCGGCGGGGTCATAGTTCAACTCGCCGACACGCATCATGAAATCCCCGCGTTTGAACCACTCCACAACCGGGTCCGGAACCATGCCTTCAATTTCTTGATAATTTGTTTTATCGACGATTTTGAGGTCTCCGCAAAATCCTGCATTCGTCGTAAAAATGAAAAGGGCCAGGACGATAGTCAGTATCTGTTTCCAATACATATTTGAACCTCCTGAAATCGGCAGTGAACTGCCTGTTGATTTTTTTCAAATGCTAGAACATCAAGGTCGCGATAAACGCCACCTGGTCACTGTCGAACAACACCCCCGGCGGGATGTCCTTATCCCCGAACACACCATCATACTGGACCTTGAATTTCCAGGGGTCCATGCGATACTCGATGGCAGGCTCCCAGAAACCGGCGCCATCCAGATTGTAAGCGACCAGGACGCTTGGGGTCAGCTTGCCTGACCAATAGGAAGTATACAAATTTGCAATCACCGTGTGCTCCCATTTATTCACATCAACAAAATCCGGATTTGCCAGTTTGTTTACGTCCCATATGGGGGCGGGCAGTTTGAAACTGTCTTTATAATCGGGATAGTATTCATTAAAGGATTCAATAGTCAGGTTAAACATCGATCTTTCATTCAAGGATCGGATCCAAAACGGTTTATCTAACGCTAAAGAGAAACGAAGCACATCCCATTCTGGAATGGTGCTTTCGACCAATTGGCCGGTGGACAGAAATGCCAGGGCGGCAAAGTTCTGGTTGGGATCAAACGCCGGTTCATCCCAGAAATATCCCAATTCGCCGCGTATCACTGCTTCGATGGTGGAAGAGAAATAACTGAAAGAACCACCCGTAATGTCGACCTGTTTGAAGTGCTTTTCCACGACCAGGCCGTGAAAATCGCCTTGCATCAAAATTTCCGGATCAATCCGAAGCTTCAGAGCGGGATCATTCGGGTAAGTTCGATAATGCGCAAGGCTTAAATCCAGATTATTAAACAGGATTCCCTGTAATCTGAAACCCCATCGGCTTGAATCCATGTCGCCATCCGGTTTGATGACCTGGGGATAAGGCGGCGGACTGGGCTGAGGAAAGTTATAAACCGTTCCCCAGGGGGATTGCGGCGCAAACTGCTGATCAACAAAGCCCGGTTCCCAGAACGCGTCGATTCCCAGAGAGGAAATCGACCCGAAATCGCCCAGGTTGTATGTCGTTCGCAAGGCCCACAGGGGGATGCGGCGATCATCAAGAGATTCGAACAACCCCCCGTAGGTATTGTCAATGGGCATGATCCGGTCGAGCATGGGGAAAACATCCGTTTTCCCCCATGATATTTTCTGGCGGCCCACCCGGAGAAGCCACGGACCTCTCGTGATATTGGCATAAAGTTCCCATATATCCGCATCACGGGTGAAATCATCTATGGTCTTCGCGTCGAACTCGCGGACCCGCTGCAACGCGTCGGCGCCGTATTCGTATGCGCCGTCATATAAAAACCGACCGGTTGCATGCAGCTGGACATCATGCTCGGACTGCTTGCTGAAATCGTAATCCATTTCGATGTAGGCCAGATTCCTGTGCTGGATGATATCCCAGGCATCGAGCTGAGGGGTGATGCGATCGGGCACCATACTGGGCTGGGTAAACCACCCCTTTGTATCCTGGGTCTTAAACGTCAGTTTTGATGTGATCTGCCCTCTTATTTCAAGTGACTGTGCTTCATTGTAGTATCGTGCGGATGCATGGGGCGCCGCACACCAGACCAAAGCGCTTATCAAAACGATATAAATGAAGATATTCTTTTGTTTCATCTACCCTACCTCCTTGCTTGTTGTCCGATAGTGGACAGTTAGAACCATTTACTGCTTTGTCACGAATTGAGGTTTGAATATATTCACCAGCGTTGGAATGAAAACCAGCGCATTGACCATGTTTAACAGCATCAATAGACCGAGCAGCAGGCCCATTTCCGCCTGGAACTTGATATCCACAAACAGCCAGAAAATGACGCCAGCGATCAGGGTTGTGGCGGTAAAGATGATCGCCCTGCCTGTGGTTTCGATCGCGCGATAATTGGATTCGGTATAATCTCTGGTTACGGCATATTCTTCCGATACGCGCGACAAAAGGTATATGCCGTAATCAATACCGATACCCACCGCTATGGCCGCTACGGGCAGAGAATTGATATTCAGGTCAATCCCGTAAATGAGCATGAATACTTCAGATAAGATTTGAGAAACCAGAAGCGGTATAATAAGGATAATTCCGGCCACAAACGACCGGAATGTCAATGCACACAGGAGGAAAACCGCCGTAAAAACCACAATTAGAGACACCCAGTAGGAGTATTCGACTTCCTGGTTCACCGCGTACAATATTCCCAGCAGTCCGCCTGCAAGCCGGAATTTAACTCCTTCAACCTTATTTTGTTCTATAAAATCTTCTGCGCCACGGATTGATTCTTTGATCAGCTGATTGTTGTAGTTTTTATAAAAACAGGTAATGGTGGCATTGGTCCAGCTGTAGTCCAGCCATTGATCCATTTCTCCCGGGGCCGCGCTGTTTCTGATGATAAAACCGATCTGGCTGAGATGATTGGGGTCCGTGGGCAGCATTTCCCATTTGGGGTTGCCCTCGTGGAACATTCTATAAACTCTTTTGATCATGTTATTAAACGTCAGTGTTCCGGCCGCACCTCCTTTCCGTTCCATGTGGATTTGAAACTCCTCCATTGCCTTAAGAGTATCATAATCCTTTATTGCCCCCTCTTCTTCACCCTCGACCAGAATCACGAGCTGCGTGGCGCCCACAAAGTTATCATTGAAAAATCGAAACGACTCGTTATACGGATGGTGAGGAAACAGAATAGAGGCGCCCGCCTCCGTGTCGCCTACCTTTAGTTGAAGGGAATAGTAGCCACCCACAAAAATGATGCAGATGATCAGGCTTAACACCGCATATTTCGACCGGCCGTTGGATGGTTTGCTCAGGAGCCGGGCGATTTTTCTGTAAAAGCCGGCCTGAATGGATTTTTCCAGGATTTTCCGCTGGGGGGGGGCGGACCAGGGACAGAAGGATTGGGCTCAGGGTTGGAACACTGACTACGATGGTGATGATCCAGAATGAACAGAAAAAGCCCAACTGCCGCATCAGAGGAATCGTTGCCACGGAAATCAGCAGCAACCCCAGTCCATCGGTAATAATAGAGAGGGTTGCAGGAGTGAACAATTCTCCGTAGCCTTTGATGATGGCTTCGTTTTTATCATCAAGGCGCAGGAATTCCTCGTTATAGCGGGACATGCACTGCACGGCGTGGCTTATGGCACGCGCCGTAATGATCAGGGGAACGACCAGAACCAATGGATCCAGGGGATAGCCCAGTATACTTGCAAAACCGAGGCCCCAGACGGCGCTCATGGCGGCCGATACAAGAGGGAAGACTACACCCTGCCAGGTACGGAAAAAATAGTACAACAGTCCCGTTATGACGAAAAAAGTGATACAGAGCACCAGGTATATCTGCGGCGCCAGGCTGTAAATATAGGCATATAGCGCCGGATATCCCGTAAAATGAATAATGTGATTGGCATCCGACTCACGTTTTTTGATCTCTTGCATCTTGGCGTACAGATTCTGAGGACTGCCGCCTTCTTCCCAGAAACCGGCAAATATTGCTGCAGACTTGTCATCCGGAGAAACATAAAATCCTCTGACGCCTTCATTGCCATATATATTTTGCTTAACCTGCCGCAGACCGGTTTCATCACGCTTCATACCTGAATGGATCATCGGCTGCATGACAATTCCATATCCGGTGACTTCAACATTTTTGAGCTTGGGATGAGTTATCGATATTAATTGGGCCGGGTTGCTCCCCTTGATGGTGAGCATTTCCGAAGTGATCCGGTCAATTTTTCCGAGGGTCTCCCAGTTATAGATGTCGCCTTCTTTGACCTCAACCGCCGTCACCAGGACATTGGCACTCCCGAACATGTTACGGTATTCATTGTACACCTTGATAAAAGGGTGCCCTGGCGGATAAAAGGAAACAAAATCAGTGGCGATTTTCAGCTGACTGGCCCGGTAACCGAAAAATACGGTGGTCAGGACGATCAGAAACAGAACTTTAAATCGATGCCTTAGTAAAAAGGCCACATAACGTTCGAATATGCGCTCTCGCTTTTCCATAATATCTCGTTTTTAATCCCACAGTAGTGCGCTATCCTGAATTCGGAACATGACACCGTGTGCGCCTGCGCCGAACCCTATGGATGTGCTGTTCTTCATTTTGATGCTGATGGCCCCGAACCAGAATAATCGTGCCTGCATGGGCACATCCAGGGATTTCCAGCTCTTCCCGCTGTCATCGGAACGCAACACCGTACCCTCTTCACCGACTGCCCAGCAGGTTTGACCTGCCACATCGATCCCGTATATGGACTTGCCGGATAAATTACTGCTCTCTTCCCAGGTTTCCCCATTGTCATGGGAGTATATAATTGCCCCGTCAAGGCCTGCCGCATACAGAGATTCGCCTTCACCGCAAATAGTGAAAAGAGATTGGATGGCGGGAGACTGGAATTTTTGCCAGGTTTTTCCAAGATCCCGGGTTTGAAATAACTGCCCGAATTCGCCAACGGCCCAGCCCTCATGCGACTGCGTCAAGCAGATACCGTAAAGAATAATGTCCTCTGAAAGTGAGGCATCTTCCCATGTAGTTCCGCCATCGGTGGTCCTGAGAATCGTGCCCCAGTCGCCTACCGCACAACCATTGCGGGTATCGTAAAAATCAACCGCAAAAAGGTGCTTTTCGGTGCCGCTGTTTTGCTCAGCCCACGTTCGTCCGCCGTCAGAAGTATGCAACATTGTCCCCAGCGCCCCGCACGCCCATCCATTTTGCGCTCCGGCAAAACTGACCGAAAACAAATTATTCTTCGTTGCGCTCTTGGCACTCTGCCAGTTTGCGCCGCTGTCTTCCGAAAAATAGATCTCGCCACGCTCGCCGACCATCAGGTATTTCTGCTGGGAGAGCATAACCGAATCGTAAATGTTGATATTAATCAACGGTGCCGACTGCTCCGCTGCATGGCTTATTCTATCTGCAAGCGGCCCCGAGACGGCTGTTAACATCATGATACCAGCGAGCAGCAGTATGAACGGTGTTTTTCCGACGTCTATGGATGCATTGATTTTCACGGATTCCCTCATTAGATCTTACATAATACGAAATACGGCTTGACTAACTGAATTAGCGTCTCAATTCCTGTTTCAAAATCTTGCCGGTGGCGGTCATGGGCAGTGATTTTCTGATTTCAAAAATCCTGGGGTACTTATAGTTGGCCATCTGCTCTTTGGCCCATGCGACCAGTTCTTCCGGGGCAGCCTGTTTACCTTCTTTCAGAACAACAAAAGCCTTGACCTCTTCACCGTGCCGGTCGTGCGGTATACCGATGACTCCGGCAAGCGAAA